>VFSW01005442.1_pt1 | contig 18808 bp, 8 predicted proteins | sample 5358111 | NCBI WGS metagenome assembly VFSW01 (sample SAMN11554181, study PRJNA540505) | mine drainage metagenome | isolation source: sediment from site ElyBrook_90M | place: USA: Ely Copper Mine, Vershire, VT | collected 2017 | reverse complement strand
CCAGAGCGGCCAGCACAGCCGCGGCCGGCGAGACAATCTGGTCGATGGTCCAGATCGGGTTGGTCGGCGGGTCGGTATCCCCGGCTGGCGCCAGGACCAGCTTGTAGGCCAGCGTCGGGTCCATCCAGAGGCCGCAGGACGTGCCGGTGGCCGATGGGGCGACCTCTCCCCTGGCGTTGAGGATGATCGGATTGGGAAGAGCCGTGGCGCCCGTCGAGTCGGTGAAGCAGTTCTGCTTCGTCGTGGTCGAGGCCTCGTAGGCAAATAAGAGACCGCCGACCAAGGGCACGCCGGCACTGTCGGTGAATTGCTGAACCGGAGAGGGCGATAGGATCATCGTGGTCAAGTCGGACAGCTCCGGGCGTTCGCGTCATGGAGTTGCCCGGCAATCCGCGCGCCGGTGCGCTGAAAGTGGCGGGACGGATAGGGGTTCGCGCCTGTCCGCCGTTCGCTTGCCTAGGGGTACCACACCGAACCAGGAAGCGAATTCTCCGCCGGATGGCAGCCTAGCACGGCCAGAGCCTCAGTAGAAGACCTCTCGGGCGTAGCCGAAGCCATGCAGCTTGCCGAGGACAGGCTCCAATTTTTCGCCAGCGTCTGTCCGGTAGATCATGTCTGGAAAGCTGATCTTATCCACGACGTCATAGACCCGCTTCCGCGCCCGCTCCACCGTCTTCCCCAGACCCGTGCAGACTGCGACCATTTCCCCTGTTGTCTGAAAGTTCGGGCCTTCCACAACCTTCCCGTCTTGCATGATCGGGCCGCGGCCTTTCATCACGGAAACCGGATGCACATCGGACCACACGGCCTCTAGCCCGGCGATTGGATTCCCTTCAACGAGTTCGGGAGGCGATTTATTGTAGGGCCACATCGGTTGCGCGAGCACAACGCCGATTGCTACGTCGTGGGAGACGCGAAGGCTGTCCTTGCCATTGAGCGCATTCAGCATCCATTGAACAGGATCGCCGCGATGGGAAGCTGTTTGAATGAACCATGCCGGCCAACCTGCCCGTACCGTCCACTCGAACGGCCACGCCCGACCTTGTTTGTCAATGCCAGCCCCTACGGCAAAATCTCCTCGGTGCCCCATGGTTCGCAAGATTGGCTCCATCGGCTTGAGCATTTCGTCAGCCAGTTTGTCGGTTTCGGTGTACTGGCAAACCGTGGCCATTTCACCTGTGTTCGGTCCGATCTCTCCGGTGCAGAGTTTTTTATGCTCGAAGTACACGTTCCAGCGGTCTGGAAGAAACCCATCACTGCCCATCCATCCAGATACACCGATCTCTGCAAGCATGTCGATCTTTTGCTGAAGAATGCAGGGGCCTTTCAGTTTCATCCCGCGTGCGATCTTCTGCCTGATCCATCCGACCATCTCACTGGGACTGTCCGCAACGAAGCTAAGCGCCTTGTTCTCTTCGTCGCCCAAAGTTTTGAAAACCCAGCAAGCGTCAGACTTACGCGCAAACTTCTCTGCATCTTCCAGGGATGCAAATTCTTGATATGGCGGCACTTCGATCCCGACAGCCTTCATCGATTCGAGGCCGGCGCCACGGTTGATCTCCAGCTCGGCCGACTTGGTGGTCGGCCCGAAAACGTGGTAGCCAAATTCGCGCAGTCGGTCCAGTTCAGGCAAGAAGCGGAAATTGCCGGACAGCCAGATAAGGCCGTCCTTTCCAACCCAGGCCACCGAATCCCGCCAATCGTCGATGATGGTGAAGCCGAAGCCTTCGCCATCGCGAATCGGCTTGCGGGGGGAGAATCTATACCAGCGGACCTCCCATCCAGCAGACACGGCTCTGAGCGCGAGATCCAATCCCATGCACTCTTGATCCACAAGCAACAATCTGGACATTATCCCCTCACTGACGCAAAATGCCGAAGGGTCGCAATCCCGGCAAGGATCGCGACCCCTCTGACCACCGACCTGGACAGGAGGATGCGATGGCTAATCCGACGATACCACATTCTCTTGGCGCGGCTACGCCACCACGACTTGCTGGAGCGCGCTTCGGCCGTCTGATTGCGATCGAACGAATATGGATAGCGGACAAGCGATATTACTATTGGCGATGCCGCTGCGATTGTGGGAATGAAAAGCTGGTCAGGGGCGGCAATCTGCAATGCGGCACCACTCGATCCTGTGGATGTCTTTATAGACTTTCGCGCGAAGAGGCAGAAAGCCGGTTTTGGAGCCGAGTGAAAAAGACCGCAGGATGCTGGGAATGGCAGGGTAGCACGAATGCTGATGGCTATGGTCAGTCGCCTCTTCATGCATTTCCGGGCGAGCGATTTGCCTATCGAATTGCTTGGATAATCACCAACGGCCCCATCCCAGCAGGAGTCGAGTTTCTGCATTCTTGTGACAACCGAAGGTGCGTTCGTCCAGATCATCTTAGTCTTGGCACGCACGCCCTGAACATGTTTGACGCATCCATGAAGGGCCGCTTGGCCAAAAAGCTGACGATGGATGACGCGAGGCGCATCAGGCAGGAAGCTGGAACGCTCGCCGAAATCGCCAAACGTTGGGGCGTATGTTTCCAGCTTATCAGCAGCATCAAACGCGGGAAGGTTTGGAAAGAGCACCCTAGTCGATCCCGAGAAACCGACGCACCAACGTCTCGATAATCATTGCGTCGGCGTGTTCCATCCGATATGGAGCGCGCTTGTCAGCACCGGGTTCGGCATCCTCGGTATGTGTCCCTCCGGCGCGCTCCTTCTCGAATGTGATGTCGAATGCGTCCACGGCCCCTTGCGTGATACCATGAGCAAAACAGGCGCGAGCCTCGAATAGCTCATGGACGGCGATGGCGAAGCAATCCGCTTGATCCCACACGTCCGGCCCGGCAACCTGGATGTGGATGTCGCCGTTCTTCGGATTCACGAACCAGTCCCCGCAGCCTTCTTCTCGGTAGGCTTCAAGCCGCATCTTGCTCGGGTCGACTCCTTCGATGATGATCCTGGTTGCCATGGCGCCCGAATCGCTCCTTCTGGTCGGTCTCAAAGGCTGTCTGTTCGGTCTCTACGCCGCATGGCGAGAATACCGCAAGACGCGGCGGGGCATGACGCTGGCCGAGAGGCTTGGGTGGATCATCGGCCTACTGCTGTGGCGACTGCGGCGGGGGCACAAACCGCGATGCCGCGGCTGATCCGAGGACTGGCGGGGCGATCTGGCCACCGAGTCGCAGCATGTTGGCGAGTGCGTTGCGGGTCGGGCCTGCGGGCTGCGCGAGACGGTTCACTGCCCAATTGAGAGCCTTCGATGCCGGCGCGGTGTAGGGCGCGGCGGCACCGGAAAGACCAAGGATCAGTTCAGGATGGTGCAGCAGCTCCGCCAGAGCAAACGTCCCGCCACCAAGAAAGAGACGACCAGCCGTGCCGCTCTCGGGGTAGTGGCTTGGAAGAACCGCTTGCCCAGCGTCGGATAAATCCTGCAGGAGCGCCTTCCCGCGAGCATAGCCGAGTTTGCGCGTTGTGTTGTCTTCTGAGCGGACGGCTGCATTGAGTTGGGCCGGAGAAAAGATACCATCTTTGCTCGCCGTTCCTTGCATCGATTCAGCTTTGGCTACCCGGACATAGTTCGCCCATCCCTCTCTGGCATTCCGCAAGGCGGCGGCCTGCGCCGGATTCTGTCTCTCTATTAAATTGCGAAACGCGGCTTGGACCTCAGAAAGAGCCTCCCCAAGTTTTCTTGGATCATGCTCGCCTGATTTAGAATATCCCCGCACTTCCGAACCGAACATCGAATCGATACCATTGACGGTATCGCCGTCGATAACTCCGCCGGCATTGGTTATCTTCTGTTCGATCTGAGTGCGGACAAACCGCTCGTACTGGTCGAATTGCGGGTCTGGCAGGAGGACGCGCGCATCGCGCGTGGCAGATGCAAGATCGCCGACGAACTGCGCGAATGCTGGATCAGCCAAATTGGCTTGAACGGTGACATGGGGGAGGATGCGGCGATAAGCTGCGCTGAGCCGATCCCCGACATAGTCGGCCGCCTGCCGCCCCATCGGGACATTGGTCGGCACAGTCTCGCCAATCGGCGCCAGCGTCCGGTTCCATGCAGCTCGGTTGAACTGCTCGAAGGCTCGGCGTCGGGCAGCCTGGATGGCATCGCCGGTGATCGGGATGCTTGTCGCGCGGTCCTCCAGGCTTTTGGCGATGCCGCCAGCCATCATGCCCGGCGTCAGTTCGACGCCTTCCCCCATGAGTTTTTCGACAAAGGGGCGGAGCTTTGGGGCGACGAACGTGGCCAGCGCGTTGCCGGCCTTTCCTGCAACAGCGCCGGCGCCGGCGCCAGTCAACAGTCCCAGCGCCTTATCGCGCCAGAAGTGATCCTCTCCTCCCGGTGTCAGCAGCCCAGCCAATCCGCCTTGCAGTGCGCCCATACCAGCAACACCGGCGCCGATCGCTTCGCCCATCTTTGCGCCGGCTCCTCCTGGCACGACCATGCCACCGAGTAAGCTGCCAATCCCGCTCGCCCATGGATGAGCCGCCATATCAGGCCGCGCCTCTTGCTCTAGTCGAGCAATTCCCTTTGCAGCATCACTGGCTAGCCATTTGCCACCAGGCAGCCCAACGGCCTCCATGCCCCCGCCGACGATCTGCTGGCCGCCAAGGACCGTCTCGCCGAAGCCTCGCGCCGCGCCCTTGGCAAGCGATAACGCGGCGCTGTCGGGCTCGGCCGCTGCTGGCTCCGCAGGCATTGGAGCTGCTGTGCCCCTGAAAGCTGCCCATGGATCGATCGCAGACTGGGCTTGCCCTTCCGTCGATTGCTGTGCGCCCCCTCGGAAAGCCGCCCACGGGTCAGCACTCGGCTCCGCCGCCTCCGCGCTCGGGATCAAGGCGCCCGCCACCCGACCAAGCATCGACTGTGGCTTGACCTGGTATCCCGACACCTTCGGGAAGTCGTGCGCCATGATGGTCCCGGACTGGCCGACGATCTCCGTCGGGGTTCCTTCGCCGGTCTGCCGGATCTGGACGGGCATCGCCTCGACACCCTGCTGCTGGGCCAGCAGAGCGCGATGGCGGCCGTCCTGGTCTGTCACAGTGGCTGTCGGTCCGGAGACTGTAGTGTCGAGGGTCGGGATCGCTTCGATCTGATCGCCGCGGGTGAACGACCGCATCAGCGACCGGCCGGCGGCACTCTCGAACGGCTGGCCTTCCAGCGGAGGCGATAGGTCGAGGTATTCCCCCGGCGACATGTAGAAAAGACCGTCATCGCCACCTCGGCGCTTGGCGTCGGCCAGGGCGTAGTCGGAGAATCGGAACTTATCCGATGCTGTGATCGGCTGACCGTCTGGGCCGTGCTGCCACATGATGCTCGCCGGCCGCTCAAACACCCGCTTGAACCGATCTTCGGCCGCACTCGGGTCGTCTGTGGTCTGCTGGAATTTCAGGAGGGCGGGGTAATCGCGCTCTTTCTCCAGGCGGGCATAGCGGACCTGGATGTCCGGGTTTGTCCAGTCGCCTTTTTCCTTGGCGGCGAACTCTTTCAGGCCGGTGAGCCGGGTATCGTGATGCTGGTAGAGGCCGGCGGAGGTGCCGCTATCTCCGGGGACTGTCGGGTCGCCCTTGCTCTCGCGCAGAATGTTGTCCACCTCGCCCTGCACTGCGGCGGGGGTGATGTCGGGGTTGTACTTGCGAACCAGCTTTTCGGCCTGGTCGCGCGTCAGCGACTTGCGCTGCGGCTGTTCTGGCCGGACGGTAATCTGCGCGTCTGGCGGCGCCGGGCTCGTCAGCACGTCATCAGGGGAGATTTCAGTGGCCATCAGTCAGAAGCCTTTTCGTCAGGTGCCTTTGGCTGCTCCGGTTTGGGGTGGGCCTCGAATATCCTTTGGCCATTTTCGTCCATTGACTCCAAGTATGGCACATCTCCCTCATCTGTGACGAGGTAGTAATCGTCGTTCATCAGGTGCCCGCGCACGGTGCGGGGCTCGCCGTCGACATAGATGATGCTATCGATCGGAGCGCCATGCCGCAGCCAAGCCGGTGGTGGGATCGGATTGGCCTGAAGATCGTCCTCCAGTTGGACAATCTGATGCCGCTTTCTCGCCAAAGCCAGCCCTTGCGTAAACTCTGCCTTGGACGCCTCTTCAAGAGATTTGATGGTAGCTTCGCGCTCTGCGATGGTCTGGGGCATTCGCTCGACATCGGTGCGCACCGATCGCACCGCGCCGGTGATCCTCGGCAGCGTGAGCCCGGTCAGGTTAGCGAACAGGTTGCCGTCCGTAGTCTGAAGCTCGAAATATGGTTCCTTGTTCCATCTCGCTCCCCAATCCCCCATGATCGTCAGGCCGTTGATCGTGCCGATTTTGACGTCTTTCTCGCCAGCGACCATGTGCACGACAGCATCGTCCAGAGCCTCCTGGATTTCCTCTCCTGAGCGGAGGCGCTTCCCTTGGATCGTGGCATCATACCAGCGGTGGGTATCCCCGGCGGCGGTTGCAGCCTCCTGCGAAGCGGCCGAGGCCTTATCCCAGGTATCTAGCGAAGCCGCTGCTCGCTGGACCTGCTGCTTCAGGCTTCCGATGCTCGACCGCAGCGCATTCGCCCGCTGGATCGCCTCGACAACGCCTTGCGTATGTACGCGCTCCCGCCGCTCCAGGCGGTTGATGTCCGATTTCAGCTTTTCCCGAACCAGCAACCGAGGATCACCCGCAGCAGCCGATAGCGTCTGCATGATGTCTTCGCTTTCCGAGATATCCGCCGCATCTCCTTCGATGACGCCTATCCGCTTGCCGCTCTCGTCGTTGAAGGCGTTGATGAATTGCTTGATGAAGCGATCCTTGGTGGTCAGAATCTGCCAGCGCCGACCGTCGATGCCTTCCGTGATGTAGCGGTACTCGAGCACGGTATTCCAGCGATTCCCCTGCCGGTGGCCGCGCCCGTTGCGCTGCTCCAGGTCGCCTGGGCGCCAGGGGGCGTCCATGTGGTGCATTGCCCGCAGCCGTTCCTGCATATTTACGCCCGTGCCAAGGGTGCCGCTTTGACCGATCACCACGCGGACCTTGCCGGCATTCATCGCGTCGGCGATCCTGGTCTTCTGTTCTGCCGTCACCCCGCCGGCAACAACGGCAATCTCATTCCTGGGGATGCCGCCATCGACCAGCTTTTTTATCAAGTCATCGACGACGGAAAAATCTGGGTTCCGCTTGCCGCCCGCATAACCGCGGTCGACGAAGATCGCCTGTCCGGTATTGGGCGTCTTATAGATATCCAGCACGTTGCTCGCGACGCGATTGACCTTGCTGTTCGGGGCCTCCTTCGCCTCCGGGTTGTACATCCTGGCATCGAGGCTGGCATTGGCTGCATCGGTCTCTACCCGGATCGGGACACGCTCATCGCCGTGAAGCAGCATTTCCCGGCGCTCTCGGGGGTTCGCCGCCTTGAAGTAACGGCTCCGTGCTTGCAACTCGGTCAAAATGGCTCGCTGATCCGGGGTGATTTCCCCCACATCATTGACGACCTTCTTGTACGGTCGCCCGATGGGGTTATCGGTGTAGCCGTTCTCCAGATAGTCCCGTTCCTCTGGGGTGAGATCAGCCGAGGCGAGCGTCTTGCCGCCCTTGGTGGTCCGATCGATGAATTCCGGCATGTCCTTGGCCTGCACGACATCGGTAAATTCCGACATCATACGAACCAACTCATCGACGTTGACAAAGCTCGCTAGGCGTTTGACCGGCTCGTAATCCCCAGCCGCATTCAGTTCGACGTCCGTGGTCGCATCCGCGAAGGTATTGAACCACGCATCCCAGTCTGCGATACCGTCCCGGCCCATGGTGTCATCCATGAAGTAGCGGGACATATTGAAAATCTCGTTCAGCGAGTTTGTCACTGGAGTCCCAGTGAACAGATAGACGCCATTGCCATTGTTGTTCTTTTTCACGTATCCGGTGAGGAAGTTCAGCGCAATAGATCGGTCGCTGGTCTGAACATTCAGTCCCTTGATCTGCATTTTAGTTGTGATAGGCGGCTTCTTGAACTCGTGCGCTTCATCGACGATGATCGCATCGACGCCCAACTGCTCAAAAGGGACGGCGCCCTCTCGGGTTGCCCGATTGGCTTGCTTCTCGATGTTGGCGATAATCGCCTCCCGCTGCTTCACAAGCTGCTTTGCTGTGACGCTGCGGACTTTTTTCATCGCATCTGGGGAATCCATCATCTCGGGCGTAAGGCGAACATTGTCTTCCTGGGCAGCTTCGATGGCCTCGGTCTCCAGGGCAAGGATTTGCTCCTGTGCGAGTTCTATCAGCGTATCACGGGTCAGTGCCATCCGGTCTATGAGACTGTGCGGCATCACCACCGCATCCCAGTCCTCATTGGCTATGCGATAGAGCGACGGCTTGATCGTGTCCGGCGATAGGTTGTCGAGATAGAGAACCTTGGCGCCGGGATACATCTCGTTGATCCCCTTGGCGACCGCCTCGCTGTTCGCGTTGTGCGCGAAGATCAGCGGCTTGCTGAACTTGCCATAGCGGCGCCCCTCGACCGCAATCCCGGCGATCGCGTACGTTTTCCCGGTCCCGACCTCATGCGCAAACAGGCCACGGCCGAGTGCGACACCGCGCCAAATTGCATTGACCTGGTGATGGCGCAGAGAGAAGGGGTCGTCACCGCGTCGTAGCGCCATGCCGGACATATCCATGAACGAGCCATCATAGCGTGGTTTGGCGATTGCGTTCATCACCTCGTTGAAGCCGGCCTCGAAGCGCAGCCGACGCTCTGGGTCGGACCATGCCCAGTCGGTAAACTTCTCTCGCAATTCCTGGATTTTGTTGTTCGCTTCTTCCGTCGCTTTCTCATTGAGATATGGCCCGCCCTCCCGATCTCTGGGATCCATGATCCGGACGGACACGTTGCTCATCGCTGCCTGGACGAGCTTGCTGAACGGATAGCGGGCATGGCCATTGATCGTAGTCGCCTCGTCCCGACGATTGAACGACTGGTCGGCAAATCTAACCCGCCATCGACCTCCGGCGAAGCGAACATGGATGTCGTTCAGGTCTTCGCCGCGCACCCCAAGCATCTGGCCGATGAATTGCCGGTAGTCGTCGTCGCTGATCCACGTCGCGCCAAACTTTGCCTCAATCTGGTAATACGGGATTGTGGGCGGCAGAACGGCCGTCAGGGCATCGACAGAGTCCTGCATGTCCTCGCCACGCTCAACGGCATCCTGAGCCTCTCGCAGTTTCCGCCGGACGTTCCCGCTCAGGTAGCTGTCGGCAGGCTCGGAGCCGGTGCCCGGCGTCCGGTAGATGGCTTTGCTGTCAAGCAACGTCTTTTCGACCACATCGCGAGGCTGCTTTGCCAGCTCCGCCACCCGGTCGACGTTGAAAATCGCCCCTTCGTTGCGCGCCATCACGTAGGCGTCTGGGATGGACGGTTTCTCGATCGCTCGCCTTGCGCGCACAACTGGCTCGCTCAGGATGCGCGCTGGCTGCCCGTTCGGTAGTTCCAGAGAGGCTAGAACCGCCCATCCGGGGTCCGCTCCCCGGCTGAACACCTTGAGGCCGGGAGAACCATTGATCGGCCCATGCGCCTCAGTGAAGTCTCGGTATTGCTTGGCCAGGCGGGTGCGCAGGTCTTCGGTGTTCGGCGCTCCGGCGCGCTCTGCATCGATCAGACTGCCGTAGGTCCGGCGCATATCGACCAGGGCGCGCACCTGCGCCTCACGATCCTTCACGACCTTGGGACTACCCGACGTCATCGGCTTGTGCGCGTCCTGCAGCAGAACAAGCCGCTCGCCCTGGACGTGATATAGCTTGTCGTCCGGTCCGACCGTGATGGAGTTCTGCCGGTCCGCAGTGCTGTTGTCGATGAATCTGGGTTCACCACCGCGTACTTTTGGCACGTATCCATCGGGCGGGAGTTTCGCTGGCAATGCGGCGAGGCGGTCCATAAGGTCGGCCGGCCGCTCAACGATCATCCCCGGGCGGCCCGAAGTGGTGCCGTGGCCCCAATTCAGCGTGCCGAGCACGTTCTCCGGGTGCTTCTGGAAGTAGTCGTTGACCCGGATCGGGTTCCCGTATGGCGTCTCCATGTCGGTCGCATTGATCCACGGCTCGTCCAGCACATTGGCTGGTGGCGCCTCCCGCTTGCGGAACACGAGAATGTCCGTGACGACGCTGGTGCCGGCATATTGCTCGAATGCGCCGGTCGGTAGCCGGAACGCTCCGAGCAATTCGCCCTTCTTCGCCATCTCGACGCGTACTGCTCGACCGGCCTTGTCCATCGTGCCGGCGCTGGTAATCCCCACCACAAGGCCGCCGGGACGTGTCTGGTCCAGAGCCTTGAGGAAGAAGTAATCATGCAGCGTAGGAGAGAGCTTGTCGTAACGGCGATCGGCCGGGCCTTGCGCCGCAAACGGCCAGTTGCCGATGACCAGATCATAGAAATTGTCCGGCGCCCGGCTGTCCTGGTAGCCCTTGATGTGCACGCCGGCGTCTGGATACAGCAGCTTCGCCATGCCGCCCGTGACGGTATCGAGTTCGATCCCCGTCAGTGAGCTGTTCCCCATGATGTCGCGCGGCATCATGCCGAAGAAATTGCCGATCCCCATTGACGGCTCGAGTACTCGGCCGCCGCTGAATCCCATCTGGCGGACCATGTCCCACATGGCTTGAACGGTTGGTGGGTCGGTGTAGTGGGCGTTGATGATCGACCGCTGGGCGGACTCCCAGTTCTCCTTGCCGAGTTGCTGGCGAAGCCACTTGCTGTCCTCGTCCCAGCCAGGCCGCGGATACGGCCGATCGAACGTGCCTTGGAACAGATCCTGACCGAATGACCCCCAGCCGATATAGCCAGCCATCGATTCGAGTTCTTGCGGGGTCGGAGGGCGCTGTTCTTCGTCGATCGCCGCCAGGGCCTCAAGGGCGGCGCGATTGCGCGCGAACCGCACCTTGGGCGTGCCGCCGATCAGCCTCTCCGGGTCATCGATGTGGAAATTCGGCCGTGTAGAAGCAGGCTTTACTGCTCGGGGGTTTCTTCCGGTCCCAGCATCAGCCAGTCCTTCGCCGCCTGCTCCCGGGCGTCCGTCGGCGGCAGCCCCGCCTTCACGTACTTGTCCTGGGCGTCCGCCGCCAGTTGGTTCACCACGAACGCCAGCTTCTCCGCGATCCCCTGCGCCTTCAGGCGGTGTAGCATCCGGGGCCGGTTGAGGTGCCAATCCCTCAGCACCGCCTTCTCCTGCGGGTCGCCCGGCACTACCCCGCGGGCGGCGAGCTCGGCCACCTTCTGGTTCACCCACTCCGCCGTCTGCTGGTCGCCTGCCATCCGATGTCTCCGATTCGGATATAGCGCCTATCCTTGGTTGTTTCAATTCCGGGGTGGGAGCACCTGTCGCGGCCGGCGTGTCTGCTGGCTGTTGTGTGGGTTCTTGGCCGGCTGGTGGCGGCGCTTCGTCCTTCTTCCACGGGGTCCGGAAGAGGTCGAGGCGCTTGCCATCGGCCGCGACGTAGGCCGTGCCGTCCTTGGCGATCTTCACTGTGCCGTTGACGCGCCGGCCAGGGAGGTGCGGGAATGGCCCTGGCTGGACCATGTAGACCTTTTCGCCCTCGGCGAAGCCAGCATCTTTCATCAGGGCACGTTGTTCCTCCGCCCGTTTCGCGGCTTCTTCGGCCCATTTTTCGCGTCTCGCCTCCAGGCGCTCATCGGCAATCCGCTTCCACTCCGGACTGGTGCCGGGCAGGAGCTTCTCGATCTCGTCGAGGCGGTCCATCATCTTCTGCTGTGCGGGGGTGATCTTTCCTTCGCGCTTCGCCTTCCCCATGTCGCGCGGCAGCTTGCGCATCAGATCCTGTGCTTCGACGAACAGGCGCTCTGCCTCCTCGCCGGCCACTGGATCGCCTCGCCATCCGAGTTTCAGCATCTCGCTACGCGCGGCGTCGGACAGTTCCCGCCGCTGGTCGGGATTGAGGTTGTTCGCTTTCGCCAGGCGGTCGAACTCGCGCAGCGCACCAGGCATTCCCTCGGCTGCGAAGGTCGCGCCGACACGTTGGGCCATGCCGGGGATATCTGTGGCTTCTGCTGGGGATTGCTCGGCAGGGGCAGTCTCTGGCGGCCTTTCCGGGGCCTCGTTGACTGGCGGTGCCGCCGCCGCTTTCGGCGCAGCGGGCTTCGGCGCTCCGAAGTCCTCATCCGTCGTCAGGAACTGCTGTTTCCGGTTGCCAGGGTTCCGCGGCACCGCGCCCTTTTCGGGGTCCATGCGGAGGCTCTCGGTCCACGGCACGCCCCCCTCGAAGATCGCTCTGACGCCGTTGGCGTTCTCGTAAACCTCATCCCCGATGTGGTTCTTGCCGACCGGCGTCCATGGGCCGCCGTGGGCAGTTTCGGGGGGCGGGGCAGGTGGAGCGGCTAGCGCGGCCGTGGGCGCGGCTTCTGCGGGCGCCTCGGGGCGCTCATAGCCGATCCACTCTCCGCTCGGCCCGGTAATCGGCGCAAGCCCTGGGGGCGGCTCGGTAGGGACTGGAAGCCTGGAGCTTGGTGCCGGCGCCGCAGATCCCGGCGATTCCGGTGCAACTGGCCGCGTTGCACGCCGCGCCTCTTCGGCAAAACTCTGCACGATCTCTGCGGCGTCGTCAGGCTTCCACCCGCCGCGTTCCACAAGCGCGCCAACGATGCGCCCAGCGATCTTGTCGCTCGGTACGCCAGCAGCCTGCATGTCCTCATACGCATTCCGCAGTCGGACGTAGGCCGCCTGCGCCGACGCGGTGCCCTTGCCTTCTGGGACCGCCAGGATTTGCTCGATCGGCACGCGACGCAGCGCGATCGCCGCCTCGTAGGCCGCATCGGTCGGATCATCCGACCGTGTATTGTGCGCGTCGAGCACATCCTTGATGTCGTCTGCCGCCGCATCAGTCTCGCCAATGCCGTAGATCAGTCTCTCCTGTTCGGGCGTTAGGTCGCCGAACTTTGCGTTGAATTCGGCTTCTCCCTGATCGGCGCGATCTGGATTGCTGCTGTTCCGCTTGCGGTCGAGACGGTTGAACTCAGCCGCCGCTTCTTCGCTACCGAGCGCCCGTACCAGTTTGGCGTGATTGTCCTCCGATTTCTCGGCGTGCATCGCCTCCAACTGGTCGGGCGGTATCCGCCAGAGGTCGCCTTTGCCGAGCACTTCTCCGGTCGCAGCGGTCGACGGCGCGGGCCTAGGTTCCTGCGGGATCAAATCCGTGAAGTCGATCGGCTCGGTTGGCGGCCGGGCGGCAGGCGGGATCACCTCTCCTTCCAGCGGGGCTGCAGGAGCAGGCAACGCTGGTGGTGGCCCGGTCAGTGCTGAACGCGCTGGGGGCGCTGGCAGGCCTACAGGCGCGGCGGGGCCGGGGAGAAGTCCCGCGGGTTCTGGGCGCGCACCGGCTGGCGCTGGCAGCAGCGGCGGTCCTCCTGGCGCCACAGGCGCCCCAGGCGCCCCAGGCTCCGCGCCCGGCCCGAATGTCGGCTCGATACGTGGCTTTGGTGCCGATGGAGGCTCGGCTGCTCCGACTCGCAAGGCCCCCGGCATTCCGAAGAACGCCTCGGGCATCGCGGCGAGACCGCGGCCAAACTGCTCGCCAAGCCCCAGCTCCTCGGCAGCCTGTGCGGTTGCTGCCTGCGCTGCGCGGAACAGACCAGCCGGTACAGCCAGCGGAGCCTTGCCGTACTTCAGGATGTGGGAAAGCAGATCGGCGCCAACGCCGGTGAGCCCGCCGCGCTCGATCGCTCGGTTCAGCACCGCCTGCGCCTGGGGCGCAAGCAGTTCGGGTGTGCCTTCGAAGCCTTCGAGATAGCCCCGTGCGGCGGCCTTACCGATGTCTGTCAGAGGCGTTTCGGGGGTTGGTTCCGGTGTAGCTCGCTGCACTGCTTGCGCCGGAACAAGTGTCGCTTGCTCGCTGGAGGGCTTGGGGATCAGATCATCGAAAGTCAGAGCGTTCGGGGCGACTTGGCCTCCCGGCGTCTTGGGAATCAGGTCATCGAAGCTGAGCGAGTCGAGCGGCGGCATCAGAGCCCGCTCGGGTCGAGACCGTTGTCACGCAGCCGTTTCATGACCGCATCCCGAGACGCACCGCTGGCGATCGCCTGTTTCGCTCTGGCCAGTACATCTGCCGGCGGCGGCTTCAACGCTCCCTCCTGTCCGGCTGTTGCAGGAGCCGGGGTGGGCTGTGGCGCTGCGGTCGCTCCGCCGCTGGCCTGGGGCACGATGCCGATAGTATTGTCTGGCAGCACAAAGGCTGTGCCAGGCGTAAGCTTCATGGCATCTTCTGGGGAAGCTGGCTTTGGCAGCGTCTTCAATTGCTCCGGCGTTGCCTTGGCGCCGGCTACCGGACCAGCGCCTTCATCCTTCTTCGCCATCGGCAGGCCGCCGGTTCGGCCTCCACCCGCCCCTCCTCTTTCCGGCATCGGCTCTCCGACACCAGTCTTCTCGGCCACGGATTCGACCTGCGTTCCAGTCTTGGTTTCCAACCGCTTCAAAGTCTTCACGGCGTCCGGCGACAGGAACGTCGAGATATTTGAAGGCTTGTTCATGCCACGACTGAACGTGGTGTTCATCGCATCGATACGAGAATCCAGAAGCGAGAGAGCTTGTCCTATCGCCCCCTTCAACTGCTCGGGAGAACTGGACGAGTTGATATCATTTTCCCATCGCTGTATATCGGCCTCGTTTCCTCCAGTGCCACGGAACACCCGCGTCAGTTCGGACGCGACGGCAGCCTTCGCGATGTTGAAATTCGTGACTTTTGGGTAGCCCACCTCCTTGCTGACCCAATTCTTGATAGTGTTAAACGATCGGAACGGCTCATTGCCGAGTTTTTCGGCGGTATCAGCCAGAGTACCAAGGTGGCCGATCGTCATGTTGAGGCTGGTGATGTTCTTGGCATCAGCTCCTGACGTAAAACTGTTCAGTACACCCGATCTGGCTCGGAAGTTTGTCGCGTCGAATGTCGGATCGTACCGCGCGACGGCGTCGAGCATATTCTGCCAGTAGTTCGCGTTTGACCCCGATGCTCCCATGCCAGGACGAAGCGCGAATGATGATGGGAATTGCATCCGTCCTTCAGCGAGCGCCTTGACCTGATTGGCTATGTCAGGACGCATCTGCTTGAGGAACTCATCTCCATGCAGATCGTCTGGTATGGGCTTCCCTGTCGCGCTGAAATTGTTAGCCCCCTCTGGCATAGTAGTGCCAGCCATGCCAGACTTTGCCTGTGCCCTTGCGGCGATTCGGGCCTTAGCCGCGTCAAACGCAGCCTGCTCCTGCGGAGTAAGTGTCTGTCCACTTGAAACTTTCGATTGAGCGGCGGCAACCGTCTGCACATCCGCCTCTTGTGCTGCCGCTGCCGATCCTGCGCCTGTACCGCCCGCGCCAAACTTCGCCGCACCACCTGGCGTGTACGGCTGCCGGTCCAACGTCGTCGCCTCTCCCGTGCGGACGTTGTAACGGTACTGGATCGGGTTCCCGGCGGCATCCTTGTTGGTAGGATCGTTCATCATCTGCCAGCCGGCTTCCTCGGTGCGGCGCTGGGCCTTGTCCTCGCTTTGTCGCGCCAAATACTCGCGGATCATTTCCTTGTAAGCATCAGACCCCGACACCCACTGCTGCATTTGCAGCGGGGTGAAGGAGCCAGGAAGCTGATTTATCGCGCTCGGCGGTAAAGCGCCACCTTCGGCAAGCCGTTGCTTCGTCTCGGCAACTTCGGGTGATAGCGTCTTTGCTGCCTCGTCAGGAGATACTGGATGACTTCCGGTGGTGAGTTCCTGGTACTTTTGCCAGATCGGCATGTAAGCATCAGCGACAACTTTGTGCTGATCCTGGAAGGTCTGCGATGTGAGGTGCTGAATCTGCAACCGGCGCTGCTGCTGCGCGATGGCATTCTGTTGGAGCGCCATGCCCGTCGCCGGATCGACCGCCATCACCTTCTGCATCGCCTGTGGTGTTGGCTGGCCCGATTCGTCGAGAGATGCAGGGTCAGAGAAGACTTGCCGAATCGCGTTCAGGCCCTGAATTTTCTGCTGCGCCTGCTGGACCTGCATCTGGCCAAGCGCGTTCTGGTTGATCTGGCCTTCTGTTGGTCCGAGGCCCTGGGTAGGGCGGAAGCCGTAGACCAGGTTCGGGTCAAGGGGCATCAGCGCCCTCCGCTCAACTGTAGGTCGACTGGCCGAGGATGGGGGCCTGCCCTGGATAGTTGAAAGTCGCTCCACCGCCGCTGCCGAACATGCCAGGGAGCGTCATCATCGCATTGTTGAAGCTGGGGATGGCCCCCTGAATACCCCCGGCCAGGGCGTTCGTGCTTCCCATGATCCCACTGGCTGTGGCTTGGCCGGCGCCGATCATGTTGCCGCCCATCATGCCGCCGGTATACATCCCCGTCTGGCCAAGATTGCTGCCGACCTGGGCGCCTGTGCTGGAAAGCCCGCTCAGGTTGCTCGTCAAGCTGCCGTAGGCGTTGCTGAGCTGGGCCAGGTAGTTCGACCAGTCCTGATTGGCCAGGCCCGTCCCATAGCCCTGTAGGGCCTTCAGCGCGTTGCCGCCAAGCCCGCCGCGGGCGGCGGCCGAATTGGTGACCGCGTTCAGCCCCTGCCCGAGCTGGAACTGGTATCCCGGCGATCCCTGGAATTGAGCCGGGTTGATGCCGCCCGCCCCGACGCCGCCCGGCCCCATGCCAAGCATCGCCAGCATTGGGTTGGTCGCCCCGGCGCCCCCCGGACCAATCCCGAGTAGCTTCTGGTAGGCTGCGAGTGCGTTCTGCCCCCCACTGATCCAGGGCTGCAGGTTCTGCTGCGTCTGTCCGTAAATCTGCTGTTCGAGGGCGGTGGCCTGATTGTAGGCGTTCGCCTCAGTCGACGCAGCTTGATTGGCGGCATTGGCCCCCATGATGCCGGAGAGGATTGAGCCGCCGCCGGACATGAGACCGGCAATGAGACCGAAGGGAATGGGACACCTCCCGCGGCTCGGCCGCGTCTCGAATGGGAAGATGCCCGGCAATCCCCGCGCCGGTGCGGTGCGGCAGTGTAGCGCCTCAACGGCTGATTTGCCAGCCCGTCTACGTCGAGTAGTTCACGATCATGGCCAGGGTATTGGTGGAAAGACCTGCGCTTTCCCCCGCGGTGATCGCCATGGTAGGGAATACGAATTCGCCGAGCGTCAGGGGCGCGAAGTTCTGGGCTAAGACGCCGACCTTCGCCCCGGTGAAAATCGACGGAAGCACATAGGCAGTGCCCTCGTTGGAGCAGCTCGACGAAACGCAGTAGGTCCCGGCCGTTAGAGTGATGGCTGGGGAGAAGGCGAAGGAACCATTAAAGGAGGTCGTAACTCCAGGAACATAGGCCGCCGAGGTGCCGAGCACTGAGATAATGCTGCCGACGCTGCTGATGCTCGAAACGTTACCGATCAATGTCGCCCCCGAAGTGATCGAAGCAAAAGACTGAATGAACGATGAGATCGTGACATTGTTGACGATGGAAAATGCGTTCCCGCGGGTTGCATTGGCGGTACTCGAAATGCCTGCCGCGCCGTCGGCGAACGCGGCGTAGAACCGATCAGCGGGGGCAAACCCCGTGACCGACAGGACCCCGCTGCTATTGACAAGACCGGCGCCTAGGCTTGCGACGTTCGCAGCGGTCCAATTGTTCGCGCTCAGCGTTCCGGCGGTTGATAGGGAGAGACCGGAACCTACCACAATCCCGGAAGGCACCGCTCCCACCGTCCCGGCATTGCCCATAAGCTCACTAGCTGCGATGGTGCCGAGCGAAATAGTCCCGGTGCTCGTGATAGTTCCGCCGGTCAACCCCGCGCCGGCGACGATGGTGCTGATACCTCCCGCACCACCCATGCCGCGCTGAGTGTTGTAGTTCGTGCCGTCCGAGACAATGCGCAGCCCTTGGTTATGGCCGACAACCAGGGAGGTCGCACCATCGAGCGTCGAGATCGCCGGCGTGATCGTCACCGCGCCGGTGTTGATGTTCTCCAGATCGGCGAACCATCCCGCCGGGAAGGCGGTCCCAGCCTGCGGGAGAGAGATCGCCACAGAGGCGGTGTTGCTCGCAGTGATGAGCTTCGTTTCATCCGTGACAGCAATCGTATAGACGGTGCCGGTCTGCGCGTTGATCGATTCGGTCGATTGGATCGTGCCGAGGTTGACTGTGAGACCTGGTCCAACCGCAGTGACCGTCTCCGCCTGCCACAAAGCAAGGAGCGCGCCGCTGTCAAAGTAAAGACCCGCACCAACCGGCGTCTCCTTCGGTGTCCCGGCTCCATAGGTCGCGTTGGCGAGGACCGACCACCCCGCGATCGGCGCGAGTGACACCGTTCCTTTCCCAGTGATTGGACCACCCGTCAAACCCGAGCCGGTATCGACCTCGCTGACGAACGTGGAAGGAAGAGACGCGGCAATCGCCGAGACCTGCTGTGTCACCGCGGTCGTGGCGGCCGCGTTCTGTTTATGACCTGTCGCCAGATCATTCAGAAACCGCCACCAGGACCGCGTGACCGTGCCCGCTTGGTCTGTCAGCGGCTCTCGCGACGGCAGCATTTGGGGATTGACAGCCATCCTTCTCAAGCCTCGATGCGCAGTCTGGTCATCGCGTCAGGACCAAGCAGCGTTGAAGCGTAGGCCGCGCCGCGTTCGGCGTCTCGCATGACAGCCGGCAAATGCGCCTGGATGTTGAGCCGTTGGAGATAGGCAATGCGCGCCACGTTGAACGTCAGACCCGGCATCAGCCATTCCAGACAGTCGATCACCGCCTGGGTGACGGAAAGCGCCCGGTATGGCACACGCCTGATATTGGGATGCTCGTAGGCCAGAGCTTCTTGCAGCAGCGTGCAGAAGTTGCTCCG
>VFSW01005441.1_pt1 | contig 18810 bp, 14 predicted proteins | sample 5358111 | NCBI WGS metagenome assembly VFSW01 (sample SAMN11554181, study PRJNA540505) | mine drainage metagenome | isolation source: sediment from site ElyBrook_90M | place: USA: Ely Copper Mine, Vershire, VT | collected 2017 | reverse complement strand
GGGAGGGGGGGTTGCCTGGCGGGGTCCGTTCTGCGGCCATCCCCGGCGGTCCATCCGGTCCCGGCGAGAATCCATCCGCTCGTTCCGTGACTGCTGCAACTGTTTCCACTGGTCCGGGGTCAGTTTTCCCCGGATCGCGAGAAGGAAGCGGGCGTTTGCTTTCTCGAGTTCGGCTCGTGCCTGCGCCACCTTGTCAATCTGGGCCAGGATCTGGCCCTCGTTGGGATGCTCGTCCTGCATCAGGGGGTCCATTCCGAGTTCTGCTTTTTCGACATTGGCGCGCATGTCGATCAATTTTTCGCGGTGTTCGAGCAGGATGGCGTCCATGCTCTTGCGCTGCTCGTCGGTCAACTTCAGCTTTTCCACCATGGCTGGATCGTTCCACCAGCGGCCATGGGCGCCGCGGGGACCAAGAGCCTGTTCCATGGGTGGACGGTGCATGCCCATACCCATACCCATACCCATTCCAGGGCCGGATCCGGGCCCTTGCGCGGCGGCCGCGATTCCCCCCGCCAGCAGTGTTACGGCTGCGCAAATCGAAAGTATTGTTCCAGATTTCGTCATTGTGTTTCTCCTCGTGTCGAACGCAAATGTTGTTGATTAGAACTGTTGGTTATTTTTGAGATTTCCGGACCACCGGCGGGTCCGTGCAGCCCCTTCAGGCCGCACCCCCCCCATCCATCCGCCTGGATGGCCGACCCTGTTTCTCCTCACTTGTTTCCGTAGAGCTTTGGTTACTGGCTTCCGTCGTCCGCCATGAGCCGGGCCAACGGCTCCATGGCGCTGGGAACCTGCCTCGAAATATCCTGGTCTACCTTGGCCAGCAAATCTTCCGCATCGAGAGCATGCTGCTCGGCGATCCGGCGTTGCTGCTCCGCCGCGTGAACAGCTGCAATCCGAGCCAACTCCTGCTGATGCTGGCGCTCTCGAACGCCTCCCACGGCCGCTCCGACAGCCAGCACGCAACCCAGCGCCCAGGCTGTTGCGCTCCGCCAGGCTCTCTGCCGGGGCGCCGGCAACCGGTGCGGCCGACTGTAAGCGGCCTCGCTCCAGGCATGAACACTGAGGCGGAAGTCTCGCAGGGTATTCTGGAGCGCTGGATCCAACATGGGATCGAGCCCATCACGATCCGGCTGATTGTCGCGAATATCCGGCACTTTCTCGAATTTCTCTTCAAAACTCATCGTTTCCCTCCCAACTCCGCGCGCACCCTGCCAAGTGCTCGCGAGAGGTGCGCCTTCACTGTTCCCTGGTTCAACCCTGTGGCGCGTCCAATCTCGGCGATCTCCATCTCTTCCACGTAGCGCAGCAGAAAAACCGTTCGTTGCCGTTCGCTTAGCCCTTTAACCGACTTCCAAACCCGCCCCACCTGTTCCCGGGCCGACAACTGTTGTTCCGGAGAACTCTCTCCGCTCGGGAGCCACTCGCCAGCGTCTTCCGCACTCACCGACTCGGTGCGTGCCTGGCGCCAGAACTGCAGCCGCCGGTTTCGCCAGTGGTCCTTTTGCAGGTTGATGGCGATGCGCATCAGCCACGTCATAGCGGTGGACTCGCCGCGAAAACTCGACCAGTGCCGATGCGCCTTGAGGAAACACTCCTGCGTCAGGGTTTCCGCCAGATCCACATCCCGGGTAGACGCGAGCAAGAACCGGAAGATCTGCGGACGGTAGCTCGCGACCATCTGCGAGTACTCTTGCGCAGCGATATCCTCGGCGGTTGCCATCGTAATCGGTTCCACTGTGGTTCCGGCTGCCATCACTTTGGTAGACGACAGTATCGCGAGCAAGTTTACAGGGAGGGAGAAATCTTGACAGTGTCCGGCCCTGCAGCGATTTCTCTGTGCGGGGACGACAAACGGTTTCGCCGGGGTAAGACTGCCTGCTAGACTGGCGGGTAAACGATTTCCTGCTCCCACAGGCCACTCGAGGAAACCCCGATGCTGCTCGCTGCCCTTCGCGAAGAAGTCCTCAACGCCAACCGCGAAATTGCCCGCCGCGGCCTGGCTCCGCATACCTTTGGCAACGCCAGCGGCATTGACCGCTCAGGAAGCGAACCACTGGTAGTGATCAAACCCAGCGGGGTGGACTATGCCACGATGAGTCCCTCGGACCTGGTGGTGACCGATCTCTCGGGCAAGATTGTCGAAGGGACTCTGCGTCCATCGAGCGACCTCGATACCCATACCTTGCTCTATCGTGAGTTCCCGCAGATCGGCGGAGTGGTCCACACCCACTCGGAGTTTGCTACTTCCTGGGCCCAGGCCTGTCGCCCGATTCCCTGCCTTGGGACCACGCATGCGGATTATTTTCATGGTGAAGTACCCGTCACCGAGCCGCTGACCGCAGAGGAGGTGTCGGAGGCGTACGTCCGCAATACAGGTGCAGTCATCGTCCGGCATTTCCGGAAGTGGAAGCTCGATCCAGTCGCGGTTCCGGGTGTGCTGGTAGCCGGGCACGCTCCGTTTGCCTGGGGGAAATCGGCATCGGAAGCGGTGGAGCATGCCGATGTGCTGGAGTACATCGCTCGGCTGGCATTCCGCAGCGTGCTACTTGGGGCTCCAGCTGCCGGACTTCCAGAGTATGTAGGCGAGCATCACTACATGCGCAAACATGGACCGCGCGCCACATATGGGCAGAAATAGGCGCGCATATTCTGGGTAAACGGCGCTCTTTCAGTCGTATATCGAAATGCATAGGGGTATTCGCTTAGACATAGGCACCCTATGGAATCCTGCATGGCCGATTAAATCCTTCCCTTTCCACGGGGCTGGCCCGACGTGAGCAGAAATCTTTACTTCGCTTGTTATCAAAGAGATGGCGAGAGATACTACATCTGTGGTTGAACGCCGCGCACATGGCATGCGACGTGCAACATCTGAATGGCCAAAGGGTGCCCCCGGAATGGAGAGGAATCTTTCAAATCGCTTGCAGGCAACATTGCTGGCCGTAGCAACGGTCGGTCTTGTGTTGCTGGCGATTTGGAATTTTCGGCAGGAGCTGCATTTTCAACAGCCTTATGACGGGGTGTGGTGGAGCGAGGCGCCAGGGGGGCGCGGACTGGCTGCAGAAAAGGTGCTGGACGACAGCCCCGGCCAGCGCGCGGGCCTCAAGGCAAACGATCTGCTTACCGAGGTCAATGGCGCATCGACAACCCGGCTTTCCGATCTGGAGCGTGAGCTTTATCGGACCGGGGTATACGGAAATGCCAAGTATTCGATTACCCGCGGCGGCATTCCATTGGACACGCCGGTGGTGGTTATCCCAGAACCGCTGGACCGGAGCCTGGCGCAAGCTCTTCGCCTCATCGGGCTGATCTACCTGGCCATTGGTCTTTACGTGCTTTTCCGACGCTGGACGGCGCCGCGCGCGACACACTTTTATCTCTTCTGCCTGGTCTCGTTTGCTTTGTACGCCCTGAAGTATACGGGAGCGCTCAACAGTTCCGGCGCATGGGACGGACTCGACCAGACCGTCTTCTGGGGCAACATTCTTGCCGAATCGCTGCAACCTGCACTTTTTCTGCACTTCGCACTCAGCTTCCCTGAGGAGCGCCTGAAGAAATTCGGCCGCCGGGTCCTGTTGCCGTTCGTCTATGCGCCAGGGGCTGCGCTGCTGGGGCTTTGGATTTGGGCGTTTGCTTTCTGGGAGGCGACAGGGCTTCTGAAGCACCGCATGGAGCAGGCCGGCACCGCATACGACGCCACCTACTACCTGCTGGCGTCGGCCCTCTTCCTGCGCAGCTACCGCAAGGCGGGCACGCCGCTTCTGCGTCAACAGTTGAAGTGGCTTACGCGCGGCGCGCTATTGGCCGTATTACCCTTCACGCTGCTCAACGCGATTCCGTTTCTGTTTGACCTGCACGTACCTGTCCTGCTGACGCGGCTGGCCGGACTGTCGCTGATCTTCCTGCCGCTGACGTTCAGCTGGGCCATCGTCCGCTTCCGGTTGATGGATACCGATCTGATCTTCAAGCGCGGCGTGGCTTACACGCTGGCGACCGGCCTGCTGCTGGGCGCTTACTTCGGCATTATTGCCTTGACTGCCGAACAGGCTCACCTGCACATGCCGGAGGCGGTACGCGAATGGGGCCTGGGCCTCTCGATTCTGCTTGTCGCAGCCATCTTTGAGCCGTTAAAGCGCAAGATCCAGGGCTGGGTCGATCGAGTATTTGACCGCCATCGCTATGACTACCGCAAAGCGCTGGTGGAGTTTGGCCGAGGCCTGAACTCTGAAACCGACCTGGACGCCCTGCTGGATTCGATTGTGGAGCGGCTGCCACGGACCTTGCTTGTGGCGCGGGTCGCGGTGTTTCTGGCAGAATCGACCGGCCAAATGCGCCTGGCGGCGGCACACGGACTTCCCCCGGAGGTTCGCGTTGCACAAAACCGACTGGGACAGACGTCTCTCGCGCTGGGCTTTCTGAACTTCGACCAGGCCAACGCCCACTCGCACATCTTCCTGGAAAACGCGCAGCAGGCCCTGCATCTGCCGGAGGACGAGAGGCGGACAGCGGAGTTGCTCGACCTGAACTACTACCTGCCATGCCGGGTGCAGGATGGTTCAACCTCGCGCACTATCGCAGTGATCGGCCTGGGCCGCACCATCGGCGGCGACTTTCTATCGAGCGAAGATGTGGAACTACTCGAATCCCTGGCCAGTTACATCGGTATCGCGCTCCAGAACGCCAGCCTCTATGCGCGCCTGGAACTCAAGATCAGCGAGTTCGAGCGTTTGAAGGAGTTTAACGAGAACATCGTCGAGTCCATAAACGTGGGGATTCTGGCCATCGACCTCGATGATCGGATCGAGAGCTGGAATGCGCAGATGGAGGCCATGTATGCACTCAGCCGTTCCGAAGCCATTGGCCAGACACTTCGTGCGGTTTTTCCAGCCGAATTTGTTGACGCTCTGGACGGCTTCCGCAATGAATCCGGCGTGCATAATCTGTACAAATTTCGCTTGCTGACTCGCGCCGGTGAGCAACGAAACGCCAACATTGCCGTGGCTCCTCTGCTCTCAAGGGATTTTGTTTCGGTGGGCCGCATCATCCTGGTGGATGACATTACCGAGCGCGTATCGCTTGAAGCGCAACTGGCGCAAGCCGACAAGCTGAGTTCCATTGGTCTTCTGGCAGCCGGAGTGGCTCATGAGATCAACACGCCGCTGGCTGTGATATCGAGTTATGCACAGATGCTCTCGAAGCAGATGCGCGGCGATGCGCGCCTGAGCCCCGTGCTGGAAAAGATCACGCAGCAGAGCTTTCGCGCCGCGGAGATCGCCAATGGGCTGCTGAACTTCTCCCGAACTTCGACGACGGAGTTTCGCGCGACGAATCTTAACCAGGTGATTCGCGACACGCTATCGCTGCTGGAGCATCAGTTCAAGACGGCGCAGATCGAGGTGGATCTCGAACTGGCAGTGGACCTGCCATCGATTCAAGGCAACCCCGGAAAGCTGCAACAGGTATTTCTCAATTTGCTTCTGAACGCCAAGGAAGCCATGCCCGGCGGCGGAAGTATGCGCATCGCGACCCAGATCTCAATGCCCAACGGATACGTTGAGGCGGTAGTGGCCGACTCCGGCGCCGGCATTGCGCCGGAACACATGAAGCGGATCTACGACCCATTCTTTACCACCAAGACCATGCCCAAGCCGGGTGACAAGCGGGGCACGGGACTGGGGCTTTCGGTTTCCTACGGAATCATCCAAGAACACGCCGGCAAGATTCATGTCGAGAGCGCCGTGGGCGCCGGCACAACGTTTCACCTAGAGTTTCCGCTGTTGAGGAATTCCGTCCATGCCTGAGGTCGACCTGCCTTTGAATCTATCTTCCCCCGCTTCTTCCGGCAGTTCATCCAACGCCAGCATCCTTGTGATTGACGATGAGGCCGGCATCCGGGACTCGCTTGAAGTGCTGCTGACCCTGGAGGGGTTTTCGGTTCGGATGGCCTCCGATGGGGAGCAGGGTCTGCGCATCCTGGAGTTGGAGAACTTTGACCTGGTGCTGCTCGATCTGGCTCTGCCGGGACAGAGCGGGCTGGAGCTTCTTCCCCAGATCAAGGAGCGGCAACCGGAACTCCCGGTAATCATGATTACGGCGTATGGCACTGTCGACAACGTGGTCGAAGCGGTTCGCGCCGGCGCTGAGAACTTTGTCCAGAAGCCCTGGGACAACGAAAAGCTTATGGCGGATATTCGCTCCGCCGTGGCCCGCCATCGCGCCGAAGAAGAAAATCTGCAGCTCAAGCGGACGCTGAAGCAGCGCTACAACTTTGCCAATATCGTGGGCAAGAGCGATGTGATGCGGCGGGTGTTCGACCTTATCGAGCAAGTGGCCCCGAGCCGTTCGACAGTGCTGATCCAGGGCGAAAGCGGCACCGGCAAGGAACTCATCGCCAAGGCCCTCCACGCCAACTCGCCTCGTAAGGACAAGCCCTTTGTGCCCATCAATACGGGCGCCATGCCCTCGGAGCTGTTGGAGTCAACGCTCTTTGGGCACGTCAAGGGCGCGTTTACTTCGGCGGTCTCCTCGAAGAAGGGGCTGTTCGAGGTGGCCAACGGCGGCACATTGTTTCTGGACGAAATCGCGACCATGGGCATGGATACGCAGGCCAAGATTCTGCGCGTTCTGCAGGATCGCCGCTTCATGCACCTGGGGGGAATTCAGGAGATCCAGGTGGACGTGCGCATCATCGCCGCCACCAACATCGACCTTCGACAGGCGGTACGAGACGGGCGTTTTCGCGAAGATCTCTTTTATCGCCTTAACGTGATCACGGTGGACCTGCCTCCTTTGCGCGGGCGTCGCGAGGATATCCCGCTGCTTGCCGCTCACTTTCTGGAGTTTTATGCCAATGAGAACGGCATGTCGCCCCGGAAGCTCTCATCGGATGCGATGCGGGCGCTGGTGGACTACGAGTGGCCCGGCAACGTGCGCGAACTGGAAAACTCCATCGAGCGCGGCGTGGTGCTGTCGTCGGGCCCGGTGATCGGCTCCGATCTGCTTCCCGGTCACATCACGGGCCGCAGCTTTCAGGACGCGCTCCTCGAGCACAATCCCAACGCTTCGCTCTTCGATATTCTCGAGGACATCGAGCGCCGCATCATCATTGAGAAGCTGGAACGGTGCAACTGGAATCAGACCGACGCCGCCGAGCAATTTCACATTCCGCTGTCCACACTGAATCAGAAGATCAAGCGACTCAATATCGAAATACGCAAGAGGGGCCGCGAGTAGAAGGACGCAGTAAACCAGGCGGCCGGCATTCGCTTACGGTCCCCGATGTAAAGGGCCGGAGATCCTTCAACCCGAGAAGTCGAGGGTCAGGAGGCACGAACCAGCAATGCGCGTTTTTCGATCGCCTTCGCCCACATTTTGAGGAATGCCCGCAGTTCGGACGGTGGGCGCAGCCAGATATCGGCAGCGGTTTCGCGCGGCTCAATTCGCATGAGAACGCTGAGGTGCGGGCCACTGGCCTGATTAATGATCAGGAATGCGGCTTCGTCGGTGAGATCATCGCCCAGGTAGGCAACGGGCGTTCCGGGCGGGCATTCGGCGATGAGAGCCTTGATCGCGCCGCCTTTGTTCCGGCCCACGCGCAGTTCCAGGCCGCCCTCGAAGTCCAGCAAAGCAAGACCCTCAAGTCGCGACAGCGGCTCGAACAACTCGCGGGTGCGTTGTTCAATGAACTTCGCCGTGCGCGGAGATGCACCGCGCCAATGCATCACGGCGGCATTCGGCTTGTCTTCAAACTGGCCGCCGAGGTTGTTGTGCCTCAGGTAGTCGCGCAGTTCGTCGAGTCGGCGCTGGGTTTCAGCGGGGGCGAGTTCCAGTTCCCTTCTCCCGTCCACATGCAGCCGCTCCGCGCCATGCAAGCCCCATATTTCGAGCGGATCCACCAGGGGGGGGTAGCCGCGCAGCAACGGACCGATCTCCTTCGCGGGCCGGCCAGTGATCACCGACATGCGCGTATGGCCCTGATGCTGAATTCGCGCGATCGCCTCTCGCACCCCAGTCCATGGTATAGCCTTGTGGCGGTCGACGCGAAACGGAGCCAACGTGCCGTCGTAATCCAATAGCAGAAGTGGGGAGTTGCCCCCGGAAAATGTTTTGAAGAATTCTTCGAGCTTCCTCTTTGCCTCGTCAGTCACGCAACTCTCGCCTTCTATGCCAGTCTGCGGTTCGCCCCATCCGTATTTTGTACAAGGACGGGCTCAGGGCGAGCCGAGTTACCTATCTCAATGTTTTCGATGCGCAATTCTCGCAAGTCGCCCAAGATACTTGCCGCCCAACGGTACACATTGTGCTCCATTACCTGACGTCTCATCCGCTGCATGCGCATACGGCGTTCTGCCGGAGCCATCTCCAACCCGCGGTGAACAGCTTCGGCCACTCCGTCAATGTCGTAGGGATTCACGATAAGGGCATCCCGCAGCTCAACCGCGGCGCCCGTGAATTTGCTCAGTACCAACACGCCATCCCCGTCTTCGCGTGCCGCGAGATATTCCTTGGCGACGAGATTCATCCCATCGTGAAGGGAGGTCACGAGGCATAAGTCCGCGGCGCGATACCAGGCCGTGACTTCCTCGTGGCTGCACTGGCGATCGATCAGGACGACGGGCCGCCAGTTTGCCGTCTGGAACCGGGAGTTGACCTGCTCCACCATCTCTTCGACGTGACGGCGCAGTTCGATGTAGCTTGGAATGCGCATCCGGCTGGGGGCGGCGATCTGGACCATCGTCACACGCTCGCGGTGCCATGGATGCTCCTCAAACAGCCTCTCAATCGCCATCAGCCGCTCGACGATCCCCTTGGTGTAATCCATGCGATCGACGCCAATGATCAGGCTTTCCGCCTTCACGCCGAACTCCTCCAGCAACTCATTTCGTTTCGGTCCCAATGCAGCTCGGGGACCACCAGAACCGTCGATTGCCACACTGACCGGGTATGGCCGGATCGCGGTGGTATGTCCGTGGCGGCGCGTCGTCATGTGTTCGCGGTCGGTGCGCGCCTCGAGCACCCGGTCTACGGTTGCCAGGAAATTATTGCAGTGCAGCGGAATATGGAAGCCGATGAGGTCAGCGCCGAGCAGACCTTCCAACAACTCTCCCTGCCATGGGCATATGCCAAACGCCTCCGGATTGGGCCAGGGAATGTGCCAGAAGATCGCCACGCGCGCATCGGGGCGGGCTGCTTTCACCATCCGCGGCAGGAGCGCGAAGTGATAGTCCTGTACAAACACGATCGGGTTCACGCTGCCTTCCATCTCGTGGAGCAGGGCATTGGCAAATTTCTGATTAACGCGCTGGTACGATTCCCAGTCGGCAGCCCGGAAGATGGGCCGTGTATGGGCTATGTGGCACAAGGGCCAGAGCCCCTCGTTGGCGAAGCCGTCGTAGTATGTAGCTTCCTCTTCGGCTGAAAGCCAGACTCGCCGCAGCGTGTAGCGGGGGTCGTCGGGCGGTACGCGCAGACGGTCCGACTGATCCACATTGGCCTTGTCTTCGCTTCCGCTTCCGTGGGCCACCCAAACGCCATCGCAGGCGCGAAGCACCGGCTCAACGGCTGTTACCAGGCCGCTGGGTGGGACGATGCACACGGTCTCTCGTCCCTCGCGCACGTGCATGTAGGGCTCGCGGTTCGAGACCACGAAGATGCGGCTGGAGCCAGTACGCTGGCGGACATGAACGGTGAGCCGCTCCGCCGTCCAGAGGTTTTCACCGGCCTCTCGCAGGCGCGCCTCTGCAGCGGCGGCGGCGCGTGCCTGGATCAGGCTCTCCGTGATGGTTTCCACTTCCCGCGCCAGGGAGGAAAACAGGCCCAAATCGGCGTCACTGGATGCGGCGTGGTCGTCGGTGTGGCCCATGCGGAGACGCCGGAGCCGCTCGACCAGCCGGGTGACGGGCCGCATCAGGAACCAGCGCACCATCAATACGGTCACGCCTACGATCAGAATCACAAAGGCGACCATTCGCCAGAAGGTCTGCCGCCAGACTGCAGCACCCTCAGCGGCGATATAGCTGGCATCCTCGATGACCACCAGCGCGCCAGCAGCCTGCCCGTTTACATGCAGCGGAATCGCTTCAGCCAGCCATTGGATTTTTCCGGTGCGTAAAAATGACCCGGCATTGGCGCCGCGCTTGATGGCGAGCCTTACGGGAGCCACCGGCAGCAACCTTATCAGGTCCGTGCGTCCGGACGACGCAATCTGAACCCCATGCACGTCATAGACGGCCAGCCCGAGCGCTTCCTCGTGGTTCTGTAACTCCGCAGCCAAGGAGTCGACTTCCGGGGTTTGGCCCGCAGTCAAGGCCCTCTCCATGTAAGGCTGCAGACTGGTGCCCAACCAGCCGGCTCTACGTTCCAGTTCCTGACGCAGCACGTGCTTGTGTGCCAGCACCTCAAAGTAGGTTGAGGCCAGAGAAACCGCAGTGATTCCCGCAATGAGTGCAACAATCAGCCTTATGCGAAAAGAGTGCATTCTCATCCCCCATGCAGCAGACACACTTCACCGTCTGTTCCTTGCTAGCACTTGACGGGCCAGATAGTAAGATGCCCAATTCCGTGAGTTTGGCCGTCCCGGCAGGCGGTGGAGAATGAAAATCCTGCCGGAATGGGGTAAGTTTTTCCCTTAGCCCGCATCCTATGAGCGCAATTTTAGCCCGACTGGGACAACTGCGCCCCATGCGCTATCCTGTCGAGGAGAGCCGCGCGTCGAGGAGAGCGGCGCGGGTTTCGTGAACGATCACCCTCCGATGCCGTTTGATGCGATCGATAGAACCGCCAAGCAACTCGTGTTGACCGTGCAGGACTATTCCCTGTTCGCCTATCGTGCTGTCCTCAACCTTTTCAGTCCACCCATTTATTGGATCGACTTTCTGCTGCAGGCGGAGATAATTGGAGTCGGATCCGCGGCCATCGTGGTTCTGGCGGGATTTTTCACCGGCGCTGTGCTTGCGGTGCAATCCGCGGCCACGCTGGCCCAATTCGGCGCCACCGCCGTCACCGGCCGGTTTGTGAGCATGACGATGATTCGGGAGTTGGGCCCGGTGCTCACGGGCATCATGGTATCTGGCCGCAACGCGTCTTCGATGGCCAGCGAATTGGGCTCGATGGTCGTGACCGAGCAGATCGATGCGATGCGCGCCCTCGGAGTGGATCCCGTGCGCAAGCTGGTCACTCCCCGCATCGTCGCCACCGTAACCATGCTTTTCTTCCTCACAATCATCTCCGACGCCTTCGGCACCATGGGCGGCGCTTTTGTGACGATATTCATGAACGGGCAGAACGGCACGCAATACTTTTCCGAAGCTTATCAGTATCTCCATTACCCCGATATCCTGCAGGGACTGGTCAAACCACTGTTCTCCGGGTTTATCATCGCCAGCATCGGCTGCTTCTATGGCCTTAGAACCACGGGGGGCACCCAAGGGGTAGGCCGCTCTACCATTCAGGCGGTGGTCACGTCGTCCGTGCTGATTATCTTTGTTGACTTTCTTGTCAGCCAGATCATGGTTGCTCTGTTCAGCCGATGAACGAACTCTCGATCTCCATGCCGCTCATCGCGGTTCCGGGAATTGACCCGGTGCTGGTTTTTCGCCATGTCTTCATCGCTTTCGACGGGCCTCCCGTACTGGAGGACGTCACCTTTTCCGTAGGACCTCACGAAACGCGCATTCTGCTGGGGCCTGCCGGAGTGGGCAAGAGTGTTCTGCTTAAGCTGTCTACCGGGCTCTATTGCCCGGACAAGGGCAACATTCTTCTCTTTAGCGAGGACATCTCGAATACCCGGGAAGAAGATCTGTTTGCACTGCGCAAGCGCACCGGAATGGTCTTCCAGGAAGGAGCGCTCTTCGATTCGCTCAGCGTACGCGACAACGTGGCCTATCAACTGATCCAAGAGAATGTACCCGACGAAGAGATCGACAGCCGCGTGCGCGAGGCGCTCCGCTTTGTTGGCCTGGAGGAAACCTTCTCGTTTTTCCCAGGCAGCCTCTCGGGCGGCATGCGCCGCCGCGTCGCCATTGCGCGGGCCCTGATACGACAGCCTGAGTTGCTGCTCTACGACTCACCCACCGGAGGCCTGGACCCAGTCACGTCCACGAACATCATTGAATTGATCGTTAAGCAGCGCGATGTGTATAAGACTCCTTCGCTGATGGTGACGCACCGCCTGCAGGACGCCTTCATGATGTGCACGCATCGCTTCGATGCGGAAAAGGACGGCATGGTTCCGCTGGCGGAGGGTGAGACAGACGCAAACACGACCTTCCTGATGCTCAATGAAGGCCGATTGATCTTCGATGGTTCGCTGCATGACCTGGTGCACAGCGAAGATCCCTTCGTTCGCGAGTTCCTGGATTAGCCGGCGCGCTCCAGCCCTTGTCGCAGCCGCGCATCTCTCGATCCATGGCAAATTATTCCAGCGGCACTGCGCAGATGAGGTTGCTTATGCGGAGCGCATTCAAACGCTAATTCGCGAGGATTGCAGTGATCCTTTCGACGTCCGATTGAGTGCCGCCGGTCGTCATTCGCGGCGGAGTGGCCCGGGTCCATTCCGGTCTGCTAGCCTTGCTGTTTGAGTTTCGTCAAAAAAGGGGCGCTGCAAAATGGGATTCAAATTTCAGGGCATGGACTTTCTTCACCTCGATGCGGGATTCAGTGAAGACGAACTGCTTGTCCGCAGAACGGCTCGGGATTTTGTCGAAGACAACCTGATCCCCATCATTGAGGACTGTTTCCGCGAAGGCCGCTTCCCTCGGGAGCTGGTGGCCATGATGGGCGAACTTGGTTTTTTTGGCGCCAACCTTGAAGGTTATGGATGCGCCGGAATGTCGAATGTGGAATACGGGCTTGTAATGCAGGAACTGGAGCGCGGCGACTCGGGATTTCGCAGCTTTGTCAGCGTGCAGTCGGCCCTGGTGATGTATCCGATTTACACCTTCGGCACCGATGAGCAGAAGAACCAATGGCTTCCCGCGCTGGCGAGCGGTGAAAAGCTGGGATGCTTCGGATTGACGGAGCCCGGCTTCGGTTCCAACCCCGGCGGCATGACGACTACGGCGCGAAAATCCGGGGATGAATACATTCTGAACGGCGAAAAGATGTGGATCACTTCTGGCAACATCGCGGATGTCGCGGTGATCTGGGCCAAGGTCGAGGACGAAGATGGCCGGGTTCGGGGATTTCTTGTCGAGACCGATCGCCCCGGCTTCGCTGCGCATGAGGTCCACGGCAAATGGTCGCTGCGTGCTTCAGTCACCAGCGGATTGTCGCTCCAGGATGTGCACATCCCCGCGGCCAATCTGCTGCCCGGGACAGGCGGCCTGAAGAGCCCGCTCATGTGTCTGAACCAGGCGCGGTACGGCATAAGCTGGGGTGCGATCGGCGCGGCGATGGCCTGCTACGACACGGCACTGCAATACGCGAAGGTTCGCAAGCAGTTCCACGGAATTCCCATCGCCGGCCACCAGCTCATCCAGGAGAAGCTGGTTTGGATGGTGAGCGAAATCTCGAAAGCCCAACTGCTCTCGCTCCATGTTGGCCGATTGAAGGACGCGGGCACCGTGGGCCACGAGCACATCTCGCTTGCCAAGCGCAACAACGTCTGGATGGCGCTGGAGACCGCCCGCATGGCCCGCGATATCCTGGGCGCCAATGGTATTACCGAGGACTACCCGATCATGCGCCACATGATGAACCTGGAGTCGGTGAAGACGTACGAGGGAACGCACGACATTCATGCGCTTGTGATCGGGCAAAACATCACCGGAATCGCAGCATACTAGACCTGTTAACCGCCAGTTAATCAATTGCGGTCCGAAACGAATAATCAGGATATACTGTCGCAGACGCAAAACTCTCAAAGACAGTTCAATGTATCCGCCGCCACGGAAACGCATGGTTCGCCACGATCTGGCGAGCGGTGTGTGTTGACCATTCGGGGCAGCTTCGCCGCATTGTGATGAGCGAGGTCTGCGGTTCGGCTGGATGGCCCGGCCAGAGGGCTTTGCGCGAGGAGCGATCACTCCCTCATGCTGACGATCTTCAAGCGATTCAGCTTGGTTGCCGGCTTTGCCGCACTCTCGGTGGTGCTGGTTGCCGATGCCCTCGTGACTCGCCGTGAGCTTGGTGTGCAGATCGAGGACAATGGCCGAGTCATTCACACGCGGCAGATTCGCTCCGCGTTGGAGAAAGTCGAATCACTCCTTGAGGATGCTGAGTCTGGCCAGCGCGGCTACCTTTATACAGGGGATACGAAATATCTGGCGCCGTATGAACTTGCTCGCACTCAGATCGATCCCCAGATAGACAACCTCGCTCGCCTGACGAGTGCCGACAGTTCAAATCTGCAGGATTCAGTCGCCGAACTCCGCAATCTGGCACACAGCAAGTTGAGCGAGCTGTCCCAGACTATCTCCTTTTATCAGGCCGGGAAGCCACAGGAAGCCAGGGCCGTGGTTTTATCAGACTTTGGTCTGTCGGTCATGGAGCATTTCCGCCAGGTTGCGAGCCGGATGGATAAGGAGGAGGCTGCCCGGGACGCCATCCGGAGCTCAAATTACAGGGAGAGCATCCGAATCACCGTGATATCGATCTATCTGTCGAGTCTGGTGGCGATTCTGGGTCTCATGCTGCTCGCATATTTCATCCTTCACGAGATGGGACTCCGCGAAAAACATGCGCACGAGATGCGCGAGCGCGAGGAATGGTTCAGAGTCACTTTAACGAGCATTGGCGACGCCGTGATTGCGACGAACCAGCAGGGTAAGGTCCTGTTTCTGAATTCGGTCGCTGAGACATTGACGGGTAGAAAGCTCACCGAGGTCAGGGGCCGCGATATTCGCGATGTCTTCCCGATCTTCAATGAATATAACGGTGCTCCGACGGAGAATCCCGTGAAAAGGGTCATGGATGCGGGACTGACGGTTGAACTTGCCAACCACACCGTGCTGCAACATGCGGACGGCCATCTCACACCGATTGAAGACAGTGCGGCGCCGATTCGAGACGACAAGAACCACCTCATTGGCGTTGTGCTCGTATTTCGCGATGTGACCAAGGATCGTAAATCGCAGGAACACCTGCGCAGGAGTGAAAAGCTGGCTGCGGCTGCGCGTCTCTCGGCGACATTCGCTCATGAAATTAACAATCCTCTTGAGGCCGTCGGCAACCTGATTTTTATCGCGAAAGAATCGCCCGGTGTACCGGACGACGTGGTGCAGACACTCGCGCTTGCGGATAAGGAGTTGGAGCGAGTGGCGCATATCACTCGCCAGACACTGGGGTTCTATCGTGAGTCCGGTGACCCCGAGCCCGTGGCAGTGGCTCCGCTGGTGGAGTCGATTCTCGGGCTCTATTCCAATAAACTGAAGGCTAAACAAATCACCATCCAGAGCGATCTTGGCGATCTTCCTCCAGTGATGGGAATTGCCGGAGAACTGCGGCAGGCAATCTCAAACCTGATCTCGAATGCGGTTGACGCAGTCAGCATGAACGGCAGCATCGCTTTGAAGGCGCAGTGCATTCGGGACAACAGCCATAGCGTTGTGAACGTGATGATTGAAGACGACGGCCCCGGAATTCCAGCGGCGAACATGGAACGAATCTTCGAGCCGTTCTTTACTACAAAGAAGGACGTCGGCAACGGCCTTGGACTCTGGGTGACCAGGGAGATTATCGAGAGACACGGAGGGCAGGTCAGCGTTGCGACCGGGGCGGGCGAAGAGCATAGGCGCGGCGCATGTTTCGTGATCCACCTCCCTTGCCACGCAGAGCCGATGCCCAACCAATCGCAGGATGATTCAGCCTAAAGCGCTCCGCCGCAAATCCCGCACTCCATTGATTTGCGGCGAAAGAACTCCATCGACAAGCTGAGTCCGATGCGGCATATTCGTACACATGCCAAGTTCTCTGCGTTTTTCTTTATCCGTCCGCGCGACTGTGCTGGCCGCCTTTGTTGGGGTGTTGGCTCTGAATGGTGCGATCGCCGCACCGCAACCAACCGCCTCAGTTCCGGTCGTCCTTCACGCGGCGCGATTGCTCCAGGTGGATACCGGCGCCTTGATTCAACCGGGCGAGATTCTGGTTGAAGGCGAACGCATTCGCGAAGTGGGCAGATCGGTCGAGCATCCGCAGGGAGCGCGTGTGCTCGACCTAGGCGATGTGACTTTGCTTCCGGGCCTTATTGACGCGCACATCCATCTCTTTCTGCATCCCGGGGCGGAAGATCTTCAGACCGTAGAAGAGTCGGTCCCGTGGCGCACGATTCTGGCGGAACAGGCCGCCAAGGCCGACCTGCTGGCCGGCTTCACCGCCGAACGCGATATGGGCACGGAGGGCGCGGGCTCCGCGGATACGGCGGTGCGCGACGCCATCGACGTTGGCATGATTCCGGGGCCGCGGCTACGCATCAGCGGAAATGCGATCGACATCCTGGGCGGCCACGAAGACGCTATCCACTATAACCCGGCGCAGCATGTGCTCTCCAACGCGGACTACGCCAACTCATCTGAACAGATCATCGAGATCATGCGCTCGCAACACAAAGAAGGGTCCGACTTCGCGAAGATCTATGAGACCGGGCCGGACAAGATGATGGACGGAGAACTGCACACACCCTTTCAATACACAGCAGCACAACTCACAGCGGCCGTAGAAGAAGCGCACCGCATGGGAACGGTCGTCGCTGTCCATGCCATGGGCGAGCCGGGGACGCTCTATGCGGCACAAGCAGGCGTGGCATCCATCGATCACGCAACGCATTTGAGCGATGAGACCATACGACTGATGCGCGAAAAACATATCTTCTCCGTGCCGACCTTCGCCATCTTCGAATACTTCGCGCATCATCGCTCCTCGGCCGCAGAAGCTGCGAGTGAAGGAGCGCTGCTGGACTACAAAATTAGCGAATTCAAGAAGCAGATTGCCGCCGGCGTGTCCTTTGCTGTGGGTTCCGATGTAGGTCCGTTTCCCCATGGGACACAGGCTCGCGAGATGGAGCTGATGGTGCAGTACGGGATGAAGCCGCTGAACGTATTGCAGGCCGACATGATCAATGGCGCGAAACTGCTGGGGTGGGAAGGCCAGATTGGCGAGTTGAAGCCCGGCTACTTCGCCGACATCATCGCCGTCCCTGGCAATCCGCTGGACGACATTACTGCAACAGAGCGCGTAAGTTTCGTAATGAAGGGCGGAGCGATCGCGAAGCAGTAAGCGCTATTTGGCCGCCGCTGCTGCAGCTTTGGCGCGCCGCGCACGGATCTTCTCGAGTGCCTGGCTGAACCGTTTGGACTTTTGCGTCGCAAGCGAGTCCTCGACACCCTTGCGATAGCCGCCGAGATAGATAGAGTAAAGCACCGCGAGCGAACACCCGATGCCCCAGAAGAATCCGAAGCAAAGACCGAGAATTGCCGCTGGGCCGAAAGAAACCATCGTGCTTTTCCTCTGCGGCCTTGCTGCTAAACCGCAACTGTGAAGCTATCCTCCGTGCGCGTGACGGCGTGGTAAAGCGTATCTCGCTCTACAGGCACACGGCCGGCTTCCGTTATCAAGCGACAGAGTTCTTTCCGCGTCATACCCTGCGGAGTGGTGGCGCCTGCATCGTGGTAGATCTTCTCCTCGATGACCGTTCCATCCAGGTCATCCGCGCCAAAGCGCAGAGCGATCTGCGCGATCTTCGGAGTCATCATCTGCCAATACGCCTTGATGTGGGGAAAGTTGTCGAGTAACAGCCGACTTACCGCGACCTGGCGAATGTCTGTAAGCCCGGTAGTCACAGGGAGATGATCGAGCGGTGTGTTTTCCGGATGAAAAGCGAGCGGGATAAAGGTCTGGAACCCGCCGGTTTCGTCCTGCACTGCGCGTAACTTGAGCAGGTGGTCCACACGGTCTTCGTCGTTCTCAATGTGGCCGTAGAGCATGGTCGCATTCGACTTAAATCCCAGTTTGTGCGCCAGGCGCGCGGTCTCCAGCCATTCATTCCCGTCGATCTTGTGGTCGCAGATGATCGAGCGTACCCGCGCGGCGAAGATCTCCGCGCCGCCGCCGGGCATGGAATCCACACCCGCCTCGCGGAGCTTTATGAGTGTCTGCTCGATGGTAAGTTTTGCGCGGCGGGCCAAAAATGCCACTTCAACCATGGTGAAGGCCTTGATGTGCACCTTCGGGAAGCGCTCTTTGAGGCCGCGCACAAGGTCGAGGAAGTATTCGAGCGGCAAGTCAGGATGCAGGCCGCCAACGATGTGGAATTCCGTAACGGCTTCAGAGTAGCCCGATGCCGCCGTCTCCCAGGCTTCATCTAGCGCCATGGTGTACCCGGCCGGATCGCCCTTTTTGCGCCCGAAAGCGCATAGCTTGCAGGCTGCCACGCAGACATTGGTCGGATTGATGTGGCGATTGACGTTGAAATAGGTCACGTCGCCATGCATGCGCTCGCGCACATGATTTGCCAGCCAGCCGACTGCAAGAACGTCAGACGACCTATAAAGCGTTAGGCCGTCGTTGAAATCGAGCCGCTCGCCGGAAAACACTTTTGCCGCGATCGGTTCGAGGCGCGGATCGTAGGTTCTGAAGGAGGTCCGTTCCTGGGTGTCGTGGTTCGCTGCACGCATACTTCGATGATACCGAAAAACGAGAGGTCCGGCATTTTCGTCCGTTCCGCCCGGCCGCGGACGGCTGGGAGGAAATGCCGCGGCATTGGTGTCGTCCTGGTGGCATGCCCATGCAGCGCCTTATCGCAGATCGATTGGAGATGACGCCAAAGTGAAGAGGCTGACCGGCGAACCGGCCAGCCTCGAAGATTGCGGAAGT
>VFSW01005440.1_pt1 | contig 18810 bp, 15 predicted proteins | sample 5358111 | NCBI WGS metagenome assembly VFSW01 (sample SAMN11554181, study PRJNA540505) | mine drainage metagenome | isolation source: sediment from site ElyBrook_90M | place: USA: Ely Copper Mine, Vershire, VT | collected 2017 | reverse complement strand
TCCGAAAATCGTGATGCCTCGATGGCGCGTCAGCGGCGCCGCCGCCAACCTCTGGAGGTTCAGCGAATAACGCGTTGACGGCCGGATCTGACCTGAAATAACTCTTCGAATCGCTGGCTGTTCGCGCGTCACTAGGCCAAATTCTGCTCCGATGTGGCCCGGCCACCTTCCATTCGACATTTGGTGATTTCGTCGGTTGGGCGCGCGACGAGCCCAGCTATTAACCGCTTTCGGCGAGGCCGGGACCTGTCGCGGGCGTCAGATTGCCTTCGCTGAAGCGCGACAGACCGCTAACCGAGGGATGCATCTCGGCGCAGAAGGCATCGCCTGCGCCGGTAATGATCACGCATCGATTTTCGCGGTCACGCGCAATGTCGTAGAAGGCGAAGGACAATTCCTCGTGCGGCGCGTTACTCCACAGGCGCGCTTCGTCCGGCGCATTTCTGGCGTGAATCGTAAGCTGCAGAATCCCGTCTTCGCGCTGCATCGATACGCAATCGTAGCGATGGGCATAGTCGTCGAATCGGATCGGTTTCATGGGTCTTCAGCCTCCTTTCGAGGCCGCGATCGCGACGACCTCGATGTGATGCAGCCGCGCCTGTTCCCTTAATGACCGGTGCTCGTTTCATATTCAGATCGTCGGCTTCCAAAAATGCGCTAAAAGGTCTACTGGATGTTTTGAATTGACGCGGGAAGCAAACGTCGCCGGTATCTGAGTCGAAAGCCGGCCGCTCATCATTACGAGGTCAAGTGGCATGTACGACTTGCTGATAAAAAACGGAACGATAGTAGATGGAACCGGTGCGCCGCGGCGGATGGCCGACGTTGCGGTCAAAGACGGAGTCGTTGCGGAAATCGGAAAAATAAAGGACGGCGCCAAGAAGACCATCGATGCTGACGGACTGATCGTCGCGCCGGGCTTCGTCGATCCGCACACCCATTACGACGCGCAAATCTGCTGGGACCCGCAGATCACCAGCTCGTCATGGCATGGAGTGACCAGTGTGGTGATGGGCAATTGTGGCGTCGGGCTGGCGCCATGCCGACCTCAGGCCCATGACATCGCGGCGCTGGATCTGGTCAACGTCGAAGCAATTCCGTACGACGTTCTCAAACGCGGCATCACCTGGGACTGGGAAAGCTTTCCCAGCTACCTGCAGGCGGCCGGGCGGCGTGGCAGCGCGATTAATCTGGGCTTCCTGGCGCCGCTTACTCCATTTCGCCACTACGTGATGGGCGAGGAGTCGATGGAGCGCGCTGCCACCGCGGATGAAACGGGAAAAATCGCGGCGCTGCTGCGCGAGGCAGTGGCGGCCGGGGCGCTGGGTTGGTCGCTGACCACCGGCATTCAGCACGTCGGTTACAAAGGACGTCCGCTCGCCTGTCGTCTGGCTGACCGGGCCGAGTTGGGCGCGTATTCCCACGTGTTGCGCGAACTCGGAAAGGGCGTCATCGAAGTCACGCTGACCCAGAACTTCGGCCATATCCAGGATCACGAACTGGATCTGCTTAAATTCCTGCTCGATGAGAGCGGGCGGAAGGTGACATGGCTGGCGATTTTCGACCTCGAGGACAAACCGCAAGCCGCCATCGAAACGCTGCAGCGCTCCGAGGCGTTGATCAAGCGCGGCGGAGTTCCGCAGATGACCTGTCGCCCGCTGATTGCCGAAATCGAGTTCAAGTCGGGGATGGCTTTTTCCTTGATGAAATCGTGGCAGCCGGCCGTGGATCAGCCGCCTGCGAAGCTCAAGCAGCTCTATGCCGATCCGGATTTCCGTCGTGCCGTGGTGGACGAGATGAGCAAAGGCGTCTTGCGGCGCAACTTCAAGCGAGTCGAGGTAAGCGACGTCGGCAAGCCAGAGTTGAAGGGCCTCATCGGCAAGTCAGTAGCTGATATCGCGCGTGACCGAGGTCGTGAAGGCTATGAATTCGAAACGATGCTCGATCTCGCGATCGAAGACGACCTCAACATCTCGTTCGCGCAGTCGGTGTTCAATACCAATGAAGAGCGACTCGGGAAGCTGATCAACGATCCGCGCCCGATGATCGGCCTCTCCGATGCCGGCGCCCATGTCACCTTGCTCTGCGACGCAGGCTACTGCACTTACCTGCTCGGCCATTGGGTGCGCGATCTTAACGCAATCACACTGGAATACGCCGTCAAAAGACTTACCTCGGAGCCGGCCGACTTCTTCGGGCTCAAGGGCCGCGGCCGCCTCAATGTAGGAAACAATGCCGATATCGCGATCTTCGATGCCAACACAGTGGGCTCGGCGCGGCGCGGGACTTTGAAAGACGACCTGCCCGGAGGCGGCAAGCGCCTGGTGATGCCGGCCACCGGCGTCATTCATACCGTAGTCAATGGCGTCCCGGTTTACGAAAATGCGCGCTATACGGGAGCGACGCCGGGCACGGTGCTTCACTCATAGTCAAGAACGGGAACCATCATCAGTTAACCGAGGAGCAAAGATCCCATGGCTAACAACTTGATCAAAAAGCCGATCATCTCGTCCGACTCACACATCATGGAGCCGCCCAATACCTACATCGCGAGGATCGATCACAAGTACAAAGACATCGCGCCGCGCGTCGTCTGGCAGGAGAAGGGTGGCGACACCTATGTGGTCGAAGGGATGAAGCAGACTATCCCGATGGGACTGGTCGCGGCGGCAGGTGTTCCTGCCGAGGGCCTCGCAACCTCGGCGCGGTTTGCGAAGTTCGACGATCTCCATCGCGGCGGATGGGATCCCGAGGCGCGGATGGCCGATCAGGATCGCGATGGGGTCGACGCGGAGGTCATCTATCCCAGTGTCGGAATGGTGCTGTGCAATCATCCTGATGCTGACTACAAGAAGGCCTGCTTCGATGCTTACAATCTCTGGATTGCTGAGTTTTCCGGCGCCCATCCGGATCGGCTGCTCGGGTTGGGTCAGACCGCGATGCGCACACCAGCGGAAGGCATCGAGGACCTCGCGAAGATGAAAGCCATGGGTCTGCGCGGCGTGATGATGCCGGGCTTTCCGGTCGTCGAGGACTATCACAGCCCGGTCTATGATGAGTTCTTCGAGGCGGCGATCTCAATGCAGATGCCGCTGAGCTTCCACATCCTCACCTCCCGCGAGGGACTCGCCAATCCTCCGCGCGGACCAAGGTCGAACTCCTTCATGTCCATCATTCGCGGCAATCAGGACATCATGGGCATGTTTATCCTGGGCGGCGTTTTCGAGCGGCATCCCAAACTGAAGATCGCGTGCGTCGAAGCCGACGCCGGCTGGGTGCCGCATTTCATGTATCGGATGGACCACGCCTACGATCGCCACCGTTACTGGCTCGACATGTACAAGCTGTCGAAGTTTCCCAGCGAGTACTTCCGCGAAAATATCTACACGACGTTCCAGGACGACTGGGTGGCGTTCAAAAGCACCAGCATGCTGAATCCGCATCGGTTGATGTGGGCGAATGATTTCCCGCATAGCGACTCGACGTGGCCGAATTCACAGGAGTTGCTGCAAAAGCATTCGCAATCGCTGACCGAGGATGAGAAGACCTGGATCCTCCACGACAACGTCGCGGAGTTATACGGGATCGCCAACTGACGTAAGAAAATGACGAGCGGCGCTCTTTCGGCCGCTCGTCATCATTTTGCCGCCGCGCATCGACCTATTTGTAGCGGCTGATAATTTCCTTGCCGAAGGTGCGAATTTGCTGCTTCACGATGTCGAGCGGCAGCAATCCCTGGTCGCCCTGCCATACAAACCATTCCGGATGGACGTTCTCCACCATCGCGTCGAATTCGCTGCGCACCTCCGACGCACTCCCGGTGTAGGCGAACTTGACGCGCTCCATGCGGTCGATGTTGACCTCGGACTCAGGCAGCATCACCTTGCCGGTCGGATAGCGGGCCTCGTCGGCTTCTTCACGCCATGCTTCGGAAAAGCCGAATTGATGGAAGAATTTCTTGAAGGCGACGCCACAGATTCCTTCCGAGCCGAGCCTGCGCGCCTGCGCTTTGTTATCGGCAAAATACAGCGCATGCAGCACGCCGATGTTTTCGCCGAGCTTCAAGTTACGGCCAGCCTTACGTGACTCTTCCTGATAAGCCTCGACGAGTTTGCGTACCACCGCAGGCTGCGGCAGCAGGATGGTCGGAATGATCCCTTCCTTCGCGCACCATCTGACCGTTTCCTCACTCACCGAAAACGCCTGGAACAGTGTCGGATGCGGCTTCTGATAGGGCTTCGGCACGACGTTGATCTTTTGGATCCGCCCCTGCTCATCGACTTCGCCAGGGAAACCATATTCGCGCGTCCACTCATGCGCCGGCCACGGGGTGCCTTCTTGCGGAAAGGGATACTCATAGTACTTGCCCTTGAACCTGAAAGGCTCGTCGCCCCAGGCAAGCTTCAGAAAGCGGAAGACTTCTTCGAAGGCTTCGCGATTGATCCGATCGCCCTCACTCTTGTCGCTGGAGGTGGCGCCGACGTGAATTTTCTGCGCCATCTGATTGAGCCAGCGAGTCTGATATCCGCGCGCGAAGCCGACCAGGGTGCGGCCCTTGGTGAGCTGATCGAGCCACGCGATTTCGAGCGCGAGGCGCAGCGGATTCCATCCCGGCAAGACGTATCCAATCGGACCGGCTTTGATGCGCTTGGTATTATGAATGACATGCTGGGTAAGCACCGGCAGGCTTCCCATCTCGATCCCTTCGCTGTGCAGGTGATGCTCGGGGAAACATACCGCGTCGAAGCCGACCTCCTCGCATAACTGCGAGAGCTCGGTAACTTCGCTGATCATCCGCTGCCAGCGGTCCGCATGATGCGCGATCGGCCGCAGGGTTTTGCGCTCCTCGAGCGTCGCCGGGATGGAAGGCAAAAAGAAGTACATGAACTTCATCGGGTTCTCCGTCTGCCGCTCGTAACGAGTCTCAGCTGTGGGTTCCTAACATACATCGGATGCATCGACTGAGCTTCTGTCAGTTCTGCGCCGGATTCATCTTGAAACGAATCGGCAGGTGCTTGATGCCCCCGACGAAGCTGGAGCGTAGGCGTTCCACCGGCCCCGCTAGTTCGGCGTGCGCAAGCCGCTTCGCCAGTTGCCGAAAGATGACCTCCAGCTCGAGCCGCGCGAGATTGGCGCCCAGGCAGAAGTGTTCACCGATTCCGAACGCTATATGCAGGTTTGGATCGCGCCCGATGTCGAACTTGAACGGCTGATCGAAGACCTCTTCGTCGCGATTCGCCGATGGGTAGAACAAACAGACTGCCTCGCCTTGGCGAATCTTCTGTCCGCGAATTTCAGTGTCTGCCTGCGCGGTGCGCGCGAAATGGATCACGGGTGTTACCCAGCGGACGATCTCCTCGACGGCGCTTTTCAGCATCGAGGGGTTCTGCTTGAGTCTCTCAAACTGTTCCGGATTCTCGATGAACGCCATCAGTCCGCCAGTGGTGGCATTGCGGGTTGTCTCATTGCCGGCGAGGACCAAGAGAAAATAGTAGCCCAGCATCTCGAGCTGCGGCATCGCCTCGCCATCGGGCAGTTTGGCATTAGCAACCACACTGGTGATGTCGTTGGTCGGATGCTTCTGCCGATCCGCCATCATTCCCGCGAAGTATTGAAACAGCTCGATGCGCGCGCGCTCGGAAGTCTCGCGCGGAGTTGCGCCTGCGTGGAATTCCGGATCGCCTGCGCCGATGATCTCGTTGCTCCAGCGAAACAGCGTATCCCAATCTTCACGGGGGCATCCGAGCAGCTCTGCGATGACGGCGAGCGGTATGCGCGACGAAATATCGAGCACGAAATCGCATTCGCTACGATTCATCATGCCATCCAACACTTCGCGCGTGATGCGTTCGATCTTCGGCTCCAACTCCCGCACCGCGCGGGGAGTGAAATGCCGGCTCATGATCGAGCGGTATTCGCCATGCTGCGGAGGATCCATCGTAAGCAGGTGACGGAAAGGGGGTTCTTCTTCCTCCGCGTACCCGCCTTGCTCGTCGGCCAAAATCACCAGCCGCGGCCGGTTGGTGAACAATTTCGGCTGCTTCGCGATCTGTATGATGTCGGCATGCTTCGTGATCGCCCAAAAGGGTTCGGCATAGGGACCGTCGTACCAATACACCGGCTTGTGGTTTCTGAGGTACGTCCATTCGCGATGAGGATAACCGTTCGCCTGGTAGTGTTGCGGACCAATAATGTTGAGGCTGGTCCCAGACGCTTCTTCAGAACTGCTCTGTAAACTCATCGTCGTACTCCAGGTCTAAATTTTAATACTCGTCCCGACTTGATAGCCGACCCGTCGCCAAGTGCTCTCGGAAGAACGAGACTATCTTGCCGCAGCGTTCCTTGCACCCTCTATGATCGCGTCGCGCATGCCGAATGATCGAGGGCTTCGAGGATTCAGCGCCTCAGATCCTCGAGACGCTGGTGATAAATCAAATCGGACATCCGCTCCGGAACCGGGCCGTCAAGCGCGACTTCGCGGGAATTGTTTGCTAGGACAGGACGTGGACTCGCCCGGTTACTAATCCAAATTGAATCGAGGCAAGACAGATGGCGCAGACTGAAGAGAACATCCACAAGTTGAAATATCCCGGAGCCGTCGATGCCGATGGCCACATCCTGGAGTCGGCGAAATGTTGGGAGCAGTACTGCGAGGCCAAATACCGCGCCAAGGCGATCCGCCTGAAAGAGGACGCCCAGGGGCTCGAATACCTCGAAGTGAATGGCGTGCCGTCGCGGGTGAATCGCGGCGGCAACTTCGGCGGCGTGGCGCAGATGGGCCAGGTCACGCGCAATTCCGGGCACTTCGATCCTCGCATCAAGTACGGCGATAAAGTCCCGCTGGGTGCGTGTGATGCGAAGGATCGTATCACCAGGCTCGACAAGGAGGGCCTCGACGCCGCGATCATTTATCCCAGCCTCGATTTGACTTGGGAGACCGACACCGACGATGCCGAGTACTCGCAGGCGATGTGCCGCGCCTACAACCGCTGGGTGAGCGACTGGTCCGCGGACAGCGGCGGCCGGCTGATCCCGGTCGCGCATCTTTCGCTCGGCGATCCTGCCGGCGCTGCCGCCGAGCTGGAGCGGGCGGTCAAAGCGGGCCACAAAGGCGGATGGGTGGTGCAGTTCACCACGACGCGCAAGCCTCATGGCCACAACGATCATGATGTGCTCTTCGCCAAGGCGCAGGAACTCGATGTGCCGCTGGGCATTCACGTCTCGCTCGAACCGCAATGGTGCTGGCCCGGCCGCTACGACAAGGAATTCGTTCGCAAGCAGACCTGGTTCCTCAACGTGACCGCCTCCGACGCGATTCGGCATGCGCTCGCGAGCTTCATGGCGTATGGCACCTTCGACAAATTCCCGAAGCTCAAAATCGTCATCCTCGAAGTCGGCGCCGGATGGGTCCAGTACTGGCTCGATCGCATGGACGCGGTTTACGACAGCGTGATGGGACGCGGAGTGCCGCTCAAGGAAAAACCCAGTTTCTATTTCCGCCGCAATGTGTGGGTCTCCGCCGATCCTGACGAGAAGTCGTTGCCCGCGATGGTCGAGTTGTGCGGCAGCGATCGCTTCTTCTGGGCCACCGACTTTCCACATCCCGATCACACCGGAAGTTATATCGAGGCGGTCGAGGATTTTGGGAACAAGATGAGCGATCCGCGGCAACGTCGCGATGTCCTCGGCGATAACGTCCGCCGCGTCTATAATCTTTCGATCTGATGGGCCTCACCAACTGGCTTGTTTTGCTGGATCGCAGCCAGGCGCAAAGGTCCAGGAACGCGTACAGTATAATGTTACTCATAAATCAGGACCGGGCCCCGGCTCGGCGCAACGGAGGAAGATCATGCGAGATGTCGTGATTGTCGAGGCTGGTCGCTCGCCCATCGGCAAAAAGAAAGGCGCGCTGTCGAGCGCGCATCCCACTGAACTGCTCGCCCAGGTGATGGCCGAGGTTCTTAAGCGTGCCAAGGTTCAGCCCACCGCCGTCGGTCAGGCCATCGGCGGATGCATCAACAAGGTTGGCGCGCAGGCCTTCAACGTGATCCGAACTGCCTGGCTTACCGCGGGCCTCTCGCCCGATGTCGCCTGCTCGACCGTCGATTCGCAGTGCGGTTCCAGCCAGTTCGCGGTGAACCTCGCCGCCAACATGATCGCGTCCGGCGCCGAGGATGTGGTGCTGGCGTGCGGGGTCGAAAACATGAGCCTGCTGCCGATCGGCTCGGATGCGATCGCGGGCGCGCAGGCGGGCATGGGCAAGCCGATCACGCGCAAATATCGCGAACAGTACGAGTTCACCAGCCAGTTCGAGGGCGCCGAGCGGATCGCCACCAAGTACGGCATCAACCGGAGCGACACCGACCACTTCGGCCTCGAATCACAGCTTCGCGCCGCCCGCGCGATTTCGGAAGGACGCTTCGATTCGCAGATCGTTCCCGTAGATGTTCCGGTTGTGCAGGAAGGCGGCGAGCGCAGCAGCGAGTCGCGCAAGGTCACGCGCGACGAAGTCCCGCGCCAGACCAGCCTCGAAGCGCTCGCCACGCTGAAGCCGGTCGCGAGGCCGGATGGCATCCATACCGCGGGCACGTCATCGCAGGTGGCCGATGGCGCATCGGCCGTGCTTCTTATGAGCGCGGAGAAGGCGCGCGAATTGGGATGCCGTCCGCGCGCTCGCGTGGTCGGAACCTGCCTCGTGGGCTGCGATCCCGTCCTGATGCTGGAAGGACCGATTCCAGCCACTCGCAAGCTGCTGCAGAGGGCCGGCCTCAACATTAGCGATATCGATGTTTTCGAAATCAACGAGGCATTCGCGTCGGTGGTATTGAGCTGGGCGAAAACTCTCGGACCAGACATGAAGCGGGTCAATCCGAACGGCGGCGCGATCGCTCTTGGACATCCACTCGGCGCGACTGGATGTGGCCTGGTGACCAAAGCTGTCAACGAGCTGGAGCGCTCAGGCGGCAAGCGCGCGATCATCACGATGTGCTGCGGCGGCGGTCTCGGCACGGGGACATTGATCGAACGCGTGTAAGGCGGCAACAGGAAGATCGTTGAAAGGGCGGATCCATCGGGCTCCGCCCCTTCTCTTTGCATCAGCCCATATCGATCTTCCGCATCGGAAGTTTGGAACGATGCGCCTCATGCTTCCTCGATTGCGCAACTAATTGCGCTGCTTTTTTGGGTTTGCTAGACCTCGGACGTACGCACGGCTGTTATCGCAGTCGAAACAGACCAGGAGCGTGAAGCATGCTGACCGAGGCCGAGCAGCTCGAGCATCTCGAATTGACCGCCCATCATGCCGGGCTGAAACTTCCCCAAGTCGTTCTCCCCGAGTCGCATCATATCGTCATTCATAAGATGCGGTTCCATTACCTCGATTGGGGGACCGCCGGGCGCCCACCGATCCTGTTCCTTCATGGCGGCGGCCTGAACGCACATACGTGGGACGTCGTCTGCCTGATGTTGCGGCCCGACTATCACTGCTTCGCGCTCGACCAGCGCGGTCATGGCGACAGCGAATGGGAGCCGACCTCGGACTACAGCCATGAGAGCCAGGTCGGCGATGTCGGCGGCTTTATCGCCAAGCTGCAGCTTCAGAAGCCACTGGTGGTGGCGCACTCGATGGGTGGGTTTGCGGCGCTGGGCTATGCGCTCAAGCACGCCTCCACCCTGAGTGGCCTGGTAATGGTCGATGTCGGACCGGAACTGAACATGGCCGGCTCCAAACGGATTCGCGATTTCATCAGCCAGGATCGCGTGCTGGACTCGGTCGATGCGTTCGTCGAGCGCGCGATGGCATTCAACCCCAAGCGCAATCCGACCCTGCTCCGGCGCAGCCTGCTGCATAACCTGCGGCAACTGCCCAACGGCAAATGGACCTGGAAACACGATCCGAACCGGATGTCGATGACGGGCGATTTCATGAAGGAACGGATGGCGCGCGCCAGGCAGATGCTCGACGAAATTCACCACGTATCGTGCCCGACCCTGGTTCTTCGCGGCGAGCGGAGCGATGTCTTCTCCGATGAGAACGCTTCAAAGTTAGCCGCGGCATTGCCGCATGGCCGGTGGGTTAAAGTTCCCAACGCCGGTCACACGATTCAGGGCGACAACCCCGCTGGATTGCTGGAAGCTCTGCGTCCTTTCATCAGCGAAGTCGGTCTGTAGCCGAACTTCGGCACGCATCTCGCCACCATACCCACGTCGATTTCTTCCTTTCTGACAAACTGCTTCAGCGGCGTTTCTCGGATTCTGCTTGACCGCAACTACCGCTCTGGCTTAGCAGGTAGTTGGCATCCGCCACCGACGGCGAAAAGGAATTCGCATGGGTCTGCCACTTCAGGGTTATCGCGTCATCGAACTGTCGCAAATTTATGCGGGTCCTTACTGCGGACTTCAACTCGCTCATTTCGGCGCCGAGGTCATCAAGGTCGAGCCCCCCGGAACCGGCGAACTCCTGCGCAAGCGCCCGCCCGCCAAACACGGCACCAACTACGGCTTCCTGATGCTCAACGCGGGCAAGAAGTCCGTGTCGCTTAACCTCAAGGATTCGCGCGGCCGTGAGATCCTTTTTCGGATGCTCGCCGATGCCGACGTCATCCTCGAAAACTATGCTCCCGGTGCAATGGAACGCCTCGGGCTGGGTTACGACGAACTCGCCGCGCGCTTCCCGCGACTCGTCTACGCGTCCAGTAAGGGTTATGGCCCCGACAGCCGCTTCGCCCAACTTGGCGCGATGGATTTCACCATCCAGGCCGCCTCCGGCATCATCAGCATGACCGGCTATGCCGACCGCCCGGGCGTGCGCGTCACTGCGGCTCTCATCGACACCAGCACCGGGATGCATCTAGCCGCCGGCATCCTCGCGGCGCTGCTCGAACGCGAGCGCACCGGCCGCGGACGCAAGGTCGAAGTTGCGATGCTCGACATCTGCATGCCCGCGATCAACGGCGCCCTCGGCGTAGTGCAGGATGGGTACAAGGTTCGCCGCCTCGGCAATCGTCATCCCACCACTTGTCCCTGCAATACCTATCCATGTGCCGATGGCGAAATCTGGATTTACTGCCTCACCGAAGCCAACTGGCAACAACTCGCGCGCCTGATGGGACACGAGGAACTCATCGCGCATCCTGACTACAAGGACCATCAGAGCCGCTACAAATTGGTGGACCAGCTCGACGCGATGGTCGGCGAGTGGACCTCGACCTACCAACGCGACGACCTGGTAGCGCTGCTCCTCGCCAACAGCATCCCATGCGCGCCGGTGCGTGAAGTCGATGAAGTCGCTGCCGATCCCGAACTTCGAGAGCGCCACGTGATGCGCAACGGCACCATTGGTGATCACGACGACATCAAGGTTCTGGGTTCCGCTATCAAGATGTCTGGGTTGCGCGGCGATGAAATTCCGCCGCACGTCCCCGACCTCGGCGAACACACCGCGGAAGTCCTGGCAGGCCTCGGCATCGCTGATGACGAAGTTGATGCATTGCGCCGCGATGGCGTGATCTGATTGGTGTCCACGATGAAGATCGGCATTCTTTTCACCGTCAACGAATACACCGTCGATCCTGCAAGCCTCGCGCGCAAGATGGAAGCGCTGGGCTTCGAGTCACTATGGATCCCGGAACACGCGATTATTCCCGTTCACAGCACGACTCCACTTCCCGAGTCGCCGCCGGGACAGGGACAGATTCCCGAGGTTTATTCGCACATATGCGATCCGTTCGTGGCGATGTCACTCGCCGCGGCAGTGACGACCCGGCTTAAGCTGGCGACCGGGGTGATGCTGATCCCGGAGCGCAATCCGATCGTGGCCGCGAAGGAGATTGCGACGCTCGACTACTTCTCGGGCGGGCGCGTGATGCTCGGGATCGGCGCGGGTTGGCTCAAAGAAGAGTCGGAAATCCTCGGCGTCGATTTTCCCCATCGATGGAGTCAGACCCGGGAGTACGTGGCCTCGATGCGTGAGCTATGGACCAAGCCCGAGCCATCGTTCAACGGCAAGTACGTCAATTTTCCGCCGGTGCGCATGTATCCCAAACCTGCGCAGGCGGGCGGTCCGCCGATCCTGATCGGCAGCAAGGACAAGAACGCCTTGCGCTGGGTAGCGCGATGGGGCGACGGATGGTGTCCCATCTTCTTGCCGCCGCCGGTACTGCGCGATGAACTCAGTAAGCTACGCAGCGAATGTGAGAGTGCGGAGCGGGACTACAACCGCCTCGATATTACGATCATGAAGCGGGAGTTGCGCGGCGATCGCGCCAGCGTGCAGAGCGGCCTGCGCGAATACGCAGATGCCGGCGCGCATCGCTTCGTGATCATGCAGATTGGCTCGCGGATGACCGCCGCCACCTACGAGGCGGAACTCGAACGCCTCGCCGCGCTTTACGTATAGTCGCGACGACATCCACTCCCGGTAACCCCCGTGGCAGGCGTGCGCACCGCGATCAAGGCGGCGCTGGATCACCTACAAGACATCGCGGACCCGATACCCTCGCGCATCCAGATTCGGCGCGAGCGGAATCGGGCGCCGGAGCAGTGCCGGAGCGGAACTTCAGTTAGCTATCCATGCCTAGTTGACAGTATGCTTAGGTCGAGAGCGACAAAGAGACTAGCGACATAGGGAGAGCAAGATCGTGCGCATAGGGCGGTTCGGCCTGGACGCTGACTTATGATTGCGAGCGTGGCTTGCGGTACAACGCGTGGTAGTAGCGATTGTGCTTATCGCCGCTCACGCGGCATTCAAATTCACGATTGCATTGCTGTTCGTCGAGGAATTCCTGGGCGTTCAGAAACTGTTAACGATCGTCTTCGGTGTGGCTGTTATATCCATGGATGCCTCGCTGCTGGTCGAGGCGGTGCGTATCTTTCTTCCCGAACCCTATGGTATTAAACTGGAATTCGATGACCACGCCAAAGAGAACAACGCTGGATCGCCGGCAAACAATTAGGGAGTGGTCGATTTTCTTTAGAAACGGGATGATCGTTGCGTTTCTGGCGGCGCTCTTACTGTTCTGGAATTCTCCACATTCGGCGGACGAAATTGCCGTTGCGATCGCGGTTCCGCTAATAATTTTCAACCTGATTCCCTTTGTCTTGCATGCGGTTTCAGCGCAACTTCCCCAGCCTCCGCAAAGAAACTTGCCGCTCCCCGCAGTCGAGCCGAAGGCGATTCCTTCAAACCGACGAAGAAATGCGCTGATACTCATCGCTATGACGGTGGTCATGATTATTCTTCTATTCGGCGGAGTCGCGATCTTTTTCGCAAGCTTCACGTATGGTTATTTGGGCATTCCTTGGGCTGCCGGTCCCGCTCGCCAGCTTTCTTTCTTGCTGGTTGGGGTCTCGCTGTTACCCGTCCTTACAGTGGCGTCATTTCTCGCCGGCATGGTGTGGACTGGCAAGATCCGGGACAGCGCTTTAGCCCTTTGGATCTACCTCGAAGCTCTGCGCCCGCTCTCCCACTGGCCAACCTTCGCCTAAAATCTCCGGCCTGCCACGTACCCAGGCGCCCCCCGCCTGCCACGATTTAAGAATGAGGATGCGGAACGCAAGTTCTGGGCAACTCACGATTCGACCGATTATCTCGATTGGCGCGCAGGCGAGCGTGCGATCCTGCCGAATCTGAAGCCCACCTCGCAAACGATTTCGTTGCGGCCGCCCAAACCGGGATCGAGCGGTTGAAGCAGCTCGCCAACTAACGCGATATGCCCCCTGCCAGATCCTGAAACTGTCCGCTTTCCTTCAACTTCTCTCCTTACTGGGAGAGACACGAGTGAGGGGCGCTGGCAGTCGTTATTGAAGATGTTCGTGGCGGATCGTCTCAAAGCCGAATTGGGCCCCGATTGAGGTCGCCCGGTTATTCCTTCCGTTATCGGAAGTAGGGCGTTCTCTTGTCTTGATAAATGCAGCTGCCCGAACGGTTACTTCGGCCAGTATTCAATACGCAGGCGGATCGGTTTTCCCGCGTGCTCAAGCTTTCGGGCCGCGGAATCGATCCGTTTCATGCCCCCACCTGAATCGTTGGTTGCCAAGACGAGTTGATATTGTGCAGCAACACTCGCTATCAACAGATCCTTTTCATCAATTCCCAAGCTCAGACCGGTTGACTGGTCGATCAACTGTTCCGGCTTCTTCTTAAATTCTTTCCGTCTTTGCTGCTGCGGCCCATGATCGCGGAAAATCTGCGCCCGAATGAGCGCATAAGGTTCGATCGTGTGGTCGTCGATCGCTAGGTGATTCGGAAATTCTCGAAAGAAACTCCGCAGACTAGCTATTTGTCCAGGATCGCCGCCTCCGACATCCAATCCGAACTCGATCTCTGCAATTGCGAGGACTGGCAAAAAGACTGGGCCGTTCTTTATCTCCTCGAAGTTCGCTCGGATCTTCGCGTAGTCATTATGTGTCGGCTGAAACAGAATCGAAATTACATTCGTGTCCAACAAGTAGCCATGGATCTCCTGCGCCACACCTATTCTATCCCTTTAAGGGTGTCGATAAGGGCTTGGTCCGTTATCGCGGGGGCGCGCTGGAGAAAAAACTCAGCAGAATTATTCTTGTAGCTCGGCGACAGGTACATCCAGAGTGGAATCGCTGGTACAAAGGATTCTGGGAAGTACTCTCGAAAGATAAAGGGCACGGGTCGGTCAGCGCCGCGAAAGAAGTCCAGTACCTCCCGCTCCAGTCGTGGAGGTAAATGGTACGCCTTCAGGACGATGGCATCGATTTCTAGAAGCACTTGCTTTGCTTCCGCGAACGAGTCGTCACCACCGAAAAGAGGCAATTCCTTCGCTGACATAGACCCAAGAACGTGCCTCGTTTGATACGACCCGGACCGAGTTGATCGTGGAGGTCGAGTTAGGTGAACATATCTCACAACTAAGCTGTCGATTGCCTCGACTTCTTCCTTACTGAGCTCAGGTGTGGGAATTCGCTTGAGAGTCTTAATTCGATTGTGACGTTTGTCTAACTCGTGGCTAATGACAAAAGCATTAGCGACGGGGCCGTTTAGCACAGCCGCCAGCGTCTCGGGCGTCCAGTGATTCTTCGGCCAGAGGGCCTGAAAATCCTGGGACGCGATCAACCCGCTGTGGTCTCCGAAAGCGGCAAGACACCAAGGTCCACGAGAGACGCGCACCGCGTTCAAAAGCGTTTTGGGACGTTCCCACGGGTAATTCCAGGCTTTCCGTCGACGATATTCAGATTTGGCGCAAAGAAATGTGACCGCCTGCATCTGAAACGATTGGCTATCTTCTGCGCTAAGGACGCCACGCACAAAACCTGGCTTCGCGACAGTAGATGTATATTTTGTCGCGTCAAATGGGGGTTGCCATTCAACGCCACGATGAATCTCAGCAATTGTGCCCAGCCTGGAACAGTACAGTAGCCGATCCCAGATTTCCCGCAAAGGTACAACAGTTAACCGCTCTTGCGCGTCTTGGAGACTCTTTACTTCGCTGTCTCTGCGCGTGAATGCGTACTCTGAAAGAAACGCTTCCCGATCCTTATCGCTCACATGGGTATAGGTGACCGATACGACTTTTCGATCACTGGAGGTAGGCGATCTGGCGAGCAAAAGTGCGGATTGCTGCTGCGATACATGAAACACCCGATCCGGCAACCCAACTGTTTCAAGCTCGTCGAATCGTCGCGCCAACAGTTCCCTAATTTCTCGATAACTTGACCCATCCAAAAAGGCTCGCGGCAAGACAAATCCGAGCATTGCTGCGGGGGAAAGATCGTCGAGTACGCGATGCATAAATTCGACGGGCTGAAGCACAGAGCGTAGGAGCCCATAGCGGTGTCTGTCTTCCGGTCGGAAATCTTCGAAAGGCGGATTGCAGAGCACAACGCCGGCACGCCGAAGGTCGTTCGGAAACTGGATAGATTCGAAAACATTTTCGCGGTGCAATTGCCAGCCATTGTGGTTCGGAAAATCGGCGAGCATCAAGCACAGAGTACCCACTTCAACCGCGAACTCGTCGATCTCATAGCCTATTAACCGCTTCACGAAGTACTTGTGCCGCTCCCTCTCATCCATATCGTTTGGAAGGAGTTCTCGAAGCCGCTGCAACGCCGCTACGAGAAAAATCCCATGTCCTGAGAAAGGCTCCAGGATAAGCGGTTCCTTCTCTCCGATCTTTTCAAACGGCAAGTGGTGAACAATGTATCTCGCGATATTGTGCGGAGTGCTGTGGGTTCCGTATTCCTGCCGCGTAGCAGCGTCGACGAACGTATTTTCGTAGATATAGGCCAGCACTTCGACTGAAATGTTTCTGAAATCAACACGGCTCCAAAGATTCCGTCCAATCGCATGTCGCATTGCCGAGTCTCTGCCCAGCGGAATTTCTCTTTCCCCGTAGTACTCCCCGACCATCCGAAGAACGGAATCCGCATCTGAAAAATCTTTGATCGAGCTGAATGGAGGATGCCCTCTGTCACATAGCACCTTGGCCGCCACGAACCGGAAGACCAATCTCACGACTTCTCGTAGGTTTTTCTTATGGCTTGCTACTGCGTCGGCCAGTACCTCCTGAAAGACATCGTGCAGCTTTTCTTGGATCTGCTTCTCGAGGGCCGGAATTAATCCCAGGTCGAATTCTTGCTGTTGTGGTCCCCGCTCGAACCGAATGTTCTTCAGCCGGAGCACATCCTTTGTTGACCACTCAGATTCATGATCTTGGAACACTCGGTCCAGCATCTCCGGAGAAATATGCAATTCTTCGCGGATGAAATTTGAATCTTGACCAACCGTCCACGAAGTCACTGAATCGTCACGAACTTCGAAGGCAATCGGCGCGCCCAGTGCTCGGTATTCTGACACCAAGCCTACGCCCGTCTTTCCGTTCGCAAGTAGAACACCAAAGCAGGCGCTCTCGTACGAACGTGGAGTTCGTCCAAACGCTGCCGCAGGAGCCACGCGCAACGGAGTGTCCTTCTCAAACCAATCAGGAAACTCATATGACTGGCGCAGGAGCTCATCGCGGTATCCGAGGCGTTCCAATTGCCTCAGAACCTCTTGGAAGAGTTTCTCCTGCCTCTCGCTGACGAAACTATCCGCGTTCACCTGCCACCCTTTTTTCGAAATTCATCATATGGCGAAAATTTAGCGAATATGCAAGGAAGAGGTTTTTTGACCCGCTTCGCGGAGAGCAACAAATCTCACCCACGCCGAGACTTCCAATCCTTCCCTTTCAGCGCGAATCTTCAGGGCACGCTTCTGCGCCGCCGTGACGCGCACGCGAATGGACTCCTCTTTCCTACGTTCTCGCGGTTTGCGTCTCTTCACGAGACTAATGTGGCACCATTAGGATCGGGCATCAACACTCAGACAGGGTGACGACGTGAATAACCACGAGAAGGTCGGTAGTAAGGAGCGCGCTTTTCGGGTGCACCCTTTAGAAACATCGCAGCATGCCTGCTCTTCGTTGCCCCATTTAGGACTTTCGAAGAGAGCTTCCATGCGCTCGACTATTTTGCAATATCGTGTAAAGCGCGCTTCAGCGCCACCTCGCGGTCGGCTTTGAATTGCTTTGACACCATCGCCGAGGGAGCGAACATATCGAACCCATGAAACGCTCCCGGGTAAACATGCAGCTCGCATGGCACGCCTGCCTGGATGAGGCGCTGCGCGTATTCGATGTTCTCATCCACAAAAAGATCGAGGGCGCCGACCGGAATGTACGCGGGTGGCAGCCCGGACAAATCGGCGGCCCGTGAGGCGGCCGCGTAGGGCGATACATCCGCCCCGCCGCCGTCGCGGCCCAAGTAGGCTTTCCATCCGAGGCGGTTGCTTTCGCGATTCCACATCCGCGGGTCGGTTATCGCATGACTGGCGGGAGTGACGTTGCGGTCATCGATCATCGGGTAGATGAGAAGCTGGAAAGCGACCTTTACTTCGCTGCGGTCGCGAGCCATCAGCGCGAGGCCGGCACAAAGGCCGCCTCCGCCGCTGGCGCCGCCGATGGCGATGCGCGCTGGATCAACCCCAAGCTCGCCGGCATGGGCGAACAGCCATTTCAAAGCCGCATAGCAATCCTCTACCGGCGCGGGGAACGGATGTTCAGGCGCCAGGCGATAATCGACCGACACCGCGACGCATCCGATGCGCGTGACGATTTGCTTCATCAGGCGGTCGTCCTGCTCGATGTCGCCCATCACGTATCCGCCGCCATGAATCCACAGCAGCGCGGGAAGCTTGCTCGGCGAATCGTTGGGCCGATACACACGGACGGGTACTTCGGGATCGCCTTTGGGGCCGGGGACCTTACGGTCTTGGCTGGATGCGCCTTCGACCGGAGGCAGGTTGGCGAGCATCGCAGTCACCATTTTTTTCATCGCCGCGCGGGCTTTGGGGAGCTGGCTGAGATCGATCGGGCGATCGGTCGGCATCTTTTCCACCATGGCGCGAAGCTCGGGGTCTAACTGGTCGATGAAGTTCATAGTCGGATCTCCGTCAGCAATAATTTCGCGGCAATAGGTCCTCAGATGTCGCGTTATTGCATGATTCGCAGCGCAAACCTAACCCCTAACCCCTTCCCCTGAAGGGGAAGGGGGATCAGAAAAAGCCAGTGCCGCTAAATTGCAACCAAACTCTGCTTTCTGGCTCCCCTTCCCCTTTCTTCAGGAGACCTTTGCATAACTGCCGCCATGCTAGGATTAGAAGAAGTGGTTGCTGAGGATCGGAGGAGGCGGGGATGAGTCATCGAAGTGTGGGGCAGTTGAGCTTGGCGGATCAGTTGGTGAAGCGGCGGACTGGAGTTGACCCGGTTTCGTGGAGTGTGTTTGGCAGGAAAGGCAAGGAGGAGA
>VFSW01005439.1_pt1 | contig 18813 bp, 15 predicted proteins | sample 5358111 | NCBI WGS metagenome assembly VFSW01 (sample SAMN11554181, study PRJNA540505) | mine drainage metagenome | isolation source: sediment from site ElyBrook_90M | place: USA: Ely Copper Mine, Vershire, VT | collected 2017 | reverse complement strand
CCCCCCGGGGGCGCGGGGCGGCGGGGGGGGGCGCCCGGGGGTGCATCCCCGCGCCGCCCAACCCCCCCCAACAACCCCCCCCCCCGCGGCCCCCCGGGCCGCGGGCGTCAGATCAGGTTCGACGGAACAGGCACCTGGCCCGATGACGGACCTCCGGCGAACCGGAAGGAAGGTGTCCGGCTAGCGGTTCTTGTCGAGGAACGACATGACGTCCTCGAGCCGGAACCGGCGGTCTCCCCGCTTGCAGACGCGGTAGAAGGGCAGCTCGCCCCGATCTCCCAGACGCTTCACCGTGTTCACGTGGAGGTGGAGCATCTCGGCGACCTCGGTCGCCGTCATCATGGGACCCAGTTCGTTCACGGCCATGGCAGCCATCGGAAATCCTCTGCATCGCACTCGCCGACGGAGAGGTGGGGGTCCTGTCCGCAATGTCCCGCACCGTGTCCGAGGCGACCCGAACCGTACGAACTCCACACAACTGCCACAAGCCGTACTTCCGGCTACGTAGTCAAGGTACCTACCAGTGCCGGTCTGACGGCACGCCGTGGCCGTCGTAAGGCGGCCTCGCGGGCGCGAGCCCCCTCAGCTGGCCGAGGGGCTCGGCGCGACCGAAGCCGACGGAACCGTGGATGCGGAAGGCGCCTCGGACACGCCGGCCGAAGCCGACGGCCCGGCAGATCCCGACGACTCGGCCGAAGGTCCGGCGGAGGGCGCCAGGCTGCCCGTAGGCAGGTTCAGCGTGGGCACCGGCGTGACGGCGCTGGTCACACCCAGCACGTCGTACTCGGCGAGGCGGTAGTCGCCGGTGAACGAGTTGTCGATCGATTCCAGATCGGCCGCGTGGGCGAGCAGAGCCGCCGGCGTATTCGCCGTGGTGACCTCGTCGATGACCGTGACCAGGTTGCGGCCATCCTGGATGAACGTGGTCATCTGCGACGCGGTGGTCTGGTTCTGGGTGTCCGTGTGCGCGCCGTCATTCCAGCTCTGGACCTTGGACAGTTCGTCCATCCAGCCCTTGGTCGCCTTGGAGAGGTCCTTGTACGCCGCCATCTGTGCGGCAAAGTTGCCGTCGGCGCCATTGACGCGCGCCCGAGCAGAGTCCCAGCTGGGCTTCCAGGCGTTTTCGGCCTGTTTGAAGTTCTCGACCGGCGAGAGCGTGTGCGGCGCGAAGCTGTTGTACGCCCAAACCGCCGCGAATATGGCGATGAACACGGCGAGGAGTGGCAGGTACGCACCGACATAGCCCATGAATCCCGAAACGACCGGATTCTTGTGGGCGGCGCGGGCGCGACGGCGGACCCGGCGCTGCGAGGGCGTGAGGTCCTGCGCGACCGGCTCCATTTCATCGACCGGGGTCTCCTCCGGCGCAGCCGCCTTGGTCGAAGCCTTGTCCGGCGTGGCCGCCTTCGTCGAGGCCTTGTCCGGAGCGGCCGCTCGGCTGGCATTGCGCGCCGACGTCTTGTGGTGGCCGGCCGGTACGGCTCGGCCGCGCCGCGACTGTGGAGACAATGCGATCCTCCTGACGATGCCTGCTCGGTGGGCACAGCCCGCCGCCTGGCTCTCCGGCCCCTCCGAAGCCTTCGAACGAGGCAACCGAAGTCTAGCGCGAGTGGGCGGCTGGAAGCGCGACAACGCAATCGGGGCCACGGCCGGGGCGCCGCGCGGGTTTCCCGATGCCTACCCCCTCGTCACTCATTCGCAACCTTCGCAACCTTGACCTGAGCCGCCATCCTCACCGAAACTCGCCTTTCCGCGGAGGAAAAGGGGCTCCCATACAGTGGAGCCGGTAGTCGCGTCGGCGGCGTAGGGCGCCGACGAGAGCAGTCGAGCAAGGACGGCACCAAGTTGAGGCAGTCGGGCGTTCCTCGGGCACAGGGTCTGTACGATCCCAGGTTCGAGCATGACGCGTGCGGCTTCGGCTTCGTCGTGGACATCCCGGGCCGGCCTTCCCACGACATCGTCCGCGACGCCCTCACCGTTCTCGTGAACCTCGAGCATCGAGGCGCGAGCGGGTCGGAGAAGAACACGGGCGACGGAGCCGGGATCACGATCCAGATCCCCCATCGGTTCCTGGCCGACGTCGCCGAGAAATCCGGCGTGAGACTCCGGGGCAAGGGCGGCTACGGCGTCGGCATGGTCTTCCTGCCGCAGGACAAGGTCAGCCGGGTCGACTGCTTCAGGCTCTTCGAGCAGGTCGTCGAAGAAGAGGGCCTTCACTTCCTCGGCTGGCGCGACGTCCCCACCGAGAACTCCACGCTGGGCATGAGCGCGAAAGCCGCTCAGCCGCTGATCCGCCAGGTCTTCATCGACCGGCCGGAGGGTCTCGTCGAGGACCTCGCCTTCGAGCGCAAGCTGTACGTCGTCCGCCGCCTCGTCGAGAAGGCCGTTTCACGGTCGGCCATCCCGAGCCGCGGCGACTTCTACATCCCGTCGCTGAGCTGCCGGACGATCGTCTACAAGGGCATGCTCAACGCCTCGCAGCTGCGGGTCTTCTACCCGGATCTCGCCGACGAGCGGGTCGAGAGCGCCATCGCGATGGTCCACTCCCGGTTCTCGACGAACACGTTCCCGTCCTGGCCGCGAGCCCATCCGTACCGCTACATCTCCCACAACGGCGAGATCAACACGCTCCGCGGCAACGTCAACTGGATGCACGCCCGCCGCAGCCAGTTCAGCTCCAAGCTCTTCGGCGAAGAGCTGACCAAAGCCCTTCCGGAGATCGACACGGAAGGCTCCGACTCGGCGATCGTGGACAACGTCCTGGAGCTGCTCTACCTCTCCGGGCGCTCGCTCGCCCACGGACTGATGATGATGGTCCCGGAGCCCTGGCAGCACCACGAGTCCATGGCGCCGGACAAGCGGGCCTTCTACGAGTTCCACTCCTGCCTGATGGAGCCCTGGGACGGCCCCGCGTCCATCGCCTTCACGGACGGGCTGCGCATCGGCGCCACGCTCGACCGCAATGGCCTCCGACCGGCTCGCTACTACGTCACCTCGGACGACCGGGTGATCATGGCCTCCGAGGCTGGCGTCCTCGACATCCCGCCCGAGAAGATCGTCTCCAAGGGGCGCCTTCAGCCGGGCCGGATGTTCCTCGTGGATACCTCCGAGCAGCGCATCGTCTCCGACGACGAGCTCAAGCGCCGTGTCGCGACCGAGCATCCATACGGCCAGTGGGTCCGCGACTGGCTCGTCCGCCTGACCGAGCTGCCGCCCCCGGCCCGCGTGATCGAGCCCGACCACGAGACGGTTCTACGACGCCAGGAGGTCTTCGGCTACACCGCCGAGGACGTCCGGATGATCATCAACCCGATGGCCTCCACGGGCACGGACCCGGTCGGCGCGATGGGCAACGACCAGGCCCTCGCCGTCCTCTCGGAGCGGCCGCAGATCCTGTATTCGTACTTCAAGCAGCTCTTCGCCCAGGTCACCAACCCGCCCATCGACGCGATCCGCGAAGAGATCATCACCGCCACGGAGATGGCCATCGGGCCGGAGGGCAACCTCCTGGAGCCGGAGCCCAACTGTGCCCACCAGCTCGAGTTGCCCTCGCCGGTCCTCACCAACGAGGAGCTCGAGAAGATCCGGGCCCTCTCTACGGGCGACGCCTCCGGCAAGGGCTCGGCCAGAGCCGACCTTCATGGCTTCAAGTCGATCACCCTGCCGATCCTGTATCGCGTGGGCGGCGGCGGGGCCGCTCTTCGCAAGGCCATCGAGCAGGTCCGCGAACGGGCCAGCGAGGCGATCGACGAGGGCTACAACATCATCATCCTGTCGGACCGCGGCCACGACGCCTCCGACGCCCCCATCCCGGCCCTCCTCGCCGTCTCGGCGGTCCACCATCACCTCGTCCGGGCCGGCACTCGCACCCGTGTCGGGCTCGTCGTGGAGACGGGCGAGCCTCGCGAAGTCCATCACTTCGCCCTGCTGATCGGCTACGGCGCGAGCGCGATCAACCCGTATCTCGCCTTCGAGACGGTCCACGATCAGGTCCGCCTCGGCATGCTCGCCGGCGACGCGGAACACGCTGAGAAGAAGTACATCAAGGCCATCGCCAAGGGCATCGTCAAGGTCATCTCCAAGATGGGCATCAGCACCATCCAGAGCTACCACGGCGCCCAGGTCTTCGAGGCCCTCGGACTCAACCAGGACTTCGTCGACGAGTACTTCAACGGCACGCCAACTCGCATCGGCGGCGTGGGCATCGACGTGGTCGCGCGCGAAGTGAAGATGCGCCAGGACCGAGCCTACCCGCCCAAGCGGCCGATCTATCACAAGCAACTCGGCGTCGGCGGCAGCATCCAGTACCGGGCCGAGGGCGAGAACCACCTGTTCACGCCGCTGTCCATCTCGCAGCTCCAGTACGCGACGCGGAGCGGCAGCTACCAGGCGTTCAAGGAATACTCCAGGCTCATCGACGACCAGTCCGACGGCCTGTGCACGTTGCGCGGCCTGATGGAGTTCAAGTCGAACCACCGCCAGCCGCTCTCGATCGACGAGGTCGAGCCGGTGGAGTCCATCGTCAAGCGCTTCAAGACCGGGGCGATGAGCTACGGCTCCATCTCCCAGGAAGCCCACGAGGCGCTCGCGATCGCGATGAACCGCCTCGGCGGCAAGTCGAACACGGGCGAGGGCGGCGAGGATCCGGCCCGCTTCGAGACGCTGGCCAACGGCGATTCGCTCAAGAGCGCGATCAAGCAGGTCGCCTCGGGCCGCTTCGGCGTCACGTCGGAGTACCTCGTGAGCGCGCGCGAGATCCAGATCAAGATGGCCCAGGGAGCCAAGCCCGGCGAGGGCGGCCAGCTGCCCGGCCACAAGGTCTATCCCTGGATCGCCCGGGTCCGCCACTCCACTCCGGGCGTGGGCCTGATCTCACCGCCACCGCATCACGACATCTACTCCATCGAGGATCTCGCGGAGCTGATCCACGACCTCAAGAACGCCAACCGCGACGCGCGCATCTCCGTGAAGCTCGTCTCGGAGGTGGGCGTCGGGACCATCGCCGCGGGCGTGGCCAAGGCCCACGCGGACGTGATCCTGATCAGCGGCTATGACGGCGGCACGGGCGCCTCGCCCCTCGGGTCGATCAAGCACGCCGGCCTCCCCTGGGAGCTCGGCATCGCCGAGACGAACCAGGTGCTGCTCATGAACGACCTCCGCTCGCGCGTGGCGCTCGAGGTGGACGGCCAGATGAAGACCGGCCGCGACGTCGTCGTCGGGGCGCTCCTGGGTGCGGAGGAGTTCGGCTTCTCGACCGCGCCGCTGGTCACTCTGGGCTGCGTGATGATGCGCGTCTGCCATCTCAACACCTGCCCGGTGGGCATCGCCACGCAGGACCCCGAGCTGCGCAAGCGCTTCGACGGCGACCCGCAGTACGTGGTCAACTTCATGAACTTCGTGGCCCAGGAAGTCCGCGAGTACATGGCCGAGCTCGGCTTCCGGACCTTCGACGAGATGGTCGGCCACACCGAGCGCCTGGAGATGCGGCGGGCGATCGATCACTGGAAGGCCCACAATCTCGACTTCAGCCGGATCCTCTTCCAGCCGCCGGTGCCAAAGACGACGCTCCGGACCTGCCAGATCAGCCAGGAGCACAACGTCGAGGCTTCCCTGGACTCCACGACGCTGATCCCGCTGTGCGAGCCCGCGCTCGCCCGGGGCGAGAAGGTGGAGGCCGAAATGGCGATCCGGAACGTCAACCGGGTCGTCGGCACGTCGCTCGGATCCGAGGTCTCACGCCGCTACGGCGGCAAGGGCCTGCCCGAGGACACGATCAAGCTCCACTTCCGCGGTTCGGCCGGGCAGAGCTTCGGTGCCTTCATCCCGAACGGCGTGACCCTGACCCTCGAAGGCGACGCCAACGACTACCTGGGCAAGGGGCTGTCGGGCGGCAAGATCGTCCTGATGCCGCCCCGCGAGTCGGCCTTCGTGGCGGAGGAGAACGTCATCACCGGCAACGTCGCCTTCTATGGCGCCACGTCCGGCGAGGCGTACATCCGCGGCATCGCCGGCGAGCGGTTCTGCGTCCGCAACTCCGGCGTCCACGCCGTCGTGGAGGGCGTCGGCGATCACGCCTGCGAGTACATGACCGGCGGCCGCGTCGTCGTGATCGGCCGGACCGGCCGCAACTTCGCCGCGGGCATGTCCGGCGGCGTCGCCTACGTCCTCGACGAGAGCGGCGAAGGCGGTGCGGCCGGCGGCGGCTTCGAGCGGGTCTGCAACAAGGAGATGGTCCAGCTGTTCCCGCTCTCGGATCCCGACGAGATTGCCCTCGTTCGGCGGCTCGTGGAGCGCCACGCCGAATACACCGCCAGCCCGAGGGCGAAGGCGCTGCTCGACGACTGGCAGACGACCGTCAACAGGTTCATTCGCATCGTCCCCAACGACTACCGGCGAGTCGTCGAGGCTCAGGCCCGGATGCGGGCGCGCGGCCTCTCGCAGGCCGAGGCCGAGATGGCCGCCTTCGACGACAACGTCCGCGACGCCAAGCGTGTGGCAGGGAACTAGAGATGGGCAAGCCGACCGGTTTCATGGAGTTCGAGCGCGAGCCCGCTCACACCCGCCCGCCACTGGAGCGGATCAAGGACTGGCAGGAGTCGCACCCGCCGTACGACGAAGCCACGCTCAAGCAGCAGGGCGCCCGCTGCATGGACTGCGGCATCCCCTACTGCCACACCGGCGAGCTCGTGGCCGGCATGGCGATGGGCTGCCCGATCCACAACGTCATCCCCGAGTGGAACGACCTGGTCTATCGCGGCCAGTGGCAGGAGGCGATCATCCGCCTCCACAAGACCAACAACTTCCCCGAGTTCACCGGCCGCGTTTGCCCCGCGCCCTGCGAAGGCTCCTGCACCCTCGGCCGAAACGCCGAGCCCGTGACGATCAAGACCATCGAGGCCGAGATCATCGACCGCGCCTTCCGCGAAGGCTGGGTGGTCCCCGAGCCGCCGCTGTCGCGGACCGGCTTCAAGGTTGCTGTGGTCGGCTCGGGGCCGGCTGGCCTTTCGGCCGCCGCGCAGCTCAACCGCGCCGGCCACGCCGTGACCGTGTACGAGCGCGACGACCGCGTCGGCGGGCTGCTCATGTACGGCATCCCGAACATGAAGCTGGACAAGGGCGTCGTGGAGCGGCGCGTCAAGCTGCTCGAGGCCGAGGGCGTCTCGTTCGTGACTTCCACCGCCATCGGCCGCGACCTCGCCCCCGAAGCGCTGGTCCGCGATTTCGACGCGGTGGTGCTGGCGGTCGGCTCAACCGTCCCGCGCGACCTTCGGGTGCCCGGGCGCGAGCTTCCGGGAGTCCATTTCGCGATGGACTTCCTCAGCGCGAACACCCGAGCGGTGCTCGGCGGCCCGGCCACGTCGATCTCCGCCGCGGGCAAGAACGTGATCGTCGTCGGCGGCGGCGACACCGGCACCGACTGCGTCGGGACGGCCATCCGCCAGGGCGCGAAAACCGTCACCCAGCTCGAGATCCTGCCACGGCCGCCGGAGACGCGGGCCAAGGACAACCCCTGGCCGCAGTGGCCCAAGGTCTACAAGATGGACTACGGGCAGGAGGAAGCGGCCGCTCTCTGGGGCGCCGATCCTCGCCGCTACCTGGTCAACACCCGCCGGTTCATCGGCGAGGGGACGGATGGCTCGGCCCGGGTGACCGCCATCGAAACCGTGGACATCGAGTGGGTCCATGTTCCCGGAGCCAGGCCGGAGATGCGCGAAGTGGCCGGCTCCGAGAAGACTCTTCCGGCGGACCTGGTCCTGCTGGCGATGGGCTTCGTGGGACCCGCCCCGGAGCTGCCGGCCGCGTTCGGCTGCAAACTGGACCACCGGGGCAACATCGTCCACGACGGCGACTTCATGACCACGGTCCCCGGGGTCTTCTCCGCCGGCGACTGCTCGCGCGGACAGTCACTCGTCGTCTGGGCCATTCACGAAGGCCGCCAGGCGGCCCGGGCCGTGGACAAGTTCCTCATGTACGGCGAGACGATGCTGCCCGACTACTAGTCGAGCCGGTCGCGCGCGATCCGGGCCCCTGTTCCTCCGTTCGGCGGCACGCGGCGGGCTCGTATGTTTCTCAGAGCACGGACAGCGAGAAGCTGGGGCTCACGACCAGCCACGCCCGCCCAATGATGCTGGAGTCCGGAACCGGACCGTAGTCTCGGGAATCCCAGGAGTTGGTTCGATCGTCGCCGAGCACGAAGACGGTGCCGGCGGGAACGGTGAGCTCGAAATCGTCGACGTTTGTAGTCGTGAGCGTGTTCGGGGCCAGATAAGTCTCGTCGAGCTTGGTCCCGTTGACGTACACGAGCCCGTCAACGATCGAAATGTGGTCGCCGGGCAGCCCGATGATCCTCTTGATGAACGGGACGTTCGACGAGATGGTCGGCGGGTAGAAGACGATGACCTCCCCGTGTTGGAGTCCGAGAGGCATGCTCATGCGGTCCACGAGCACCACTTCGCCCGGCTGGATGGTCGAGGCCATGCTGATGCTCGAGATGAAGAACGGCGACGCAAACACAACGACCGCGGCGGCCACCGCGGCGACCGTGGCGGCCAATGCCAGCCACCGGCGGCGCAACCGGGGGCGCAGGCTCGGGACCCCGAATCGCCGCTGACCTTGAGCTCGGACCATCTCGCAACTCCCGGACCCGGCCGGCCATCCGCCCGGATCCTCTGTTCGTCTCAGCCGACTCGACCAGCTTCCTGAACCTGACCTTTGGATTTGCTGAAGACGTGGGTTGCCCGAAATTTCGTCGTGCACGTGTAACGCTCCGGCAGCGCGACGAAAGGCCCGCTTGAGACGGCGACGCACATCTGAGGCTACCGGGTGCGACACGAGGCGCCGCGGACGCTTGGTCCGGATGGACGGGCCGGTAGGACCGTGCATCTAGCGACAGAGGCCCGGGGTATCCGGACCTGATGGACCTCGCCCCGCCGGGCCCCGACCCCCATCCTGTCCTATGGCTGGCCGGGAATCCGGCCGATCCCCAAGAAGGCCCGCGTCCACTCCTGGATCACGGCCGAACGCTCCCAGCACATCGCCAATCGCGCCGGGGTCGATGCCCGGGCGCGAGAACCGTCACACCGGCCGGAATTGCGACCGAATGCCGTCCACACCGGACGGCCCGATGGTCACCCGCAGACCCGGCCACAAGGACCCGACCCACGCCACCTGACCGGCGGGACGCCGGCGTCGCGCGCCCGAGGAAGAAATGCCAGTACTCAACGCCAAGAGATCGGCTCCAACAGACGACAAACGCTGGAAGATCGTCGAGACTCGGATGCGCCGTCTGGGCGACCGACCGGAGGCCTTGATCGAGGCGCTCCACGCCGCCCAGGAGGCCTTCGGCTTTCTGGACGACGACGCTCTCCAGTACGTGAGCGACATCCTCGGCGTGCCCCCCTCGAAGGTCTACGGCGTCGCGACCTTCTACTCGTTCTTCACCCTCAAGCCCCAGGGCGAGCACACCTGCGTGGTCTGCATGGGCACGGCCTGCTACATCAACGGGGCCAAGGACATCCTGGCCGGGCTTCACGACAAGTACGGCATCAAGCCGCGCCAGACCACGGCGGACAACAAGCTGTCCCTGCTCACGGCGCGTTGCGTCGGAGCCTGCAGCCTGGCACCGGCGGTCATCATCGACGGCGAAGCCCAGGGCAAGATCAAGCCCGACGAGCTGATCGCTCGACTGGAGGCAATGTGAGCGAGATGCCTGCGGCGCGGCCCCGGCCGCGTCCCGTCACCGGCCACGGCGGCGCTGCGCCCGAGGGCCCGGCGAGGGTCACCGCCAGCGTCTGTTGCGCGGCCAGCTGCGTGTCCGCCCAGTCGGACCTCATCCTCAAGAAGCTCGGCGAGAAAGTCGCCGAGGCCGGCCTGTCCGACGTCGCCGTCAAGCGTGTCGGCTGCCTCGGGCTATGCGCCGCCGGCCCGCTGATCGCGATCCCGGAGACCGGCCGGCTCCTCCGAGGAGTCACACCGGACACTCTCGAGCCCGTGGTCGAGGAGCTGCGGTCCGCCAGGCCGAACGGCCACAAGGAAGCCCAGGAGCCCTTCTTCTCCAAGCAGGTCCGCGTCGCGACCGAGAACATGGGCACGATCGATCCTGAGGACATCGACGACTACCAGGCCCACGGCGGCTACGAAGCGCTCCGCCAGGTGCTGACCAGCATGACCCCGGCCGAGGTCCGAGACGAGATCACCCGCAGCGGCCTTCGCGGCCGGGGCGGCGCCGGCTACGGCACGGGCCTCAAGTGGACCACCGTGGCCAAAGCGCAGGGCAGCCCCAAATACGTGATCTGCAACGCCGACGAGGGCGATCCGGGCGCGTTCATGGATCGCAGCGTCCTCGAAAGCGACCCGTATCGGGTCCTCGAGGGCATGGCGATCGCGGCCTATGCCGTCGAGGCGAGCGAGGGCTACATCTACTGCCGCGCCGAGTACCCGCTCGCGGTTGCCCGCCTGCGAACGGCGATCCGCAACGCTCAGCGGTCGGGCTTCCTTGGCTCGGCCATCGCCGAAACCAACTTCAGCTTCGACATCCAGGTCCGCCTCGGCGCCGGCGCGTTCGTCTGCGGCGAGGAGACGGCTCTGATCGCCTCGATCGAAGGCCGCCGCGGCACGCCGCGACCCCGGCCGCCCTACCCGGCGGTGGCCGGCCTGTGGGGCAAGCCAACGCTGATCAACAACGTCGAGACCTACGCCAACGTCTCCTCGATCGTCCGCAACGGCGCCCAGTGGTACTCGAACATCGGCGCCGCCGGCGGCAAGAGCAAGGGCACCAAGGTCTTCGCCCTCGCGGGCCGCGTGGTCAACACCGGCCTCGTCGAGGTGCCGATGGGAATGACCCTCCGCGAGATCGTCTACGACATCGGCGGCGGCATCGTCGACGGGCGGCCCTTCAAGGCGGTCCAGACCGGCGGCCCCTCCGGTGGCTGCATTCCCGCGGAATACCTGGACATGCCCGTCGACTACGAGTCCCTCATCAAGGTGGGCTCGTTCATGGGCTCGGGCGGCATGATCATCATGGACGACACCTCGTGCATGGTCGACGTGGCCCGCTACTTCATGGACTTCTGCCGCGAGGAGTCCTGCGGGAAGTGCCCGCCCTGCCGGGTCGGCACCACCGAGCTGTACCGGATGCTCGACAAGATCTGCTCCGGCGAGGCCACCATGGAGGACCTCGAGGAGATGGAGAAGCTCGCCGCGATCGTCCAGCGGACGAGCCTTTGCGGCCTCGGGCAGGGAGCTCCGAACCCGATCTTCAGCACGTTGCGGTACTTCCGAGACGAGTACGTGGCCCACATCGTGGATCGCGTCTGCCCGGCCGGCGTCTGCACGATCAAGCCCGCCGAGGTGGCCCGATGACCACAGTCTTCACTTTCACGATCGACGGCCAGGCCGTCGCGGGATCCGAGGATCAGACGATCCTGGAGGTCGCCGAGGAGAACGGGATAGACATCCCCACCCTCTGCCACCTCGACGGTGTCAAAGACCGGGGCGCCTGCCGGCTGTGCGTGGTGGAGGTCGCGGGCTCCAACAAGCTCGCGCCTGCCTGCACCACCCAGATCGCCGAGGGCATGGAGATCACCGCCCACAGCGATCGCCTACTCGAGTACCGCCGGGCGATCATCGAGATGCTCTTCATGGAGCGCAACCACGTCTGTGCGGTCTGCGTGGCCAACAACCACTGCGAGCTGCAGTCGATGGCCGAGGAGCACGGGCTCACCCACTTCGACCTGCCGCCCATCAGCCCGGTCGTGGGCATCGATGCGAGTCACCGGCTGTTCGCGATAGATCACAACCGCTGCATCCTGTGCCTGCGCTGCGTCCGCGTCTGCGATCAGATCGAGGGCGCCCACACCTGGGACGTGATGCAGCGCGGCATCGAAACCCGGGTCGTCACGGACATGGGCAAGCCGTGGGGCGAGTCCACCACCTGCACGAGCTGCGGCAAATGCGTCCAGGTCTGCCCCACCGGTGCGCTCTTCGAGAAGGGCCGGGCTGTGGCGCGCGGCAGCAAGACGCGCCGGCCCTATCTGCCATACCTCAAGGTCGTCAGCGAGGAGCGTGGGTAGTGAGCAAGCCAACTTTGGCCACCGTCTGGCTCGATGGCTGCTCCGGCTGCCACATGTCCCTGCTGGACACCGACGAGCGGCTGCTAGAGCTGACCGAGCGGGCGGACCTCGTCTACAGCCCGATCGTGGACACGAAGGAGTTCCCCGAGCACGTCGACGTCTGCCTGGTCGAAGGCGCCGTCTCGAGCGAGGAAGATCTCCACAAGATCAAGATGGTCCGCGAGCGGACGACGACGCTGATCGCCTTCGGCGACTGCGCGGTGACATCCAACGTCCCGGGCATGCGCAACCCGATCGGCGTCCCGCCGCTCTTCGAGCGGGCCTACATCGAGAACGCCACCACCAACAAGCAGCTGCCTTCATCGGTAGTGCCCAGGCTCCTGCCGACGGCCCGGCCCGTGCACCGCGTCGTCAAGGTCGACGTGTTCCTGCCCGGCTGCCCACCCGACGCGGACCTCATCTACAACATGCTCGACGATCTGCTCGCCGGCCGCGTCCCGAACGTGGCGGGCGCCCGGTTCGGTCGCTGACGGGGAGTAGACGTGAAGCGAGAACTTGTCATCGATCCGATCACCCGGATCGAAGGCCACTCCAAGATCACCATTCAGCTCGACGACCGCGGGGAAGTGACGGACGCTCACTTCCACGTGACCCAGTTCCGTGGCTTCGAGCGCATCACCCAGGGGCGTCCCGTCCATGAGATGCCCTCGATCATGGCCCGCATCTGCGGCATCTGCCCGGTCAGCCATCTGATCGCCTCGTCCAAGGCGGTCGACGACATCATGGCCGTGGAACCCTCGCCGACCGGCGCGGACCTGAGGCGGATAGTCAACCTGGGCCAGATCGTCCAGTCGAACGCCCTGAGCTTCTTCCACCTGTCCTCGCCGGACCTCCTCTTCGGCTTCGACGCCGACCCGGCCGTCCGCAACATCGTGGGCCTCGCCAGAGAGAACCCGCAGTTCGCGAAAGACGGCGTGGCGCTGCGCAAGTGGGGCCAGGAGATCATCGAGCAGATCGCCGGCAAGCGAATCCATCCGTCCTGGATCGTGCCGGGCGGCATGGCCCAGCCGCTCGCCGAAGAAACTCGCGACCGAATCCTGGCCGGCATCCCCGAGGCCATCGCCATCACCGAGCGGGCCCTCGCCTGGTACAAGGGCGAGATGATCCGCTGGGAGGAAGAGGCCGCCTCGTTCGGCAACTTCCGCTCCGCGTTCATGGCTCTCGTGGATCGTCAGGGCAACGTGGATCACTACGACGGCTGGCTGCGGGTCGTGGACTCAGACGGAAAGGTTCTCGCCGATCGAATCGATCCGCACCAGTTCAACGACTACATCGGCGAAGCGGTCGAGCCGTGGTCGTATCTGAAGTCCACGTACTGGAAGCCTATGGGCTATCCGGACGGCCTCTATCGCGTCGGGCCGCTGGCTCGCGTCAACGTGGCCGACCAGATGGGCACGCCGCGCGCGGACGAGGAGCTCGGCAAGTTCCGCTGGCGCCTCGGCCGGGTGGCCAACAGCTCCTTCCACTACCACTACGCCCGGCTCATCGATACCCTCTACTCCATCGAGAAGATCGAACAGCTGCTTCGCGGCCCGGACATCCTCTCCACCCACGTCCGATCTCGCGCCGACATCAACCGTCGCGAGGGAATCGGCGTCTCGGAGGCACCGCGCGGCACGCTCATGCACCACTACAAGGTGGATGACGACGGCATCGTCCAGTGGGCCAACCTGGTCATCGCCACGGGCCACAACAACATGGCCATGAACCAGAGCGTGCTCCAGGTGGCTCGCCACTACATCAAGGGCGAGAACATCGAAGAGTCGATGCTCAACCGGGTCGAGGCGGTCATCCGCTGCTACGACCCCTGCCTCTCCTGCTCCACTCACGCCCTCGGCCAGATGGCCCTGGACATCCAGCTGCTGGGGCCGGACGGCGCTCTCCTCGACGAGCTAAAGCGCTGATGGCGGATCCCACCGGAGGCCAGCCCCGGCGGCGCGGCCTGGTGGTGGGCATCGGGAACGTACTTCGAACCGACGACGGGGTCGGCTTGCGGGCGGTCGAACGCCTGGAGGCCGACCCCCGACTGGTTGACGCCATCGCGTCCGGCCGACTCCGAGTCTTCTGGGTCCAGCAGCTCACGCCCGAGCTGGCGGTCGACTTCGCGGGCGCGGATGTCGTCGTGCTCGTGGATGCCGATGCCGAGCTGGCGCCCGGAGTCGTGTCCCGGCGCCGGACGAGCCTCGCGCCCGCTGCGTCGGGCGGCGCGAGCCTGACCCATCACGTCGACGTGGCGAGCCTCGCGGCCATGGCCGCGGACCTGTATGGCGGTTCGCCGGAGGTCTTCGTCGTCGGCGTCGGGCCCGAGTCCCTGGCGGTCGGCGAGGCGCTGACGGCCCGCGTCGAACGAGCGCTGCCGGAGGTCGTCGATACGGTCGTTCAGTTGCTCGGTGAGGAGCTGGAGGCGTAGGGGCTCGGCGCCGCCGGCCGATCGGGATCGACCGAGATGAGCGCGATCGATAGCCCGTCGGCGCTCGGCAGGGCAAGCAATCGACCGTCCGGCGACCAGTAGGCGGGCGCCAGCCTGGTCGACTGGTGCTCGTCGGCTGCGGGGTCGGGGTTGGCGTCGATCGTCAGGTCAGCTCCGCGCAGCCCTAGCAGGCTTTCGCTCGGCCCCCTTACCTCGATCGCCTTCCCGTGAACGTCGATACCGAGCGCGAGGCCATCGATTGGCGATGGAATGAGCACCTCGCTCGGCTCGGGCGTGGTCACATGCAGCCCGCCGAGAAGCTCCGCGACTTCGAGCGTCTCGCCGCCGCGGAGGGCGAGGGTGTGATCGCTCGTCCATGCGAGGAGACGCACCCCCTTCGCGACCGCGACGGTCCCGCTGCCGAGGTCCACGATCTCCACGTCCGAGTCCGATTGCGCGGCGAGCCAAGTGCCCGATGGGTTGAGCGCCATCTCGCCTCGGACGCCCTCGACGCTCGCCAGGGTCTTGCCGGACGCGAAGTCGACCACGTCCACCTTGCCCTTCCAGCCATGCAGCTCGGCGTCCATCGAGCTGCACGTCAGGTGGCCCTCGACGATGTACCGGCCGTCGGCCGACCAGCCGAAAGGGGTCACCTGCTCGCCGGTCCGCCGGTATGCGCCGTCGCGATACCAGTCGACCAGAGGGTCGCCCTCGCAGGCAGGCCTGGCGACGATGATCGCCGCGGACCCATGCCCGCTGGCCACGACCCCGGCGTTGGCTACGTAGCCTGTCGCGTTGCCTCCGCGTACGGGCCGGATCGAGCCGCTCGTGTCTAGCAAGCTGGAGGCGTCGAGCCAGCCCAGGTCGCCCGCGAAGGACGATGTCGCGGCTCCGTGCCGGTCGTACACCCGGCTGCCGGAGGCATTAGCGATCAGCAGGTATGCGCCATCCGGAGACCATGAGAAGTTCGACCACTGGGGCATGGGCAGGCGAGCCACGATGCCGGTCCCCGGCGACGAGCCAAGGCTCGGCGGCGGCGAGACCTGGGCTGACGGCACGGAGACAGGTGTGCCGCCGGTTCCCGCGGCCGTGCAAGCGGCGACGACCGCCAGTATCGAGCCGGCAGCCACGCCTCGCGCGAGGCCGGTCCCTCGAAGCCACCCGGCCACTCGAAGCCTCATCGCATCACCCTCCTTGCGACTCTGTTCACAGCCTAGCGAGTCACGTACCTTTGCACCATGACGGACGAGAAGAAGGAGACGGAGCGAATCCGGCTCATCTACGACCGGAGGTCGGGAGACGAGCGATCCCGGGCCGGCGGCGCGGACCTGCGCTGGCTCTGCAGCCAGGCCTACGGCGAAACGCTGGAAGTCGGCATCGGACGCGGCAGGACGCTACCTTTCTACTCGTCGAGCGTGCACCTCAGCGCAATCGAGCTGAGCCCCGTGGCGCTGGAAGGCGCCCGGCGGCGGGCCCGCGAGCTGGGGCGCGAGGCAAACCTGTGGCTGGGCGACGCGACGGAGCTCCCCTACCCCGACGAACACTTCGACACGGTGCTCTTCTCGTTCTCGCTGTGCACGATCCCCAACGATCGCGCCGCGATCGCCGAAGCGGTTCGCGTTCTCCGACCGCTCGGCCGGATAGCGCTGGTCGAGCACGTGCGCAGCCCGCGGCTCGTGATCCGCGGCCTCGAGAGAATCGCCGAGCCCCTCACGGTGCGATGCCAGGGCGATCACCTGCTGCGCGACCCGCTCGACCACATCCTCGCGGAGGAGATGGAGGTCGAATACCTGGAGCGGCGGATGCTCGGCCTCGTGGAACGCCTGGTCGCCCGCAAGCCGGAAGACAACGACCTGGCCCAGGCCGTGTAGGGCGGCCGCCGCTCCTCTCGGCCACTCGGCCGAACGCGCCATCGCCGGCCGCGCGGCACCGCTCAGAGGTCGAAGCGCTTCTCCGCCATTTCGGCGAGAACGCGGCCGAGCGCCAGCGAGGCCGTGGCAGCCGGCGAGGGCGCGTTCCGGACGTGCAGCACCCGCCCGGACCCTCCGAACGAGAAATCGTCGACCATCTCACCGTCCAGGCGGACCGATTGTGCCCGCACGCCCGACGGGCCGGGTTCCAGGTCTTCGTCGCGGAGCTCCGGCACGTAACGGCGAACCGCGGCCGCGAACGCCGGCCGCCATATGTCGCGCACCATCTCGGCCGCCCCCGATTGCCAGTAGCGGAAGGCCAGTCGCAGGAAGCCGCGGTAGCTCAAGGTGTCGAGGAGGTCGGCAGGAACGACGTCGCCGATGGAGTAGCCGGCCCTGGCAAAGGCGAGGACCGCGTTCGGACCGGCCCAGATTTCGCCGTCGATGCGGCGGGTGAGGTGTATGCCCAGGAACGGGAAGCGCGGGTCGTTGACCGGGTAGATCAATCCCCGGACCAGATGGCGCGCGCCCGCTCTGACCTTCATGTAGTCGCCTCGGAACGGGACGATCCGCTGCGTTCCCGACGACCCGGTGAAGGCGGCCACGCGATCCGACCAGAGGCCGGCGCAGCTGATAACGGCGCCCGCGGCCAGCTCGTCGGCCGGCGAGCGAAGTATCAACTCCTCTCCTGCGCCGGCCCGACGCCGCTCGATCGCGGTAACCTCCCAGGTCGTCCGGATCTCACCGCCGCGAGTGCGAACCTCGTCGGCGTACGCCAGCGATACCCGCCGGAAGTCCACGACAGCGGTCTCGGGCGAATGGATCCCGGCCACCCCGCGAACGTGCGGCTCGATCTCGGCCATACGCTCGGGCCCGACGCGGGCGATCCCGGGCACGCCGTTCGCCTCCGCTCGTCGGGCGATCTCTTCCAGGCCTGGCAGCTCGCGCTCGTCGGCGGCCACGACGAGCTTGCCGCAACGCTCAACCGGAATGCCGTGCCCGGCGCAGAAGGCCTCCACGAGCGCCTTGCCCTCGCGGCACAGCAGCGCCTTCCTGGACCCGGCCGCGTAGTAGAGGCCGGCGTGGATCACACCGCTGTTGTGGCCGGACTGATGGCTCGCCAGCTCGGCTTCCTTCTCGAGGACGGCGACGGCCAGGTTGGGCCAACGCTCGAGGAGCCGGTAGGCGGTCGCCAGGCCGACGATTCCTCCCCCGACGATCGCAACGTCTACGCGGCGCGTCTTGTGCGTCTCCTCATCTACCCGGCACTCCGATCAATGCCGCCGAAGGCGAGGCAGCCGGCGCGCCGGCCGGCGGAGCGTCCGGGATGGCGCCGTAGGAGGCGGAGCCGATGATGCCGAGCTTGTCGAACGGCCAGTAGCGCAGCCACGCCCGACCGATGACCGTGGACTTGGGAATCGGACCGAAGACCCGCGAGTCCTGCGACTGCTCGCGGTGATCGCCCATGACGAAGAGATCCCCCGCCGGGACGACCCAGCTCGACTGGTTGGTGAGAGGCGTGGTCGGCTGCCCGTCGAAGACGTATGGCTCCTGAAGCTGGACGCCGTTGACGTAGACCGCGTTGTCCTTGATCGCCACCCGGTCGCCCGCGACCCCGATCACGCGCTTGATGAACGGGATGTTCTGGCCGTCCTGCTCGCTGTAGCCGGCTGGCGGCTCGAAGACGATCACGTCGCCGCGTTTGTAGTCGCTCCAGTTGGGCGAAAGCTTGTCGACGAGCACGTACTGGCCGGGCTCGACGGTGGGCTCCATCGAGACCTGCTCGATCTGGTATGGCTGGGCGACGAAGTGCTGGAACACGAAGAAGATGACAACGGTAAGGAGGACGGTCTCGAGGATCTCGAGCAGACAGCCGCGCCAGCGTAGGACCATCCGGTACAGCTTCCCTCAGCGGGCGGAAGAAATCCGCGATGTCTCATCGGCCCGAGCCGCGCACACTGGGAGTGCGCATCGCCCGGCGAACGCCGAGCGGCGTCCTGGAGCGTAGAAGGTAACACCTCCGCTACGGCGGCGGACCGGGACCAGCGTCAGGGGGCGCTGGCCGGAATGGAGCTTCAGCGGCTGCGCCACAGCGGGCCCGCGGGCCTGGCGCCGACGCTCGAGGTCGACGTGGCGCGGGCGGCCCGGGCATCGACGCCGGACGTCGGAGAAGACGGGCGGCGGGCCTGGCGCCGACGAACGCAGATTCCCGGCGCCCGGCCCGGATGCTTACCTCGGGCGTAAGCAACTGGCCCCCGACCGGTCGAAACCTTACCTCGGGCGCAAATCTCCGGCGTCCGGCCCGGGTGCTTACCTCGGGCGTAAGCAACTGGCCCCCGACCGGTCGAAACCTTACCTCGGG
>VFSW01005438.1_pt1 | contig 18814 bp, 18 predicted proteins | sample 5358111 | NCBI WGS metagenome assembly VFSW01 (sample SAMN11554181, study PRJNA540505) | mine drainage metagenome | isolation source: sediment from site ElyBrook_90M | place: USA: Ely Copper Mine, Vershire, VT | collected 2017 | reverse complement strand
AAGAACAAACTTTTGAATTAGCGGAACTGAGGGTTATTTAAATTTTCAACACCCTATTTCACATAGAGTGAAGAAGGCAAAATAGCACTAATTGTTCGGAAGGATAAGTAGTAGAGCCTGCGCAGAGCGCAGGCCCGTACTTTACTGTGGGGGTGAAACAATTAGCGTATCGGTCGTCTTGCCAGCATCAAACTTGTAATAGACCTTGTGGCCCAGCTGCCATCTTTCGAGCAATCCCTGCTTGTACAGCCTGTTGAGCCTTGCCGAAGCGGCATTCCTGCCCTTGTAGGTCATCTCCTTCATTATGTCATCTGCGCATGCCATGCCACGTATCTGAATTATCTGCATTATCTTTGCGTCCAACTCAGACAGCGGCTGGTACCTCATGAGCCTGTTCCCCTGTAGGAGGGTTTGGTCGTCTTGCTCATATTCAGCGTCTTTTGAATCCTCCAGATAGCCAAGCCTGTCGGATATGTTCTTGAGGAGAGTCGTGGTCGTCTTGCTCTCGTTTATCAAGTATTTCAAAATTGTGAACGTGCTTTCGTTGGCATCGCCTGATTTCGCCTTGTCCTCAAGGATGGCCCTAGTTGCCTCGCTCTTGCTCGCGAGGTGCTCTATCTGCGTGCGCATCGCCTGCATCTCCTCCTCGATTTGCTTCCTTGAGCGGTTTTTTGCATCCATTGCCAGACCCAATCAAGATGCATTCATGCAACAATCATGAATGAATCACGATTGTATTATGCTAGGAATAGGTATTTAAATCTATGCTATTTGGAGCATTTGCGGAATTTTTTGGGCCCTTTCTTCAATGCGCCCGCCCTTCTCGTACTCAGTTAAGGTTTATATTCTTTTGCACAGGGCAATTGCAAAACGCTTTTAGTATATGATGCCTCTATATTATTGACCAGTTGATTAGATGCAGCAAGTCTACATACCAAGGGAAAGGGTAGGGCTCCTCAAGAGGGACAGGTCCATATCCAGGGAGATAGAGAAGGCGTGCAACTGCAAGATCAGGGTAGGAGGCGACGATACCGTGGAGATAGATGGGGACGCGTATGCGGAGTACTCCGCAAAGAGCATGCTGCAGGCATTCGGCAGGGGATTCGAGATAAGCATAGCGCTCAGGCTGGCGGGCGACGAGTATTATTTCAATTCCATAGACATATCGCAGGCCGCGTCGAGCGGCAAGAGGGCTCTGCAGATAAAGGCTAGGATAATAGGAGAGAGCGGGCGCACCAAGAAGTACATAGAGCAGGTCAGCGGCGCGAAGATAAGCGTCTACGGCGACACCGTCAGCTTCATAGGCAGGATAGAGGAGATAGGCGAGGCGGAAACCGCAGTGAATACATTAATAGATGGCGGCACACATAAGCTAGCGTATTCAAGAATGGAGGCAGCCCACAGGAAAAACAGGGACGAGAGGAAGGCGGCCAAATTTTAGGTGAACGAATGGCAGAGGTAAAAGCGGAGGAGATATTCAAGGAGTTCAAGGAGCATTCGATAGCGGAATTCTTCAAGAAGAACAGGCAGATGCTTGGCTATTCAGGGAAGGTCAGGTCGCTGGTAACGGCGGTGCACGAGTATGTTACCAACTCGTTCGACGCATGCGAGGAGGCGGGGATACTACCGAGCGTTACCGTTGAGCTGAAAGAGGAGGCGGAGGACAAGTACAGGATAATCGTGTCGGACAACGGCCCCGGGATACCGAAGCCGTACGTAGGCAAGGCGCTTGCGACAATACTTGCGGGGACGAAGTTCCACAGGTACATACAGCAAAGGGGGCAGCAGGGCATTGGGGCAGCGGGGTGCACACTCTTTTCGCAGATGACAACAGGCAAGCAGATATTCGTCAAGTCGGGGACAGGGAAGGGGAAGGCATACACCTGCCATCTCTCAATAGACACTGTCAGGAACAAGCCGATAGTGACCGACATGGGGGACATTGAGGAGAAGTTCAAGGGATTGCACATAGAGGGGGAATTCGCCGAGGTAAAATACGAGATGAGCGACCATGGGGTTTATGAATACCTAAGGAGGACGGCGCTGGCAAACCCGCATATAGAGATAAAGTACGTGGATCCGGAGGGGAAGGAGAGCGTATTCGTAAGGGCTATAGAGAGCATGCCGGAGAAGCCCACGCCAACGAAGCCGCATCCGCTGGGGCTTGCGATAAACGACCTTCTCGAGTTCGCCCAGACAAGCGGCAACAGGAAACTGAGCGGATTCCTAATCGATACTTTCTCAAGGATGACGCAGAACAAGGTGAACGAGCTGAAGGAATTCGCAAAGGATGTTGACTTCGACAAGGACCCCAGGCAGCTCACATGGCCGGAGGCGCAGGAGCTCCTGAAGGCGTTCTCGCAGGTCAAATGGATAGCGCCCGATGGCTCGCACATAAAGCCAATAGGAGAGGAGCAGATAAGGACGGCGCTGAGGAACATACTTGATCCTGAGTTCATAAGCATATCGCAGAGGAAGGCGGCGGTCTTCAAGGGAGGGATACCATTCATAGTGGAGGCTGCGGTCGCATTCGGCGGAGGCTCGGGAAAGAAAACGGATGAGGGATATTCGGGCAACATCCTGAGGTTTGCGAACAGGGTGCCGCTGCTTTTCGACAACGGGTCATGCGCCATAACAATGGCAGCAAGGGACATACAGTGGAAAAGGTACAACATAGACCTCGACAGCCAGCCTGTCAGCATACTGGTGAATGTCTCATCTGCGCACATACCGTATTCTGGCGTGGGCAAGGAGTCCATAGCGCAGGAAGACGAGATAATAGACGAGATAAAGCTTGCGGTGATGGAAGCGGCCAGGGGCATACAGAAGTACATAGGGGGAAAGACAAAGCTGCGCGAGGAGGCGAAGAGGTACAGCACGATAATGAGGTATGCGAAGCAGCTCGCGAGCGACCTCGGGGACATAACGGGAAGGGACAAGGAAAAACTGGAGAAGAGCATTGAGCAGCTGGTCGCAAAGCACTACCCGAAGGCAAACAAGGAGGATAAACCCGAGCAGGAGGGCAATGCTTCAGCGCTTGCGGAAGGCGACGAATGACCTGGGGCTAGCCGTGCTAGCTGTTCATCCCGGGATCGGGGTTCTCGGCATCAACAAGCTTGACGTATCCGGAATCCATGTACATCTTGAGCTCCTCAGCGCTTTCCGATCCCGAGGCCCTCATGTCGTTCATGAACTGGTCGAGCCTGTACGAATTCAGGAACACAAGGTATGTCTTTGACCCTGTGAATATCGGTATCTTCTGGAACCTGCTGGTCTTCGAGTATATTACGAGGTACTTCTTCTCGCCGTGTATCGTTGCGAGTATGTCGCAGCTGTCGCTTGCGTCCATGTCCGTGAACATATAGGCGTGCGTGACAAGGTACATCCTCATCTTCTTGAAGGCTGCAAGGTACTCGATGTCGTGCCCGCTCTGCGCCATCCAGTCCGAAGGCGCATACAGGTTGTCCGCTGCCTCCATGATGCCCTTCGACGCCAGCTGGTCAAGGATGTTCTCAACGTTGTTGTACGTCAGGGCAACGGGTATGTTGTTAATGCGCACGCTGCCCATTATCGCGGTCCTTGCCTCCGACTTGGAGAGCGGCATGTACCTCCACCTGTACGAATCGTTGAGCTTGTTGAACGACGAAACCACGTCCTTCGGCTTGAGCCTTATGCTTATGTGCTTCTCGGTGGGGAGATTCGGCACGTCGACATAATATTCGTCCCTTGCCGGGGCCCTAACGAATATCACCATTACCAGCATGACGACTATCACCACAAGCACCTCGATGTACTGCGGGTTCACAGTAAATGGTATCGGGTTGTAGGAGGTCCTGTAGTAGGATGATCCGCCCATCACCGAAACGCTGAAATTGAGGGCGCCATGCGGCAGCGCAGCAGGATACACGTAAATTATGGTTCCGTTGGTTATCGTGCCGCTGCTTTTGTAGAGCCCGTTCAGGCTTATCGAATAGTTGATGTTCTGTATCGGCTGGCGGCCGGAGCTCGCATAGAATATGAATCTGCCGCTGGTGGCGTTTGCGCTGACAAGCGTCAGGTTTACTGGATATACGCTGAACAGCGCGCCCGAGTACTCGGTGCTTGAGAAGCTGTACAGCCTCATTATGTACTGCCTTCCGGGCGGAAGCGGCACGTACTCCTTCGGGAGCGTGAACGTGAAGTTCCCGGATACGTTGTTTATGAACGGCAGCGGGAATGTGTACACCTGCGAGAAGTTCACGTTGTATATGGATATGTGCGGCTGTATGTTCTCCCTTGCGCTCGATCCCGTCGATATGTTGAACGACACCGGGAAGCTCTGGTTCACTATGAGCGAGTTCGATATGCTTATGGTGCCGTTGCTGTTTAGCAGAGATTCCTGGCTTATGTAACGGTAGCCGCTTTTCGAGCTGTAGCCTCCGTAAGGCTCGTTGGACGACATCACAACCCTTATCAAGTTGGCGCCGCGCAGCTGCGACAGCACAGTCCTGTTCGACTGGAAGTATGTCTCGTTCAGGAATATGCCGATGCTCCCCGACTGGTTGCTGTTATTGAAGCGCACTGTCCTTGCGCCGTACGCATACCTGCCCAGCCAGAACATGCTCTGCACCGCCTTGGCTATGTCAATGCCGGCCTGCGTGCCGTTCCTCCAGGAGGTGATGGTGTTGCTGAATGCGGCTATCGACCCGTTGCCCGCGGATTCATAAGTAAGGTAATCCGCATACTGCGTGCCGTTGTTGAACTGGAAGGAGCTCCTGTTGAAGTAGAATCCAGTGCCGGTTGCGTGCACGTTCCCCGAGAAAGGAGTTGTGAGCAGGTAATCCGGGAACCTGCTTGAGACCTGCGTCTCCGGCACCACAACGGAATCGGGAAGCAGCATGTTGTTGAACCCCTGGCCGGCGTAAAGTATTGAAACGTGACCATTGAGCAGGGCATCGAGCGCGGTCGAATTGCCTGACTGGGCCAGGAAGGAGCTTGGGAGCAGCCCGTTGAGCACGATGAGGATTGAATCGTTCTGCACCGACGATATCCTGTTCGGCGAGACTATCGTCACCTGCGACGCGTTGCTGATCAGCCCGTAGCCCTCCAATGCGGAATAAAGGGCGCGCATCACCAGGCTCATGTTCCCGCACTGGAAGCACTCGTTGCTCGTGTTCACTATGTAGATCCTCTGCGGCGGGGGGTACCTGTAAAGGCTTGCGTTGACCGTGAGCTCTGAAGAGTTCGATGACCTGTACGACAGGAGAATGTATGGCACGTACTGCCTTGCATTGTCGTACAGCAGCACGTCCTGGTAGGTTATCGATCCGTTTACCGATGATTTGGGCACGTTGCTTGGCATCGGGGTTATGCTGTGGAGCAGCGAGTTTATCGTGAGCTCAAGGTATGCGGTGAAGATGGCGAACGCGACTATCGCGACCGCCGCTATGATAAGTATGCGCCTCCCGCCGAATGCCTTCCTGCCGGATTCCATTTATCCCAGCCTGTCCGTTGCGGACCCACTCTCCTGCCTGCCCTTCCCTGCGAATATCCTCATGAACAGCCGGGTAAGGAAGTTGTCGCTCTGCCCTATCCTCCTCTGGATGGAGTAGACCTTTACGTTCCTTATCCTCCTGTTTATCCTTGCCTGGTATATTGTCATGCTCGCTAACCCTTCAGCTCGATATATCCAAGGGAGACCATCCTGTTCAGCATCTGCTCAACCCTAGTCGGGGTCATCTTGTAGTTCTTTGCAAACTCGTTTATGTCGATCGTTGAATCGTGAGAGTCTATCCATTCCTGTATCATAACCATAAGCGAGTTGTCGGAATAGCCGCGCAGCTCCTTAAGCTCGGCGTCCATGCTCTTGTTCTGGTCGCTCAGCTGCAGCGCCTGCACGGTCAGGTTCTTGTTCGACGCCGTAAGCTCTATGTTCTGCCTCTTCAGCTCCCTGTACTCGTTGAACAGGGAGTCGTAGCTGTTGAAGAGGGTGCTGTAGCTCTGCGTTATCGAGTTTGTCACGTCGTCTATAGCGGAATCGACGTACTGGAAGAACTCTGTGTTGTCGACAGTGTACAGGTCGGACACAAGGGAGAGCACCCCGAGCAGCGTCTTTATCACGGCGAGCCTCCTCAGCTTGGGGCTTGTGTCTGGGGCTATCGTGTATTCGGCGGCGAGCCTTGACGCACCCATGTCTATTATTATGAATAGGAAGGGCTTCTTCTGGAGGTCCCTGCTCTCTATCTTGAGCAGCTTCACGGAGTCCTTCGAGGATGTTATCGAGAATATCTGCAGGTCGCCAAGCCTTTTCTGTATATCGCCAAGGCTTCCCGACAGCTTCGCCTTCACCTCTATGCTGTCGGTCTTCGGCTCTACAATCGGAACCTCTCCAGCCAATCCATTAACCCCCTTTTGCACTCGCAAAGGTATGTGAATGCATATTTAAATACTTGTATGGGGGAGGCATTTGATGTCGCATCAGTGCGCATGCCCTCCGCGCCCGGTATCCGGCATGTCAACTGCAGGCATGTAGGACACCTGCGCCAGGAGGAACATGAATATCGCTATGCCAAGCCCCGCGGCTATCGCCCCGAGGTTTCCGTGGCCGAAGAATGCCATCCCCGCAAGGAAGAGCACGCCCAGGGTCACGTAGGCCATCTGCTTCCTTTGGTAGCTGTCCCTGCCCTTCTTGTACTTGAGGAAGTCGTCCTTGCAGACGACAAGCCTGTAGTTCTTAGCGCTCCTCGTCACGTTCCTCTTTATCCACCTGAGCCCGAGTATGACGGCGTCGTCCCTTACCGCAAGGCCCTCCCTTTCCTTCCCGCAGATTATGCACATGTTCCTCTTTGCCATACAATCAACTGAAATCAAGCGTTGCCTCGAATATCCTCCCGGTTTCCGCCTTTATCTTTCCCTCGTCGGCCATCCTGAATGCGTTGCTTATCGTGACCTCATCCATGCCAAGGCGCCTGAACAGGTTGACCATCCTGTCGCGGTCTATGCCCATCTTCTCGAGCATGTTGGTGAAGACCACCACGTTGGTGTGCTTGTGCGCCCTGTCAAGGGAGCTCAGCATCGCCCCTATGTCCTTCTCGCTCGCGCCCATCGATATGAGCACCTGCCTGAGGTCCTTCCTGCTTATCACGAACGTGTCCTGCCTAGCCAATAGTGCCACCCGCCCCGGATATTATCCTTGTTATCAACTGGTCGTCTATGCTCAGGCTCTTCAGGAACGATACCGTGTTAGATATGCCGATCCCGCTGCCCTTGAGCATGCGCACGAACTCCAGCAGCTTTATCGCGCGCCCGTTCTTGTCCATGTAGTCGAATATCTCCGCTATGCTTGACGACCCTATGTTGTACTCGAGCAGCTTGTTCCTCAGCTCGTCCTTCTCGAACTCGTAGACATTCTGAAGTATGTTTGCCTGCTGCTCGCTCTGCGTGAGCACGTCCGACAGCTCTATCTTGTAAACGTAAAGCGGCTCCTCTCCGTATATCCTCTCCAGCACGAATATCTCCGGGAACCTTATCGCGGTCTGGAATGCCATGTCGACCGCCGCCTGGCCAACCCCGAACTTGCTTATCTCCTCCTTTATGAAGTTTGAGAAGTTGAGGGATCCCTGCAGGTAGTTCATGAACTTCTCGAACTTTATCCTCAGCATGAAGGTTGTGCCCACGTTCGAGAATATCGCCTCGTTTATGTCGGTCGGGTTCTGCGACGCGACTATCAGCCCGAACTGGTATTTCCTGCCCTCCCTTACAATCATTATCGCGTCGCTCTTCTCGTCGCTTGCCACTTTCCACGCCTCGTCAAGTACCACGAGCGTCTTCAGCCCCCGCGACTCCTGCCAGCTCTCGCTCCTCATTATCTCCTTTAGCGTCTGCAGTATGAAAAGGGCGGCAAGGGCCCTGAACTTCTCGTCGGTCATGCCCGACAGGTCTATTGCAACAAGCCCCGAGTGCGACAGCTTGCCGAAATCAAGCGTGCTCTTCCTTGCGAAATAATCCTCGCCTTCCCTGGCGAACTGGCGCAGCCTGTATATGGCATTCTCCAATTCGGCAGGGTATTCGTATGTGCCCTCCTGCAGTTTCTCCTGCAGCAATGCGATTACATCATGAAGGGTGGGCGCGTCCTTGCCCTGCGGGGGATTCTGCGAAAGCGGGAATCCTGAATTCACGTACGCCTGCTCTATCGCCTCCTCTGTTATCCTTTTCTGCTCCGGGAAGTCTGATATGTCAGTGAGTATCTCAAGCGAGACCATTATCTGCTTCGTCCTGTCAAGGGGCTTCATGTTCGACAGGTCCATCAGGTTTATATAGTCGCCCTTGCCGAGCGCCACCACTATGCCTCCTGACTGCTGCACCCAGGCCTTGTACTCCCCGGCGAAGTCGATTATTATGGCGTTGGTGTTCCAGATGTAGCTCGCCCTTACCAGGAGGGTCTTCACGAAATAGCTCTTTCCTGCCCCTGTTATGCCCACCACGGCAATGTGCGGGTTCGTTATGTTGACGAACGACCAGGTGAACGGCACCTTGAATATCTTGGTCGTGCCTATGTAGATCGATTGCAGGGGATCGCCCATCAGCACGCTTGCCGGAGGCTCTGGTGGCCTTGATATGAATGCCCTCCTGGCTATCTCATTGCTCATGACATGCTGGAGCTTTATAAGCGTCATCGTACCCCTTCAACAATCTCATAAAAGGAATAATAATGTATCAGCTCTGCTGGTCGAAGTTGGATGCCGCCTCGTCCATTGTCAACGGCAGCGCAAAGTTGAAGTTGAAAAGGGTGTACATCTCCCTCCCCGCTATCCTCACAAGGTCCACGTCAAGCGAGCTCAGGGATATCTGCAGCGCCTTGACCTGCTGCGCCAGCGAGTCGAGCGCGGCCTTCTCGCTTATTCCGGTAGCAACAGTCTCCACGTACATGATCGTGGCTATGGGCTTCTCTCCCCCGGATATCCTGTCTATCTTGCGCTGTATGACGTTTATCTCCCTCTGTATGTTGGTTATCGTGACGTCGTTCGCGCCCTGGTTCTGCAGCGCCCTGTTCATCTGGTATTCCTGGTAGGAGCGCTTGCCCTCGAGCTCGTCCCTTACCTTCTGCACGTCAAGGCCCATGGAGAGCACGTGGTACTTGAACGGGAAGCCGACGTTCATTATCGCGCGCTCCCATTTCTCTGGCGCTGCGGCCATCTTCTCGTCTATCTCCGATTCGCCGGTTTCCTCCTTGAATGTGTAGCCGAACAGGTTCGCGGACATGTACCCTGTTGCATAGAATATGCCGTTCACCTCCTTGACTATCGCGTCCTGGCTCTTCACTATCTTGTATCCCTCCGCAGGCCTGAATGTCATGTTCAGCATCCCGGAAACTGCGGACACCACAGCGGAATCCGCAAAGTTGAGCATCAGTATCAGCACTATGCCCCCCAGTATTATGATTATCGCAAGTATCGAGAATATGCCGGCGCCCAGCGAATGCAGCGCGGCGAACATTACCAGGAGTATTAGAAGGCAGAAAGCCAGGTACATTATTCCCTCTTCGTCCATGCTCACACCGGTTCCATGTTCACCGTTATCTGCTCCGCCACCGTCGAGTAAGGGATCATGTGCTCGGGCTCTATGTACTTGAGAAGATCCGAGCCGGTAACTATGTTTGGCGGCACGCCGAATGTCGATGCTATGCCTGACATCAGCTCCCTCGCCTTCTGCTGCACCTGGGTCACCGCCTCGAATTCCTTGATGCCGTCTGCGGATATGCTCGCGAAGCTCGTGAGCTCCAGCGACTGCGTCACCGATATGTTGTCGAGCATCTTCCTGACCATCGAAAGCTTGCCCCGCGCGCGCTCCAGCTCCTGCGCTGGCGCCTTGGATGCCGTTAGCGACGCCTCCTGGTTCTCCAGCTCGGTTATGCTGTCCTTCAGTTCCTGGATATACTGGTCCTTGTTCATCAGGTAAAGCTCAGTAGTGAACCTCACAGGGTCCTTGTTCAGCCCAACAAGCCTGCTGACGTTCTCGCTGAACCTGAACCTTTCCTCGTCGCCCATTTCGCTTGAGGAAAGGTATAAGGGTATGTTTATGTATGCGGTGGCTACATAGTCGTCTCCCTTCTTCTTTATTATGCAGTCGTTCGTCGATGAGAGCCAGTAGGGGCTCTGGTCGCTTATCACCACGTCGCGCCTCCTCTGCTTCGTGAGCGGCACCAGAAGATAGGAGTAATACCTTGACGAGAATGCAACTACGTCGGAAATGACCGCGAGCGCAAGAAGCGCAAGCTTGGGCAGCGCGAACAGTATGCCGGAAGGAAGCGCCACCGCAAGCGCAAGGAACACTATTGAAAGCGCCAGGAAGCCCAACAGGACGAATATCTTAGGATTCATCGAATTCCTGCTAATATAGATGGCAAGTAATTTATAGGATTACTAGATCCGCATATGCTCGGGGAGGCGATGAAATTCAACAATCATATGAATGAGCGCATGCGCGCTCCCATGCTCACCGCCCTGCCGGCGAATTCGGATATCTGCCGCACGACAGCGTAAGTTATCGATATGATCAGGCTGGGATAGAAGAATATGAGCAGCCAGAAGCCGTTCAGGCTGGACTTTACGCTGGATAGCTGCTGCACGAACGGGTTGGCGGGGGACACGGCGCTTTGCGACGATATGCCGTTGAACTGCAAATTCGCGGTTGACATGCTCGCAAGAAGCGACGGGGCGGTGAAGTAGAATGCGACAGAGAACAGCAGCGGCATGACAAGGTAGAAGCCGAACGCGAGCCCTATCAGTATGCCGCCGAACGCCCTTGTGGGGAATATCGCCCTGAGTATCGTCCCCGGTATGAGAAATACGGGTATCGCGGCAAACGAGAAGAACACAAGGAGGTAATATTCGGCATAGAGCGCGGTTATGCCGTCGGTGAGTATGCCAGCTATGGCTGCGGCGGGATCCATGAAGAAGAGCGTTATCGGTATCGACAATGAATTGATCGCAAAGTTCGGTATGGTAGCTGCCGCGGTCTGCGCGACCGCGCCCACTGCGCCGCCAAGCCTGATTTCTACGTTGGCGCTGGTGATGAACGATGCGGAAAGGTACACCCTGAATATAGATGCATACATCTGCTGAGCGGAGGATATGGTGCTTGATATCAGCCTGAATGAGGTCGCATAGGGATTGATCGACCCGACATACGACAGGGGTATCAGCCCGAAGAGAACCGCACAGAGGAACATGAACAGCACAACTATCATCGCTGATGCTATGGCCTCATAGAACTCGCCGACGCCGAAGTTCCTTATCCTGTTGCTGTTGGCCGCGATGCCGACCATGTATATTAGGCCGGCTATCGAGAAGGCGATCAGCACCGCGATTATTGCCGCAGGTTCATAATAGGCCCATTGCGCATATATCTCCTGGTTTATCGGGCAGTACCACGGCGCGGAGGAGGCTATTGTGGATTGTATCTGCGGCGAGACGAGGCCGCAGGGAGAAGCGGAATGCGCAACGCCGGCTATGGAAAGTAGCGCAACCGCGACAGCAATCCAGAATTTTTTCGGCATGGCATCACAAGAGTTTCATGAACAGCATTTGGAAGCTCATCCTTTCCCCTATAGCACTTGAGAAGTCAATTATAAATGTATCGACTATCAGCAGGTTGAGCAGCGGGATTATGGTGAGGCCTGCTATTACGTACCCTATCGTTATGAAAAGGTGGCCAAGGTCGGCGCTGAACTGGCTCAGGGCCGTTGCAATGTAAAGCGCTCCGGTATACCCAGTAGGACCGGTAGGATTGCCCAACGGGCCCGTCAATGCGCTGCCTATTACCAGATTAACGCTCTGGATAACCAATGAGCTTATGCCTGTTATGAAATTTGAGGTCGAGCATGCAGATAAATGGGGCATCAATAATGGAGCCACAATGCACGAGGAGGACATCGCAACGTCAATGTATCCGTAGGTGATCGCCGCGAGCAGCGGGTATATTATCCCTATCCCTATGCCGAACGCTATCATCGCCCCGCCGAACGTCCTGCTGAACCCGAAGGTCCTTGCTATCAATCCGAGCGACACAAAGAACCCGAGGAAGAAAAGTGACGATGCAAGCATTATGACCTGCACCTGGTTGAGCAGAAGGATGTCGCTTATGAAGGCCCACAGGTAATTGAAGAACCCACCCGAAAGGTCAGGCACCAGCCCCGGCGGTTCGAATGTGATATTTATCCCTGTGCCGCCAAGGGTACCCCCATATGGAAGCTTGGCCTTGTATTCAGGTATTATTCCTGAAACCGCGGTGAATGCGTAATTCCAGTAGAATGAATATCTTGCTATCGTGAACGATGCGTTGTTGAATTCGCTTACATCGCATGTAGCGAGCGAGTAGAGGTCTGTCGCCGCTGTGCACCCGGAAATCGAGGAGGAACCTGGGGTTCCCGGCACAAGGTTCAATTTCTGCATCACGGGCTGGGGGTTTATGAAGAAAATATACGTTATGGATATGAATATTATTATCAGCAGCAATGAAAGCAATGCCTCGTATACCTGGAACCTCGCCCATGCCTTGGCCCTGCCGCTGTTTATTACGCCGCTCAGCATGTACACTATCGCAGCTGCGAATATAACCAGCAGCACAGCTATGATCGCAATCGGGTACCACTGCCCCGGAGTGACCGGAAGCGACAATGCAAGGATCATGTGGGCGGGCACGGCATTCATTTGATCATCTTCCTGAACATTCCCCCTGCGCTTAGCGATGGCGCGCCGAGGAGGTCTCCTGCTATCTCGACTATGTCATAAGAGATCATGAATGATATTATGATCGAGACTATTGAAAAGAAGCCCGGCTCTATGACTTCTGTTATATAAGAGTTTACCAGCCCGTTTTTAAGCATGCCTTCGAGGTAATTGAGCCAGTATGTGAAAAGCCCGGGAGCGCTGTTGTAGTTTCCGCTGGAGATGCCTGATGTCAGCTGTGAAATGCTGCCGAACTGCATGGGATTGCTTCCCAGGAGCTGCTGGTTTGAAAGGGTGTATCCGCTTATCATTATGTGGAGCAGGATCGGGAACACTATGTAGAAGCCTATGAACAGCCCTATCATCGCGCCTCCGGCAGCCCTTGTCCATGGAAGCGTCCTTAGGATGATCCCGGCGTACAGGAATATCGGGAACAGGCCGAAGATAAAGCCAAGCAGCACTATGACGCCGAGCTGCATGAGTATCAATGGCATGGTAATGGTGCTGAGAAGATTCAGCAGCTTGTCAAACAGGTTGTATCCTTCGAACGGCTTAATGCTTATCCCGAAGTACAGGGGCTTGTAGTTGAATGTTCCTGATTCCACGACATCAAACAGGAAGATCTCCGTCTTCAATGTAAAAAGCGAGGGCAGGAGGTTAACCGAGTTGTTTAATAGGTAGGAACAATCGTCCACGTACGTCTGCCTGCCGAAGTTTGCCCCCTTCGTTATGTGGAATGTGGTGTTCGTTATCCCGGCGGCGGCAAGGTTGAAACCGCCAAGGATTACTATCACAATCCCGGCGGTCACAACCACCTCCCACAGCTCGTCCTTGGCGAACTCCTTCAGCATGCCAAGGTTAAGGACATTGCTGATCATGTAGAACACCGAGGCGATCAGCATCATTATGAGCATTATGAGTAGGGATATGTTCAGCACTGACTGCTCGTTGGACAGCGTTGCGCCGCTGAGTATGCTTGTGGCGGGTATTGCGCCGCTTACCTGGCCTGCCAGGGGCGTTGTTGTGCCGCTGCAGAACGCATTCGACAGTGTGGTGGGGATTGGCGCGGATGCTGAATGGGTCTGGGTTGCCAGTGCGACAATTGATATGAACAGGATCATCAGGGCGCTTCTCGGTTTCATCATATCACAAAATCTTTGCCAGACCGGCCAGGCTCGTGTCTCCTCCCAGAAGGTCCGAAAGGCCAGCTATCGACGTAATCGTGACAATCACGTTTATCAGCGGTATTAGCAGGGAGGTCATGCCTATTATGCCGTATGCGTTCAGCATCGCGAAGAATGTTTTAACCGCATTGTCGGGATTGCAGTAATAGGCAAGCGGGAACGTTGGCGAGGAGCTGCCCAGGCCTATATTTATGGAGTATTTTATCAGCGAGATCAGGCTTGCCCCTGGTATCAGAAGGTTTGCAATGTCTCCTGCCTCGGCCCACCCGAGGGTGTCGGGCTTTCCGCCGTTGTTCGGCCAGCAACTGTAGTACAGGGATATGCTCTTTATGTTAGGCTCTACGAAGAAATTGATTATGTAGTTTCCTGATGGCGCATTCACCCCTGCCTCAGTTACGCCGCTGCCTGGAAGCGTTGTTATCGGGCTGTAGCCGTACGTTGAGTTCAATCCCGATGCATTCAGGTAGCCGGTAGAGGGCGAGGAGGGTCCTCCCCAGCTTCCCCCCGCACCCACAGGGAGCCCATTACCCAATGAGAGGTATTGTATTGCGAACATTGCAGGGTATATGAGTATCGCGGCTATTGCTACGGCGATGAGCAGACCACCAAGCTTCCTGGTGAACGCTGTGGTTCGCAGGAGTATTCCTCCGAAGAGCAGCCATGGCCACGCATACAGCACTATCGATATGAGTAGCATCTGCGCTATGAATGACTGCATTGATAGGCTAAGCAGGGATCCCAATATCTGCATGTTGCTGAGTATCAGGGAATAGCCGCTGTACGGGGTTATTGATAGTTTCATATCAAAATCCGGGCTGCCTATGCTTCCGGCCGCTGTTGATCCTATTGCTATCGGAACATCGCACAGTTCCGGAAGCTCGATATCTGCGCATATGTTTACGTTTGGCGCGAGCTTTGACTGGAACCCGAACCATGAGTCCATTGTGAATGTTGCGTTAAGGTTTCCTGCCGTCTGGTTTGTCAAGTTAGCCGTAACGATTGATGCGGCAGAAAGCGGGTACTCCAATTGCTGCGTCATTGACGCTCCGGGGCCGAGCGCCACCAGGCTGCAGAACCCCGGGAAGCTCCTTGATGAGGAAGATACCCCGGAAAGCAGAGAATTTTTAGGCCCAAGGATGTCAAGCTGTGATGTTGATTCTATCCTGCTGCACATTGCCGTAAGGCTGCTCTGGGACATCAGCCCGTTCGGATTGGAGTTCAGCACGGAGTAGAACGACGTCGACAGCATTGCAAGGGAGCCCAGCACTATCCCTATTATCAGTACTGTGCCTATGAGCTGGTAGAATTCGCCTAGCGCAACCCCTTTTGCCCGTTGGTTGTTGAGCGCAGATCCAAGGAAGTACCATACGGCTATGAAGCAACCGTCTATCAGGAGCGCGATTATGATGAGAGGCATTAGCTGCGCCTGGGCCTGCGGCAACGTGGCAAGAAGCATGCTGGTGATCATCATATGCCGCCCCAGAACTCCGCTGCGCCCTCTATTCCGCTGTTAAGGCCCTTCTGCAGGTTCGTCGCGAACCCGAGCGTGACTGCGATGTCAAGCAGTATCATTACTCCGCCAGTGAAAAGGAATTGCGCGGTTTCGTTTATTATCGATTGTATCTGAGCAAAAACTGACGGGGGCCAGAGCACGACCCCGGTCGAAGAGAAGGAGCCCCATACGAACGGGAGCAGGCTGCCGAACGCGGTTCCGATTGATCCGGTCCCTGGGCCTGGAGCGACCTGCGTGAAAAATATTCCGGGGGTTATGTTCGGAACCACGAACGCCGACTGTATGTACTGGTAAGATGGATTAGAGCCCGAGAATATCCAGGCGATCGCATAGCTGTTGAAGCTTATCATCAGCGGGTACACTATGTATGCCGCTACCGCTATGGCTATTGCAGTGTTTGCCGCCTTGCGCAGGTTTATCCCAAGGAACGAGAGAGACCTCATAGCTATGGCGATCGGCAGTATTACCGTGAATGCAGATACCTGCAGCACCGGCAGCGCTATGAACTGCACGAAGAGGAGCCCAACCACCAGCGTCACCGGAATCGACAGCGCCATCACGAACTCGCTCAGGAAATGGAACATGCCGGAGAGCTGTGAAACCGCCGCAATGCTGAGCGAAAATATAGATATCGGGTTTCCGCTTGCGCCTAAAGTGAAAATAGAGGATAATGCAGAGCCGAGAAGCCTGAACGCGTCAGAGAACTTGGCGTTGAAGATTGTCCCGATGCTGGACAGTATTTCGGACTGTATGTTGTAGGACACCGAAACGGAGTATATGTTCGTAAGCAGGTTCAGGCCTGTGTTCGTGCTAAGGTTTCCTATGTAATACTCGGAATACGCAAACGGGTCCATTCCCTGGCCGGTCAGCTGCTTGCTTATGGAGAAGGAGATGCTGCATACCGATAATGCCGAGCCCGCCAGGATTGCAAGCAGCACCGCGCTGAGGAACAGCTGCGTGAGCTCCGACCTTGATGCGTCCCTTATCCTTTCGCGCATGTTATTCGACAGGAACCTCGATATCATGTACACCGCCGCAAGCGCGAGCAGGCTTATCAGTATCACGAGTATGTTTACCCATGCCCAGTTTGTTGCACCATACAGGATACACGCGTTTACCATTTGATACTACCCGATCTTGAACTTCCCTACCCCGAGTTTCGTCACGCTTCCTCCACCCAGTATGATGGTCGATATCCCATCGGTTATCGCCACGCCGATTATCATGTCAAGCACGAACAGCAGGAACTGCACTATCTGCATGAGTGAGTTGTCCACCACAAAATTAAGCGCTGGAAATATCCCGTTGTAGAACGGGCCGAACAATCCTATGTAGACCCCCTGTCCGGAAACCGTTGCCGCGGTTGCAGCAGGGCCTACCCCATTTAATCCGAACGCGAGCGCAAGGGGATACGATCCCGTTGCAAATCCCGAGGTTGTCGTGGCAAAGGTGATTATCCCGCTCCAGAAATTGCATATGAGCTTGCCGCTGAACGGGCAGGCAGGAAGGTGCGGCACCGAGGATGTAAGCGCATACATGTAATTGGTAATAGGGAGATTGAACATGAGCAGCAGACTCGGATACACTATGGAAAGGCCTATCCCTATGGCAATTAGGGTCCCGCCGATGCCCCTTATGAAAGGTATGGTCCTCATTATTATTCCTACGGGTATGAACACCCCTAGGCCGAGCACCGCGAGCAGAGGCATCAAATCGTGCTGTATCTGGAACGAGAGTATGTTTAGTATAACGACGTTGGCCGCGGAATCGACGAGCGAGGAGCCGGTCAATCTCAGGGACTGCTGGTCCCCATAGACGGAGGTTATGAAGCTGCTCTGGAAAAGGTTGGCGGACGACCCGAACTGCACGGCGCCAACAAACGGTATCGGCACGGGCAGCCACGTTGCTATGTTTACCGATCTCAGTATGTTGCTTCCCACCGACAGGCCGAGCAGTGCCCCGAACGAGTATTCGGATTGGAGCAGCTGGCAGGATATGTATGCGTTGTCTACTGTGCCGTATATGCCTGCAAGGTTGTTGGAGAGCTTGTCTGCCCCGGTATATTGCACCGTGCCGCAGTTCGTATAACCCGAACCGCCAACGAACGCGGCTGAGATTCCGCTTGCGATGGTTATTGCGGAGAATATGAATACGACTATCAGCCCGCTCTTTATTATCTCCCAGAGCTCCCTGTTGTAGAACTGCTTGAGCCTGTTGTAGTTGAACAGCGAGCCGGCCATGTAGGCTGCGCCTACCATCATTAGAGATATGATAATCGCTATCATGCATAGGGGCAGCGCGGCGACGACGCAGCTGCCTATGCTTCCGGATTGGCCGGTGAGTATGCACTGTATGTTGCCGTTGAAGGCCTGTGCGCTAGGAGAGATGATTAGCAGCATCATTGCCGCTATGGAAATGGCCATAGCGCCCAGTCCCCGCATGCCTTAATGATGACATAGCACGTATTTAAAACTATAGAGGAGATGACGCCGTGCATAAGCTCATTAGAGGTTAGATGGCAATATCTCTACTAATTTCACCTGAAGCATATATTCGTCGTTTGTTACTAGCTGCTATCGTTTTTCCAACATGAAATTATGGCTGTTCCATCTTAGATTTCAGCCCCTTATACTCTATATTTCCGGAAAATACGCCCAAATAGACTACTGCACAGTCTTGGATATAAGTTACTATATCCATTATATAATGACCCATTACAATATCCTCGAACTTTCCTTTTTTAAATACTTCATCAATTCCGTCTCCAATTTTTTCTTTCTTATCAAATATCTCAATAAATAAGTCAATATCCATATTTTTGGATAATTCAACTAACTTTTCCATAAGAATTTTTGTCATTTCTAATAATTCTACGGTTTTATCATTAAGGTGATTTGTTTTTAACTGTGAGACAAAATCGCAGCTTCTTCTATAAAAATCTGCTATTATTTCTAAATTCCAAACTAAAACATACATAAAGCAAACTTTATCTGGATCCTTGTAACCATTTTTGATAAGGATCCTTTGGCACAAAGTAGATAATTGATTATTGGTTTTTTCCAATGATACAAGGCCTTTAGTAGCACTGAGTTTACCCTCAGAAACCATATCGGTAAAATTAGTGGCCAATGATAGTGTGACATCAAAACATTTATCCAATAAATAATCAAAGTCTTCTTTATCCTCTTTTAAAACAATTCTGTAGATACATTTGTTTTTTGTTTGTTCAACTAATGCAAAACCAGAGTATTCATGAGCTATTTCATGAATAAAAGGTATCATACTCTGATCGTCGAATTTAATATCGACTTCATCGTAGCCTAATGAACCAAGAATAAGGAACAAATTCCTCAATAATTTTTTGTTTTTAAAATCAATTTTAAGCTAGATTCGTTTGTTGGTTTTGGAGG
>VFSW01005437.1_pt1 | contig 18818 bp, 22 predicted proteins | sample 5358111 | NCBI WGS metagenome assembly VFSW01 (sample SAMN11554181, study PRJNA540505) | mine drainage metagenome | isolation source: sediment from site ElyBrook_90M | place: USA: Ely Copper Mine, Vershire, VT | collected 2017 | reverse complement strand
GCCCTGTCACGGCAGAGGTCGCGGGTTCGAGCCCCGTCGTCCCCGCCATAAACCAAAGAAAATCAATGGTTTATGGCACAGTGACAATCAAGGTTTCAGCCCGCGAGGGTGCGGAAGGGTGCTGAAAGTTCTCAGCGCCTTTTTTGCTGCTCTCAAGCAACAATGGCTCCCGTTGCGAGGGTGCTGGCGAGGGTGCTGAAAGTTTTGTCTTCCCGGCTTCCAGAACCATCTCCATCACTTTGTTGTTGGCATCCCGCTTCGTCTCGGAGATCGCTCGCGTGTAAATGTCGAGCGTGATCCGAGAGTTTGCGTGACGCAGGAGTTCCTGGGCTGTCTTCAGGTCCGCACCAGCCGCTCTCAGGTTGGTTGCGAGAAAGTGACGGAAGCTGTGCCATCCGATCACCTTGCCGATGATCTTCGCCCGCACCAAAGCCGGGCGGATGACTTTCTTGAGCACCATGTCGGGTGTAATCGGCTGCTTCCCCTCTTTCCGATTCGACGGAAAGAGAAAGTCGTCATCGCCGTTATGCTTGGATTCCTTACGCCACTCATTCAGGCATTCGACCACGGATGAATGCAACGGGACGGGCCTACGGCTGGCTTCGGTTTTCGTGTCTCCGAAGTGAGTCCGAACACAGGAGCGAAGGACATTGACCTGAATCAACAGCGGGTCGATATCTCTCCATGTAAGCGCGATGAGTTCGGAGCGCCGTAGTCCTGTGCTGCCCGCCACCATCACCATCGCCTTCTCACGGAGCGGCAGCTCCGCAATCAACGCCGACAACTCAGCGGGAGAGAGCACGTCCGGTTCTCGTAGCCGTTTGGCAGAGGCCCGGACTTTGGTGATGGGATTCCGATGTATCCATTCATGCCGGATGCCATGATTGAACAACGCCGACATAAGGTTGCGGATCTTGCTTCGTGTTGCTGGAGCGTAAGGCAGAGAGTGTAACCACTGCTCGACTTCCACGGTACGAACATCCGATAACGAAGCATTACCCCATTTGGGAACAACGTGATTCGAGAGATAGATCGACGTTGACTCAATCGTTGCGAACGCTTTTTTGTCGGCTGTCAGTTCGTGTTTCCGATAGGGCTGCGAGTTCGGAGACCGTTTGTGGGACTCTTACCTCGACGTTGATGTTGGCGCGAAAGTCGGCCACGGCCTTTTCCGCATCCCGGCGTAGTGGCATATCTGTCACTTTGCCGAGAACGCGCTTTTTGTACTTGCGTGTACCGTTGGTGTCGTCATACCAGCGAAACATGAGCGATCCCGCTGCTTACACCCGCAAAAGCGAGAGCAACCAGCGTCGGCCCCATGACGTGAGCGGCCCGGCGGAGTTTTTGTCTGGAGAAGAGTCGTGACCACCGTTGAGCGGCGACATTGGACGACCGATTCAGGGGAATTTCTGACCGGAACGCACGGCGGATTCTGAGCATCATTGCACCTCCGCTGACTTGGTGTTGTCAGCTAGGCGCAACGCTAAGGGCACTCTCCGGATACGTCCAATGACTTTTTTAGCGAGCGTCATTCCATTTTGGAATGACGACCCCGGATTGATGCGGTCATATAGCTCGTAATTGTGGAGGGTCTCGGGCGTTCCGACGCCCCACCGAAATTGTGCAACAAGCCGTTGCACAATTTTCTTTGCTAGTTGTGCTGTGAGTACCTTTAACCGCGTGCTAGTCTCCATTTGAGGCTTCTCGGAGCATCCCTGCCGCAGGGCATATTCCCAGGGCAAAGAACAAGGAGGGGCCAGAGATGGCCCCTCCTTGCTGTCTATCGTGTCGTCTCACTCCTCTTCGAGCAGGACCGATTCGTAGTCCTGGCCGCCATAGAAGACTCCGATGATATTGACCCGGTCCTCATCCACATGGAATGCGATGGCGACGCGCTTTCGATAGCTGGTAACGCGGAGGCCAGGGCGAATGTCATCGCGCCTGTTTCCACGGGCAGGGAAGGTACTCAGGCTCTCACAGTACGTCAGTATGCCATCGGTGAAACGCGCAGTGATCACAGGGGACGCCTCCGCTGCAATGTAGACGTACAGCTCAACAAGCTGCGCTTCGGCCTCGGGTGTGAAGACAACGGTGTAGGACATTATCTCTTCTTCGCAAGCACCTTCTTATGGGCGTTCGACAGGGCCGAGCGCACATGCCCCGCAGATACGGCACGAGAAGGATCGGCTTGGAGCGCATCGTATGCAGGCGCGACCGTCTCCCGCAACCAGTCTTCGACGGCACGGTCGCGGGCAAGAAGGGTCCGCAGACCATCACGGATAACTTCGCTTTCCGTCGCGTATTCGCCTGTGGCGACCTTCGCACGAATAAGATCGGCCATCTCATTGGGCAGCGTAATGCTCAGTTGTTGGGTCGAGCGCATGGAAACCTCCGGCCTGAAATAGGACTGAATCCTATTCCATCCTACTCCTCTTGAGAGCATCGGGTCCACGGCTTTGAAAGGAGCTGACATTCAGTAGACCTCGCTCAGGGCAGAAACGGCGTCTGTATCTCACTGAAAATATAGTGCCATCTTCCATTGAGGGTGCTTGAGCACCCTTCCGCACCCTCGCAAATGTGCAGGGCATCGCTTTGAGCTAGACCTCTGCCTTAGTCCAGAATGCTGCCTATGCACGGCAGAGGTCTAAATGCTCGCGACCTCGAATTTGGTCTGTTTTGGAGGGTGCTGGCGAGGGTGCTGAAAATCGAAATTCGCGTTTTTCCCAGTGCTTTTGAGTGCTCAAGGGTGCTGTAGTTAGCCATCAACGGCCATGAAATCATTTGTTTACAATCACTTAGCATAACTGTCACGGCAGAGGTCGCGGGTTCGAGCCCCGTCGTCCCCGCCATGAATCTAAAGAACTTAGATTCATGGAGTGACATAAAAAGGCAGCAGTCTCGGGTTCGAGAAAAGTAAAATACACCTGAACCGAACCCCACAAGTCGGTGTAAAGACTGCCTGTTTTACCCACGACCTCTGCACAGCCTTTCGTTTCCATTGACAATTTCATTCGTTTTCGCTCAACTGCATGCTCTATCCAACGGCCTGAACGGTTTCTTCCTCCCGGCGTGAACCGGGCTTGTCGAGCATCGTTTGCACAAACCTGCTCTGTGCCGCGCGCTTTGTCTTGGTCACTGCCTGGGTGTAGACCTACAGCGTGATGCGAATATTGTCGCGCCGCAGGAGTTCCTGGACCGGCTTCACATCCTCCCCGTTGGCCTTCAGCAATGTGCCGAAGGTGTGGCTGTTCTCGGCGCTTCCCGTGGGCCACGGAAGTCCTCGAATTTCTTCGTCACTAACACCCAATCCTCGTCCAGCAGAATTCGCTCGATTGGCCCCGGCAAAATCTGTGCCAGTAGGAATGAGACACACTGGCATGGAAGGAGCAGGAGTGGCGAAGCCCAGCGAGCACACGCCTAAGCAGATTGTGGACATTCTGCGGCAGATTGAAGTGGCAGTAGCGAACGGAAAGACACACCCAATTGCTAGCCCGGAGACCGGTATCACGGAGCAGACCTACTACCGCCGGCGCGGGGAGTATGGCGGCCTGAAGGTTAGTCAGGCGAAGCGGCAGCGCTGTTGCAAATTGCCCGGAGTCCAGCCACAACTGGGGCAACTCAAAAATACGAGGTTGTAGTTGTCCGCGCTAGATGCCCTTTCGAGCGCTGGCTTCCCTTGGAAAGCCCTGGAAGTCTCCAGAAAGCAAAGCACAAGCTATTGGTGCAGATGTAGTAACTCACCATCTGGAAGCTTTTGAATTTCCTTGGCTGTGGCCTTGGTGGACGCGGAATCCATCGAATTGGTTCTTCGAGCCATCGAAAATGCCCGCGAAAACCGCCGAAACATACGGGATTTCACTGTTTCCTGGGAATTCTATCTTTGGAGTTGCCCCGAAAGCTGCCCCACCGCGAGGTTGGCTACCCTTTGGTACGTAGAGCCGTGGCCGGTCTGGGGTTTAGAGAAGGGGGGCTCAGACCTGCAAATACTTCCAGAATCGTAGTTCTTTTTGAGTGTTTGTCGCAAGGAGCTGTTTGGGAAGCATGTCAGGATAGCGGCATCGTGCGAGCGCCCGCGCCAGCCCGCTGACTCCAAGGCCTATGGGTCGAATCGTCAGACACCCATTAAGTCCCGTGCCCAACTTGCCCGGAAGGGCTCCCCTGCTCCTCGATCCGCCGGGTTCTGCAGGTCAGCCGATCGTATTCAATCACAATCGGCTGTCGAATGAGGCGGTATTCCGGCCCGGCTAGGGCGGCATTCACGAAGACGGTCCCGTTCTCAGACAGCATCCCATAGGACTCATGAATGTGGCCAAACGCATGCAGAGCCGGCCGTACACGGCAGATCGCTTCTCGCTGGGTCTCGGAGCCGCACAAAGTCCATGATTACTGGGCCAACACGCAGTGATGTAGGAGCCTTTGGGGTTCGGGGCTGATCTGGCGAAACTTCCTAAAAACTAGACCTCGCGCACGTGTGACTTGCCTCTACCATGGCGCACCGTTCAACCAAGTGTTCATTTGAATTCCCGCAGGTAAGGCGGAATCCGCATCCCTTTGCGGTCTTCGGGGGACATTCCCTCGACCGGCGTCCACTTTGGATCGAACTCTGACCGAAAATAGTCTTCTTGGTCGAGATGCACATAGAAGCAGAGCGTACCCCAAATCAGAATCCTATACTGGACGACGTTCTCATCCTCAGTCGCGAAGATCCGGATTACCTGGCATCCCGGCCCAAAGTCAATTACCGTTCTGCGCGACAGAAATTGCGATTCCACGATATCAGGCTCTGAGACGCGTGTCCTCACAGCGTACGGCGGCTCAACGAACTTCTTGCCCTTTATTTTGTATTCGCAGCCGCGCGCGATTTTTTCCGCGATTATCGATAACCCAGCCCACGGAATAGGCACCACATATTCCGTCGGCCCCGGCTTCTGAGCGAGGCCGGGAATGGCTCCCGGCATCTGCTCTCCAGCGGTCATGGGAATGAACTCAGCCTTCAGCTTGAGACGACGGTTCTCACGATGCTCCCGTTCTTTGGGCGCAAGTTCTCCCGCATCGATGCCAAGCGATCGGAGGGCCTTTGCGGAAACTCCCTTCGCTGCCTCTGACTTAGGGTCGAGACACAACGCCAGCCGGACCAGCAGGTCCGATTCCATCGCCCCGAGATTCTTGTTACAGGGCCGACAACAGGGCACGGTCCAACGCTGCACTGTGGCGGGAGTGCTCTCGGGATACCACGAGTCTGGGAAGACATGGTCGTCCGTAATGTCGTCGGTAAACCTGAGACAGTAGACGCATCGGCCTTTAGGTGATTTCTCGGGCATCTTGCCTTTAATGTACCGCCCGGGCTTCTCGCGCAGAAAGAGGGCCCACCTGCTTCTTATGGTCCCCAGCGACGTTCTGGGAAGTCCCTCCCCTGAAGTCGGCATGGCGACTGGGATCCTAAGCAGGCCACCGGGCAGGGTGCCGAGGAGCCTCCTGAAGACTAGCCCGTCTCCCGGTACCGATTTTTCGCCGGCGTCCAGGTCAGGTGCGATGAGTGACTTTCTCTGATGGCGCCATCCCAGACTTTCCGCATTTACCGAATCTAGCCGGAGTGAGTGGGCACCAGTTGGGCGCGTGAGGGACTCAGGTCGCGCATCTCCAATCATTGAAACGGCCATTGCGACCTATGTCTCCGCTACCTCGGCTCGATCAAGAAGCGGATCAGCGCTCCTAAGTAATGCGCGGCGGAGTCTGCAGCGACAGTCGATCCCAGGGGCCGTCCCACTCACAGGGTCTGCCCTTCGTCCGGAAAGATGTAAGGTCGTCCGCCACCGATAGGCTGACGTAGGTGTTGATTCCGACGTTGGTGTCCACACCGGCCGGTCCGGAGCTGTGCCGGCACAGGTTTGCGGTATCAGGAACCAAGTGGACCGGAATTCGATTGCCGCCATCCTCAACATAGTCGTGACGGGTACCCGACGCGTCGTAGACAAAATGCGATCTGCGCCAATCCTGCACCATCTCCACGGTGATCTGGCCGTAATTCCTATGGATGAGCCACATGAGAGTCCAAAAGCGCGTGCCGGTTCCATTGAGCCCGAAGTGGGTTGGGTTTTGTGCGCCGTTTCCATGCTGGTTCATCGGATGGCCGGGGTCGTGCAGGTTCTCTTCGTTGTAGCTGTCCTTAGCTTCGACGTTGTTAGTGGAGACCACGTAGTGATGGCCTCTCTCCCCCACCGCGCCCGGGACGCGAATCGCGTAACGCGCTAAGCCCTTCTCATCGGCTGGAATGCTCTCGACCACAAATGCCTCGTGACGGTCGGACACGACCCAATTCACGCCGCGTGTGCACTTCCCGATCACAATCTTGTGTCCTGACCTGGCTCGGTAATCCGCTCGGCCAACCGTGAGAAGCTCAACAGCCTCCCGGGCCGAATGGGCGAAGGCTGCCGCATAGAAATTTCCCAACTGCCAGTCCAGCCCCGGCCTGCGATACCCGGAGAACGGGGCATCAAGCGTCGGCCCGAGGATTCCCAGACTCCCGCCTGCATACCCGCTCACGGTCACACCGCGATCATTCTGTGCATGCTCGCTCCCGATCTCGCCGGCGGAGTCCGTGACTGTGAAGCGATTTGCCCGGGGATCTGTGGGGTTGGCAATGAAGGTGACAAGATACTCCTGCGGGAAAAAGTGCTGGTCCTCGGAGCTGACATGAATTGCCTTGCCGTCGCGGGTGGCGGGAGCGAGAATGACGGCGCCGCTGCAGCAGTGGATGAGATCGTCAGTCGACGCCAGTTCCGCGGTCGATGAGACCGGCGGTTTGCCCTTCAAGCCGTAATAACTATTGATCATCAGTATCTTGTGGAAATGGCTCAAATCTCTCGGGAAGGCTGAAGCTGAGAGTTCGGTCGCCGCGCCATCGGCGATCCCGTACATCATTTCGAGCGCTTCCGGTATGAGGAGTTCATAGTACCGTTCCTGCTGCATTAAATAGGCGGTGATGATTTCGCTACTTCCCTGAATTGGCAGAAGCTCCCGGTACCATCCTTCGTACACCAGGCGGATAAGATCGCCTGCCCGTTCGCCATATTGCCTGCCGATTTGGGACCAGGAACCGTGCAGCTCACCCAGGTAACGCGGATGCGGTTCATAGGCGGGATAGCCCTGAGCGAGGAAATATTCGCCCAGTTTTCGGTTGTGGCCGGTCCATTCGTTAGGAGTGGCGTATTTAGCCGGGGCAGCAGGCGCTGCGGACGCTGAGGCCGGCCATGCGAGGTTGTCGATGGGATCGGCAGATAGAGCCAGGACTCCCGCCGATGCAGCGAGCTTGAGCCATGCTCTGCGGCTTAGTCCTGAAGCCGCACTAGTTGGATCGAAGCTGTCCTTGCGATCCTCCGCTTTGTTACCGGATTTCGCCATGTCCGCCCTCAGTCATGGGAAGTTGGCTTCGCTTCGCCCAATTGCTCGCCAGTCTGCGTATTATACCGGCACGGCGTGTGCGCTCATGCAGATGCGGGGACAAATCGCGTTTATCCATGCACTCCCCGTCACCGGCTGGCATAGGGAGCAGTCCCGCTCGAAGGATCGTTCCTGCCAACCACGATTTTCATTCAAGTATCCGGTGGCTGGCTGCAGATTCTCGATATGTGCATCATCACCATGCGCTCATTGAGGGATGATCGGCGATGATATGTGGCCAGATGCCCCGGCTCCTGGGGCAAGTTGACGGAAAACGGGCGTCGCGCGCTCTGGGTTCCAGATCGGCAGTCGGGTCCGGCACAAGGGCGCGTCGCCGACTATGCGTCAAGGTGGATCGCGGAACACTAGCCCGCTTTCAGGAGTAATCCGCGCCAGCATGAGTGGCGCGATGCCAGATCTCAGAATCGAGACCTGGCGCACCCTCAAATCCGAGGAAGAATTGAGATGTGGGCTCGCCTAACTCTTGTCCACCGAATCAACCGTTGCCACCTCTGTTAAGTATTTCTCGTAAGGTCGTGAGACCGATGCCCCTGCCTCTAATAACCCATTTTGAAACTGGAGCTTCACTTCCCAGCGCGAGCCTGCCTGTGAAGTAAAGGTACAAGTCGCGGGTTGAATCTCCATCTGAATCAGGTCTAAACAGCACCTGAAGGTTGCCCCTGAACGAACGATATCCTGCTTTATCCGCGGCGAGTTGCCTACTGGAGAAACTATCTCGACGTCCAAGGCATCCCCTCCACCGACGTTTTTCAACTCTATACTCGCCCTGTCCGTTCTAGAATATGCGCTGACTATAGCAAAGCGTGGTCGGGAGGCGTTGTCTTCTGCCACTAGCCGTTCGTACTCTGCCAGTTCCCGCAACCGGTCGATATGTCGTTGGGCCTCGAAATGCTTTTCTTGTTCGTCGAACTGGAACTTCGAAAGACGAATCTGCTCGTTCGCCGCCCCGGCTTGCGCGATCGCTGCCTCCGCCTGGCGGTCAGCAGCTACTGCTTGCCTCGCGGATGACCTAGCTGATTCGATAGCCGCAACGGTACCGGTCGCCACAAAAATCAGAGTAGGAATGCCGATTACAATCGCAATAGCGGCTTGCATTGCTGTGGAATTCTGGGGGGCGCTCAGCCAAGACCAGTTTCTTGCCACGCCAAATGCGCATATTCCGACGATAATCAGGGCACCGACAATGACAATCAGAGTATTGCGGATGTTCATTGCTCCTCCGATCCTTCTCGTTCAAACGGATCTGCCCGGCCTAGCCGGGAGCAACAGCAGGTTGTCTTTATCTCTACATCTGCCTTGTTGTGATCTCAAGCTGTAGACGATCGTGCTGATTTTCAAAATTCAGCTCGACATCACGTAGGGGAAAAGAACGCGGCTTCTCGTTTGGGGATTGCAACGTGACCCAGAATTCGTCGCAGTCCACAATTTCGGGACCGTACTCCAGTTGCCTTACATGAACGTTCCGTTACCGAGCAGGCTATTGTTAATAACGCTCACCTGCTTGCCCAACTGCTGTGCTAAACGATAGACCTTGCCACTTCTCATCGCGATAAGGGCGTCGAACTCTCTTTGAGACGCCTCGATGGACTCGGAACCTACTCGAATATATGAAGGACCTGAGAAGTGCGGACGCAGTTCGCTCCCCGGTACTATGACTGCAAGGGCGAAGCCGTTTTGATCCCTTCTCAACTTCGGGAAATACGCTGCCCGTGGGTAGATGTTCTGGAGGAGGCGATTAAGGCTTTTCTGGACACAATCGAAATCATGCCGCCTGTCCTCGAATTGCCCATCATCCTTTACGCCAACGTACAATACACAGGGCATTCCAATGGGCGCAGACTTCGCAAAGGCGAAGACCGTCTTTAAGCAGTCCTTCAAATCTCCAACTGTCTTTCGCTCCACAAACTGATCCTCACAATTGCGCAGCCTTGCAAGAAGGTCTGCATCCGACATCTGAAGGATCATCTTCTCACCTCAGCCCGATGATATCGCCGTTCCGAATATCTCACGCATACCTCATTTTGCCACCAAGCATCTCGGCAAGCGCTTTGTCGCCAATCATCCACCGAGAAGCCGAAGATACGGAATGTCAGCATCGCGGCTGGAGTTCCACGACGGTTCCGTCGGGTGAGGGTCGGAGAGGTCCCCCCTCGACGCCGTCGCGTTTCCCCGTTTCAGGGGACGGATCGGAATTAAGGTCGGCCCGGGCGAGGTCTGCTGTGTCTTGGTCCCGACAATCGATGGGCCGAAGGCACCTTTCAGTCCGAGGCCAAACGTAGCGCGTCAACTGTCGTGCGCCGTTTGGGTCCCACCATCAGGGGTTCCAGAAAGTTCCACCATTCCGTATTCGTGCAACCAGTAATTGCGCCCGATGCCTAACCATCTGAAAACAGAATCTACACAGTTAAGCGCGTCCGAAGAACCAGAGATATCTAAGGGTAGGTATTGACTTGAAGAGGAGTCGGGCGGCTCGCCCTCATGGACAATTTTGTTTCGGGTCGCCCTGACGCGCTGGACTAGCTGAAACAGTGCCTCGTCCTCGACTAGAAGGGACTTCCCAAGTATGTACAGTGCGCCCTCGTGCAACAGAGAGTTCGCGTCCTCACGTTTTCGAAGCAACTCCCAAATAGGATCTTTTCGAACTGCACTTCCTCCGCCTACTGGACGTGAAATCACTCGCCACTCTCTTGCCTCGAAGGGCTTGATTACGCTTTCAAACTGCTTATCAAGAACGAGCGCGGCGGCCGATTCAAGAGCAATCGCCGCATACAGTATTGACGCTCTATAATCATGCGACGAGTGAGCGCGAATAGCGTCCAGAAATACTCCGTCGTACACTGGCGCTCTGAACTCCGGAGCACACGCACACGCGGACTCAATGTGTTCACGCGTTATCGCGGTTGCGATGATTTGCCTCGCTATTGCCCGACGCAGGCGGCTTGGCGGGCGTTGGCTGTTGTAGAACCCGAAGTAGCGGTCGATCTTGGCTCGCGCCTCGGCCACCGACTCATAGGCATGAAGATAGACGTGCTCGTATTTGAGCGAGCGCCACAGCCGCTCGACGAAAACGTTGTCTGCCCAGCGGCCCTTGCCATCCATGCTGATCTGGATGCCTTCCTCCTTTAGCCGCCCAGTGAAGGCTTCGCTGGTGAACTGCGAGCCCTGGTCGGTGTTGAAAATCTCCGGACGGCCGTAGATCCTCATTGCTTCCTCCAGCGCCTCGATGCAGAAGCTGGTATCCATGGTGATCGACAGCCGCCACGCGAGTACGCGACGGCTGAACCAGTCGAGGACCGCAGCCAGATAGACAAAGCCGCGCGCCATGGGGATGTAAGTAATATCCATAGCCCAGGCTTGATTGGGCCGGGTTATCGCCAGGCCACGCAGCAGGTAAGGATAAATCCGGTGTCCTGGGGTGGGCTTGGAAGTGTTCGGTTTGCGATAGAGGGTCTCGATCGCCATCCGCCGCATCAGCGTGCGCACATGGCGGCGGCCGACTTCCAGACCCTGCTGGTTGAGCATGTCGCGCAACATGCGACTGCCGGCGAACGGGTAGTTCAGATGCAGCTCGTCGATCCGCCGCATAAGAAAAAGATCGGCGTCAGAGATCGGGCGCGGATGGTAGTAGACCGTGGAGCGGCTTATCTGCAACTCTTCAGCCTGCTTGGAAATCGGTAACACGTGTTCGGGGTCGATCATCGCTTTGCGCTCAGCAAACCCGCCTTGACGAGCGCACTTTCTAAAAAATCGTTGGCCAGCGCCAATTCGCCGATCTTGGCTTGCATCCGGGTGACATCGACCTTGCCTTGCTCCTCGGCCCTGTCTTCGCCAAAGACGGTGGCTGCTCCCTCCGCCAGCCGCGTCTTCCAGTCTGTGATCTGGTTGGGGTGGACATCGAACTGTTCCGCCAATTCGGAAAGAGTCTTGTCCCCCTTTAGGGCGGCCAAGGCCACCTTCGCTTTGAAAGCCGCTGTGTGATTCCGGCGTGGACGTCGTGCCATCGTTGCTCCTCGTTTCTGCCATCTTAATGGCTGGCTGAGGAACAATCCTTCCACTTATCCCGCTGTTCGAATTTCCGAAACCGGCTTACAGCGCACAGGACGTTCGATCACGCAAGCAGGAATCCTTTGACCTGTGCGCAGAACTCCGTCCAGCCGAAGAGCCGGCTCGCAACGCGGAAGCGCGGAGATTGTTTTGCTTTTCTCGGGTTATGGTTCCCATGGCTGCTGCCTTTGCAGCCGCGCAGGAGAACAGACCATAACGTGATGCTCCGAGAGGAAGAGTCGCATCCGCATAGGCCCACCGCACAACCGAGTCGAACAGGCACAACGAGCCTTTGTCGAAAAGCAAGAGGTCAACCTGAGGTCCCGCGCCTCGTCCGTTTCCGAACCCGATGCCGCCCATCCGCTGCGCATTGAATGCCTTCACTTCCAGCAGCCGCACTGTCGTCGCCAACCCATCGAGAAAAATCGCCACATCAAGCCCAAAGCGTTCCAACACGGCGAACGGCCGGTTTTCGGCTCTCAGCAAAGCATCGATCATTGAGACGAGGGCTTTTTGAAACTCAGCCTCCGGGTAGACCATTGAAGGCTCCGAGATAACCATGTCTCTTTCCTTTGCTAATCATTTCCAGGTATGCCTCCGCAACTCGTCGGCTAATTCACCGAGATTGTCCGGAAGTTTCCTGCCCAATACGCTTTCAAGGTCGAAGTAACGATGCCCCATGATGCCGCCCGCGGTCGTTTTACGAAAAGCGGTCTCTTCCATGCCGTCGCAAAGATAGAATTTGTGCCCTGTGCTCAAATCCCACCCGTAGGACTGTGCCCGTGTGGCCGCCGCGATAATCCGTTGTTCCTCGTCATGCGTCAGGGAGCCAGTTTCATCGCCCACTGCCCTGACGGTTCCCGCTTGGACATCGACATCGCACGCAACGACTTTTGCGATGCGCCCGAGCGCGCGGACCCGCCTGCCCTTGTAAACGCCAAGATACCGGGCGTTGCGGCGATTCCATGTTGCCGGGCAGTAATACAGCCGGAGTTCCTCATTGTCGTGAAAAGACTGGCCGCACGGGGGCACGAACAGCGTGTACTTGTCGCGCGGTAGCAACCCCAAGTCGCTGCAAAACGCCTCGTAGTCATCCACCAGTGCAGCCATTTCTTCGTCATGCGGGGACAGGCATTCGCTAACCTTGCTGACGATGTCATCGAATGACGTATGTACGATCTGAATGTTTTTCGGTTTTCCACGTTCACGAATGGAGGCAAGCTGTTGCGCGGAAATTATTCCAAGGGATGGGCTGAGCATGATCAGGAGCTTATGCTGTTCCTCGCCGAAGATGGCCAGGTGGTTTTCGAGTTGTTCTAGATTGAAACTCTCGGCCAACTTGGTTTCAACGGCGATCTTCACGCTGTCCTGAGCGATAAAACCATCCACAACGCTCCTGCCGGAGCCCTTTTGCTGTTGGAAGCGCAGCCAAGAACTGCCGAGCTGAACGTCCTGTTCCCCGCACAGCGACTCCATGAATTTTTCAAATTTGAAACGACTGTACTCGCGGAGCCGTAAGAGGAGCAGCAGCGTGTTATTCGTAACGACGTTCTCCGGATGCGAGTATCGCGGGAAATAATGAACCTCGCTCATTGGCTATTGTCCTTTGTTCACACAGTCGCCCATCGAGCCGACAGCGATTCCGCCTGCTGTAGTGCATTATGCGATGCGGCACCCTGAAGATTGGCGGGCATATGTACTGAGGATTTCTTTAAACCGGAATTTCCATTTTGGCTTCCCGGTCGCGGCAAGTATACGCTTTTGAGCCGTTCTGGCCAGATGAGTTTCACAACTGCCTACATGCGCAAATCACAATCCACGAAACCTCATTATCCTTTCGCTGGCCTATGTCGGCGGCGGCAATGTAGCCCCCGGTCCCCTTTTCCCGCGTGATGCGCAGTCGGCAGTGTGGTAATCGATTCGCCGTGAGGCATTTGGAGACCGGGGATGGAGGCCCGCGATCCTCCGGCAAGTTCACTAACGAAAAGTCGGCATCGCGCCCGGAATCACATGACCTGAATCCAGTCGATATTCACCGGCGCAATCGGCGTTTATCGGTACCAGTCGACTTCTGACGATATCGATCCGTAAAATCCTGGCAGAAGAAGGTACGGCCTTATTCAATGGCTTTGTGCGATTGACGTCGAAGAGGCGAATATGAATCTGAACCAAACGCTAGTGAAGTTCGTGGTTAAGCACCGCTACTTGCGCTTTCTTTACCGCGTCGGGATCCGCATAAGCAGTCGGATAACAATCCTTTCGGCTGTCCTGTTCGTCTGTGCCATCTTCATCGTCCTTCTCTTTGAACGAGCACCGATCGCTGCCCATCTGCGGGTTCTCGACCCTGCGGCCTTGTATCAGCTTTCGATCTCAGTGGGTGCCGCGCTGATCGGGCTCATCGCCGTTGTGTTTACCTTGAGCCTCTTCGTTATTCAGCAGATTTCGAACACTTCGATTCCAGGACTGCTCGGTGAATATGCTGGCGATAAGATTGCTCAACTCATCTATGTGCTTTTGGCGTTTTTTGCGTTAGTCGCGCTAGGCTCGTCATTGATTGCGCCAGCTCGCCATCCGTTTTTGCAGGTCTCACTCGTCTCGGTATGCGTCGTTGGCAGCCTCGTTCTGCTCTGGCTGCTCTTCGAGAGAGTTGCAATCCTCTGCGACCCGAGTAATGTCATTAAGCATATTCGTGTAGGGGGTCGTCGCGAGTTGGCTGCCATAGAACACCTCCGTCAGGCCGTCCTGGAGGCCAATCCAGCACTCGCGCGAGCTAAAGTTCGCATCGATCAAGATGCCCAAACGATACCATTAGCGCTTGCGCAGATTCGACACTACAGCCCTTCGCTCACGCTTAAGTTCGAGCGTGGGCTGAGGCGGCTCTACACACTCCTCCGTAGCTTCGCAAGCCAGCAACAGCATGATCTTTTTGCCGAGGCGATGGCTGCAACGACGGATCTGCTCCAGCAGTACTTAGACTTGCATGGTCGCAACCTAACGATGGCCAACACTGCCACATACATCATGGGCGTCGATGCAGGGTTCGACCGAATATTGTCGAACGCGCTAGACGTTTACGCAGCGGTGGCAAAGACGTCAGCTTCGACGAAAGACAACGAAATGACGAAAGCCGTGATGCAAGGACTGGCCACGGTTGCGGTCCAGAGTGTTAGCCGACCGCCCTTGAATAGTCCTCATGGTGAAAACCCGACCTCGGCCCTAATCGTCGCAACAATGACGGAATCGGCGAAGAATTTCGTGGTCAGCGGGCACACTGAGGGAATGTTTGCCGCGTTCGACCTCTTCGTTCCGGTGGGGGTTGCGCTCACGGAGGCGTGCTTTTACCTGACAGCCAGGAATTTCATTACCTCGGTCTCGGAACTGGCTCAGCTTTGTGTCGTCGCAAAGCAGCCTATTCTGGCAACACGAGGCACGCGGACTCTGTTACACCTGCTTACATCTTCGATCCATCAAGGAAACGCCGCAGGCGACATTCCTGGTGCGGCCACGGAAGAGATCTTCGCCGTTTGCAGGATGGAGGTCGAGGACGCTCCGCAGGGAACGCATCAACGCCCCATCGACATTGGGGCAAGCCGGCCCATCAGCAAAGCGCTGAGCGTCTCGGAAGATTCACTTGTGGGCATCCACCACAGTCTGGCTCTAGCCATATCTGAGGCTATGGAATCTGGCGACGACGCGAATTGGTCGCGTCTTTCGAACCTCATTAGCGACTTTTATGAGAAGCTGCCCTGGCGGTTCGTCGATCTCGGAGAGCGTTCGGCAATCAAGGATCAATTCACTTTGTTCTATCTCGACGAGGCTGCCTACCACTTCTCAACGCAGATTCTAGTTCTTTGGAAGAGACATGCCGACTTCCTTCAGGCTCACGGAGGCCCGCCAGATGGAGCGGGGCAGACACGCGAAGCTGCGATGCGCGATTATCGCTATCGGTCCTTCCGGGACAAACTAAGGGAGAACCTACAATTTCTGGTCGTCTTCTTCTACAGCAGATGTCGTAAGTTTCAAGCGCAGGGGATACATTCCGATCGCGTGAGGGATTGTTTTGAGAGTGCGGTCGGCATTGCAAGCGATGCGGTCGTCTTTGGCTTGGGTACCGCATCAGTGGAGATTGTCGGAATGCTAGGAAGTGTCGCGCTGGCCGCTATGAATGAGCAGGGGTTTGTTGCTGTTCGGACGGCCTGCCGCTTGGTTTCCGGACTGATTGATTGCAGTCTCGTCGCACAAACGAGACAGGATACTCAAACTCAGGAAGCCGTCGAGCGAGTTCTCGAACAGGTATATCAGCGAGCTTTGCAGCTTACGGTTCTGGAGCAAGAGCAACATCCCGGAGTCCGGGTCGACACTCCGCGGGAGTTTCTGCTGATGAGTGTGCGGGAATTCGTAAATGGAGAAAGAAATCTGCTGTTCGAGAATAAGTCCACGACCTTTGCTCAAACGGTCACCCACCAATCAGCTACAGCGTATCTTAGGCACTTAGAGGAAAAGCTCAGTCAATGGACCAGGGAGGTCCGGATGCCTCCTCAATAGGCTACGGCTCCTGCCTCAGCATTCGGAACACAGACAGATTCACGTCTGGCCATGATCTCATGGGGATGATTATTCAACCGAGTGCGGCTCCGGTCCCTCGCATTGGGGGAGCCGGGATTGAGACTCCCTATCTCCTTCAGATCCGATTCCTAACGACAGGTCGGCATGGCGACGGGAATCCTCGGCGGACTGCCTTGGGGAAGGTTTCCCAGGCTCCCTGACCCTTCGGCGTTTCATATCGCTAATTAAGGTCTTTGAGGCACCAATGATAGAAACGAATTCCGAACTCAGTTATCGCGTAGATATAGGTCTGAAGATCAAACTGGCCCGTCTCTGGTTCCACCCGCATTACGAGACCGTGCGACTGAAGGCGTGCACAGCTTGAATTGATCGTACCTTCACGAAACTCGCTGTGAGCTTCGCGCAAATTTCTCCACGCCGCGACGATGTCGTTCAATTCAGGGTGCCCCTGCCGGCGCTCAACGTCGGCGTGCTGTGCATCGCGCATCCTGCCGAGCACGAAAGCGTCCATATCGAACAGATTCCCTGCGATCTCCAGCATTACCCTTGCCTCCTCCACTTGGGGACTGTTTGGAGAGAAGATGAACGCCGTTAAGAGATGCGCGATTCTACGTACACGCTCAGCTGATTTTGCTTCCGACGCCCGAACCACTGCTTCCGCGACTAACTCGTGGAAGTCCTCGTCCCTGGATTTCAGCTTTTCCTCTAGCATCTCCGGCGTGACGCTTCTGCGAAATAATTCGTCGTGTAGACATGAAACGAACTCTCGCTGTCTCCGTTCTCCGACTGAAGCAGTGATGTTTGCAGCAATTGTGAAGAAACCTGCGGCAGTCGCACACAATATGGCATCAGCGCCGGTTTTCGCGGCTGCGACCGCACCGAAGGCTGCGCTCAGACCTGTTGCAATCAACGCCTTATGCGGTAGGAATTCCGACCGATCTTCCGAGTCATTCAGGGCAGCGAGTGCTGAACCTGGATCATCAATTTGCATCATCATGACCTCTGGCGAAGATTATCCCGCTAGTTGAGAGATTTGTATCGAGAAGTCGGCATTGCGACTGGGATTATGGCGCCCTCCGCTCCGCTTGGGTTCCCGTCGCGAAGGGCGTTTTTCGGGAGCTATCGCAATTAGAACGGCGGAAAGCCGGCGCGTTGAGGTTAGTGGTGCTCCCGGTCCCCCAAATGCGAGGGACCGGGAGCACCATCATTTTGTGGCTGGGAAAAGCTCTTGAGATCGTGGCTACCCGCCTGCCGTCTTTGCGGGCGCAGTAGAAGTGTCCCGGTACAAATTCCCGTAGGCGGCGACGGCTACCTCTTGATGATTCGAGCGAGATAGCTATCTGCTTGACTCAGGTAACCACAAGCTGTAGTGTTCCGACTCGTGGAAGATTATCCGCGCAACCTGCTTGAACTGGAGGCACGCTTCTCGACCGAAGCAGCGTGCAGAGAGTATCTGGCAAAGTTGCGTTGGCCGGAAGGCTTTCGCTGTCCGCAGTGCAGTGGCGGCAAGGCGTGGCCGGTCCGCGGCGTGCTGTTGGAATGCTCGGCGTGCGGCGCGCAGACCTCGGTGACGGCGGGGACCATTTTCCAGGACACGCGAACTCCCTTGCCGGTGTGGTTCCGCGCCATGTGGTGGGTGACGACGCAGAAGAATGGCGCCAGCGCGCTGGGATTGCAGCGGGTGCTGGGCCTGAAGAGCTATGAGACGGCTTGGACCTGGCTGCACAAGCTTCGCCGCGCCATGGTGCGGCCCGGGCGAGACCTGCTCGACGGCAGGATCGAAGTGGACGAGGGCTACGTCGGTGGCCCCGAGGCAGGATTGCCGGGGCGGCTCAACTTGGAGAAAACGCTTGTGGTCATTGCGGTACAAGAGGATGGGAAGGGGATCGGCCGGATTCGTATGCGCCAGATTCCGGATGCCTCGTCGGAAAGCCTCATGCCCTTTGTCCGGGATTCCGTTGTGCCGGGGAGCATCGTCCATACCGATGGATGGCTGGGATACTCGCCCCTGGAGAGCAACGGCTTTCGACACCAGGTCACGTATCTAAAAGGCAATAAGAAGACCGCCTCGGAGCTGTTGCCTCGTGTTCATCTGGTCATTTCGCATCTCAAGCGATGGCTGTTAGGAACTCATCAGGGCGCGGTCAGCCACAAACATCTTGACTATTACCTCGATGAATTCACATTTCGCTTCAATCGGCGGCGCTCAAAAAGCCGTGGTAAGCTCTTCTACCGACTCGCTCAGCAAGCCGTGATGATCGATCCCGTGCCCTTGGCACAAATCCTCCATCCCGACGCGAAAAAAGCAGGAAAAACACAACCCGTTGGACCTACCTGAGTGAAGCAGATACCTATCTCGAGCGATTCTCTGAATTAGTTCTGCGTCGCTCTTATCTGCCAACTCGCTCGATACCCACTCATAATCCTGTGGTATGGATCCCACGATCTTGTCCGCACCGGCAGAGATGTCAACGAGCCTGAAGCGGATCTCCGACGTCTTAGGGTTCATCCGGTTCTTGTAGAACTCGACCCTTAGCCTCTTGTCGTAGTTCGAAACGAGCTTGATGATTCGGTCTTTCTGGAATTGCGGGGTGTCCTTTTCAGGCGCTGGTCTCTTCATCGCGTTTTCTCCTCAGGGCCAGGGATTTGTACCTGGCGCACTCCTGTAATAGCCCCGCACGTACGTCCCATCGGTGTCATCAATCATCTGAAAACGTTGTTTTTTGAGCGATTGCCGGTATAGAGAA
>VFSW01005436.1_pt1 | contig 18819 bp, 17 predicted proteins | sample 5358111 | NCBI WGS metagenome assembly VFSW01 (sample SAMN11554181, study PRJNA540505) | mine drainage metagenome | isolation source: sediment from site ElyBrook_90M | place: USA: Ely Copper Mine, Vershire, VT | collected 2017 | reverse complement strand
ATGGTTGCCCCCCTTGAAACCGTTGAACAATACTGACTTTGTATTTCATTTTAATTATAGCGCTGCAATTGTCCGTTTTTTTAGCGACGCGCTTCCGAAAGCTCCAGCCTACCATTCGATGGGGAAATAATCTTTCAGAAATTTTCCGCACCAGTGCTTCCCCGTCAGGATTCCGTCGAAGAACGGATCGCACACCCTGGCAGCGCCATCCACGATATCAAGGGGAGGCTGGAAATCGTGGACTTGTTGTTTGAATTGAGAGAGTTCCGCCGGGTCTTCATCGGTAACCCATCCCGTATCCACCGCATTCATATAGATCCCGTCCTTGGCAAGTTCCTCCGCCGAGGTGTGGGTCATCATATTCAGGGCAGCCTTCGCCATATTCGTGTGGGGATGTCTCTCATCTTTCTTAAATCTGAAGAACTTTCCTTCCATGGCTGTCACATTGACAATATGCTTTTGGCCGGTATAATCGCGCCTCATCAGGGGGACCAATCTATTGCATAATACAAAGGGAGCCACGGCGTTCACCAATTGCACTTCAAGCATTTCCGTGGTCGGTATTTCTCCCAAACGTAAACGCCAGCTGTTCGTCTTCCGCAAATCCACCTGTTGAAGATCGGCATCCAGCCTCCCGTGGGGGAATATTTCTTCGGCAACAAGAGAATCATCAGGGCAATAGGGAATTTGCGACAGCCGGGCGGATTCGCGCAACCCGATTCCGGGTACCTGATCATGCCATGCCGCCGGAAGGGCTGATTCCTGCTCTTCGTTCTTCCGGCTGAAGGACGCAAGCTGCTTTTTGCAGGCCTCGTGGTCGATAAGAAGCTTTTGGGCCTCAGGGGACAACAGGCTATGACCGATTTTTTCCTTCTCCATAAGATGCGCATAAAAACCGGGAGGCCGCCTCACCGTCTGAGCGGCGTTGTTTATCAAGAGGTCGAGGCGGCCGTGCCGTTGTTCCACATAGCGCGTAAACAGTTCGACGCTCGGAATATGCCTCAAATCAAGACCGTGAATATGCAGCCGGCCTCCCCACAGGGCATATCCCTCTTCCTGGGAATATCTGACCGCTGCATCAACAGGGAACCGCGTAGTCGCAATAACCGTAGCGCCAGCGCGCAGCATCTGGAGCGTCGCCTGGTACCCGATTTTCACGCGCGCGCCCGTAATTAAAGCGACCTTCCCCTGAAGGGAAGCTGTCTGGAAACGTTTCCGGTAATTCAGATCCCCGCATTTTTTGCACAAAGCGTCGTAGAAAAAGTGCAGTTCCGTATACTCCGCTTTGCACACATAGCAATTACGCGGTGAATTTAATTTTTCCCCCTCTTGTTCAGATGGACGAAATACGATCTGCTGAGGCGCAATAAATGTTGCATCCCTGCGCGCATGCCGAATACCGGTGGTATTTCTGGCACTCCGGTCCTTCTCGCGAATTGCCGCGTTCTGAATTTTTTTTGACGCCTTATTCCTCTTTTTTAATTCCGCCCTATCGGGACGGGATATTCCTCCGGCCGCTTTCAAAAGAGCAATCCGCTGTTGCTCCGGAAGATTCGCAAGCTGTCCCGCGTCGTTTGAGAGCTGTTCAAGCAGCACTATACACTTTTCAATCTCTTCAGAAAAGCTGATCATCCCGCTGTTTTCTTTCGATTCATTCATTTCTTCTGTCCTCCCTTAAAGGACCGGTCCATGACTTGTCGTGTGTGCAATGCACACCCTGTTTTCCCGGCTGCCGAAAGGATACACCCGGAGGGACATTGCCGTGCATTATTTCTTTTGGCGAAGCAGGAATTGGGGGAGCTGGTTCCGAGCCGTGGCAAGGCGCATGATGAAGCGGTCCTCAAGAGCCAGCATATCGTCGGAGTGTCCGACGGCCGGAGGTGTATCGGGACTGTAGACGAGCATGTGAAAAGCTACGGACGTGACCGGCTTGTCGGGGAACTGGAGCAGTTCTACGTCGTTCACGAATTCGATCCAACGGTCGGCCATTTCAACAAGCGTGGACGTATCCTGAGCGAAAAGATAGTCTGCAACCGTATTCGTCGAGGGTGCGGGCGCAAGACCTGAGCATACGTTCAGTTCCGGCAGTACGATGCGGGACCGGCCGTTGTCGAAAACTCTGCCGAGCGGAAACAGCCTGCACGCCAGTGGCCGCGCCCCGTAGATGCGGCATCCCCTCCCGGTCCAAAAATAACAGGAGGGGTCCCGCGGCAGCATCACCAGCGGAAAGCCCTTTGCCCGGTCCGTTTCCACGATGTCGAGCAGATCTTCGTAGTTTATCCTGCCTTCCCTGCAAATCAGGGCAATTTCATAAGGATTGAGGATGATCGGGGCGCTTTTCGTACAACAATTCGAGGTGCAGCCATAGACGCCGCAGGATAATTGAAACAAGTCGGATTCCGCGATGATTGCCGCATCCGCCCCGCCGATTTTTACTGACGTTGGTGATTTATCTGCCATGGCAAAACATTATAAAACAAAGAGGACACGGATTCTATAACGAAATCCGTGTCCCGAAAAGTTTTATTCTTCCTCCGCGTTCTCTGCGGTAAGGTTTTTTGTTCTTACTTCGAAATCAGCCGTCCGCCGGATTTCGTGTGCCACACGACCAGAACGGGGCTTGCGACGAACACCGAAGAGTAGGTCCCGACGATGACCCCGAGAAGGAGCGCCAGCGAAAAGTCATGCAGGACCTCCCCGCCGAACAGCACGAGCGGGACGAGGACAAGCACGACGGTGAGCGAGGTGATGAGCGTCCGGGACAGCACCTCGTTGATGCTGTCGTTCACCAGCTTCGGCAGCGGATCGCGCCTGTTCCGTTTCAGGTTCTCCCTGATCCGGTCGAAGACCACCACGGTGTCGGTCAGCGAATAGCCGGCCAGGGTAAGGAGCGCCGTGACGATCAGCAGGTTGATCTCCTTGTGCAGGATGAAAAAGACGCCGAGCACCGCGAGCACGTCGTGCACCGTTGCGATGGCCGCTGCCACGCCGAACTTGAACTGAAACCGGAAGGCGACATAGATGACGATCCCGATGATCGAGATCGTAATGGCCCACAAAGACTGCTGCTTGAGCGCCTGGCCGATCACCGGCCCGATTTCCTCGATACTCACCACTTCGAAGGGATTATCAGGAAATTCCTGTTTGAACAGGGACTGGACCTTGTCTGAAGCACCCTCGGACTCCCGGAGCCTCACCAGAACCTTGTTTCCTCCTTCGCCGACCGCCTGGATCATCGAACCCTGGAAGCCGCTCTTCTCGAGCGCCGCCCGCGCCTTGTCGATTGCCACGGGCTCCTTGAAGCTGAGCTGAACGGTCGTGCCGCCGATGAAGTCGACGCCCAGGTTCGCCTTGCCGCGCCCGATCTGCACCAGACCGATGATGCCGAGAAGAATGAGCAGGCCAGAAAAGGTGAAAGACACGTTCTTCCAGCCCATGAAGTCAATATTGGTCTTGTGTAAAATTTGAAGCATTGTCCCCTCCGAAATAAAACATTTACCACAGAAGTCACGGAGTTTAATCTTGAAACTGAAATTTTGGATCGTTCTCCGTGTCACCGGTGGTTATGAAATTTAGATGCTCAACTTCTCCAGCTTCCACCGGGTATTGATGATGTCGAAGATCACCTTGGTGCCCACCAGGGCGGAATACAGGTTGATGATGATCCCGAGACTGAGCGAAACGGCAAAGCCCTTGATCGGACCGGTGCCGAACATGAAAAGCACGGCAGCCGTAATGAGCGTTGTCACATGCGAGTCGAGGATCGTGAGGAACGCCTTGTCGTAGCCGGAATCGACGGCGGGACGGGGCTGTTTGCCTGCGCGGATTTCCTCGCGAATACGCTCGAACATGAGCACGTTTGAGTCGACGCCCATGCCCATGGTGAGGATGATGCCGGCGATGCCCGGCAGCGTCAAGGTGGCGTTCAGAAGCGCCATGGCCCCGAGGAGCAGCACGAGGTTCAGCACGATGGCATAGTCTGCGATGATTCCCGACATCCGGTAGTAAACGGCCATGAAAATAATCACGATCAGGCCGCCGATCAGGGCGGCGTGCACGCCCTTGTCAATGGAGTCCTGCCCGAGCGACGGACCGATGGTAATGTTCTGAATGATCTTCACCGGCGCCGGGAGCGACTCCCGGAGCACGATGGCCAGTTTTGCCGCCTCTTCGTGGGTGAAGTTGCCCGTGATCTGCGCGTTGCCGCCGCTGATCCGGTCCTGGATTCTGGGCGCCGACTGCACCACGCCGTCGAGCACGATCGCGAGCTGCTTGCCCACGTTCTCACCGGTTACGCGGTCGAAAATCTTGGTGCCTTCACCGTCGAAGGATATGGAGATCGCCGGTTTGTTGTACTCGTCGATCCCGACCCTGGCTTCCGTGAGGCGGTCGCCGGTCATGAGCGTCTTGCTGTAAACCAGGACCGGCTGCTTCGAGATCTTGCCGTCCTCGCCTTCCCGCTCCTCGTACAGGACCTCGGTGCCCTGCGGCGCTTTGCCGGCAAGGGCCTTCTGCATGTCATTGGAATCCGTATCGACCAGCTTGAATTCAAGCCGGCCGGCGGTCTTGATGAACGCGATGGCTTCCTGCGGGTTCTTCACGCCGGGCAGCTGGAGCGCGATCTGGTCGTTCTGCTGTTTGTAGATCTGCGGCTCGGCCACGCCGTACTTGTCCACTCTGCGGCGGGTCCGTTCAAGCGCCTGCTGCACCGCCGATTCCTTAAGCCGCCTCACCTCGGCGGGCTTGAGGCTGTAAACCAGTTCTCCCGGTCCCTGGGATTTGAGATCGAGGATGGCATAGCTTTCCTTAACAAGCTTCTCTGCCTTGTCCGCAACCGCCTCGTCGAATTTTGCCGTGACGTCCTGGCCAGTCCTGCTGAACGTTATTGCGAGCTGCTGCGATGCCGCAGCTGTCTGGAGGTCCGCCACGATATTATCGACAGACGACTCGACAGCCTTGTCCGTTTCCACCTGCATCACCAGGTGGCTGCCGCCCCGCAGGTCGAGACCGAGCGAAATCTTCGGTACGCTCCTGTGCCACCACTCCGGCAGACCGGACGAAAGCGGCGTAGAGGGCAAAAATAAAAACAGGGCGATCAAAACCGACAAGGCGATGAGCCCGAGTCTCCACTGAATACTCTTCTTCATAATAAGATGCCTCCTGCTGTAATCTTGAACTAGGAATCGGTGCGCTTTTACTCTTTTTATTCTTTCTCTTCTTCCGGCTTCACCACCGCGCCGACGGAACCACGGGTGATTTTCACTTTAACACCTTCGGAGATCTTGACCGTCAGGGTCTCAGGTGTGGTGTTCTCGACCGTGGCATACATGCCGCCGGAGGTTATGATCCGGTCGCCCTTTTTCAGTTCTTCCACCATCTTCTTATGCTCTTTCATCTTCTTCTGCTGCGGCCGGATCAGGATGAAATAGAAGATCGCGAAGATCACAACCATCATGATGAGGCTCGAGTATCCTCCGCCTCCTGCCGGGGCAGCCGCGCCGCCGCCCGGCGCTCCCATTGCGTATGCCGTTGCGATGAACATTGTGTACCTCCTTAAGGATAGCAAGTAAAATTCACGATACCGGATGCACGATACAGGATTTTTTGAAGCATCCTGCATCATGGATCATGCATCAGATTTTTCTCTTTTCATTAAAAACTCTTTTTTAAACGCCTTAAATCTGCCTTCCCCGATGCTCGCCCTGACATTCCGCATCAGGTCCAGGTAAAAGAAAAGATTGTGAATCGTGCCAAGCCTGAGCGCCAGCACCTCGCCGGCGTTAAACAAATGCCGGAGATAGGCCCGCGAAAAATTTCTGCACGTATAACAATTACAGCCGGGATCGATGGGGGCCTTGTCCCGCTCATACTGTGCGTTCCGGATCGCCACCCTGCCGAAGGAGGTGAAAAACGTGCCGTTCCGGGCGTTCCTTGTCGGCATGACGCAATCGAACATATCGATGCCGCGGTCAACGCCCTCCACGAGGTCTTCAGGCGTTCCGACTCCCATCAAATACCGGGGCTGGTCCCGGGGAAGCGCGGGCATCGATGCCTCGATCATTTCATACATCATGGGTTTGGTCTCGCCTACGGACAGACCGCCCAAAGCATAACCGTCGAAGCCGACATCGACAAGAGCTTCAGCCGAGTGTTTCCGGAGATCGGGATACATCCCGCCCTGAATAATACCGAAGAGCGCCTGGCCCCTGTCTTTTTTTGCCGCACGGCAGCGCTTTGCCCACCGAAGCGTCCGATCGAGCGACTCCTGCGCATAATCCCGCGTCGCCGGGTAGGGGGTGCATTCGTCAAAGGCCATAATGATGTCCGCGCCGAGCGCCTCCTGGATCTCCACGGCATACTCCGGTGTGATCAGATGCTTGGCGCCTCCGTCGATCGGGGACTGGAACGTCACCCCCTCTTCAGTGATCTTTCTGAGCTCCTTCAGGCTGAAGACCTGGAACCCGCCGCTGTCCGTCAGGACCGGCCTGTTCCACCCCATGAACTTCTGGACCCCGCCGAACTCCTTGATCAATTCATGTCCCGGCCGCAGGAACAGGTGGTACGTGTTCGAAAGGATGATCTCCGCGCCGATGCTCTCCAGGTCTTCCGGTGAAAGCGTCTTGACCGTGGCCTGCGTCCCGACGGGCATGAACACCGGCGTATTTACTTCGCCATGGGGGGTCGTGAATTTCCCCAGCCGCGCGGAGGAAGCGGCGTCATTTTTTATCAAAGAAAATTTAAACATCACAGGGTCCAGGGTCCGGGGTGCAGGGTCCGGGTTTTTTTACGCTTACGCTGGCCCCTGAACCCTGGCTCCTGTCCCCTGTTTTCTCACATTCTTTCCGGCGCACTGACCCCAAGGATCTTGAGCGCGCTCTGGATCACCGTCTTTACCTGCTTCATGAGAAAAAGCTTGACCGTTGTCCGCGCCGTATCTTCGGTTATGACCCGGTGCTTGAAATAGTAATTATGCAGCAAACCGGCAAGGTCCTGGAGGTAGAAGGTCAACCGGTGCGGCTCGTAGGACAGTGCGGCTTCTTCGATGACTTCGGGATATTTGGCAAGCATCTTGATGATGTTCTGTTCTTCTTCGAGGTCGAGCAGGGCAAGATCAACGTCTTCTCCCCTCGGTACGGCAAGCTTCCGGGCTTCCGCTTCGCGGAACAGGCTTGACAGCCGCGCATGAGCGTACTGCACGTAGTATACCGGGTTTTCCCGGGACTGTTCCTTCGCAATATCGAGGTCGAAGTCGAGGTGGCTGTCGGACCGGCGGGTAAGGAAAATATACCGTGCCGCATCGCCGCCCACATCCTGGATAACATCCCGGAGCGTCACAAAATTCCCTGCCCGCTTCGACATGGGAACGGGCTGTCCGTTCCGGAGGATCGCAACAAGCTGGACCAGCACGACGTGGAGAGAATCCTTGGGATGGCCGAAAGCCTGGATCACCGCCTGCACCCGCGGTATGTAGCCGTGATGGTCGGCTCCCCAGATATTGACGAGCGTCTTAAACCCCCGGGCCAGCTTGTTCCGGTGGTAGGCGATGTCCGTGGCAAGATAAGTATAGCTCTTGTCCTTCTTTACCACAACCCGGTCCTTGTCATCGCCGTAGGCAATGGAGCGCAGCCACAAAGCCCCGTCCTGCTCGTAGAGGTTCCGGCTTGCCGTCAGTTCATCGAGCGACTTCCGGACCGACCCGTCGGCAAGCAGCGTGGCCTCGCTGAACCAGGTGTCGAAGCGGACCCCGAAGGCTTCGAGGTCGGTCCGGATATCAACGAGCATGGCGTCTTTGCCGTAGTCCCCGAACCGGGTCTCGCACTCTTCAAAAGGAACGTTCAGGAATTTGTCGGAGTGGACCTTGCTGAACCCCTGGGCGATTTCCTCGATGTAGCTCCCGTGATATCCATCCTCGGGAAAGGGGAAATCGTTGCCGAACGACTGCTGGTATCTGGCATACACGGAAAGCGCGAGAAGCCGTATCTGCCTTCCCGCGTCATTGATGTAGAACTCGCGCGATACATCGTATCCCACGGCGGATAGCAGATTCGCAAGCGCGTCGCCGACTGCAGCGCCCCGTCCGTGGCCCACGTGGAGGGGCCCCGTCGGGTTGGCGCTCACAAATTCGATGAGCACCTTTTCTCCCTTGCCGATATTCAAAAGGCCGTAGGCGGGTCCCTCTGCATCGATTTCAAAGAGCGTTTTTTTCCAGCGATCCTGCCGGAAGACAAAATTGATGAACCCGGGGCCCGCGATCTCGGTCTTTTCGATGATCCCGTCTTCATCCTGGATATTGCCCACGATGATCTCGGCGATCTTCCGCGGCGCTTTGGCCTCCGGCTTGGCCAGGGTCATGGCAAGGGTCGTGGCAAGGTCGCCGTGACTCTTGTCTCGCGGAGTATCGAGCGTGATGACCGGCTGTGTTTCGAGTTTGAGTTCGCCTCTTTCTTTGGCCCGGCTTAAGGCTTGGAGCAGGATTTCGGTCAGCGTTTGTTTCATCGATAATCAGCAGTTCCTTCGCGGTTTACAGGAGAGAAAGTATATCGTATCTTTGAAAAAAGTCAATAAAATAATCCCTTTACTTGCCTTCTTCGGTGTGGTATTTTTATCATAATAGACGGGGTGCCGGCATGTGGATACAGATGAACGTAAATACCATCCTTTTTGACAGCAGAAACAGCAGCTACATCGTCGTGCTGAAGGATGAGACCGGCAGCAAGATTCTCCCCATCTGGATCGGAGCGGCGGAAGGCAATTCCATTGCCATGGCCCTGGGCAACGTGAAGCCCGCCCGCCCCCTCACCCACGACCTGATCGTAAGCATCTTCGACCGCCTCGAAGTCGAAATCGCCCGCGTGGTCATCAGCGATCTCATCGACAACACCTTTTATGCCTCGCTCTATCTTCTCCATAACAACAAAGAGTTCCATATCGATTCCCGGCCCAGCGACGCCATCGCGATCTCCATTCGCATCGGCGCGCCGGTCTTTGTCGAGGAAGAAGTGATTGCCAAGCAGGACTCGTCTATGATCGATACGTGGATGAAAAACCTGGGAGAAAGCGGCAGCGGCGGCGGGACTGAATTTAACGCCTAAAGACCGGTCACAGCATTACCACCCGTTCACCCGCGGGCAGGCCCGCGCAACGGGCTCTTAAACCTGTAATTAAAATCCGCAAGCCCGGTCCTTCCGTATCCAATCTACATCCCCCACCGAGGCGATAGGTCGTTCTCGACCCCCATGCTGTCCAGCACTCTTCCGACGACAAAATCGACCATTTCGGAAACCCTCTTGGGATGATGATAAAACGCGGGCATGGCTGGAATGATGTGGCAGCCCAGTTCCGCGAGCGTCAGCAGGTTCCTGAGATGAATGGCGGAGAGCGGCGTCTCGCGCGGTACGATGATGAGCTTTCGTTTCTCCTTGAGCGTGACATCGGCTGCCCGTTCGATGAGCGTGGATGCGTAGCCGTGGGCAATGGCCGAAAGAGTCTTCATGGAGCATGGGATAACGACCATGGCGTCGACCTTCACGGAGCCGCTCGCGATCGCTGCATACATATTGTCCTCGTCAAAGTAACTGATCTGCCCCTCTTTTGCTTCGAGGTGCTTCTCAAGCGCGAACTGGATGTCGGTCTCGGAGCCCTTCAGCATGAGCCCGGTCTCGTCGTTCAGGATCGACAGGCCGTTTCCCGAGATCGACAGGTAGAGGGAATGCCCGCCCTTCACCAGCACCTGCAGCAGTCTGAGGGCATAGGGAGCGCCGCTGGCGCCGCTGATTGCTATGGTATAGATTGCCATGATACACACCTCTTCTTTCAGGGCTCCGCACAAGCCGAAAGGGCTTAAGCTGCCGTTTCTGGTTTCTTGATGTTCAGCAGGGAGAGCAGCACACCCGCCAGAAGAGCAATCCCTGCCCCCATCCCGAACGCCGCGGCTGAGCTGAACCGCTGCCACACGAACCCGAACAACAGGGACGCGGGGAAAGCGCCGACACCGATGGTCAAATGATAGAGTCCGAAAGCAGACCCCCGTAAATGCGGCGGGGCAAAATCCGCCACGAGCGCTTTTTCCACCCCCTCGGTCAACCCGAAGTAAATTCCATAGGCCGCAAAGAGCGCCCAGGCATGCCAATGCTCTGTGGCGGCGCCGAACCCCGCGTACACGAGCGCGTAGACGACGTATCCCGCGACGATCACTTTTTTTCTGCCGACCCGGTCCGAGACGATCCCGCCGGGGACCGAAAAAGCCATTTTAACGATGTGGAGCACGACCCAGATCATGGGAAGGAGCGTGACCGGGACGCCGAGCTGCTGGGCCCGGAGAAGCAGAAACGCGTCGGTTGAATTGCCCAGGGTAAAGACGAGAATGATAAAAAGAAATTTTTGAAATCCGAGAGGCATCTCACGGAGCGAGGAGCGGAAGCTGAAAACCGCGGACGGGGCTGACGCTTTCGGACCAGCCGCCGGCGTTTCCTTCAGTCCGAACAGAAGCATTCCCACGGCAAGCACGCCCGGAATAACGGAAAGCAGAAAGATCGTCCTGAGGTTGTCGTGGTACAGGAGAAGCAGGGCAGTGGCTGCCAGCGGCCCTACGATCGCCCCGCTGTGGTCCATGGCCCGATGGAAACCATAGGCCTTGCCCCGGAATGCCGCCGGCGTGGAATCCGCGATGATTGCGTCGCGGGGAGATGTCCTGAGTCCCTTTCCTACGCGATCGGAGAAACGAAGGGCAAGGACATGAAGCCATGAGGTGGAAAACGCAATAAGCGGACGGATGATGTTCGAAAGTGCATACCCGGCAACGATCCAGCCCTTGCGTTTCTTCACCCGGTCCGAGAGATAGCCGGAGTAGAGCTTCAAAAGCGACGCCGTCGATTCGGCGATGCCCTCGATGACCCCCAAAGCCTCCGGCCCGGCCCCCAGCACGGCCGTAAGAAAAACCGGCATAAGCGGGTAGATCATCTCCGACGCGCCGTCGTTCAGAAGGCTCACGAAGCCGAGGATAACAACATTGCGCGTGAGACCTTTGCGCCAGCCGGCAGTGGTTTCTTTCGTTTCAGTCATGATGAATACGGACTTTACCTGAATTAACTTTTTTTTTCAAGTCCAACTCTTTCGGCTGGCAAGCCGGGAGAAAACTGTACATCGCAGGGTATTAAATCCACTTCACCTTCGGGTCTTTCTTCGGAGGCCGCGGCGGATGGGCCTTCGGGTAACCGAGGAGTATGGGGCCGAAAATGGCATCGCCCTCCTTTAATTCCAGAAGACCGCCTACTTCCTGGTCATCGGTAACCATTGCTCCGAAACCGACCCAGCAGCTGCCGAGTCCCAGCGAGGTTGCGGCAAGCATCATGTTTTCGCACGCCATGGGACAGGAATGATCGGCATACATCCCGCTGCCGATGACAAACACGACCGTGGGAGCGGAGTAGTACACCGGGTCCGGCAGCTCGGCATAACGCTTCTTGATCGCCTCATACCGCTCCGGATCGACGTCTTTCACCTTTTCCGTAATCATTTTCGCCTTCGGGAGCGCGGCGGCAAGAAGCTTTTTCTTCGCTCCTTTATCCTCGACAACGACAAACCTCCAGGGCTGGCTGTTCATTGCGGACGGCGCCTCATTCCCGGCATCGATGATTGCGCTCAGAACGTCCCGGGGAATGGCCTTCGTCTCATAGGCCCGCACGGACCGCCGTGCCTTGATCGCCTTGATCACCTGATTCATAGTAATCTCCTTTCAGGACTGTTTTATCTTTCCCTTTCGAGAAATATAGCATAAACCACCCGGTTCTCACAGTCTTCCCTTGTTCCCCGATGCCGATTCTGCATTCCGACAGCCCTGCCTCGTACGAGAGCTGACGAGCACAAGCGGCCTGCCAGGGCGCCGCGACGCGTTTTCATTTCTCCTCCGTTCTCCGGAAAGCCGCAACGCGCCGCTCGATCCTTTTCCCGTCACGAAAACACAATGCACCGTGAGATTCTTTTTGACAATCAGCCCCCATTCCTTTATATTTAAATCGAAGCTGCCGTACCCCTGCGCCATTACCCCAATAAGGAGAGCATGCATGATCCCCACCGTTGAATGGAAAGACGGCATCGTCCGGATGCTGGACCAGACAAAACTGCCCCTCGAAACGGTCTATAACGAGTGCAGAGATTACGAGACTGTTGCAAAAGGGATTAAAGAACTGTGGGTGCGCGGAGCGCCTGCCATCGGCGTATCGGCAGCAATGGGCCTCGCCCTCGGCGCGCGGCAGATAACGGCAAACTCTTTTGACGAATTCTGGCCCAAGTTCGAGGAGATTTGCGCTCACATGGCCGCGACGCGGCCCACGGCGGTGAACCTTTTCTGGGCCATCGACCGGATCAAAAAATTCGTGCAGAAAAACAAGGACAAGGACCTTAATGCCATCAAAGACCTGCTCGTCCGCGAGTCCCAGGAAATGATCGATAACGACATCGCGACGAACAGGAAGATCGGCGCCAACGGCGCGGTCTTTGTCTCCGACAACGACAACATCATCACCCACTGCAACGCCGGCTCCATCGCCACGGCCGGCTACGGGACCGCCGAAGGAGTGATGCGGGCCGCCGTGGAAGACGGGAAAAAGATCCACGTCTACGTCGACGAGACCCGCCCCGTGCTCCAGGGCGCCCGCCTGACAACGTGGGAACTCATGCAGGAAAACATCCCCTGCACGCTCATTACCGACAACATGGCCGGCTACTTCCTGTACCGCGACATGATCGACCTGGCCATCGTCGGCGCCGACCGGATTGCGCGAAACGGCGACGTGGCCAATAAGATCGGCACCTACAGCCTCGCGGTCCTCTGCAAGGAGCACGGCATCCCCTTCTACGTGGCGGCGCCGCTGTCGACGATCGACTTCAGCATCGAATCAGGGGCCGACATCCCCATCGAGGAACGCGATCCCCGTGAAGTGACCCACGTGTTCGGGAAAGTTCAGATTGCGCCCGACGGGGTCAAGGTCGCAAACCCGGCCTTCGACGTGACTCCGGCCCGGTATATCACGGCCATCATCACCGAAAAGGGCGCGTTCCAGCCGAAAGACATTCACAAACTTGCCGACGGTAAACTCGACCCGGAGAGATTCAGACTCTAAGAGCGCCGTCACCGTCTCCTGCTTAAAGCCGTTCATCGCAAACGCCGTTGTGAACACGGTACGCTGTACGCGGTACTCGCATTACGACGCGGAGGGCTGAATGAAGCAGACCGTTCTCCACCCGAAACATGAGCTCTTGAAAGCAAAGATGACGGACGTCCAGGGCTGGCAGGTCCCGCTCCAGTTCTCCGACGTGCAGGATGAATATCACGCAGCGCGCGCCGCCGCGGGCCTCTTCGATATCAGCTACCTGGGCAGGATAGAAGTGCGGGGCGCGGGCGCCGTCTCGCTGCTCCAGAACATTGTCACCCGGAACACGGTCAGGATGGCGGAGGGTTCCGCCCATTTTGGCCTCATCTGCAACGAGGCCGGGTTCGTCCTTGACGCCGTCCTCGTCCTCCGCCTTGCCGCGGAAAAAACGTCGCAGGACCGCTTTCTGCTGTCCACCAACGCGGTTAATACCGACAAGATCCTCCTCTGGCTCAAACAGCACGCATCCGGCGATGTCGAGATCACTGACAGGACGCTTTTCACGGCCCACCTGTCTCTGCAAGGCCCGCATTCCGGCCAAATCCTTGACAAACTGACATCACACCATGTTAAAAAATTGAAATTACGGGCAGTCCGGGAAATGCCGCTCCTGGACACGCACGTCATCGTTTCCCGTACGGGCTATACCGGCGAACAGGGCTATGAATTCATCGCTCCCGTTGATAAAGCCGGGGCGCTCTGGGACGCCGTCATGGACGCCGGCAACGGTGAAGGCATTCTTCCCTGCGGATTCGCCTGCAGAGATCTTCTGCGCCTGGAGATGGGGTACCTCATGTACGGAAACGACATCGACGAAACCCGCACACCGCTTGAAGCAGGCCTCGATTCCTTTGTCGATTTCAAAAAGGAATTCATCGGCAAGGAAGCGCTGCTCAAGCTCAAGGCCGGCGGGACAAAAGAAAAGCTCGCGGGCTTTGTTCTCCTGGACAAAGGTCAGCCAAAAAGCGGGGGAAGCATTTTTTCGGAAAACCGGGAAATCGGCGTGGTCACCAGCGGCTGCCAATCTCCCCACCTCCGCAAAGGCATCGGCCTGGGCTACGTCGTAGCTCGTTATTCCCAGCCGGGCCAGGAAATTGAGATCGAGGTCCGGGACCGCGAGATCGCCGCAAAAATTGTCGACCTGCCTTTTTATAAAAAAAAATAGTATAGCCGGACCGCGCGTTTTTACAACCCTCTTCTTCTTCCTCGTCTTCAGCAACTTAAACGAAGCATCTTGAACTCTCAGATCCATGAGCCCCATAGACCGGCAATATTCCAAACCTTCCCTTTCCGGCGGCAGCCGGCAATAACGGGCCGGTGCTCCCGTGCTTTCGGCGGGTCGGAAGGACCCGAAGCGCGCCAAGGCGTACCAGGAAAACCATGTGGGACGAATCCCTTTTTCTCAGCACGGCATACCCCTCGGGACGTTCGTCGAGACCCGCGTCCCGCCTATCGGATTCGTGCTTGGAGAGCGAGAGGTTCCGGAACAGGAGTTTCTTGACGGCAAGATAGTTCTTTTTCGTGCCAACGGGGATCCTGAGCACATAGCGCCCGGCATAAGGAGGCGTTGTCAGGCCCTGAAGCTCCGGATTCAAGTCCCTGATGGCTCCATAGGTGCAGCCGGCGAAGACAGCAATGTCCTCAAGCGCGGTGTTCCCCTTGATCCGCACTTCCTCATAACGGAACGATTTTTTATTCTTCACCACAAAACCGTATTGTTCCGGGTTTCTCGCGATTATGACCGCAGCCAACAGCCTGGGCACGTAGTTTCTCGTTTCCCTCTGGAGCAGCCGGGAGTCGTAGAGGCCGGGCAAGCCGTTGTCCGGTGACTGAAAGAGCGCTCGTTCGATCTTTCCTGCGCCGGCGTTATACGATGCCAGGGCCAGATGCCATGATCCGAAGCGTCTATACAGGTCCCCCAGGTATTCGGCCGCCGCCTTAGTGGATTTCACCGGGTCTCTTCGTTCATCGACCCAGTAGTCCATCTTTAGTCCGTAGGTCTTTGCGGTCGCCGTCATAAATTGCCAGGGGCCGACTGCCCGGGACCGCGACACGGCGTTCATGCGCAAACCGCTCTCGATCATCGCCACATAGACGAGGTCTTCAGGCAGTTTTTTTTCGCGGAAAATCGCTTTCATGAGCGGAATAAATCGTGAAGAATGGTCGAGCCAGGCTTGAAACAGCGGCTTTCCTGATGTCGTAAAATAGCGTACCTGTTCGGCCACTCGCACGTCCGTGAGCGCCTGAACATCGGATGAAGCGGATGAAGCAAAAAATTTCTCGATATCAAAGGCGTCGGCACTGTCGGGGATAGTATGCGGAGGCCGCGTTGCAACGGGAAAAGTTCCAGAAGTGGTACTGCCCGAGGATGCGGCATACTTATGCAAATTGGCCGAAACTTCCGCTTGGATAAGAGAGGGCCACGATAGAATGCCTGCAACAAGTAGGAGGAGGATCGTTCTGTTCATTATTTTGTCTCCTTTTATGCTGCCGGAGGATACCTTCTGCTGATGAAGACGGAAGATAAAAAATGAACAGCCTTCGTGCAAATAAATTAAGCCGGGATCACTTCCTGTTGCTGCGTTCAGACTCCTTTTTCTGATAAATAACGACTGTTTTTTATATGCTACTTTAATTAGACCCGCAAAACGACACCCTGTCAAGCGAACTAAAGTATGATTAAAAAGCGTGTCCCGTCGTTATGATATATTTAAAACAGTAACAGACTGCAAGGAAAAGGAGGAGGGCAAATGAAAGCGCTCGCAAAGAATTTGAAATACCGACCGGAACGGGAAAGGCTGACCGAAGCCTATGAAGTGAGGGCCTTCAGGGATGAGGAAGAAGATTCCCGCGTGGTCGAAACCGCTTTCTCGGGAATTCCGCAGGCAGAGCAGGGCGCATTCCAAAGCATCAAGAGCAGGATCAGCGGACATGGCGAACAGACCATCGTTCCCGATGATTGCCAGTTCGGCGACAACGACCTCTGTTTTGTCGAATCGTAACTAGCGGAAAAAATGAAAGCAATAGTTCAACGGGAGTGCTCATGACCGCGAAAAGAGAGGGACCGTGCTCCTCTTCCTTGTTTTTACCGAACTATAATAACTCTTCCTTAAGTGTTAATCCATCTGTTCGAAGACACCCACAACAAAAACAAGCTTACTGCACATTCACAACCTCAGCCCCAGCCATCACCGGATGAACAGAGCAGTAGCGCCCATAGGAACGTGTCGCCAGGAAATGCATGCAAACCTTGTGGCCCGCGGGACATTCCCTGAGCCGAACTTCCCGGTACTACTCGTGACAGCCTGGGATGCGCACCATTGACGCCATCGTCGTCATGTCAGAGACGACGAGGCAGCACCATGTTCCGTGCCCCTTTGCCGGCTTCTGTTTTCACCAATGCGCCGGCAGCCTCGCCGTAAACAAGCTCAATGGCTTCGACAAAAGAGGGGCAGAGAGAGCGAGATAGTCGACCTTTCCGGGAATTACAGAAAAACGAAAGTGCATCGCCGGTAAGCGATAAGAGCTCCTCTCCCTCTGAAAAGGTCATCGGCCAAAGCAGGCACGCTTTCGGCTTCGCGTGATCGAGGGGAATCCCCAGGTTTAATCCCACCGTATGCAAGGAACACCGGAGTTTCCCGCGGGACACATAGGCGAACAGGCAAAGGCCCTCTTCGGTCGTGTCTATGGCAAAGAGGCCCGGCTCCACTTCCTCGAACACATTATCGTAATCTTCGTCGGCCCCAAGATGAGGACAGAGCCTGGCCAACTCGGGAAGCAGCCCGATGATCCGGTTCATTTCCCTGGTCGTAACGCAGACCTCATAGGTTGCGCAGCAGCACTTTTCGTCTTTTGTGCAGCCTTGGCAGGCATGGTCGATCGCATAGAGCGATGCGAGGTCGACCTGTACTGTCCCCCGGCGATCACGGAATGAACGGTGTCGCTTGCAGGCAGCGGGAATCTTCAATCGGGTGTCCCTGTTTGTCATTGTCATTTCCAACACGCGGACAAGTCCGTATCCGCGGGTAACATATAATAAGCACGGATGAATTGCAAGCGGTTTGAACCGTACTCCGCAGGCGGAATAAATGGGTTGCCCGGCAGGATAAAACGATCCTTGTGCCTGCTGCGGGAGCAGGAACAGCAGGACCGGCGCCTTCAGAATGGAGCGTCGGTTTCTGTGATAAACTTGATAGTATCATCTCATCGCGGAGGCATTCTTGATTTACACGATAACGCTTAATCCGGCCCTTGACCGGACGCTCTGGGTAGAACGGATCAGGGCCGACGACTCCAACCGGATCAAAAAAGAAGAGCGATACGCCGGCGGCAAAGGGATCGATGTATCCAGGGTGTTGACCATGCTGGGCGTCGGCAGCACGGCGCTCGGGTTCGTCGGCGGTTTCACCGGAGCGGAACTGGAAGGCCGGCTGCTCAACGAGGGCATCAGCTGCGATTTTATCAGGATCTCCGGCGAAACCCGCACCAACATCATCATGAACGACATGAGCACCGGCGGCCAGTCCGTGTTCGGCGCAAGCGGACCGGTGATCGAACCCTACGAGCTCATGCAGATGATCCACAAGGTCGAAGGGTTGGAACACCCGGAAATGGTGATCATCAGCGGAAGCATCCCTCCCGGGGTTCACCCGAAGATCTACCGCAAGATCATCGAAATAGCAAAAAACAGAAACGCGAAAGTCATTCTCGACGCGGACGGTGAGGCGCTCGTTGAGGGTACCCAGGCGTTTCCCGACATAATCAAGCCCAACATTCATGAACTCAGCAGGCTTGTAGGCGCTGAATTAAAAAAGCAGGACGACATTATCGACGCGGCGAGAAGCGTCCAGAAAAAAGGGGTAGGGCTTCTTCTCGTTTCCATGGGCGCCAAAGGGATCCTCCTGATCGGTGAAAAGGAAAACTACCACGCGGCCCATCCCGAGGTGACCGTGAAAAATACGATCGGCGCCGGGGATTCCGCTGTCGCAGGCTTCGTCTATGCTTTGACTGAGAGCAAGAGCCTGAAAGAAGCTCTTGCCTATGCCGTGGCCGCAGGCACTGCCACGACATTGATGCCGGGAACAGCGCTGTGCTGCAAGGACGATTTCCTGAGATTGCTCCCCGCTGTTCATGTGCGCGAACTTTAATGCTGAAGGCGGTACGATGCAGGTGAACGACGATGAAGGAAGAGCTCCGGCATTCCATTGAGCAGGCGGCATTCCTCGATTTCCCTTTCCAGTCTTTTCTCCAGCAGGCCTTATAGCCAATCATGATTGCAATGATCCACCAGAGGCGACAATCCCTGCGTACGATTGTTGCTTTATCCCAATGGTGCATTTTTTAGCAGTCGGCAGGTGCTATAATGTAATCAAGAACCGAGCTCATTCTCTTCGAAATAATACTTGGAGAATTGCTCAAAATCGAACGCCATGCTTTCCCGAAAAAGGGCGGATGGTATTTTTGATGAAACCGTAAGAAGTCAGGATCTGCCGCAAGTGGAGGTTCGTAACGGTAGGCACCTCTGTGGCTAAAATAGACTTTTTACGAAACCATCATTTTTGAGGCGATGCTGCCATGATACAAACGCAAAACCGGATAGTAACGCGGAATTAGCGGAAAGGGGTCGCAATTCTCGTATCAACACTGAACAAAAGGAAGGAGTGGTTGC
>VFSW01005435.1_pt1 | contig 18820 bp, 13 predicted proteins | sample 5358111 | NCBI WGS metagenome assembly VFSW01 (sample SAMN11554181, study PRJNA540505) | mine drainage metagenome | isolation source: sediment from site ElyBrook_90M | place: USA: Ely Copper Mine, Vershire, VT | collected 2017 | reverse complement strand
CTTTGAATGGATTTTGAGTCTTAACTGGTTGTGTCAAAATCAGGGGCAAGTCCAACCTGCGTCCTGCCCGGGCGAGCGGTGGATCGCATGCCGCAATCCGTTGCTGGCCGAGAAGAGAAGCCGCACAAGAGACGAGCTGCGGGAAGCCGACGGCCAGCGGTTGAAAAAGATCGTGGAGGCCACCCAACGAAAGAAGAAACTGTTGCGGGGCCGCAAGGAGATCGGCTGGGCCGTGGGGAAAGCCCTCACATCCGGACGTTTCATGTGCCGCTCGACGGCGCTCCCGAGCGGGAAATCCCATTCGATTGCTCGATTCCCTGTGCGGAGATCACGGTGGCTATTTTTCATCGGGATCCATGGACGCCATGCGGCGCCTGCTGGTATCGCTTAGCCCGCTCGGCATTCTGGATAGAGACACCGGGCGCATGACGCGAACATGTGGACCCGCGACGGCCGGATTCTCTTCACTCAGATTGGCCTGCGCGCCACCATCTGGAAATTCCAGCCGGACGGAAAATAACCCTTCACCGCGAAGGAAAGTACACACGCCACTGGCGCGCGATGTGCCTGTCGAGATTCCGCCGGAGGCCTTCGCAAGCGATGCCGGGCGAGATCGGCGTGGACCCGTCGAACCGTCCAGCAACGTGTCCGTTTCGACCGCGTGAGGGCTCGCGTACCCGCAACCCGGCCGCTATTCACTCGGGCATACCGCGGTGTTTCGCCGGGAACCTTTCGAGCGCATCGGACGCGGCGCGTGTGGCATCAATAGAAGAGGGGGCGAGGGTGGACAACAAGCCGGGCGCGATCGAACTGCTACCGCTTCGGAAGGCCGATCACCTGTGCGGCGATGCGCGGGCGCCGATGACGCTCGTCGAGTACGGCGACTACGAGTGCCCGGGCTGCGCGGAAGCCTACTGGATCATCCGGCGGCTCTGCGAGAAACTCGGCCTCCGGATGCGATTCGTGTTCCGCCATTACGCGTTCGCGCGTCTGCATCCTCACGCCGAGTTCGCCGCGCAAGCCGCCGAGGCCGCCGGCGCGCAGGGCAAATTCTGGGAGATGCACGAGCTGCTGTTCGAGAATAGCCACGCGCTTGCGTTCAAGGACGTGGCCGGGTACGCGGAGCGATTGAAGCTTGACCGCGAGCGGTTCGCGCGGGAGCTGAAGTCGGAAGCCTATCTGGCGCACGTACGCGACGACTTCAAGACGGGCGTGCAAAATGGCGTCTACGGCACGCCCGGGATATTCCTCAATGGCGTGCGCCACGACGGGAGCTACGATTTCGACACGCTGCTGGCCGCGCTCACCGGGCTTGAGAACCGGCGGCGCGGGAACGCAAGATAGCGGCGAGATTTTCCGGCAGCGGGCGCGACGATTGCGTTGCGCGGCTAATGCAGACGATGGTGATGCGGCCATCGGCGGCGGGCCGGCCCGCGACGCTCGCATCGAAGGCCAGCGTGAACGACGAACGGCCGACGCGCTCCACGCTCACCAGGATGTCGACCACGTCGTCGTCGCGCACGGGCCCGGTGTAGTCGCACTCGATGCGCACGCGCGGGTACGAGTCGCTCTCGTTTTCCATCAGCGAGTACGGGACGCCAAGCGAGCGGAGGTATTCGCACTCGGCGGCCTCGAAAAACCGCAGCATCGCGGTGTAATGAATTCGCCCCGAGGCGTCGGTGTCGGAGAAGCGCACGCGGTGCGGCCAAACGAATTGCCCGGCATGGTTCATACGGGGTTAGGATACAGCGCTTCAGGCGAGCCCGGCCGCTTGGCTACTTACGGCGAGCGCGAAGGGAAGATCGAGGGGGAACGATCCCGTGCCGAGCGCGGCCTCGAACCGCGCGATGAAGCGCTGGATGATCGGCTCGCGATTGGTTGTGAAGTCGAGGCTCGAAACCTCGCCGTCTTCCGACGCGACGGACACACGGCGCGCGGCGGCGCTGCCATAGGCGCAGTCGATCCCGCCCAACTCGGAGAACCGCGCCGCATAGCGCCGGATGGCCAGCAGATGGACGCCTAAATCGTCCATGGCGCGCAGGCCCAGATGGCCGCCACGATCGTGATGAAAGGTTCCGCTGAAGCGGAGCCCCGCGCCGCCCGCGAAACGGCGCCTCCATTCCTCGACCGCGTCGAGCAGGCAGTACTCGAAGTGGACTCCGATGAGCCGTCCGCCGGCGCGTGCGCGGGCCGTGAGAGCATCGGTCGCCGGTGGTGAGACGAACCAGGGTTTTTCGGCGATCACGTCGAGCCCGGCGTCGAGCGCCGAATCGACGAGCAGCGGGACGACATCGGCGGGCGGCAGGCACAACCAGGCGATGCGCGCGCCACTCGATTTCCACGCCGCGGCCATGCGCGTTCGATAGTCGCCGTCGCTCTCTTCGGCGGCGCGGCGCGTCCGCTCGACTGGAGCGACGCGGCGGCCCACGGCCTCCAGGATCTCCAGCATCCTGCGCCCATGGCGGCCGCGCCCGGCCACGGCGTAGGCCGGCGCCTCAACCACCGCGCGCGATCCGCGCGGCGACAAGCCGGGCTGCCTTGACCGCGCCCACTACCTTCGCCGAGAAGACATGGATTTCCGCGGTCTCATTTTCCGCGACGCGCAGCGTGAAGCGTGAGCCGCGGTAGACAGCCTGGCGCGCCGCTGGTGCCGCATCGCGCGGATCGCGGCTGCTCCAGTGGTTCGAGTTTCGCGCCGAACCAAATAGCGACAGCTCCGAGCCGCCATTAGGATCGAGCGCCCTGAACTGGCCATCGAGCACGACAAGCGCAACGCGACGCAGCGAGCGCGGCAACTCCACGCGGATCTTTTCGGCGACCTGGATTCTGGGGAAGGGAAACATGCCGCGCAGGAGGTTTGGATCGTAGACCTGTTCGCTCACCTCGTACCAGGCTGGCTGGCACGAACGCAGTGGCAGACCGTGCGCGCGCATGACACCCAGCGGGTCGAACAGTCGCACGCGGGGTCCCGCATTCGCCAGGCGAACCGCGATCGCCGCGCCGTAAATCCCGGCTCCGGCGACGGCCACTGTAGCGCTCAACGCCGCGCCCGCGGCCGGTCCGCGGCCAATTCGTTCTTTTCCCGTGGTAGCATCAAACCCGAAGCTACAACTCCTGGCATGCTGCATGGAATTATCCGACAAATACACGGCTGAGGAGGGAACCGTCTATCTGACCGGCATCCAGGCGCTGGTGCGGCTGCCCATCGACCAGATGCGCCGTGACCGTCGCGCGGGGCTGCGCACCGGGGTTTTCATTTCGGGCTACGAAGGCTCGCCGCTGGGCGGATATGACCTCGCGCTGCTGCGCGCGCGCAAGCTTTTCGACCCTCTGAACATCCATTTTCAGCCCGGCGTCAACGAGGATCTCGCGGCGACTTCGGTCATGGGCAGCCAGATCTTCGACTCGGCCGGGAATGGCAAGGTCGATGGCGTGGTCGGCATCTGGTACGGAAAGGGCCCGGGTGTGGACCGCTCGGGCGACATCTTCCGGCACGCCAATCTCATCGGCGCGGGCGGCAACTGCGGCGCGCTCGTGCTCGCCGGCGACGATCACATTTCGAAAAGCTCGACGATTCCCCATCAAAGCGACTTCAGCCTTCTGAACGCGGCCATCCCGTTCTTCTATCCGGGCAACACGCAGGAGGTGCTCGACTACGGCCAGCTCGCCATCGCGCTGTCGCGCTTCTCGGGCGCCTGGGCCGGCATGAAGATGGTGACGGACGTCTGCGACGGCGGCGGCACGGCGGAAGTTGGCCCGGACCGGCCTCGCATTCTTCTGCCGGAAGGCTACACGAAGTACACCGACGTCCGTATCGTCGCGCCGATCAGCCTGGCGCTCGAATACGAGACAGTGGTCCGCCGGCTCGAGGCGGCCCGGGCGTTCGCGCGTTTGAACCGCGTGAATCGAATGCGCGGGGCGTCCAACGCGCGGCTCGGCCTGCTCAGCGCGGGCAAGGCGTACTACGACACGATGCTGGCTCTCGCGGACCTGGGCATCGACGAGCGCGGGCTCGAGGCGCGCGGCATCCGCATCGGCAAAGTAGCGATGCCGTTTCCGCTCGAGCCGGAGTTCGTGCGCGAGTTCGCCGAAGGGCTCGACACGATTCTGGTGGTCGAAGAGAAGCGCAGCTTCGTCGAGATGCAGGCGCGCGAAATTCTTTACGGGGCCGCGCGGCATCCGGCGATTTTCGGCAAGTCGCATCTTCCGCCGACCGGTGAGCTGGATCCGGTACGCATCGCGGCGGCGATCGCGGGCGTCTTCGGGCTCACCGCTCCCGAGCCGGCGCCAGCCGTCACTTCCTTGCCTGCGCTCGCGCTCACGCATGTTCCATCGCGCGCCGCTGCATTTTGCTCGGGCTGTCCGCACAACCGGTCGACGCTGGTGCCCGACGGCCGCATCGCCGGCGGCGGCATCGGCTGCCACACGATGGCCATGCGGCTGATGGACCCAAAGCGGCGCTTCTCGTTCCTGACCCACATGGGCGGGGAAGGCGCGCCGTGGATCGGCATGGCGCCGTTCGTCGGCTACGAACATATTTTTCAAAACATCGGCGACGGAACGTTGTTCCACTCGGGCTATCTCGCCATCGAAGCCTGCGTCGCGGCGGGCGTGAATATCACGTACAAGATTCTCTATAACGGCCACGTGGCGATGACCGGCGGCCAGCACGCCGTGGGTGCGCTCGCCGTTCCTGCGCTCACGCGCAAGCTCGAGGCCGAGGGCGTGCGAAGGACGGTTGTGCTCGCCGAAGACACAGGGCAGTACGAGACGCTCGGCCCGCTCGCCGCGAACGCCGAATTGCGCGGACGCGAAGAGCTCGAACGCACGATGGTCGAACTCGAGAAAATTCCCGGCGTCACCGCGATCGTCTACGACCAGGAGTGCGCCGCCGAGAAGCGCCGCGCGCGCTCGCGAGGAAGCCAGGCCGAGCCCGTAAAGCGGCTCGTCATTCACGAGGAAGTCTGCGAAGGGTGCGGCGATTGCGTTACGCAGTCCAATTGTATGAGCCTCAACCCAGTCGAGACGCCGCTCGGCCAGAAGATGCGCATCCACCAATCGTCGTGCAACAAGGACTACTCGTGCGCGCTCGGGGATTGCCCATCGTTCGTGACCGTCACAATCAAGCCCGGCACGGGACTAAAGAAGCGGCCGCTGCCCGTGCTGCCGGAAGCGAGCGTCCCCACGCCCGGGAGCCCCGCCGCGATCGGCGAGGCGGGCTATCGCATCATCGCACCCGGGATCGGCGGCGCCGGCGTCGTCACGGTGAACGCGCTGCTCGCCACCGCCGCGTGGATCGATGGCCTGTCCGCCGCGACGCTCGACCAGACCGGCACCGCGCAGAAGGGCGGCGCGGTGGTTTCGCATCTGCTGCTCAGCAGGCAACCGCTCGAAGCGCCCGCGAAAGTCAGCGCCGGACGCGCCGATCTGCTGCTTGCCTTCGACCTGCTGGGCGCCGCAAGCGCCGAACAACTCGCCACGGCGCGTCCGGGCAAGACCGTGGCCGTCGTCAACACGGGCGTCACGCCGACCATCGACAGCATTCGCAGCCGCACCCCCATCGCAGGCGCGGAGGCGTGGTGCGACGCCGTCGACCGCGCCACAACGCACGGACGCAACCTTTTCATCGATGCCAACCGCGTCGCGGAAGCGCTGTTCGGCACGCATCTGGCGGCGAACCTATTCCTCACCGGCGCGGCGTTCCAGGCCGGGCTGATTCCCATCTCGCTTGCCGCCATCGAGAAGTCCATGGCGTGGAACGGCGTCGAGGCGGAACGCAACCGCCTGGTCTTCGCCTGGGGACGAATGTATTATCACGACGCCGCGTTCGTCGAGCGGCAGATCGGGCCGCCCGCCGGGACACGGCCCGAGGCGTTCGATCGCGTCGCGGCGCTGCGGGAATATCAGAACCACGCCTACGCGGAAAGATACCGCGGCTTCCTCGATCGCATTACCGAGCCCGCGCTGCGCGAAGTGGCGGCGCGCTATCTCTACAAGCTGATGGCGTACAAGGACGAGTACGAAGTGGCGCGCATGCTCACCGGCCCGGCGTTCGAGCGCGCCACGCGCGACGCCTGGGAGGCGCCCGAATCGATCTCCTACAACCTGCATCCGCCGTTGATGAGACGCTTCGGCGTGAAGCGAAAGATCACGCCGGGCGCGTGGTTCCGCGTCCCCCTGCGCCTCCTGGCTTCCCTGCGCGTGCTCCGCGGAACGCCGCTTGACGTCTTCGGTTACGCGGCGCACCGGCGCATGGAGCGCTCGCTCATCGGCTGGTATCGGGATCTGCTGCTCGAGGTGCAGGCCCGGCTGACGCCGGAAAATCTGCCGCTGGCGCTCGAGATCGCCGCGCTGCCGGATCGCATTCGCGGTTACGAGGCGATCAAGGAGCGCAGCGTGGCGGAGGTCAAGGCGCTCGCCGGGGAGAAACTTCGCGCTATTTCATCACCGCATAGAGCGCAGCCGACCGGGGCTCGAGTTTGACGGTCACCCGATACTTGGCGACCGTGAGATCCGGACCCACGCCGAGCGCGTCGCGCAGCACGTCGCCATCGTGGAAGCCGGCGGCCGACACGTCCACGTCGAGCTCGCCGGCCTGGGTTCCGTTGTTGAGCGCCACAACCACGTTTTGCGGCGCATAGAGACGCGCGTAGACGAGCATCTGGGCGTTCGCGGCGAGCATTTCCATGCCTCCGCGGCGCAGCGCCGGATAGCGCTGGCGCAGGTCGGCGAGCCGCCGCACGTGCGCGAACAGCGTGTATTCGTCGGCGTTGCGGCCTTCGGGTTCAAATTTGTTCTTCGGGTCTTCGGTCCAGCCACCGGGGAAATCGCGGCGGTTGTCGGGGTCGTTTCCGCCGGGCATGCCGATCTCGTCGCCCGAGTAAATCATCGGGATGCCGCGCGAGGCGAACAGATGCGTGAAGGCAAGCCGTAGGCCGTCGTAGGTGGCGCCCTTCGCGCTCATGAATCGCCGCACATCGTGGAGACCGAGAAATGTCACGAGCATCGACGGACGCGGGTAAAGGAAATCGTGGGCGAGCGTCGCGGCCACTTCTTCGATGGACCCGCCCTGCGCGAACGACTCGCGCATGGCGTAGTACTGGGGAAAATCGAACACGGAATCCACGCCCGTATCGACGCCGCCGGCGTGTGTGTTGCCGCCCTGGAACGAGGAGGTCACCGCGGGATCGCGGTCGAACACTTCGCCCACGACGCGCTGGTGAGGGAAGTCGCGCTGGATCGCCGCCATCCAGTCGCGCCAGAAGTGGCGCGGAACGTAGATCAGCGTATCCTCGCGGATGCCGTCGATGCCGGTCGAGGCGATCCACCAGAGCGTGTTCTGAATGAGGTAGCGCGCCACTTCGGGGTCGTCCTGGTTGAGGTCCGGGAGGATATCGCCGAACCAGCCGTCGAGCACCGGCCGGCGGAGCGCGGCCGACGCCGTGGGGCCAAGCAGAGTCCACGTCTGCCAGGTTTCCTTGAGGTGGTGCTCGGCGGTTCCGTGGAACCAGGTCGGAGTCGGCGGATCCTTCACCCACGGGTGATACGGCCCGCAGTGGTTCTCCACCATGTCGAGGATGGTTCGAATGCCCAACTCGTGGGCGCGAAGGACCAGTTGGCGAAACGTGTTCAGGTCGCCGAAATGCTCTTCGACGCCGTAGAAGTCCACGGCGCCGTAGCCGTGATAGTCGGTGCCCGGCTGGCCGTGATTGGTCTCGATTTCGTTCAGATGGTTCACGTTGTCGTAGATCGGCGTGATCCAGAGCGCGGTCACGCCGAGGTCGCGCAAGTACGGGAGGTGATCGACGATGCCCTGGAAATCGCCGCCGTGGTAGTAGTGCGGCTTGCGGCGGTCGAAGAGCCCGCGCGAGATGGGCGGATCGTCGTTCGACGGGTCGCCGTCGGCGAAGCGGTCCGGCATGATCTGGTAGATCAGGTCGTCGGAGGAGAAGCCCTGGAAGCGCCCGGTTCGCGCAGGAGGGGGCAGGACCTGGAATGGGACAGCGGCGCTGCCGGAGGTGGTGAGCAGGCGCAGCGGATGCGAGCCCGCGCTCAACACGGTGACGTCGGCGAAAACATACGTGCCCGAGTCGCTGACACGAACGCGCGATACCGAGGCGCCGTGGTCGGAAGGAACGACGCGGGCGCCGGTGAAGCCCGAGCCGTGGATGAGCAACCGGACGGTCTTGACGTTCAAGCCCATCCACCAGTTCGGCGGCTCGACCTTGGTCACTACCGGGGAGCCGCCGGCGGCGAGCGAGCCCAACAGAGCGGCGATGGCGAGGCGGCGCGTCATACGCCCGCCGCGCCGAGCGCTTCGGCAGTGCGGCCGTAGCCGCTCTGGGCCTTGTCCGGCGCCGTTTCGTCCTTCACGCGGGCCATCAGCATCGCGGCGAAAATCAGGAAAAAACCGCCGGCTACCACGGCCGCCAGACGGTTGTTGTCGAGCCAGTGATTCATCACCCAACCGAAGCCGAGCGAGGCGGCGATCTCGGGCAGGACAATCGAAAAGTTGAAGACGCCCATGTAGGTTCCCATCTTGGCCGCGGGCAGCGCGCCGGCGAGAATCGCGTAGGGCATCGCGAGCACGCTCGCCCACGCGATGCCGACGCCGGTCATCGACAGCAGCAGCGGATACTTGGTGTGAATGAAGGCGACCGAGAGGAGGCCGGCGGCGCCGCACAGAAGCGAGAGCGCGTGCGTGAGCTTGCGCCCCAGGGCCGAGGCGAGCGCCGGCAGGAAGAACGAATAAGCGAAACACACGGCCGAGTACATCGCGAAACACACGCCAGCCCACTCCGTGCCGTCGCGATAGAGCGCCGAGGTCTCGTCCGGCGCTCCGAAAACGTTGTGCGCGACCGCGACGGGGAAATACAGCCACAGACAAAACAAGCCGAGCCACGTGCAGATCTGCACCACGGCGAGACGCCGCATGGTCTCGGGCATCGCGGCGATCGCGTCGAGAATTTCGCGCGCCTGTGCGAGCAAGCCTCTGCCGCTGTCCCGCGCGAGCGGAGTCTCCGGCGGATACTCGTGCGTGGTGAAGATCGTCCAAAGCACCGCTCCGAGGAACACCACGGCGCCCACCTCGAACGAGAGACGCACGGTGGGCGGGATCGTTCCGCGAGCCGTCTGGGCCGATCCGAAGTGCAGCACGTTGGTCAGCAAGTACGGCAACGCGGAGGCGATCACCGCTCCCAACCCGATGAACAGGCTCTGCATGGCGAAGCCGCGCGCGCGCTGGCCGGGCGGGAGCATGTCGGCGACGAACGCCCGGAACGGCTCCATGCTGATATTGATCGACGCGTCGAGAATCCAGAGAAGCCCAGCCGCCATCCATAGCGCCGTGGCGTGCGGCATGGCGAGCAGGCCCGCCGTGCTGAGAATCGCTCCGGTGAGGAAATAGGGCCGGCGCCGTCCAAGGCGGTTCCAGGTGTGATCGCTCATATGGCCGATGATGGGCTGGACGATCAGGCCGGTCAGCGGCGCGGCGAGCCACAGCATCGGGATCTGGTCCGCCTTCGCGCCGAGGTATTCGTAGATGGCGCTCATGTTGGCCATCTGCAAGCCCCATCCGAACTGGATGCCGAAGAAGCCGAAGCTCAGATTCCAGATCTGGCGGAAGGTCAGTGCGGGTTTGTCCATGATTCGCTCCTATCGCTCGAATAACTCCGCGAGCGCCCGCAGGCGGCGGCTCGCCGCATCGGAGAACGCATCCGCGCGGGCGCGCCATCGCCAGTGGCCCGTGGATGTGCCGGGCAAGTTCATGCGGGCTTCGCTCCCGAGGCCCAGCAGGTCCTGCATCGGGATCATCGTGGTCGAGGCCACCGACGCCATCAAGGCGCGAAGGAAGTCCCAGTGGATCTCGGCGCCATCCGTGTTCAGATACGCCCGGCACACCGCGCGCTCCTTTTCGATCTCTTCCGCGCTGCGCGTGCTTCCGCCCGCGCCCTTGCTTGTCCACCAGCCTTCCGTGGTGTCGTTGTCGTGTGTGCCGGTGTAGGCGAAGAGATGGACCGGATAGTTATGCGGCCGGAAGCTCGGCGCCTGCGGGTCACTGCCGAATGCGAACTGCAGCACGCTCATGCCGGGAAACCCGAACCGCTCGCGCAGCGCCTCGACCTCGGGGGTAATGACACCGAGGTTTTCGGCGACGATCGGCAGTTCGCCGAGGGCCCGTTCGAGGGCTTCGAACAAACGCTCGCCGGGCGCCTTGACCCAGCGTCCGTTCACTGCGGTGGCGTCCGCGCCCGGCACCTCCCAGTACGCCTCGAAGCCACGGAAATGGTCAAGCCGCACGATGTCGACCATCTCGAAAGCCGCGCGAAACCGCTCGATCCACCACGCGAAGCCGGTCTCCTCCATCGCATCCCATCGGTAGATCGGGTTGCCCCAAAGCTGGCCGGTGGCGCTGAAGTAGTCGGGCGGGACGCCGGCCACCTGGTTTGGCCGGCCGGTGGGCGACAGGTCGAACAGTTCGCGATTGGCCCAGACGTCCGCGCTGTCGTGCGCGACGTAGATCGGGATATCCCCCATCAGGCGGATGTTCCGCGCCCGGCAGTAGGCGCGCAAATCGAGCCACTGCTCGAAGAACTCGCGCTGGAGGAACATATGCAGCGCGACGGCGTGAGGCGAGGCTTCGATCGAGGGATCCCAATCGATCCAGGAGCGCAGACCGTTGGCTTCCTTCAACGCCATAAAGCGCGCGAAATCGTCGAGCCAGAAGAGACGGAGTGTCGCGGGTTCGTTCGCGGCCGGCGATGCGGCGTATCGCGCGAACGCCTTCTCGAACAGGCCGCGCTTCCAGGCGATCATGCGGGGGAAGTCGACGGAGTCTTCTGGAAAAGACGGCGCGGCGGCGAGTTCGTCCTGCGTGAGAAGGCCCTTGGCGGACAGCTTCTCGGGACTGATCAACCATGGGTTGCCGGCGAAGGCCGAGAAACATTGGTAGGGCGAGTCGCCATAGCCGGTAGGCCCAAGAGGCAGCACCTGCCAGACTTTCATGCCGCCCGCGGCGAGAAAGTCCGCGAAGCGGTACGCTTCCGGGCCGAGGCCGCCGACGCCGTGCGGCCCGGGAAGGCTGGTGGGATGGAGCAGGATGCCGCTAGAGCGGGGAAATCGCATGATGTTGAACAGGCCCGCTCAATCCGGCGAGCGGTAGACCGTCCAGACCCCCTTCCGGTCTGGTTCTATCACGAAATGACTCAGAGTACGGTCCCGCAGTATCGAAACCCCGTCCGATGTGCCCAAATATACGGCGCCGCCGGTCGCCCGGATGGAGTATATCAACTGGCGTACAGGAAAAGTCTGGGTATGGCCACCATGAAGCTTTACGGGAGCTGCATCCAGTCCGTCAACGAAGGGCGCCGGCATCCAACCGCGATGCCACCAGCTTTTCTATCCGCACGTTGGACCGCGGCGGATTCAGTCACTGACCCAGGCTGCACCACCATGGTGCAGGAGCGCTAGGATGATGGTATGCCCCAACGTGAGATCCCCGCCCGCAAACGGAAGGCGAAGCCGGTTCGCCAAAGTGTGACGGTGCCTGCCACGCTCGCAGCGGAGGTGCGTCGCGTCGCGAAAGAGCGGAACCTGACGATGAGCCGTGCCATCGTCAGCTTGGCTGAGCGCGGCGTTCGCGCTGAACTCGAAGCGGCAGAGAACCTGAAGGCAGCTTATCGGCGGTTCAAGAACGAGCGGGAACCCGCCCGCAAGGAGGAGGCTGGCGAGGACCTGATCCGGGCGATCTTCGGAAACGACGCGATTGCCGAAGATACGCTTCGCTGATCTCCCGCGCGGTCTGTGGCAGCATCTGCTGGAACGAGTTCAAGAGCGCCAGATCTCACTAGGCGACCTGGCGCGGTTGCAGCCATGGGTCCGGTCGGAACCCATCGCGCCCGAGGGCGACTGGTATAAGGACTTCGGCTCTTTCAAGCTGTGCGGCGCGGGAGAGTTCCCACGAACTGTCCTCACGAAGGAAATGAAGACATTCGGGCAAGAGATCGAGTAACCGGCGGCGAAACCGCACAGGCAGGAAAGGTGGCGATCCCCACAGCCACCGCTCTTGCCGCGTGTTGAAGACGTCACGGGGATTTTGGGTGATCGAAGATACTCGAGCCACCCGCGGGGGCCGGACCGGCGACCTGCGGATGACGAATGAACCGCTATACACGTATATCGTTGATCCTTTTGACGTCCAGAGTACGAATTCGTGTGTCTGAACGGCTCAGCGGGCGCATCCTGCGCCAGCAGATCAGTCATCGGCGATGCCGCGTTGCGGAAATCCGTGCTTTCCAATTCGTGGATGCCACCGCCGGATCCACGAACCTCAAGCCGCGTCCCTGACCACATCCAGCGGACCGATCGTTTGTGCGCGTGCCGTTCGCCTTCAACCCCGCCAAACCCTTCCTGCATTTGCGGCAAAGCACGAGTCGTCGCCGGAGTTTCTATGGCGGCGATGGCATCGCCGGCGTCGAGGTCCGCAAATTCAGGATGGAAACCTTACTCACAATCTCCGCCCGTGCGAGCCGCGCCGCGGTTCAATTCATCCGTTGTACTTTCGTATTCGTATTCAGCGTCCCGACTGGAAACCGCAAAGCGGCGCTGGCGGCAAGTAACGACGACGCGATGCGGTGATCGACCTATTGTTGTGGCAGGAGGCGACGGAGTGGAGAAAGGGGGGAGCTTCGACCTCACCAGATTACGACTTCCCAAACCAGATGCGTTCGCCCACAACCTGCGCCGCTCCCACCTTCTCCTCGATATCCACGCCAGTCGTGTGGCTGCGAAGTTCCGCCCCGCGCCAGCGCATAATGTCCGCCCGGGTTGATTGAGGAATCGGGGGAGGGAACAGACTGTTCGGGTCGGAACGTTCGGTTGGGATGGTCTGGGCGGCGGCGGCAATCAGGAGGGGCGTGGGGAGGCCGAGCCGCGGCGTCGAAGACGAGCTCCGGCCAGGACCGGGGAATGCCGAAGTCTCCATGGCGCGCGAGCGTGATCGAGCGATGACGGGAGCGAGTTGCTTCGAGGTCGTGCTCGGCTATACGATCGGGCACGACGGCCAGCGCTTGCAGAGTCGTGCCGTGCGCGAACCGACCCAGAAAGGCGTGGTCCCGCCAAGAATCGCGACGCTTCGCGGCCACGCGCCGGCTGCCGACATGAGCCATGCTTCGCGCGCGCGTGCTCTCATGCCGACCCTATGGCGCAGAGAAGTTACAAGCGCATTCGAACGCCCGCCGCGGTCACTTTTGGGTAACTTCGTCGCGCCAGCGGCGGGCAAGCGTGGATAACTCGTCCACCAGGTCCGAATTCTGGTGGCGCAGGTTGGTGGTTTCGCCCGGATCGTTTTCGAGATCGGATAGGAACAGAGCATCGTCACCCTGAAGCGGCTGGCGTCCGTCCGGCGTGCCATCGTAAGTGATTCCGTCCATCACCAGCTTCCATCGCCCGCGGCGCACGGCCAACTGTTTCCCGTTGGCCCAGAAGAGTATCTCGTGAGGAGAATTGGCGCCGGAGGCCGCGACGTTGAGAATGTTACGTCCGTCGATGGTGCGGTCGCGTGGCGGATCGACGCCCGCCGCGGCGCACGCCGTGGGAAGAATGTCGGCGGTCATCACGAGTTCGCGGATCGTTTGACCCTTGGGAATCGTGCCCGGCCAGCTCATGATGCCGGGCACGTGCATTCCTCCGTCGAACACGCTGAACTTATGGCCGCGAAAGGGCGCGTTGCTGCCGGCGGTTGCTGTCTTCTGGCCAAGACCCGCGCGGGCTTCCGTGGTCGCGCCGTTGTCGCCGAGAAAAAAGATCAGCGTGTTGTCGCGTTGGCCGGTCTTGTCGAGCGTATCGAGAATGCGTCCGATGCCGTCGTCGGCGGCCGAGAGCATGGCGGCGTACATCCGCCGTTCCGGCGCGAGTTGGGGAAATCGCTCGACGTATTTTCGCGGGGCATGCATCGGGTAGTGGACGGCGTTGAACGCCGCGTAGAGAAAGAACGGTTGCGCGCGGTGCGCTTCGAGAAACTGGACGGCTTCCTCGGCGATGCGCTCGGTGAGGTACTGGCCGTCTTCGAAGATTTCTTCGCGGTTGCGCCACAGGTCGTGGTAGTTGACCGTGCGCGGCTCACCCCAGTAATAGCGGTGCGAGAAGTAGTCCGTGCAGCCGGCATGGAAGCCGTAGTAGTAGTCGTAGCCCTTGGCGTTTGGAACGGTGTCGGGCGTATCGCCTAAATGCCACTTGCCGAGGGCGGCTGTCGCGTAGCCGGCCGGCTTGAGCAGGGCGGGGATGAGGATTTCGGAGGCGGGCAGGTTGAGTCCATTGGTGGGCATGCCGGCTCGGATCGGGTAGCGGCCCGTCTGCAGGGCGGTTCGCGCGGGAGCGCACACCGGGGCGTTCGAATACCACGTGGTGAACCGCGCGCCGGAGGCGCCAAGCGAGTCGATGTTGGGCGTGAGCAGATCCTTCGCGCCGAGCACGCCGAGGTCATGGCAACCGAGGTCATCCATTAGAAGAACCAGGACGTTCGGCTTACGCGCCGGCGCCGCGCCGGCCGGGCGTGAACTACTCAGCGTCGAGGCGGCGATCGAGCCGGCGATCAGTTCCCGGCGGGAGAGGGTGGATTCGTTCATGGCAGGGTCTCGTTAGAAAGATAGACGAAGCGCGAACTGCACTTCACGATTCGGAACCGTCGTGGCGACGATAGTGGCGGTGTTGGGGACGTCGAGTGTGGATACGGGGTTCGCGAACATCGGATGGTTAAATAGATTGAACGCTTCGGCGCGGAACTCGAGCGTGGTTGGCTTCTCGATGGGCAGGATGAAGGAGCGGTGCAATCCGAGATCGACGTCGTCCTCTCCGGGGCCGGTGAGGATGTTGCGGCCAGAGTTGCCGAAGACATACGGCGACGGCGTCACGAAGCAGGCTGGGTTGAAGTACTGTTGCAGCGTCGGATTCGACAGCACACCGTTGCAGACGCGGTTCGGGCGCGAAAGGGTTCCGGCGTTGGCGTTATCGAAAGGCAGCGCAACGGTATACGGCAGGCCGCTTTGCACCTGGAAGATACCGCTGATTTCCCAGTGTCCGGCGAGTGTTGACGCCCAGCCCTGGGTAAGCCACGGCTGGCCCTTTCCGAAGGGAAGGTCCCAGATGCCGCTGAGCACGAAGCGGAGCGGCACGTTGTTGTCGGAAGGACCGCGGTTGGCGGCGAGATCGTAGCCGTTCTGCACGGTGTCGCCGGAGCCGCAGCCGTCGCAGACATCGAGCGCCGGGTCCTGCAGGTCGATGGCCCGGCCGTAGGTGAAACTAGCCAGGAAGGCGACGCCCGTGCCGAAGCGCTTCTCGACCCGCGTCGACAAACCCTCGTAGTTACTCGTATCCCACGGCGCGAAACGCTTGATCGAGGCATCGGTGAACTGCGCGAACGGGCGGCGCGAATTGGGCGAGCCGGGGCCGTTGGTGAGCGGCTGGTTGGCGTCGTATTGGCCCCAAAGATGAGTTCCCGCGTTGCCAACGTAGTTGGCCGACCAGACCATATCCCACGGGAGCTGCTTTTCGATCGTGAAGTTCCACTCCTGAACATACGGCGTAAGCGCCTGCTGGTTCCAACTTACAAGCGGAGTGGTGGCCGAGGGTTTAAGTACAAACTGCTGCGGTGTGACGGGCGTGGGACGAGTGATCGAGCCGTTCGGGGCGAGGATGAACGCGGTGGAAGGGTTGATCTGATCGCTGATGAGGGCGATGCCGCCGTAGCCGAAGAACGGGGGGTTGCTGGTCATGCGGGAAGTTACGCCCTCGCCCTGATCCTGGGCATAGAAGATACCGTAGGAGCCGCGCACGACGAGATCCTTGGCGCCCGGCACACGGTAGGCAAAGCCGAGCCTCGGCGCCCAATTCTTGTTATCGAGATAGAGCAGCGACTGCGGCTTCGCGGGATTGCCCGAGAACACCAGATGGCCGTACAGCGGATCGAGTGGATCGATGATGAAGTTACCCATCTGATTGTGAGTCTCGGTGTACGGGAAGAACGTTTCGTAGCGGAGGCCGAGGCTCAGAGTGAGGCGGCTGGATACGGTCCAGGTGTCCTGCACATACTCGCCCGAGTAAGCGCCGCGCTCGACGACGTCCGCCACCGTGCCGGTGTTGGCGGTGTTGGCGAGACCGAGCAGGAGGTCCGCGATGCCGCTGCCCGTGCCGGTGCGGTGCTGCGGGTTCTGGCTGAAGACTCCGTTGAAGCCGAAGCTGCCGCGCCCGCCAAGAGCCGCGAACGTGGTCGGCCGGATGATCTGATAATCGATGCCGAACTTGATTTGATGATGGCCCAGCGTCTTCGAGACGTTGTCGGAGAGATCCCACACGCCGGAACTCTTGGTGAGAGGGTCGTTGCCGCAGCAGCCCGGCTGCGCGCCGATGGTCGCATAACCCGAGATGCCGAATGTTGGAATGCTGCTCTTAATAATCGGATCGAGCGAGCCGCTGATGATGGGGTCTAGCGGCAGCGTCGCGTCCTGGCTAAGTGTGAGCCGGGTCCAACTGAACCGGAACTCGTTGACCAGCGTGGGGCTGAACGTGCGAGTGTACCCGTAGCCTACGCCTTCCGAATCGATGGTGCGGTTGACGGGCGTTTGCGAGGGTGCGGGAAGACTGGCCCCGGCGTCCTGCGCGGAGCGGGTGATCGAGTAGCGCACGAACATCGAATCGGCGTTGCTGAGCTGGACGTCGCCGCGGAGCGTCGCGTTCTGGCTGGTCTGCACGTTTGGGGAGTTGTAAAGAAAATTGTTCGCGGCGCCCGGCAGGTTCGGCAGCGGGAAGCGGCCGAGCACGGACGCGCCAATCGAGTTGAGAAGGCTGCCGGGGATCGTATTGTTGGCGAACGGGGCCCGAACGTAGCCGCTCCCACTCGGGTTGGCGGCGGTACTGAATGGATTGTACACGGCGGTCGAACCGAAGTCTCCAGAACGCATGGCTGCCGTGGGTACGCTCGAGAGATTCGTCTGCTCGCTTCCGATATGCAGGCCCTCCCAGGCGCCAAACAGCCATGCCCGGTTCTTGACAAGCGGCCCGCCGAGAGACGCGCCGTACTGGTTCTGCACAAGCAGCGGCTTGTGGCCGGCGGAGGCGAAGTAGTTCGCCGCATCGAGCGTGTCGTTGCGGAGAAAATCGTACAGCGAGCCGTGCAACTCGTTGGTGCCGCTCTTGGTGATGGCGTTCACCACGGCGCCGGCGGAGGCGCCGAACTCGGCCGAGTAGTTGCTCGTCTGGACATTGAACTCACTGAGCGCATCGAGGGGCGGGCGGATCATGTCGCGCGTCCGGTTGTCGAGACCGCGCAGGTAGTTCACGTTGCGCGCCCCGTCGAGAAGAAAAGCGTTCTGGAGTCCGGTGTTGCCGTAGGCCGAGAAACTGTCATCACGGCTGCCGGCCGATGGGACGGCGCCCGCCGCCAGGTTCGCCAGTTGCAAGTAATCGCGCCCATTGAGCGGCAGTTGGATGATCTGCCTCCGGTCCATTACCTGGGCGACCGTGCCGGACGTGACGTCCACCAGAGGCGCCTGGCCGACGACGGTCACCGACTCGGCCGCCGAGCCGGGCTTCAGGGTGAAGCGCAGATCCAGCGTATCGCCCACATGGAGCACGATCCCGTCGTTTTCCAGGCGCTCGAACCCCGTCGCCGTCACCACGAGGTTGTAGGTGTCGGGCTTCAGAAGCGGGGCCGCAGCCACACCCACATCGTTGGTGACGAGAGTTCGCGCGACGTTCCCCGTCTGGGCGCCCATCACCTGGAGCTTCGCATTCGGAATCACCGCCGCGGTTGGGTCGGTTACCGTGACCTGAATCTCTCCCGTCGACGTCTGAGAGTGGGCTGGCGCCGCGACGAAGGCCAGCAGGAGCGCGAATGCGAAGAGTTTGCGGCGACGGATAGGCCGCGCGGCCGAGCATGCCATTCTCATAGCGCCTCCGGAATTCTGACTCTGATGCCGGCAAGCGGCACGATCGGGGATCAATATTCGAGTGTCGGTCCGGAAGGCCCCGCCATCAAGGGGTTTTCACAGGGAAACCACAGGCATTTGACGCGATGAAACATTGGACTCAGCGGTTCTTGGGAGCAACGATGCGCGAGGCGAGAATTTTCATCGTCCAGGGAGAATTTCCGATTGCGCGCGCCTCCACCAGCAATTCGAACCACGGTAACGCCTGCGGCGTGGCGGCATGGAACAGGCGCAGGACCGTTTCGAGCGAGTTGGGCTGGGTCAGAAACAGGCTGGCCGCCTCGGTCGAGACCGTGTGTGGACCGCCGGCCAGGATTACCCGGCTGGAAGGGGACAGGCCCGGGAGATAGGCGATCCGCGCGTAACACACGACCGTTTTCGAATGATCGGTGAAGTTTGTGTAGTATCTTCGTTCCGTGGGCTGAGGATCGAGATTCACGATGCTGGTGCGTTGGGTGGCGAGATCGACCTCAACTTGAAAATTCAGCGTCCGGTCGAAGAGTTGGACCCACGGATCGCCCCAAGGGCCGGAGATGAGCACCGCGTTGTCCCGCTCGAAATCCTTGGCCGCGAGAGTGTCCGGATGCCGCACCGACAATTCGCCGGGCGGCACGGCTTGGGCGAAGTTCGGAATGAGGCCAAGAACGAAGCTCTGCGTCCGGGCGGCGTTGAACAGATCGTTGGCGCGGTTGGCCATCGCGGCCGGAAGATCCCTCAGTCCCGCCGGCGTCAGAAACTGGCGATCGATATAGTCCGGCAGACGCACCGGGCGCCCCGGGGGCCGCGGGGAGAGTTTGACGCCCGCCGCGGGCGCCACGCCCCGACCGCGGGGGGCCGGG
>VFSW01005434.1_pt1 | contig 18822 bp, 13 predicted proteins | sample 5358111 | NCBI WGS metagenome assembly VFSW01 (sample SAMN11554181, study PRJNA540505) | mine drainage metagenome | isolation source: sediment from site ElyBrook_90M | place: USA: Ely Copper Mine, Vershire, VT | collected 2017 | reverse complement strand
AGTTTCCTCGGAAAAACAGCCTCTCCGAGCCTTATCCTGGCGCGTATGCCCCCCATCCCCCTCTCCCTAAAGGGCGAGGGGGTGTAAGAGCTTAGGAATACTGGTCTTTCTCCCCCTCGCCCTTTAGGGAGAGGGGGACGGGGGGTGAGGTCCGTCTGCGATCGGCAGAACGTCCGAGTCCCCCCCAGCGCGTCAGTTCGTGTCCTCCCAGTTCTGTCGTCTTGAGGGCACGGGCACGATCGGCTCGCTCGGCAACTCTACATGCACCCTCCGAAGTCTTCGTCCCCGCGGTTGCGCGCGGGCAAACCCTCCCGGATACTCACGGTCCCAGCGTGGTGCGCCCTGAGGCTCCGCGCGGGCACACCCTCATGCACCTGTCCCTACGGTTTGGTACGCCCTGCGCCTTGGTGATCGCCCTGGTGGTCGGGTGCAGCAACGGCCCGGGGAGCACGTTTGCCCCTGGGGATGTTCCGCCTCCCACGGACGCTGGCAGGCCGCCCACCGACGGGTACACCTGGGATGTTCCCTCGCCGGACATCTACGTCAACCCCAACCCCGTGGTGGTAGACGTCGAACCGAACCACGGACCCTTTGCCGGCGGCAACACCGTGGTCGTCCGCGGGTCCAACCTCACGCAAACCACCGTGGTGACCTTTGGCGGCGGACTGGTGCAACCCGCGGACACAACCCTCACGGACAGCCATCGCTTGTCGGTCAAGCCCCCCGCGGGACACCCGGGCAGCGTCGACGTGACGATCGCCGACAACGGCAGGATGTCCACCCTGCCCATGGGCTACCACTACGACTCCATCTATCCCGACCCGAACACCGGGAGCACCGCCGGCGGCGATCAAATCACCATTCACGGACTCGGCACGCATTTCAGCGATGCCACCGTGGTGACGATGCTGGGCATGCCCTGCCGGGTAGTCTCCGTCACGGGTCTTGAATCGCTTTCGTGCGTGACCCCGCCCAACCTCCCAGGGCCCTCCGACGTCACCGTGGTCACCGGCGACGAGAACATCGCCGTCCCGAATGCGTACACATACTCCGACGATACGCAGACCATCACGGGCGCGCTCGGTGGCGGCCCCATCGCCGGGACCCTCGACGTCACGGTCCTCGCGGGCAACTCTGGCAACGCCATCCCCGGCGCGTACGTCTTTCTGGGCACCGACCCCACGGTGGCGCCGCCGCTGTCGGGGGTGACCGACGCACGCGGGCGGTACACGTTTTCGATCCCTGGACTCACGGGGCCGCAGACGCTCACGGCCTCGGCGCATTGCTTCAGTTCGCACACGATGCAGGCTTTTGATGCACGCGACGCGTTGATCTATCTGTACCCCGAAGAGATTCCCGCGTGCGGAATGGGCGCGCCGCCCGGCGGTGGCGGGGGCGGTGGGATCTACGGCGCGGAGATCCAGGGCGAACTGGTATGGACAGGATCCAACGAGTTTGCCCCCAACGTATGGTCCAACATTCCCGCGCCCCGCACGGGAGAGCGTCGGGTGGCGTACGTGTACACCACGCAGTCCAACATTCTTACCCCGGCGCCTGCGCCCGGCGACGGCGGAACGGTGTTTGAAGTCGTTACACCGGGATACGGCGGCCGTGGGTATCCGTTTAGTATTCTCGCCCGCCCTGCAGCCCTTGCCGTCTACGCCCTCGCCGGCATCGAGAACATCGAAACGCAAGAGTTTGCCCCGTACGTGATGGGGGTCGCCCGGGGGATCCTCGCTTCGCCGCGTGCGCGGGTGGTCAGCGTGAGCGTCCCGATGGACATCACCCTCACGCACGAGACCGATGTGACGCTCCATGGCGTACCCGCACCCGTGAATGGTGTGCCGGACACCGTCAAGGTCGAAGCGTTTATCGACCTGGGCGGCGAAGGCGTGATCGCCCGCGCGGACAACACCGTGGTTGCCAACGACCCGACGGCGGTGTTTGCCATCGTCGCCATGCCGGGTCTCATGGGCCCCCTCGCCGACGCAGCCCTCATCGTCCGTGGAACCTACGGCACCAGCAGCAACCTCAACACGCCGTACACGGTCACCCTTGTCGCTGGCATCACCACCCCGGACGACCCGGTCGACCTCGCAAACTGGGTTGGCATTCCAAGTTTCAGCGCGCCGGTGGACAACGGACTCCTGCCCACGGATCGCACCGTGCGCTTTGCCCTCCACGGCAGCGATCCTGATCTCTTCTGGATGACGCTCTCCGGGCAGGTGTTCTACTGGCAGACCTTTGCGCCGGGGAGCGCCCGGTCGTTCGTGTTTCCCAACCTCGCAACCGTGGCGGGTTTGTCCGATCTCCCCGCAGGGCAGACCCTGTACATGAACGTCACGGGACTCAACGTCCCCTCCCTCACCTTCAACACGTTCCGGTACGGCTATCTCTCCCAGATCTACTGGTCGGCGTACTCCGGTCAAAACCTTCTCTTCGCGCGCTAAGGCAGTCCCACGGAGATCAATGCCCCGAGATGGGCGCCGAGGCGCCCGGCTGGCAAGGCGCGAGGAGGGCGCATAGTTGTTCTATGTAACCGACGAGCAACGCAGCCAGGCGGGATGCATCGGCGTTCAGATCGGGGCATTGATCTCCGCGGGACTGCCTAAGAACCCTAACCCAGCGTCGCGTGGCCCCCCCACACGCACGAAACCCCACGCGACCCTCTCGGGCTGCGTGGGGCTTCGCGGATGGAGTGCGCTGTAAGCCGAGTTCTGTACTCTCGTCGGGTCACCCCTCGGAGAGCGACGCCCATTCCTCTACGACCGTGGTTACCCACGGCCTCTAGCAACGTACCCGAAGACATCGGCCGGACACAGCCTCTCGCGGTTGCCCGCATCGCCTTCCTATGTCGTCTTGCTCCGGATGGGGTTTGCCATGCCGCCACGGTCACCCATGGCGCGGTGAGCTCTTGCCTCGCCGTTTCACCCTTGCCAACCGCGCCCTCAGGATCACTCCCTTCAAGCGGTGTCGGCGGTTTGTTTTCTGTTGCACTGTCCTCGGGGTCACCCCCACAGGTCGTTAGCCTGCATCCTGTCCTACGGAGCTCGGACTTTCCTCCCGGGACCGACGGCGCGTCCCCAGCGGGCGTCTGCTGCTCTCCATCGCCTGCACACTACGCCCAGGGATCGTCCCCCGCCAAGCCCTATCCCCTACGCAGCCAGTCCCCTACGGTTCTCCCGACCTTCATCCCCACGGTGTAGATCGTCACCTGCGGCGGCGTCCCGATGCTTGTCGGCAAGATCCCGCCATCCGCCACCCACAGTCCCATCACCTGGTGATGCTGCCCCGTCGGGTCACACACACTCCGGGTGGGATCCGCACCCGCGCACATCCCCCCCATCGGATGCACCGCGGTCATCGCCAGCGCCGCAGGCCGTACAATCTCTTCTGTCACTGCCCGCAACGCCCCCGCGGTCCGCGCCACCATGGGTACCGCCGTGGGCACGATCACCTGCCGCGCCCCGGCTGCGAAAAGAATCTCCCCGCACGCGGCCATGCCCCGTGCAAGCTGCCGACGATCGCCCGCCGTGAGGGCGTAGTCCAACACGGGCCGCCCCTGAGAAGCCAGCACACGCCCCGCGCTCTCGTCATGGACCATCGCCACGAGGGCTCCCGTGTACGGATACGCGCGCATGGTGTCCAGCCACCCTGGCCCAAAGCCCGGGAGCATCGCAGCCGTGCCGACGGGATGCGCAAAAGCCGGCACGATCCACACGCGGCGGTCGGATCCTGGCGACGGATCCAGGTACTCTACACACTCCACCGACTGTGGAATCCCCCGCCAGCCGGCGATCGTACGGTCGAACACGCCTGCCACGGCGGCACCGGGGTGAAAATGCAGTTCTTTTCCGTGGCGGGTATACGGGTCGGGCAGTGCCGACTACAACGCCAAGGCGGAACTGCCGACGGCACTCGCGGCCAGCACCACGGCCCGCGCGCGCACCGTCACCGACGCACCCGTCACCGTGTCTCTCCCGAGGACACCCGTCACCCGGTGTCTCCCCGGCGATCCCGCCCGCCCGGCCTGCCACACCGTGAGAACCCGCTCGACACGCACATGGGCCCGCACGCGCGCGCCTGCCGTCACCGCCGCAGGGATGAGAACTTTGCGTGCGTTGTTTTTTCCGTCGTACGCGCAGCCGAGTTCGCAGTAGCCCGAGGCGATGCAGCCCGTGCGATTGTGGGACAGTCGCGCCGTGCGCCACCCGAGGGCCCGCGCGCCGTCTACGAGAACCTGGTTGTTGGGTGTCACCGCCGCGTCCGGGATTTCACTCACCCCGAGAATGTCTTCGACTTCGGCAAACAACCCACGCATCGCCGCGGGCTCCCAGCCCGTAAGCCCATGGTCGCGCACCCACGCTTGCAGAATGACATCGGGCGTACGCTTGCAAAGGTTTTGATTGTGGATCGTGCTGCCGCCCAGGCCACGGCCCTGGAGCACCAGGATGGCACGGTCGCGGGTGGTCCTGCTGCCTCGGTCCTGGTACAGCGCCGCGAGCATTTCGTCTTCGCGCTGGGTAAACGACTCGGGGGGATGGTCCGGGCCTTCTTCGAGCAACAGCACACTGGCGCCCGCGCGGGCGATCTCGCGCGCGGCCATCGACCCCCCGGCCCCGGCGCCGATGACCACGGCGTCCACGTCAAAGCTTGTCTCGGGGGACAACGGAACCCGCGTGCCGTACACCGGTCGCGGGAACAGACTCCCCCGCGGCGGCACCGTCGGACCCTCGTACCCGATGGCTGTAAACGTTCGCGCGTCCCGAAAGTACGCGAGCGCCGCGAGTTGTTTGAGGGCGGTAAATCCCCCGCGCAAGAGCTCGGAGGGAGAAGTCGCCATGGCTTGAAGCACGGCGTCCTGGGCGTCACCCGACAGTCGGACAAAAGGGAGGGTCGAGGGAACGCCCAGCGGAAGGACATGTTCGATCACGCCCAGCAGGCGCTTGAGATCCGTGCGATCCGAAGGCTTGAGTCCGGCGATGTACCCGTCGGCAAAGACCGGGGCGCCCACGGTGTCCACCGAGGGAAAGCCCGGGTGTGCAGACCGCACGATGCGCCGGAAGAGAACCTTGAGCGTGGCAAACTCCCGGGGCGTGAGCGCTCGAAGGGAATGTCTCTCGGTCGGAGACACCCACGCACCGAGCGGTGTGTCATGCCGAAGAACCACCGCGGTCACCGACGCCGCGGGAACTCCCGCCAGCCCGAGGAGGAGGGTCTGCCGCCGCGTCAGTCGCATCGCTCCGAGCGTCGCATGGATCGCCGCGGGAGAGGGAGCCTCGGTCAGTGAAGGTTGAAGGGAATGGACAGTCCGCCTTCAGCGAGCCCGCCCGCGGCGTTGTCCGCGCTGTCGATGTAGCCCGCGAGCCCCAGCGCCAGGTACAGGTTGATCGGTCCCAGTCGCAGTTCGCCGCCTCCCATCGTCGACCACCAGAACGTCGCAGGGACGTCCGTCGCGGTGCTCCCTTGCACCCGTGCACGGCCAAAGAGCGTGAAGATTCCCCACCGTCGGCCGATGCCACCCCCGAGATAGGCGCCTGCTGCTGCCCGCTGCGACGAAGTGTAGCCGTCCCAGAGACTTTGACATGGAACGGTCGTCGGCGGACGGGTCGACGTGTTGCCGCACAGTTCTCCGCCCACGCCCCCGCCGATGCCCACTTCGAGGTCACGGACAAGGCCGTTGCCCACCGTGGGGTGCGTAAACCGCAGACCCATGCTCGCCATCGTCCAATACTGCGAGAAGTCCCCCGAGAGTTCGATGTGCGTGTCGGGCGCCACGGGCAGTGACAGCGACGCCCCGCCCGAGGACTCTGTCGTGATCGCCGCCGTCACCTCTCCCTGGTTGTCACTCAACCTCCCGGGCGCTCCGTACTGCACGCTGCGAACAGGCGGCGCAAAGGTCGGATTGCACGCCGCCACCATGCTTGCCACCCCCAACCATGTCTTGATACGCATGGACAACCGACTACGCAATGCCGGTGCCGTACCGTGGATCCTCTATGATGTACGGACAACGGGCCCTGCACGGCATCCCTGGGGTGAGCTGCGCGTACCCGATGTGCCCGCGCGTCACGCACAACGGATACGGCGGATGGAGTCGCCACGCTGGCGGGCCGCGTAGCCGTCGGGTATCGTCCGCGGCGATGTCTCCACGCGGATGGGTGTTGCTCCTGACGGCGGTGTGCGCTGCAAAGTCCGTCCGCGCGCAGGCGGATCCCCTCGCGGTGACCTGGCCCACGGGCGAGCGCTCGCCCACCGAAGCCCTGATCTCTCTCGATCACGACGACGACGACGACAACGGCGTGCCCGACCTCGCGGACAGCCCCCTCCCCGAGAGCGACAACGACCTTGTCACCGTGCGGGTCGTCAACGTCCCCGCGGGCGGTACCCTCTCCGTGCACACCGAAGGCGGCGTTCGTGTGCTGTCTCCCCAGCGTGTTCCCACGGACGTCGCCGCGGTGTCGGCATCCCAGGGCGTGGCCGTTGTCACCCTCGTGGGCGTCGCACCGTCCCACGCTCCGCGAGACGCCGCCGTGAGTTTTACCGCCGGGGACACCACCGTCCGCGTCGCACTCACCGTCGCCTCCGCCGTACTCCTCCACGGTGACAACACCCTGGTGCTTGCCCACCGCGACGCGGTCGCCCCGTCGCACGAGATCACCAACAACGACACCCTCCCGCGCCTCTCCGCCTGGGGTGACACCTCCCCGGATCCTGACAACACCCGCGTCGAGCTCTGGGATCCGGGCGCGGATCATGGTTCCGTGCAAGTGGAATCCGTGGGATCCGTGACATCCACACGCATCGCGCCCGGTGCGCTCCGGGGGAGGCTCTCGGACCTTGGTCTCGTGGCCACCCCGGGAGGGCCGTTCCGCTCTCGGTTTCTGCGGTTGGTGGGCGACGACGTGGATCTCCGTGCGAGCGGCGTCCAAGGCCAGACCCTTCTCGTGGGCCTCCGGGACATTCTCCGGGTGCACTACCGTCGCGAACACATCGCTGGCGAAGTCACCACCGACCTTCGCGTCGGACGTCCTGGCAACGATCCGGGTCCGCTCGCGGCGCGTCGGGCCCGGCTGCGCTTGATGGTCTTGCGCGACCGACCGCAGGCTTCGGGTGGGCGGCCGGTGATCGGCGACGACGACGCGGGCGCCGTGCGCATCGGCCGCAACCAGGTGGCGATTGCCAACGAGATCTATGTTCAGTGCCTTGTCACCTGGGGCGAGCCTGCGCAGGCTGCCGTGTCCGTCGTCGACCCCCCGCCGTCGTGCCTGCTCGCAGTGGGAGACGACCTTGGCCTGCATGCCGAAGGGGGCGTGGTGCGCTTTCGTGCGGGCGGGCGGGCAATTGGACCAGTGACGGTGCGTCCGGGCTGGCGCCCCGTGGACACCGCGGTGGCCGTGGCCGAAACGCTACGTCGCGCGGGCTTTCGTCCACGGGTGACGCAAAACGCTCGCACGGACTACGGCGACATCGGCAGCGCGGACGTACTCGTGCGGGACACCGCGGGGAGACTTGTGACCCTCACGCAAGAAGCCTCGGTCCCGCTCACCACCGACCGTCGGCAGTCCGTGGCGATCGGCGAGACGGATTTTTCGGACGGTCTGGACGAGTTCAACAATCTTGATTCTTCGGCGGGTACGCTTGAAGAACGGGCGCTCATCAAGCCGCTGCGGGACGACGACATCGGGACCATCGACCTTTTCGTGGTCAACCGATTCACCCGCTCGACCCGCATCGGCGAAGCTTTTGTCGAAGGGGACTCCGGCGCGATTCTCAACGCGCTCGTGCTTGACCGCGTGGGCATCACGGCCGAGCGCGAAGCGTGGACGCAGTCCCATGAGATCGGCCACATCTTACTCAATCAACCCTGGCACCCGGACAACATGGGCCCCGACCGCCCGTGGCTCTTGATGGACGCCGACGCCTCTCTCGCCGCCGTCTCCGGCCCCAAGCGTCTCACGGCTGAAGAGTGCCAACGGATGGAATCCGAGAGCGGGCCTTCGGCGGTTCCCTCGTTGCTGACGCCGTATGATGTGGTGCAGGCGTCGCCGCGGGCGTCGGCGTACCGTACCTGGCCATCGACCCCGTGGTACCCTCGGCCGGTGGTACCTCCCGCAGAAACCCAGGCATCCACGCCAGCCGTCCACGAAGCCCCTTTGCCCGCCAGCACCTACGGAATCACCTTTGTCCGATAAGCAACCTTCCGGTTGACTTCCCGTACGCTGTGCCCCGCGGCGTGCGGGTAGCCCAAGACCCCGTCATCTTCCTTGAAGATCACGTCATCTTATTTGACTCATCGAAAGGGCCATCGTGTCCCGAATGGGTCATCCGTCCGAGGTAAAATGACCCAATGGACGCCGTCGCACGATGGGAGAGAAGGCCGTAGGGGGTGGGGTGTCCTGCGTTCTTCAGGGAGGTCACGCCGTCTCTTGCGTTTATCTCCCGGGTGCCGCAAAGTCCCGCGCTCCGTCGGCACAGGATGCCAACGTTACCCTAGGAGTTCTCTCTTGGCCGGGACCAATCCCACGAATGCTCCCACGCCGACGGTTGCCGTCGGTCCGGGCGAAGCTGTCATCTGCAAGCCGCTCGAAGTCGCCGTCGGCGACAAGGGCATCGAGCGCGCGATCAAGAACCTCAAGCGCAAGATGGCCGCCGAAGGGGTTCTCCGTGAGCTCAAGCGCCGTCGCCACTACATGAAGCCCTCGGTCAAGCGCCGTAAAAAAGCTTCGGAAGCCGCTCGGCGACGCCGTAAGCGCACGCGCGCTGAAGCCGGTCCCGTCTGACGGATTCTTTTGCACGCAACCCGGGAGGCCCTGTCGACGATGACCCCATCGTGCGGACGGAGGTCTCCCGATGTTGTTGCTCACCATCCATGACGGATCGACCCGGATTGTTCACCGACGGGTCAACGGTTTCGTGTACCTCCATCCCCGCGGGGACGAGCACCCGTGGCTGGCCTGGTCCGACGCACCGACCGACACCCTGGCCGTAGCGTCTCCCGATGGGACCACCCTCGCACGGTTGTCCCCTGGCGAAACCGTGAACATCGCTGGGTTGTGCCTTTCGGTGCACCGCGCGAGCGACGACGCCACGGACCGTATCGAAGTCCTCGCGCGCAAGTGTCCCGCGCTGACCCTGGGTCTGCCCGATGGGCGGCGTATGGGAATTTCCGAACGCCCGGTGATTCTCGGCACGCACCCTGACTGTGATCTTGTGCTCACCGACCCTGCGGTCAGTGCGCGACACTGCGAGGTGGTCCCACACCGCGGCGGGTGGATCGCAAGGGATCTCGGGAGCACCAACGGGGTGTGGCTCTCGGGGGCCAGGGTGGCAGCCGCGGTGCTCACCCCGGGTGTCGCGCTTACCCTCGGGCGCACGCGTGTGATGTGTATGTCGGAGGATCTCCCGGGGAAGGATCTCGGCGCGTCGGCGATCGTGGGGCGATCCGAGGGGGTGCGGGCGCTACGGGCGACCCTCGAAAGAATCGCTCCGGCGCCGTACGCGGTGTTGATCGAAGGCGAGAGCGGTTCGGGGAAGGAACTTGTTGCACGGGAGATCCACGCGCGGAGCACGCGAAAAGACGGTCCGTTGGTGGCCGTCAACTGCGGCGCGGTCGCACCCTCGCTCATCGAGAGCGAACTCTTTGGGCATGAACGCGGGGCGTTTACAGGCGCCTCTGCCCGTCGCCGTGGAGTGTTTGAAGAAGCCCACGGAGGCACGTTGTTTCTGGATGAAGTCGGCGAGCTCCCGATGGCGGTGCAACCTGCGTTGTTGCGGGTGCTGGAGACCGGGGAGATCCGTCGGGTCGGAGCCGAGGGAGCCCGCAAGGTCTCGGTGCGCGTGGTCGCTGCGACGCTTCGTGACCTCGAAGCACGGGTGCGGCAAGGCAGTTTTCGCGAAGACCTGTATTTTCGGCTCGCGGACTTTAGGGTCGAGGTGCCGCCGTTGCGCGCGCGGCGGTCGGACATTCCGCTCCTGGCCGACCATGTCCTTGCCAGGATCGAAGCCGAAACCGGGCTCACCCGGGTGCTCGAAGACCGCGCCGTGGGAGAACTCATGGCCTACGACTGGCCGGGCAACGTCCGGGAACTCGCTTCGGTGCTCAAGCGTGCGGCGTATCTCTCCGACGGCGTTCCCATCGGCCCCGAGCATCTATGGCATCTGTCCCGTAAGCACACGCCCCTGCGAGGCCACTCCAACACGCTCCACCCAGACGGAGACCTCCCTGAAGAATCCCAGGAGCCCTGGCCCGATGGCGTCGGCCGAGACGACATTCCAGCCCTCTTCGCTTTTTGCAAAGGCAATGTTTCCCGCGCTGCACGGATGCTAGGCATTGCGCGGTCGACCTTTCGTGATCGTCTTGCCCGCAGCCAGGATCTTGCGTCCACGGCGATTGACCCTCTCCCGGAGATGCCTAGATTGACGTCCGTGCGATGATCCCCCTGCGCGATCTCAACCCCACACGGACCACCCCGTGGGTCACCTGGACGATCATCCTCGCGTGTGCGTTGGTTTATCTCTGGCAGGCGATGCTCCCGGACGCGGCGTACCGGGACTTTCTCTTCACCTGGGGGATGATTCCCCAGCGGGTGACATCGGGCGACGACCCGGGTGCGCTGGCGACTGTGTTCACATCGATGTTCTTGCACGGTGGCTTTTTGCACGCCGCTGGCAACTTATGGTTTTTGCACGTCTTTGGCGACAACGTCGAAGAAGCCCTGGGCCACGTTCGTTACGCCTTGTTCTACCTCTTGGTGGGCGTCCTCGCCGCGGCGACACAAATCGCCGTGGGACCTACGTCCACACTTCCCATGGTGGGGGCTTCCGGTGCGATCGCGGGCGTCCTCGCGGGCTACCTCGTGCTTTTTCCCCGCGCGCGGGTGGTGGCCATCATCCCGATCTTCATTTTTCTTCAGTTTGCCGAGATCCCCGCGGTGCTGTTTATCATCGTGTGGTTCGTGTACCAGTTTTTCGCGGGTGTGAGCGCCCTCGCGGCGGCGGGTGGCGAGGGCGGCGGCGTGGCCTACTGGGCACACATCGGAGGCTTTGCCGCGGGACTTGTCCTCGTACTTCTTTTTCGTCGTCGGGGAATCTCTCTCACCCCGCAGCAGCAGACTTTGGATGACCGTGACGCCGACTGGCCTCGGCCTCCCCGTCGCTGGACCGACGACGGACGATGGTAGTTTCACCACTTCGTACACTCACCACGGATTCATCGTCGTCGGTCCCTCGACACCATGACCGAGGGCACATCGCCCGGATGCCCGACCGCGTGGGCATGGAATCGGCCTTGACACCCACCGTACGCATCGCATGGAGTCCCCCCCAAGGATGAACCAGGATTTTGGCATCAATCAGGCCTTCGTCGAAGAACTCTACGCCCGCTACCGGGAGAACCCTTCGACGGTGGGCAATCAATGGCTGCGGTACTTTGACCAGTACGCCCACAGGGCGCCCTCGGAGACCAACGGACACGCGCTCCCCGAGCCTCCCGGGCTGACCCTCCCACACGGTCCCGCTGCCCCGGGGGAACAGTCCCTCGTCGCCGTGGTTCTCCGGGTGCAGCAACTCATCCATGCCTGGCGGTTGCGCGGGCATCTATGGGCCGACCTCGATCCCCTGAGGATGATGGCCCGCCCTGCCAACGAGCTCTCGGCCACACAGTTTGGCTTGACCGAGACCGATCTGGACACTGTCGTACCCACGGGAGACGTCGCTGGACTCGGCGAGCGGGCCACCGTGCGACAGATCATTGCCCACCTGCGAGAGACCTACTCACGCTCGGTGGGGGTGGAGTTTATTCACATCGAAGACCCTGCGATGCGGGCGTGGCTCCAGGGACGGATGGAATCTACGGCCAATCGCACGGAGCCCACGGCTACGGAGCGTTTCGGGATCCTCGCGAAGCTCATCGACGCCGAGATCTTCGAGCAGTTTTTGCACGTGAAGTTCATCGGAGAAAAGAGATTTTCCCTCGAAGGGGCCGAATCTCTCATTCCGTTGCTGGAGGTGATGATCGGGCGCTCGGGGGAGCTTGGCATCGAAGAGGTGGTCATCGGCATGGCCCACCGCGGGAGACTCAATGTCCTCGCCAACATCATGGGCAAAAACGTCCGAGAGATCTTTGAGAAGTTTCTCGACCAGCATCCCCACGAGCTGTTGGGCCGCGGAGACGTGAAGTACCACCTTGGGTATTCCAGTGACCGTGTGACCTCCAGCGGGCAGCCCATGCATCTCTCCCTGGCTTTTAACCCCAGCCACCTGGAGTTTGTGAACCCCGTGGTGGCCGGGAGGGTACGCGCCAAGCAAGACCGCCGCGGAGACACCGCCCGCAAGCGGGTAACCCCGCTGGTGATCCACGGTGACGCCGCGATGATCGGTCAAGGCGTCGTCGCCGAGACCTTCAACCTCATGAACCTTGAGGGATACACCACCGGCGGCACACTCCATGTGGTGGTAAACAACCAGGTGGGGTTTACGACGGACACCGCGGACGCGCGATCGACACGGTACGCAACCGACCTTGCGCGGATGCTGGGTGTCCCTGTGTTTCACGTCAACGGCGAAGACCCCGAGGCCGTTGCCCACGTCGCTCGCCTCGCCGTGGACTTTCGCCAGACCTTTGGCCGCGACGTCGTCGTGGATATGTACTGCTACCGCAAATGGGGCCACAACGAAGCGGACGAACCCAGGTATACCCAGCCGTTGATGTACGCCGCGATCGACAAGCGCCCGTCGATACGTGCGACCTACGCCCAGCGGCTCGTGACCGCGGGGCATGTCACAACCGCCGAGATCGACGAGCTTGTTGGAACGCGGAAACGGGCGTTGGACGAAGCCCACGATGCGACAAAGGCCAATCCAGAGTTCCACCCGACATCGGCCATGGCGGGACTCTGGGCACGTTACCGTGGAGGCCCCGACGGAGACATCCCCGAGGTGTCTACCAGGGTGGATCTGGAAGTGCTCAAGGGACTGCTGGATCGGATCACGACGATCCCCGAGGGGGTGCAGCTCAACGCCAAGACCCGGAGGTTTATCGACGACCGCCGGGCGCGACTCGGTGGCGCACCCTTGGACTGGGGCACCGCGGAGTCCCTGGCTTTTGCGTCGCTCGTCGCCGAGGGTGTACCCATCCGGCTGTCGGGCCAGGACGCCCGCCGGGGGACGTTCAGCCATCGGCTCGCGTCGTGGGTGGACGAACGCACGGGCGAAAGGCACTCGCCCTTTGCGGGGATTGTCTCGCCCGAAGGCAACGGGCGTTTTGACGTGTACGATTCTCCCCTCTCGGAGACCGGCGTCCTCGGGTTTGATTATGGGTACAGCCTGGACTATCCCGACGGATTGGTTTTATGGGAAGCCCAGTTTGGGGACTTTGCGAACGGCGCGCAGGTCATCATCGACCAGTTTATTTCGTCGTCCGAGGACAAATGGAACCGTCTGAGCGGCGTGGTGCTGTTGCTCCCCCACGGGTTTGAAGGGCAGGGCCCCGAGCACTCCTCGGCGCGCCTCGAGCGGTTTTTACAGCTCTGCGCCGAGGACAACATCACCGTGTGCAACCTCACCACCCCGGCGCAGATCTTTCACGCCCTGCGCCGTCAAGTGCTTCGGTCGTCCCGCAAGCCCCTCGTGGTGATGACCCCCAAGAGCAATCTACGCTCCAAGGCTGCTGTGTCTGCACTGCAAGATCTTTCGGACGGTGGGTACCAACGGATCTTGCCCGATGCGCGCCCTGAGGGAGGGGGAGGGTTGCGGGAGAGCACCCGGCGGGTGCTTTTGTGCAGTGGCAAGGTGTACTACGACCTGGCAGACGCGAGGACGAAACGCGGCGCCCATGACGTCGCCATTCTTCGGCTCGAACAACTGTACCCGTTGTCCCCGACGGTGCTCTCCGACGCCTTAGCGCCGTACCGGGACGGCACCCCGTTGGTGTGGGTGCAAGAAGAACCCTGGAACATGGGGGCGTGGTACTACCTCCACGCGCGGCTACCGGCGATGCTCCAGGGGCGCCTGCCCCTCACGTGTATCTCTCGGGACGAAAGCGCTTCGCCCGCCACGGGCTCCAAAGCCAGCCATCTCCTCGAACAAGCCCGGTTGATGGACCGGGCTTTTGGCGAAGTGTCCTGAAGCAACGACAAGTCTTTCGCACGGGTCGGGCGGCGCCGTAGACTTCTGGACGATGCAAGCCCTGGTGGTCGACCCGAACGACGATGAACGGGCTCGGCTGGTCACAGCGCTGTCCCGTCGAGGGCACTCGGTCTTTGCCCTCGGTGACCACCGCGCTGCCCTCCGGCGGTTGCGGGACGGGGTCGATGTCGACGCCGTGGTCATTGCAGGCGCAACGGATGACATGGCCTGGCTCACCCGCGGCATCCGCGCGCTGCCGCGGGGCGACGAGGTCTTTGTCACCACCCTGGTGGCCCCGGGGCAGCCCAACGCACTCCTCGACGTGCTCGATGCCGGCGCGAGTGACTATTTTTTCAAACCGCTGGACATCCCGAGGATGGACGCGATGCTTCGCGTCGCCGAGCGTACCGTGACCCTGGCTGCAAGGCGCAGCCAGGCTGAGGCTACCCTCACGTACGAGAGGGACTTTGTCGCCACGGTGCTGGACACCGTTGCAAGTCTGGTCGTGGTGCTTGACCGCAATGGCACGGTCGTTCGCTTCAACCGCGCGTGCGAGGAGGCCACAGGGCGCACGAGCGCGGAGGTCGTGGGCAAGAGCTTTGAGGGCTTTGTCCCGCCGGATGACGTCCCGAGCATGCGCGCCGCGCTGGAGCGTCTTTGGGCTGGCGAACGGCGGTTGCACTACGTCAACCATTTGCTGACACACGACGGGTCGCGGAGAAAAATCGAGTGGCGCAATGGACTCCTCCGTGGGACCCATGCAAGCGATGATTACATCATTGGTACAGGCCTGGACGTTACCGACCGTAGCCGCACCGAAGCTGCCCTTGAAGAGAGCGAACGCACGCTCCGAAGTTTCTACGACTCGGCGCCGCTGATGATGGGGCTTGTCGAGCCCGTCGAACCCATTGTCGATGGCAAGGTCACGGACATGGTGTACCTCTCGTGCAACGCGGCACTCGCCCGAGAGTTTGGCACCACGCCCGAAGAAATGCGCGGGCGGCTGGTGAGCACGTTGCAGATGTCCGAACGCTTGGTGGGACTCTGGCGAATGCACTGCGTCGAAGCCGATGCGACGGGACAGCCCGAGAGGTTTGAATACACCCGCGGGGAAGGCGCGGACCAGCGGTGCTTCGCCGCGACGATCACAAGGACGTCCATGGACGCGCGGACGCTCCCGAGGTTTTGTCTTATCGTGGAGGACGTGACCGAGAGACGCCGACTGCAAACGCGGTTGTTGCTGGCTGACAGGATGGTGTCTGTGGGCACCCTCGCAGCGGGTGTCGCCCATGAGATCAACAATCCGCTCACGTACGTCATTGCCAACCTGGAGTACATGAGAAAACAGTTTGAGGGCCTCGTCCCGGCTGACCGTAAAGAAGGGCTGGACCGGGCGTTGAGCCAGGCGAGCGAAGGCGCTGAGCGCGTCCGGCAGATTGTGCGCAACCTCCGTACGTTTTCACGCGGAGACGAAGACCGCCGCGGCCCTGTCCATGTGCAACAAGTCCTCGAAGGTTCCATTGAGATGGCGTGGAACGAAATCCGCCACCGCGCGCGGCTTATTCGGGATTACCGCAACGTCCCACCCGTCGAAGCGAACGAAGCCCGGCTGGGCCAGGTGTTTCTAAACCTCCTGGTCAATGCCGCACAGGCGATTCACGAGGGGAACGCGAGCGCGCACCAGATCCGTGTCTCGGTCGTGGCCGCAGAGGACAACCGGGTGGTCGTCACCATTCGAGACACCGGGCGTGGCATTCCCAAAGAGCTCCTCGGGCGGATCTTTGACCCGTTTTTTACCACCAAGCCCGTGGGCGTAGGCACCGGCCTCGGTCTGTCCATCTGTCACGGAATCGTAACGGCCCTGGGCGGCGAGATCACGGTCGAAAGCGAAGTCGGCGCAGGATCGGTGTTCCGCGTGAGTCTCCCCCCTGCGACGGTTGCCGTCGCACCACAGAAGCAATCCGCCCCGATGGCCACAGCCGGCCGTCGCGGAAGGGTGTTGATCGTCGACGACGAGCCCAACCTACGGTCGTCTCTCGGCCAGATCCTCTCCATCGACCACGACGTCACCACCGCGGGGTCCGCCCGCGAAGCGTTGGACGCCGTGACCTCCGGCCATCCCTACGACGCCATTCTCTGCGACCTGATGATGCCCGAGATGTCCGGGATGGAACTCTACGACGAACTCTCGCGCATCGCGCCCGAGCAGATCTCCCGAATGATCTTTCTCACGGGAGGAGCGTTTACGCCACGGGCACAGGACTTTCTCGATCGAGTGCCCAACCCGCGACTCGAAAAGCCCTTTGACCTCGACCAGCTTCGGACCATGCTCCGCAAGATGGTGCGGTAGCGCATCACCCGGAGTTTATTACCCTCGGGGGAGTCCCTGAGTCTGGTACCTTCAAGCGCACCCATGGCGTTCCGTCTCCGGCGAACCCTGGCGGGCCTTGCGGCGTTCACCGCGGTCTACCCATCCGCCTACGCGCAGGTCTTTGAAGTCCCCGCGGATGCCTATCACGGCAGTCTACCCATGGCTTCGGGCACCGGCGCCCAGGCCATGTGCGCCCATTCCCTCTTTGGCGGCTATCCCCCATCGCTCGCCGACGCCCAAGAAGAAATCGAAGGCCGCAGCTTTGTCCCTGTCTTTGATCTATGGTGCGGGACTCTCCCCTACGTCGACTTTACCAACGCGACCGAAAGGGACAGTCTCCACGAAGAGGCTCCCGTGGCCCAGTGCCTGCCTTTTCTCGATCCCGCCCGATCCCATCCCGCAGCGACCTGTGCAGCCGTACCGGGACTCCCCACCGGGACGTACTACGAAAACGGTGGGATGGCCCTGCGTATCGAGGCAAACCTCGCCGTGCGCTCCGCGGGGACGTACACCCTCGCTTTTGGCCACGACGACGGCTTCGGGTTTTACCTCGGCAGCGCAACGTTGCTCACGTACCCGCAGCCCACGGGCGCGCGGGTTGACATGTACGCCGTGCATTTTTCGCAGCCAGGGCTCTACGGCTTTCGACTCGACTGGTTTGACCAGGGGGGTGGCGCCGTCATCGACTGGTACATCGCCACGGGGGACCACACCCGCGAAACCCTCAACGCCCGTGATTTTCACCTTGTTCCCGCGACGGATCTGTACCCCTCGGACACCCTCCCGTGCACGGCGGATTGTGCGCCCTGCCCAGTGAATGCACCCCGCTGCGACGTCGCCAACGCTCGCTGCGTGGCTTGTCTCGACGACAACGACTGTCCAGGGTGTTCGTCATGCAACCAGGGCGTGTGCTCCCCCATGGCGAACCTGCCAGGTCTCGATGGCGGCCCCGGCTGTGTCTCCGACGGGGGAATCCGTCACGGAGACATGAACGACGTTGGTGCGCCCAACCCTACAGGCCCACCGGGATGCGGGTGTGCCGTTCCCCAAGGAATGCCTCGGAGTGGTCTCTGGGCTGCGGCGATCTTCGGGGTAGGATTTCAACGTCGGAGAAGGAGTGTCGCGTGACAACTGGAGATGCCCCGGGCGACGCGATGGGCGCAGAGTTTCTCGCGGCGATCATCGACCACGTGGCGCATCCGATCTTTGTCAAAGACCGGTCGTTTCGCTGGGTGATCATCAACCGCGCGTTTTGCAGCATGGTCGGGCACCCGAGAGAACGCTTGCTGGGCAAGACCGACTACGACTTTTTCCCGAAGTCCGAAGCAGACTTTTTCAGGGCCAAGGACATCGAGATGTTCGAGACCGGGGCCGAGGTGGTAATCAACGAAGAAAACGCGACGGATGTCATGGGGGTGGTGCATGTCCTCGCGACCACCAAGGTTCCACTGCGGGATGCGACGGGGGCGGTGACCCACCTCGTGGGGATCATCCATGACATCACCCCGATCAAGAAAGCCGAAGGCGTGCTGGTTGGAGCCCACGCCGAACTCGCCCGCCGTGTCGCCGAACGAAGCGCTCAACTCGAAGCCGCCCAGGCCGAACTCGTACGCAAGGAACGCCTCGCGGTCCTCGGACAACTCGCCGGGAGCATCGCCCATCAAATCCGCAACCCCCTTGGGTCCATCAAAAACGCCGCGTACCTCTTGCGCATGGTCCTGGGTCATTCGCCAGAGCCCGACGTGCGCAGTGCGATCGAGATCATCCACGACGAAGTCCGCCGCGCCAACCGTATCATCACGGACATGGTCGACTACGCCAAGGTACAGCCTGCACACCCACGCCCGACGGCCCTTGGGTACGTCCTCGAACAAGCCCTCGGGGGACTGTCCATCCCACAGGACGTGATCGTCATCCGAGAAATGACGGATCTCCCGGTCATCAACGTCGACTCCGACCAGATCCAGACCGCGCTGTTCAATCTCGTGCGCAATGCGGTCGAGGCCATGCCCGACGGAGGTACGCTCACGGTGTCCAGCGAAGTCACCGCCGCTGCCGTGGTGCTGCGCATTCAGGACACGGGGATGGGCATACCCGAGGACATCCGCGCGCGGTTGTTTGAACCCTTGCTAACCACAAAGCCCGTAAGCATGGGCCTCGGACTGCTCACCGCCCGCACCCTGATCGAAAACCAGGGCGGCACCCTCGACTGCGTTTCAACGCAAGGCAAGGGAACCCGCTTTGACGTTCACCTCCCCAGGCCCGCGTAAGGCAGTCCCGCGGAGATCAATGCCCCGATCTGAACGCCGATGCATCCCGCCTGG
>VFSW01005433.1_pt1 | contig 18826 bp, 19 predicted proteins | sample 5358111 | NCBI WGS metagenome assembly VFSW01 (sample SAMN11554181, study PRJNA540505) | mine drainage metagenome | isolation source: sediment from site ElyBrook_90M | place: USA: Ely Copper Mine, Vershire, VT | collected 2017 | reverse complement strand
TAGCTATGGGAGTACCGGGAATTGCGTTGCAGCATCCAGTTGTAAGTGGAGCTGTCATGGTCAGCGAGGATGGTAAGCAAGGCGCTGCTACTCAGGATCTACTGTTAGCGAAGACAACAGTAATTGATGGTGCGTCTGCAAATGGTTCGGTTGCGCAGATGTCTCCCGTGACCGTAGTTGGGCAAGCTAGTCCTTTGCCAATGAACTTGCCTGTGCACGCATCGAATACATCTTCGCCGGAGACTCCGATACAGCAGCATCGTGCGGAGCCTAACACTACCTTACTGGAGAACGCGGTCTACTCTGGCGAAGGCGTGAATCACGCTGTACTACAGACAAGCAGCTCTGCGCTGGAAGTGGGGTTGCCACATGGTGCTCACGGTTGGGTGAAGATTCGTGCTGAGTTAGATGACGGCGGGCTGGTACATGCGACGTTGTCGGCGAGATCCTTGAGTGGGCAGGAGATGTTACATCGGGAGTTGCCAGGCTTGACTCGGTTTCTCGAGGCGGAGCATGTGGCCGTTCAGCCATTGGTGACAGAACGGAGTTCGACTCCTGGACTGGACACAGGACAGGGCAGCAACGGAAGCGCTGCTGATGCGCAGAGTGGTCCGAAGCATCAAGGAGGCGCGTTATCAGGGTTAGCTGACCCGCTTACACGCGGCAGCGATGGAGCGGAACAGGACAACACGTTGACGGGTGGAATGACAGATGCCGGACACCTCCTCCGAAGTAGCGGGAGTGGCAGTTGGTTGAACGTAAGAGTTTAGCAACGGAAAGAGAAGGGGATGAATATGGATGCATTGCAGATGAATATAAACGGACCAGTCAGCGCCTTGGCCGCGGCGAAGGTAGCGACGGCCCTGGCGACGCGACAGGTCACAGCCAAGACGAGTAGCAGTGTTCCCACTTCGGGCACAACGAGTTCGACCGGCACGTCGACAACGGCAACTACGGGTGCGGCGACAATCACCTCGAGTGATTTTCTAACGTTGCTTGTGAGTGAGTTAAAGAATCAGGATCCGACTCAACCTACCGATCCGAACGCTTACATCCAACAATTGGTGGGAGTGAATAGCCTGCAACAGTTGATGCAGATCAACCAGGGACTGACGACGATCGAGCCTTCGAAGAGTACGACAACGACTGCACCAGTTACGGCGCCTACTACGACAACTCCAACACCTACGGCGCCAGTGACGGCACCGACTCCGGCAGTTTCTGCCACGACACCCGCTGTTTCCGGCCTGGGCCATCTGACCGCGATGTTGCAGTCATTGACGGGGCTTTAGACGCAAAGAGACTCTGCAATTCTGCTGCTGCAATGTTCAACTAACGATCACGATCATCAAGGAGAAGAACAATGGGATCATTTTCAATTGCTTTGACGGGCCTGCAGGCCGATTCAGTAGAACTGAATACGGTTGGCAATAATCTAGCGAATCTTAACACCACTGCATTCAAGAAGCAGAGCACTACGTTTGAAGATCTGTTTTATCAGCAGATAGGAACGTCGGGTTCGAACAATGCGCTACAGGTGGGTGTTGGAACAAAGGTCTCCGGTACGGCTACCAGTTATGGGCAGGGTAGCCTTTCGACAACCGGCAATGCGACAGACATGGCGTTGAGTGGCGATGGATTCTTTGTTGTGCAGCAGGGCGGGGTGCAATCGTTGACGCGCGCAGGCAACTTTCAGTTGAGTTCGCAAGGAACGTTGACTACAGTCGATGGCGCACAGGTGATGGGATATCCTGCGGTGAATGGCGTGGTGAGTGGTAATACAACGTTGTCGCCGTTGACGTTGCCAGTCGGATCGACAGAGTCAGCAAAGGCGACGCAGAGCTTTTCCATTACGGCGAATCTGAATGCTGGTGCAACGGTTGGTACGCAGTTCGCTACGCCACTGACGATGTACGACTCGCTGGGTCAGAGCCATGTGGCGACCGTGACGTACACGAAGACGGGTGCCAATGCCTGGGGCTATGCTGTGACCTTGCCTACTGCTGATGCCGCTACTGCCAGTGGAAATACGGGGACGCTCACCTTCAATGCAGCAGGTACGCTAACCGCGCCATCGTCGAATGTGGCCGGGATTGCCTTTGGTGGTTTGACGGATGGAGCCAGCAACCTCAGCTTCAATTGGAAATTGTTCGATACCAGCGGTAATCCGACGATCAGTCAATCGACAGCGGCATCTACGACAACGGCCAGCAGTCAGGATGGATTTGCGAGTGGCATCTACCAGAGCTTTGCGGTCGATTCTACGGGCCTGATCACGGCTACATTCAGCAATGGGCAGACAGCGAACATTGGGCAGGTCGCCGTGGCCTCGGTGGCAAATGAGCAAGGACTTACATTGACTGGCAATAACAACTACGTGACCACAGCGGCGTCGGGGCTGGCAAGCTTTGGCGTTGCGGGTGCAGGTGGACGGGCGACGATTCAGGATAGTGCACTGGAACAGTCGAACGTGAACATCTCTACGGAGTTCTCTGATCTGATTGTTGCCCAGCGTGCGTTTGAAGCCAACTCCAAGACAGTGACGACATTCGATACGGTAGCGCAAGATGTGATCGGCATGATTCGGTAACCGCTGATTCGCTGACCATAGAACAGCGCATAGAACGGGGAGTGCAGGTTGGAGAGTGATACTCCAATTCGCTGCACTCCTCGTTTCCGTTGTTACCCAGAGACGAAATCAGGGGTCTGTGTGGATCTTCTTATCTCTACCGAGTGTTGGTTGGCCACATACCTGCAATAGATGCAGGGACTATGGCAACTACATCACCGACCCCAACGTTAGAGGCGCCCGCACAGGGGGGCGCATCGAAGCTAGCACTGATTCCACTTCTACTTGCAATTCTGGCAGCGATTGTGATCTCCGTCCTGCTACTGGGTGGGATTGGCTACTACCTGATACGCAGCGGCAAGCTGGCGCTGCCGACTGCACGTACAGCTCAAGCGACTGTTGCCAAGTCTGAGCCGGTGAAGATTCTGAGTCATACGGTGGAGTTGGAGCCGATGGTGGTGAACCTGGCTGATGCGGGGGGCAAGGCTTATCTGCGCATAGCTGTGACATTGAAAGTTGCCGATCCTGAGCAACCAAAGGGCGTGAAGCCAGCAGAAGAAAAGCCAAAGGAAGGCAATGGCGTAGCGAAGCCTGACGCGGCACTACGCGATACGGTTCTGGATGTGCTGGGACGTCAGAACGCCGAGGCCTTGCTGGCTGTAGATGGAAAGGGCGTACTAAAGGATGCATTGAAGGACGCACTGAAGAAACGCAATAACGACGTTCCAGTGTTGGATATTTACTTTGCTGAATTTCTAGTGCAGCGGTGACGGGAGAGCGCTATGAGTGAAGTGGCTACGACGACATTAGCAGCGCCGCTGGCACTGGCCGGTAGAGCTACGCAACAGATGCTTGAGCCTACGTTGCCGATCGAACGGCATCACGCGTGGCCGGTGTTGTCGCAACTTCCGGTACACCTGACGGTCTCGATTCCCCTGAGCAGTTTCACGGTTAAGAATCTGCTTGGGCTGAGCGTCGGGCAGGTGTTTGGAAGTGAGTGGGCCCATACCGAAGATCTGCCTTTGGCGACAGGGCAGGTGAAGCTGGGCTGGTGCGAGTTTGAGGTGATCGAACAAGTGATAGGTGTGAGGCTTACTCGTCTGGCGTAGCGGACGGGAGCACAGAACGAGTTGTTGTTATTCGGGAGTTAAGGATGCAGACAGGAACAGAGACGTTGAGGACGACGACGCGGGCAGCGGTTAGCGATGGTAAAGGTCTGGCGGGCTGGCTGATAAGGCTGTATCGGAGTCGTAACTGGTCGGGTACGAGAGTGCCAGCACAGATGGAGTTGGTTGAGACCTTACCGTTGGGGACGAAGCGCCAGTTGATGCTGGTGGTGTGTGACGGGCAGCGCTACCTGGTGGGTGTCGGAGCGGAGAGTGTGGACGCGATTGTGCCCTTGTGTGGGACCGCACCTGCGCCGAATGCAAGTACGGGAGGCTACCTATGATCGGCTCGTCCAGGCTGCTGATACTTGGGTTGCTGCTGATGCTGTGCTCTGTAGCGCAGGCAGGTGCGGAGGCGAGAACCCCTGCGTTGGCGCGGGTTGATGCGGGTGGAGGGAACTCATATTGGGTGAAGCGCGGGGCAGGTGGGGGATCTGCGAACAAGTCTCTCGCGAGACCAGCCCGTCATGTGATCGATAAGGCTAAGATGCCGACTGATGCGGATAAGAAGGAGTCTATCGCCGCTGAGCTGTCGCAAAATAAGAGTGTGCCGTGGTCCATTGTGGTGGGGCTGACGCTGCTCACACTGATACCTGCGCTGTTGTTAACGATGACGCCGCTGGTGCGGCTGTTGGTGGTGTTTCATTTTCTTCGACAGGCGTTGGGGACACAGACTGCTCCGTCGAACCAGGTGTTGATGGGGCTGGCTTTGATGATGACCTGGTTTCTTATGCAACCAGTACTGTTACAGGTTGAACAGCAAGCGATTACGCCTTACCAGGCAGGCACGGTGACCGGAGCCGAAGCGATGGATTTGGGGGTGAGGCCGGTGAAGACGTACATGCTGCGCTATGCGCGCGAGAAGGATCTTGCAGTGTTTGCTGCTGCGGGCATGACTGCACGTCCACAGACCAGGGAGGATCTGCCGATACAAGTGGTGGTTCCGGCTTACATTTTGAGTGAGTTGAAGGCAGGCTTTCAGATTGGGGCAGTGCTGTTTTTGCCTTTTCTTCTGGTGGATTTGATGGTCGCGAGTGTAACGACTTCGATTGGCATGATGCAGTTGCCTCCGGTCGTTATCTCGACCCCGCTGAAGATCCTGTTGTTTGTGATGGTGGATGGTTGGAATCTGCTGGCCGACCAACTGATTAAGAGTTTCTAAGAGAGAGCAGGGTGCTATGGGACCGGACCAGACAGTGGAGCTGATGCGGAAGTTACTGGTGGAGGCGATGATACTGAGCGCGCCATTGTTGGTCTCTGCAGCGTTGATTAGTTTGCTGGTGAGTCTGGCGCAGACCTTGACCAGCGTTCAGGAACAGACGTTGACAGCGGTGCCACGACTGGTCGCTGTCTTTGTTGTGGCGATGGTTACGTTGCCGTGGACGGTTCATCGCCTGGTGAACTACACACTGCATCTCTTCAGCAATTTTCATCGTTACCTGGGCTAACTGTCATGACGCATGAAGCAAGTTCGCTCATCTCCGAGTGGCCGCAGTACCTGAGTGCCGCGATGCTGGTGATGGTCCGGCTGAGCGGGTTGATGGTATTTGCACCCCTATTCTCTTCGGCGGCGGTGGCACCACGTATCAAGGCTGGGTTGGTGATTGCGATCACTGTGCTTCTCGCTCCTGCTGTTGCTGCTGTACCGGGTGCCCATGCGGTTCTGGAGATGAAGTCGGTGCTTGGTGAACTGGGAGTGGGTTTGATGTTTGGTATGTCGCTTTCGTTTCTGAATGAGGCATTGATGTTTGCAGGAGCCGTATTGGGGATGCAGTTTAGTTTTTCGCTGGTGAACCTGTTGGATCCCAACTCCAAAGTTGAGACACCGGTGCTGGGTCAGATGCTGAACTGGCTGGGGCTGCTGGTGATTATTGGCAGCGGGCTAGATAGGACGTTGTTGGCTGCGGTGGTGCGGAGTTTTGCGGTGGCACCGGTAGGACATGGGGTGATGGATGTGAAGAGTGCGGCTGCGCTGGTGACGATGGCCGGCGGGATATTTCTTGCAGGGCTGCAACTATCGGCACCGGTACTCGCTGCTGCTTTGACGGTAGAGGTTACGGTGGCCGTGGTGGCGAGGCTTTCGCCGCAGTTGCCCGCAATGATCGTTGGAATTCCGGTGAAGACGATGATCTCGTATGTGGTGTTGATCGGCAGCCTGGCGGTATGGCCGGCCTGGATTGAACGGCACTTTATCGCGCTGTTGCATGCCGCAGAAGGTACGTTGGTGAGGCCATGAGCGAGAAGGGGACGGAGCAAGCCACACCGCAACGGAAGCAGAAGGCGAAGGAGAAGGGTGATCAAGTCCGGAGCCGCGAGTTGCTCTCGGCGATTGCCATGCTTGGGGGCATGTTGATGCTGGGGGCGATGTCGCAGGGCTTTGTTTCCAGTTGGGGAAAGGTGTACGTCGAGAGTGTTCGAGCGGCAACCGTGTTACATGGAGAGGGCGAGATGCCGTGGCAGGAGGCGATACGCCGATCGGTGATGCCTGCGCTGGTGCCGGTTGCGCTGGTGATGGCGGCGAGCTTTGCTGGAGCACTCTCGGCTGGGGTGGCTCAGGGTGGAGGCGTGTCGATCCATCCGGAGGCATTGGAGCTAAAGTTCAGTCGGTTGAACGTGGTGACGAACGTAGGAAATCTGTTCAGTCTGAGGTCGGTCACGCGGATTGTGAAGTCGCTGGTGCCTGCGACGGTGATGGTGGTGGTGGGGTGGAGTGCAATCAAGGAGCTTATGTTGCCAATGCCGGTGATGAGTCTGTTGCGGCTGCCAGCGATGTTCTCCACGGCGTATGGGTTGATGGTGGATGCCGCATGGGTGACGCTGGCGTGGTCTGCGCTGGACTATGCGATGGAGTGGAGGAGCTGGAATCAGCGGCTGATGATGAGCAAGCAGGAGATGCGTGATGAGATGCGCGACGCCATGGGCAATCCGCAGATCAAAGGAAAGATTCGCCAGATACAGGCTGCGATGCGTCGACGAAAGGTGAAGGCGGACATGAGCCGAGCGAGTGTGGTGATTACGAATCCGACCCACTATGCGGTTGCGCTGGAGTTCAGCTTTGAGACGATGCAGGCCCCGACGGTGCTGGCCAAGGGACGTGATCTGCTGGCAGCCGAGATTCGCGAAGAGGCTCGGTGGCTGGGGATTCCGATGATCGAGAATCCGCCACTGGCAAGGAGTTTGTACCGATCCGTGGAGCCGGGGCAGTCGATTCCTTATGAGTTGTATGCCGCTGTGGCGGGGATTCTGGCTTATCTGTATCGACAAAAGATGGAAGAGCGGATGCGTCGGGAGAGACAGATGGAGGCGATGCGATTGCGTGCAGCGCAGCCGGTGTCTACCGCGATGGGGTTGCAGGGCTTTGGAGGTGGGATGTGAGTGAAACGACGGTAGGTGGGCAGAGCGGCGACATGGGCTCGAAGCTGCGGGTTTTACTGCTGCCGGTGACGGCGATCAGCATGGTGTTTGTGATGATTATTCCGGTACCGAGTGTGGTGCTGGATGTGCTGCTGGCGGCTTCTATTACGGCGTCGGTGATTGTGTTTCTGACGGCAGTGCAGGTGCGGCGTGCGGTTGATTTCTCAGTGTTTCCGACACTGCTGCTGTTGCTGACGTTGTTTCGGTTGTCGTTGAATCTGGCCTCCAGTCGCAGGATTCTGTTGCACGGTCATGAGGGAACCCATGCTGCTGGCGCAGTGATTGAAGCCTTTGGTCAGTTTGTGGTGGGCGGCAATTATGTCGTGGGCTTCGTGTTGTTTCTGGCGTTGGTGGCTATCCAGTTTCTGGTGGTAAGCCATGGTGCGGTACGCACGGCGGAGGTTACAGCACGGTTCACTCTGGATGCGCTGCCGGGCAAACAGATGGCGATCGATGCGGATATGAATGCCGGATTGATTGATGAACAGGGCGCACGGAAGCGTCGCCAGGCGATTGCCCGCGAGGCTGAGTTCTATGGGGCGATGGACGGTGCGGCAAAGTTCAATCAACGCGATTCGCTGGCGACGATCTTGATTACAGGAATCAATATTGTTGCGGGGTTGCTGATCGGAGTGCTGCAGCAGGGCGCGGACCTGGCAACAGCGGTGAAGACCTACACGATTCTGACGGTAGGGGATGGATTGGTGACGATGATTCCCAGTCTGCTGGTGTCGATTGCTGGCGGCATGGTGTTGACGCGGGCCTCATCGGCGGGTTCGTTGAACGACGAGCTGGGAACCCAGTTGCTGCGTGGACGGAACACGTTGTGGATTGCCTGTGGTGTGCTGCTGGGCCTGGCTATGATTCCAGGCCTGCCGAAGCTGTCGTTTGTGGTGATGGCGGTGGGAGTCGCCCTGATTGCACGGCGGCTACCGAAGGCGGGGGAGGACACACAGGTTGCAGAGGAGGAGGCCAGTGTCGGCAGTACCGCCGCAGCAGCGACGGCCAAGGGAGCGGAGGCGGCGAAGGGTGAGAACCTGGCGTCGTTGCTACGGATGGATGAGTTGACGCTGGAGATTGGTTTTCAACTGATACCGCTGGTGGATGAGAAACAGGGCGGACAGATGCTGAACCGAGTGCGTGCGCTGCGGCGGCATATGGCTACGGAGTTGGGATTCATTGTGCCAGCAGTGCACATTACGGACAATCTGCGATTGAAGCCGCGGGAGTATGTGGTGAGTCTGCGTGGGGTGGAGATTGCCCGGTGGCAGACGGAACAGAACTGCCTGCTGGCGGTGAGTGCCGACCCGAAGGCACGGGCACTACCGGGCGTGGAGACAAAGGAGCCTGCGTTTGGGGTGATGGCGCGGTGGATTCAACCGGGGCTGGAGGAGTCGGCGCTGGCTGCGGGCTACTCCGTGGTCGATCAGACGACGGTGATTGGGACGCATCTGGGCGAGTTGATCCGGCGGCATGCGCATGAGTTGCTGGGGCGGCAGGAGGTGAAGCGACTGCTGGACAGCATGAACGAGAGCTATCCGAAGCTGGTGGAGGAGCTGATACCAAAGCTGATGACACTTGGCGAAGTACAGCGGGTACTGCAGCAGTTATTGCGGGAGCAGGTGTCGATCCGCGATCTGGGCGCGATTCTGGAGGTGTTGGTGGAGGCGGCGCAGCAGTCGAAGAACATTGTTCACCTGGTAGAGAGCGTGCGCCAGTCGCTGGGCCGCGTCCTCATTCATCCGCTGCTGGATGGGGATGGTGGGTTACGAGTGCTGTTGCTGGAGGAGATCTTACAGAGTGAGCTGGTGGGCACGTTCGATCCGCAGAGTGCAGGGCTGCTGCTGGGCGATGGATCGAGACCGGTGGGGAGGCCTGCGGAGTATTTGAAACGGCTGGTGGAGTCTGTGAAACGACTAACCGCTGGGGGGTCTACTTCGGCACTGCCCGTGCTGTTATGTCCAAGTCCAGCCCGCTATCACTTGCGGCGATGGCTGGAGCCGTTTCTGCCGAAGGTGACAGTGCTGGCCCCGGGAGAGATCCCCGCCGAGATCCGCATACGCAGCGTGGGGACGGTGGGGTAAAGCAGACGGCGGGCACGAACAGGTGAAAGCAAGGCGCAGCACAACGAAAGAGAGGGACGAATGGGCACAGGAGATGCGATGAAGGCCGCAGGATTGGCAGGGATGATGGATCGCTTTGGCTTGCTGGGGAAACAGAGTGCGATCTCCGGACAGCCGCTGGGGACGGAGGCGATGGGCGGTGCGTTGCCCGTGTTCACGCCGTTTACCGGTGCGGATGACGGCATAGGCGATGCGCTGGAGAGCAGTGTGGCTTCGGACCGCGACCGACTGTTGATGGAGCATCTGCCGACGGTGCGGTATATCGCGCGGCGGATCCATGAGCGGTTGCCGCAGCATGTGGAGCTGGACGATCTGATCTCGGCTGGGATCGTTGGGCTAATGGATGCGTTTGCGAAGTTCGACCATGGCAAGAAGGTGCAGTTCAAGAGCTATGCCCAGTTCCGTATACGGGGCGCGATCCTGGACTCGCTGCGTACGCTGGATTGGAGTCCGCGTGAGCTGCGACGCAAGGGTCGTGCTGTGGAAGAGGCGATCCGCTCGGTGACGCAGCGACTCGGTCGTGCGCCGATGGAGCAGGAGATTGCGGAGGAGATGAAGCTGGGGCTGGAGGAGTATCAGCACCTGTTGGGCGAGTTGAAGGGTTTAGAGATCGGCAGTCTGCACATGGAGCGGTCGGAGGATTCGGGCGATGATGAGCTGGCGTACATTCCGGGGTCGCCGGAGGAGGATCCGCTGTTTCGCTGCCTGCAGGGTGAGATGAAGCAGCGCTTGATCGATGCGATTGACGAGCTGCCGGAGAAAGAGCGGCTGGTGCTTACGTTGTACTACTACGAAGAGCTGACGATGAAAGAGATTGGGTTGACGCTGGGGGTGGTGGAGTCGCGGGTGTCGCAGATTCACTCGTCGGCGGTGCTGCGGCTGCGGGTGGCCTTGAGTGTGATGCGTGCCGGCAGTGTGAGTGCAGGCGCGAAGTCTCAAACCCGCTGAGCTGGAGTACCAGTCGCGCGAACTCGCAGGAAGGAAGGTAGTCGGCTCCATGGAAAAGCAACTGGGACAATCAGGGATTGACGCGCTCTTTAGCGCTGCGATGGCGCAGGACGAGAGCGCATTGCGTGAGTTGGATGCACCAGAGCTGTATAACTTCAAACGCGCTGGGCAGATCAGCAGTGAACAGTTGAAGGCGATCAGCACCCTGAACGATCAGTTTGCCCGGAACCTGATGCATACGTTGGGCGGATGGCTGCGGATGCACTTCGATGTGAAGCTGGTGGCGGGCGAACAGTTGACGTACGGCGAGTTTGTGAGCCGGCTGGGTAAGCCGACGTATATGTGCTCGATTCGGGTTGAGCCGTTCGATGCGTTGGGCTTGATGGAGATTGAACTGTCGCTGGCGCTGCCAGTGGTGGATGTGCTGCTGGGAGGGATTGGCCAGGCGGCAGAGGTTCGACAGTTGACGGACATTGAAGAAGAGGTTTTCTGGTCGGTGGTGCAGATGATCGTGCAGGAGTTGAACGTTGCCTGGCAGCAAGTGGGGCTGGAGCTGTTGTTTGAGAAGCGTGAGATGGAGGATAAGGTGCTTCGGATCATGACGCCGGGCGAAAAGACCTTGTGCATGAGCTTTGAGGTGCGTATGCCGGAGGCGCAGGGTGTGGTCAATCTGTGTTTGCCGGCATCGATTGTGAATGCGATTTTGCGACGGATGGTGGCCGAGGGTGATCGTCCGCGGAGGCGGTCGAAGGAGGCCCGGCGACGGATGCGGGAGCTGGTCAGCGAGGTGGCGGTGGGCGGGACCTTGCAGTTTCCTCCGCTACGGCTGCGGGCTCGGGAGTTGGCTACGCTGGAGCCTGGAACCCTGCTGAGGCTTCCGTTGGCAGCGCATTGCGATGCGGAGTTGCGGGTGGGTGGGTTGATGTTCAGTCGCGCCCATATTGTCAGCAGCGGTGAGCATAAGGGCGGACAACTGATTGGCGATGCCAGCTCGCTTGCGGTCTCAACCAGCATGAGCCATGCGAACTAGAGAAGGGGCAAGCAATGGAGAAGGGAACGGTGGCGGTGGACGACGTAGTTGGTAACGAGACGACGCTGGGATTGCTGTACGACATTGAGCTGGATGCGACGCTGCAGTTTGGTTCGCGTCAGATGGCTTTGCGCGAGGTGTTGGAGCTGGGCCCGGGGGATGTCGTGGAGTTGGAGCGGCATGTATCGGACCCAGTGGATCTGGTGGTGGGTGACAGGATTGTCGCGCGGGGCGAGGTTGTCGTGGTGAGCGGCAACTTCGCCTTGCGCATAACCGAGGTAGCAACGCCGCAGATGCGGTTGGAGAGCATACGATGTCTTTTCTAAGCAGAGGGAACAACAGGGGCGAGGCGATGCAGGAGTCGGGACGGAGTTCCTTGTTGGGGCTGGACCGGTACACCCCGATGAGTCCGGTTGAAGGTGTGGCGCAGGGTTTGGATAGCGAGGTTCGGCTGGATCATCCGTGGGTGACGAACGAGAATGCCCGTGGCACTTGTGGCAATGCAGAGTGCGTGAGTTCGTGGACGATGCCGTGGCGCAATCGGCGACGACCGCTGTTTGAAGGGGAGTGGGGGTGTAGTGGCCGGTGTGTACTGGCCATGGTGCGGGCTGCGATTCGCCGGGAGCGCGGGGAGCGGAGCATGTCTCCGGTAAACACCGTGCATCGTCACCGGGTGCCGCTGGGCCTGGTGATGCTGGCTCAGGGATGGATTACGCATCCACAACTGCAGATGGCGCTGGAGGCGCAGAGAAGTAGCGGCAGCGGACGGATTGGTGACTGGCTGGTGAGCGAGTGTGGACTGGAGTCGGAACAGGTGACGCGCGGGCTGAGTGTGCAGTGGAGCTGTCCGGTGCTGAGCCTGGATGGATTTACTCCGGAACGGATGGCCTTGGTGGCACCGCGGTTGTTTCTGGATGAGTTTGGGATGGTGCCGCTGCGGATCGCGGGATCTCGGCTGATCTATATGGCGTTTGAGGCGCGGCTGGATGCATCGGCTGCGTTGGCAGTGGAACAGATGTCGGGACTGAAGGTGCAGAGCGGTTTGCTGGAGGATAGCCAGTTGCAGATTGCCCGAGCGCGTCTGCTGGAGTGCGAAGCGGTGCCGGCCAAACTGGAGCAGGCGGGCGATGAAGACAGTCTGGCGGCAAGGATCACGGCGGTGTTGGAACAGAAGCAGCCGATTGGATCGCGGCTGGTACGGTTGCATGGCTATTACTGGCTACGAATCTGGCTGGAGTCCGGGACCAAAGGGGTGGCGGGGATGATGCCGCGGAGTGCAGAGGATATGGAAGATTATCTGTATCCGATACAGGGTCGTGCCTGAGAGCGCTGGTGAGGAGGCGGAGACGTTGGAACGTAAAAAGGAGAGCCGCTGGGCTCTCCTTTTGCTGGGTGGCAATAATATCTGTTAGAAGGCTGAGGCTGTCTCGGAGTTGCCGCCTGCGGTGGTCTCCGCAGTGGAATGGTTGGGACCGAGACCGAGCTTGATGATGGCGCGGGAGTCCGGGATCAACTTGGTCTGCCAGCCGTTGTCTGCTTGCAGCTTCTGCATGGCTGCCTGAGTCTGCGCGTCCCACTGGCCGGAGGGTTCACCGGAGAGATAGCCCGATTTGATGAGTGCGGACTGAATTTCGGTGGCGCGAGCACTATCGATGGCGCGCTGACCACTGGGTTTTGAGCTGGCTTTGGTATGTTTCTGGACCCTGGGAGAGGTGGGACCACGACGGGTGTGGATGAGAGCAACGCCCGGGGCTGCGATTGCCAGAACGAGCGTCGAAGTGAAGATCAGTCGACCGAACCGCATCATGTAGCAGGACCTCGTTGAGAAGTGAATATAGGCGTCCGTAACGGACACAACACGCTGTTGATAGATTACTGCTTCGTTACCGATGGGGCAATCGAAAACGGCTTGAGTGCCGTATCGAATGGGGGATCAACGGTGCAAGTAAAGCTGATTCAGAGAGTTAGTGCAAAAACAAAAGCCGAAGCTACAGGGCGAATTTTCTGCCTGTAGCTTCGGCTCGATGGGTGGTTCGGGTTATGGCAAGGTGCCGCCAACGTAGGAGTTGCCCGTGGTTCGCGTATCCCGGACGACGAAGACTACATCGTCCTTGGACTTGAGCGAGCTGACGATGGCCCGGTAGCTGGCTTCGTCGGTAACAGGCTTCTTGTTGATTTCGACGATGACCGCTCCCTTGCCGAGGTTGATGTCGTCGGCGAAGGAACCGGGCTTGACGCTGGAGACGATGACGCCGCCGGGGATGTTGAGCTTTTTGAGCAGGGCTGGCGGAACCGGCGAGACGGTGATGCCGAGGGTGTTCTGTCCCGGATCGGGTGTCTGCTGCGGGCTGTTGTCATCCTGTTCGCCAGCGATGTCGGCGTAGGTCTTGGCGCGGTCACCGATGCTGACGTTGGCGGTGTTCTGCTTGCCGTTGCGCAGGTAGCCGAGCTTGACGACGGAACCGACCTTGCGGGCGGAGATGTCGTTGACCAGGTCGTCGCCATCCTTGATATTGCGTCCGTCGATGGAGACGATGACGTCACCTGGCTGGATGCCGGCCTTGGCTGCGCCGCCACTGGGGGTGACTGTGCTGACCATCACACCGTTGGAGAAGCCGTACATACGGCCAACCGCCGAGTTGAGCGCAGGCTGGAAGCTGATGCCGATGGAACCGCGGGTGACCTTGTGATCCGGTCCGATGAGCATGTTGTAGACGCTGGCGATGGTGTTGGACGGCATCGCAAAGCCTACGCCCTGAGACCCCATGGACTGGGTGTAGATGGCCGTGTTCATGCCGACGACCTGGCCGGCCATGTCAACGAGTGGACCACCGGAGTTGCCGGGATTGATGGCTGCGTCCGTCTGGATGAAGCGCTGGAACTGCGACTGCGAGACGCCGTTGGGGCTGGGCTCGTCGATGGAGCGGTTCTTGGCGGAGACGATGCCAGCGGAGACGGTCTGGGAGAGGCCAAAGGGACTGCCAATGGCGAGGACCCAGTCGCCGACCTGTGCGCCGTCTGAGTTGCCCAGCTTGACGAAGGGCAGTGGCTTGTCGGTGTCGATCTTGATGACGGCGATGTCGGTGTCTTTGTCGACGCCGATGACACGGGCGGGACGGCCCTCTTCGCCGGCTCCGCCATCGGGATCGGTGGAGAGCTTGACGAAGATCTTGTCGGCTTTATCGACGACGTGATTGTTGGTGATGATGTAGCCGCGCGGGTCGACGATGAAGCCGGAGCCGAGAGCGCGATGTTCGCCGCCCATCATGCCATCTTCGTCGCCGCCGTCACCCTGGCCGCCCTGGCCGCCGAAGAAGCGGTTGAAGAAGTCCTGCATATCGCCGGGAGCCTGCTGGTCTTCACCACCCTGACCGTGGCCGGGGATGGAGCGACGGTGAGGATTCCTGGCAGTGGATTCCTTGGGGAGGGACTCGGTGTTGATGTTGACTACGGCAGGGCCGACCTGTTTGACGATCTGCGAAAAGCCGTTGGAGAGAACCGTGGGAGAGGGAATCACGATCGGGCGAGCGTCGGAGGAGTCGGTGGACTGCTCCTTGCCGCTGACGTTCCGGGTAAGCACAGAGCCTGCAAGTATGCCTGCGGAGAGTGTCGCCAAAAGAACAAAGGTAGAAGTGAAACGACGGCTGCGGATAAAGTCCATCAGGGTCGAATTCGTACGATTCGGTGTGTCCATGTGGTAAGTCTTACCTCGTTTCGTGCAGTTCGATGCTTCGAGCCCAAAAAGCGGCTACGCGAAGGTGAGTATAGCTGTTTCCCGCGCGCTTCTCTGTGTATAGAGTCACGCTTGGGCATAACGGTTGTTTAGACGTGACGAGATGTCAAAAGTGTTCGTGAGGTGGAAGCGCGCTTGTTTCCAGAGCGGTTATCAGGAGGGATGGACTGGTACCGGCGCTGCGGCGGTCAGGAGTTCGGTGATGGCGATTCCGGCCAGAATGAGTGCTGCTCCGGTGAGGGAGCGGCGTCCGAGGCGCTCGTGAAAGAAGAGCAGCGAGGTAAGGAAAGCAAAGACCGGTTCCAGCGTGAGCAGGACGGCGGTGTGGGTGGGAGGAAGATGCTGCTGGGCCCAGCTTTGGATGGTGAAGGCGGCTGCCGTTGCGAACAAGCTGGTGATGGCGAGCGCTGTGATCAAGCGGACGGACAGGATGAGGTGGGGGTGTCCACCAAGAGGCAGGGTGATGGCCATAATTAAGGCTGCAAAGCCGATCTGTAGGGTGGCGAGTTGGGCTGCAGGTATGCCGCGGGAGGTGTGTGCGATCGCCAGCAGGTGGGCAGCAAAGGCCAGAGCACAGGCCAGCGTGAGCAGGTCGCCGGTGCCGATGCTGCTGAAGACATCCTGAAGATGGGTTCCGGCGGGGGTGGTGAGCAGCAGCAGACCACTGAAAGCCAGCAGCGCGCCAAGTGCGGCATTCCAGCGGGGAGCATGGGTTTCGGCAGGGCGAAGCGCGGGAATGACCGTCAGCAAGGGAACGAAGACCACTACCAGGCCGGTGATAAAGGCGGATTTGGCAGGGGTGGTGCGGGCGAGACCCGCAGTCTGGAACTGGTAGCCAGCGGCGAGAAAGACGCCGACGACCACTCCGGAGAGGAGGGTGCGGCGGCTGAGATTGCGGAGTTGGCGGTGGTTGATGGCGACCAGCGCGAGGAAGGCCAGGGACATCCGGAGCAGGTTAAAGAGCAGCGGCGAGGCATCCTGCAGGGCGTCTTTCACGACGACAAAGGTGGCTCCCCAGATGGCGACGACAGTAAGGAGCAGGATATGGGCGAGCGTGGAAGGACGGATAGAGGCGAGGAGCGATGGACGAGTCAACGTAGGTGAGTCCTTAGATTTCCGGGGGCGTTGCGAATTGCTTTTTGGCAGCTATTTCGAGGTGTTGGCAGCGTGGGTGGCCAGTTTCTGGCTGATAAAGACGACGTCGCCATTGACGATGGTCTGGAGTATCTGAGTGTGGAGTAGTTGCTGGGGTGAGACGGCGGTGATGTCGTGATCGAGGACAATGAAGTCGGCGAGATACCCGGGTTCCAGACGGCCTTTCTGGTGCTCGCGAAACTCGGCAAAGGCGGAGGCCTGGGTGTAGGCGTAGATGGCCTGATTGAGGGTGAGTTTCTCCTGCGGCTGGTAGGTCATGGTCCCGGCCTCGTTCTGGCGGGTGATGGCGGAGTAGAGTCCTCGGAAGGGATTGATGGATTCGACCGGGTAGTCGGTACCGAAGGCGAGGGTAACGTTATGGTTCAAGAAAGTCTTCCAAGCATATGAATATTTGGCTCTTTCTGGCCCCAGACGCGCTTCGGCCCAGTTCATATCGGTGAGCAGGTGGCTGGGCTGCATGGAGGCGATGATGCCTTCGTGGGCGTAGCGGTCGAAGTCTGCCGGGAGCAAAACCTGGGCATGTTCGATCCGGTAACGAAGGCTGGCCGGGGTGGGGACGGCGGTGGAGTCAGGTTGGTTGACGGAGGTTGCTACCTGCTCGGCGGAAGATAAGGCATTGAGCGCATAGGAGTTAGCGCGGTCGCCGATGGCGTGAAAGCCGAGTTGGAAGCCAGCGGCGGCGCGTTCGCTGGCCATCTGGTTGAGATCCTGCTGGCGGTAACGGGGGATGCCGGAGTTGCTGGGGTCGGCGGTATAGGGCTGGGCCATGGCAGCGGTGCGGGAGCCGAGCGAGCCGTCCATAAAACCTTTCAACATGGCGAGGTGGAGCAGCGGGTCGTCGGCGGGGTGGCTGGCGCGGCGTTCTTTCAGAATGGCGAGCGGAGTATCGAAGGCCAACCACTCGGAGACGCGGAGGTGGAGTTTGCCGGTGTGCTCGAGTTCTTCGAGGGCGAGAAAGTCTTCCCAGTCAGAGTTGTCCTGGACGGAGGTGACGCCGTGGCTAAGAGCGTCGGCAATGGCGAGATTGAGCGCCTGACGGCGGGTCTGAAGGTCGGGCGGGGGGATGTGGGCCTCGATGAGCTGGATGGCAGGGGTTTCCCGGATGATTCCGGTGAGGACGCCGTTGGCATCGTGGGCGATCTTGCCGCCTGCCGGATCGGGGGTGGTGTTGCTGATGCCCGCGGCGACGAGCGCGGCGGAGTTGGCTACGACGATGTGGCCGTCGACGCGGTAGAAGACGGCAGGATGCCCGGCGGTGACGGCATCAATATCGGCGCGGGTGGGGAGCAGCCTGGTGGGCCAGAGGGTGTGGTCCCAACCGCCGCCCTGAAGCCAGGAGCCGGGAGTGGCGGCGCTGGGTGCGGTGGCGACGAAGGTGCGGATGCGTTGCAGCATGTCCGCCAGCGAGGTGGTGCCATCGAGATCGACGGCGAGTTTTTGCTGGCCAGCACTGGCGATGTGGGTGTGAGCATCGTTGAAGCCGGGCATGACGAAAGCGCCATGGAGGTCGACGATGCGGGTTTGAGGGGCTTTATGGCGCAGGATGGCTGCATCTGTGCCGACGGCGACGATGTGGCCGTGGGAGATTGCGAGTGCGGCGACCCGAGCGGGGGTGGCCGAGGTGTCGTCCGGACGCAGGTGGGCTCCGGTGAGGATATTGCCGTGGAGATAGATGGTGTCTGGAGGAGACACAGGGGTCTGGGTGTTGAGGCTCTGGGCGGCCAGGGCGGCGGCGGTGAGCAGCAGGAGCGTCGGCAGAAGAAATTTAGGCTGGAGGGGGTTCACGCACGCAGTTTATCAGTGTTTATAGGGACTTGCGTGGTTATACGGATGGGGCGAGGAGTTGGACGGTATCGAGCAGGGTGAGGAGGATGCGGCGGAGGGCAGTTTCGCGGCCGGTGGGGTCGTACCACTCCTGCAGGGTGTGGATGCCGCCACCGGTGCCCCCACAGCCGATGGCAATGGCTGGAATACCCAGTGATAAGGGGATATTGGCGTCGGTGGAGCCGATGCGGGGCTCGGTGCGCAGGGTGAGGTGGCGGTCTGCGGCGCGCAGAGTGCGGAGGAGTGGAGCGTCGTCGGGCAGGGCGGCGGCGGGGCGGTCGCCGATGCGTTCGATGTGTAGCGTGGGTGGTGCAAAGGTGGTGTTTTGTCTGGCAAAGGTGGCTACGGTACGGTGCAGCAGATCGAGCAGGTCGGATTCGGTGACGAGGAGTTGGTGGGGGTCGGTGGAGCGGAGGTCGAGCAGGGCGGTGGCGGACTCCGGGATGGAGTTGATGGAGGTGCCGCCGGAGATCTGTCCGATGTTGAGAGTGGTGCTGGGAGAGTCGGGCAGGGGGAGTTGACCGAGGGCGACGAGGGCGTGGCTGAGCAGGAGGATGGGGTTGGGGGTTCCGGCATCGCTCCAGGAGTGACCGCCGGGGCCAGTGATGGTTACGCGGAAGCGTCGGCTGCCAAGCGCGCGGGTGACGACGGGGCCGGTTCCGCTGCCCTCGAGGACGATGGCGGTGGCGATGCGGCCCTGATAGCTGCCCTGGGAGAAGAGGTGGCGCATGCCGTTGAGATCGCCGAGGCCTTCTTCGCCCACGTTGGTGGCGAAGAGGATCGGTATGGGTGGGACGATATTGGCGAAGCGGAGGGCGGCGGCGATGGCGAGCAGGGCGGAGAGGCCAGCGCCGTTGTCGCAGA
>VFSW01005432.1_pt1 | contig 18827 bp, 15 predicted proteins | sample 5358111 | NCBI WGS metagenome assembly VFSW01 (sample SAMN11554181, study PRJNA540505) | mine drainage metagenome | isolation source: sediment from site ElyBrook_90M | place: USA: Ely Copper Mine, Vershire, VT | collected 2017 | reverse complement strand
ACAATGGAGGACGTTCCAACTATCGATCGCGGCTGAGCCACGGAGGTACCGACGATGGATGACGTTCCAACTACTGAGGACGTACCCACTATGGATCGCGCGAAAACGACCCGAGCAATCATTTTTGAACGAGGAGTCGGTTGTATTCCCGCTGTTTCCAAAACTTGGCCAACTACGATATTTGCGTTGTCAGGATTAGAAAATGTGGGCGTCAAGTCAACGGTCAATCCGTCGATTTTTGCTGCCCCCACACTCTGTTGAAAGCTCTCCACCTTTCCGCGAACAAATATTTCGGTAGCGCCAGGAACGTAGGATTCACTCAGGCGAGTGATTGTTAGCGCAGGCGCATCTAATTTGCTTGTGACAGCCACCATGTCGCCCGCTTGCAATGTCGCCAAGGAATCAGCAGTGCTGAAGCCAGGGCTTCCTTGTTGCCGGAACGCCGTATCTTTGGAAACTGTGAGGCGCTGGCCTGCAACCACGAATTCTTGGTGGGACAGATCGACTGACTCCACCTCGCCGATTACCCGCAAATCAGGCCCAAACATTCCCTTCAGTTGGGCAACGGTACTATCAGCGAGCGAGGGCAGTGCTGCTAACAATCCACATGCAGTTGCAATGGCTCTTGCAAGATTTTTGGCTGACCCTGAGTTGGTCCGATTCATCCCCATGCTCCTTAGAAATTCTTACGCACTCACTGAGTCAATAGTCTTGATCCACTAAAATCGATGCAGTCGCGAAGTCGAGTGTTATCTTCGGCCGGCTCAACGTATAAAAAGCATTGAACGCCTGCGCGTATATCGGCTTTCTCGTCGCGCTCAGCCGGCATCTTTTCTTGAAGGTCGATCGCCGCAAACGCATCAACGCGATGCAGAAACTGACCGCCGACAACCTTTAAGTGCGCCTGGAAAGCCAACAACTGCCGCGCCGTCAAAGGCGAGTCCACGATCACGGTTCGCTCAAACAGATCGGTCCCTTCCCGACCAATTCGAGTGTTGTTTTCTAATGTCGCCAAAAGGGAATCCACAAGGCTGGCAAGTCTCCCCAAGTTCTCCGGAGTCAAACTTGCTTCGATATGTTCTTGCTTCAACGGCTTCCAAACATTGGCACCAACTTCAGTAATCGCTTTAATCCGGATGAGTTCCTGCAATACAAACTCCGGTGAAACGCCAGGTGCATGCCTCGCGACCAATTTCGAGAAACTTAGGTGGTTACCTACAAAGGGCAGATCCACTGGAAACCCGTAGGGCCCGACGTAGTCCCTGTCGTTATGCCAACCGTGCAGGACGCGCGCGTAGTGATTCGAAATTTCTACTAACTCGCTAGCCTCAAACCTCTCCTGCTCGAGTAGGACCTCCTTGACTTCATCAGCAGGCATACCGGTCAGACGGCTCACAGATTCGACCGACTGCCTTTTGTCACGCGAACCGAAGTCCTTTGCGGCTGACTCAACAAATGCCATTCGCGCCATAGAGGCGAAATGTGAATATGTGAATCCCTCACGCAACATAATCTTCACCAATGGTCGAAGAAGGCGCTTTATGGAAACCGAAAATACTGTTTTTACATTATCTGGCATTTGTGAACAATTTCACACATCTTGAGAAAAAATTGGTGTTTTCTCTTAATGAAGAGAACTACGAGTTTATGTCAAAACTACGCGCTTGTATGCAGCAAGTATCTGAAATAGCTACTTTTGTGCCCACGCTGCCGCATTTACATAAGGGCAAGGCGCTAAGGCTGCTGCTATGCAGCATGCTTATGGTAGATATTGTGTTGTCTGCGGCTTGCAGCCCGAAGTCCAGTACGGCGATTAGTAGCGGGACTCCTAATGGATCGGAAGCAGCTACAAGTTCAACTAGAGTGTTGCGTAGAGGCCTGCCCGGCGAACCGCGCACGTTGGATCCGCAAATTGCTGACGACGACTTCTCGTTTCAGGTGATTCGCGATTTATATGAGGGTCTGACAGCCGAGGACCGCGATGGCAAGATCATTCCTGGAACTGCCAAAAGCTGGCAGGTTGATCCCTCCGGCACGAGGTACGAGTTCGTGCTGCGGCCAGACCTGAAGTGGTCAGACGGAAGCAGACTTACCGCCGATGATTTTGTTGAGGCTCTTCGAAGAGCTGTGGACCCAAAATCGGCATCCGGCTCTGCTGCACTGCTAAACGTAATAAAAAACGCGACCGCGGTTATTTCCGGGCGAATGAAGCCAGACAACCTAGGTGTATCCGCCGATGGTGACTCAAAGGTCATAATCACCTTAGAGCACCCAGCACCTTACGTTCTTCAAATTTTAGCGCAACCTATAGCCGCACCATTTCATAGGTTCAGTCAAAGCATATTGAGTGAACAACAGCCTAGTAAGCAACTATTCGACGGGCCTTACGTCTTATCACACCGCTATCCAGGCTCCAGCATTGAGTTGAAGCGGAACCCGCTTTATTGGAACGCGCAATCCGTTGCAATAGAAACAGTTCGCTACCTGACTGAGGATTCACAAGGTACGGAATTACGCGAATATCTTGGAGGCCAGTTGGACATGACCTTCACTATTCCCGCCTCTGATTTAGACAGGATTCTCGCGACACATGCCAATGAGGTACAAACCTCTAACATACTGTGGACACTCTATTTAGCGCTCAACCTCACCGAACCGCCTTTGAAGGGAAGCAGAGAACTAAGACAGGCACTTTCGATGGCTGTAGATAGAGAAATGATCGCTAAGCATGTAATGCCGGGAGTCTCCCCAGCGTTTAGCTTTGTCGCGAAGGGCATTGCTGACTACGATCGGCCGGAATACGCATGGTCCACTTGGAACCGCGAAAAGCGCGTGAGTTACGCGAAGGAGTTGTTCGCGCGCTCAGGATATTCGGCACAAAGACCTCTTAAGCTGCGAATGTATTTTAATAATGATGAAGGTGTAAGGCGATTGATGATAGCGGTTGCCGAAAATTGGAAGAAAGATCTGGGAGTAGATCCGGAATTAGTCAGCGACGAATTCCGCGTGTTTCTTGATGGCCGACGCGACAAAAGTAGATGGGAGGTCGCGAGATTAGGATGGAGCGCGGATTACAACGACCCGCAGGACTTTCTTGAGAATTTTGCGACTGGAAATCGGCAAAATGATCCGGGCTATGACAGCGAATCGTTTAATCGCCTAATAGACGAAGCAAGGTCTGAACCCATAAATTCAAAGCGGCTAGATCTCCTAAGACAATCTGAAGTAGTACTGTTGGGCGACTATCCGATAATACCCATCTACTTTTACTCGGCACGGCGCCTGGTCAAGCCCTATGTCGGCGGAGCGGTGCTGACACCTATGAACCGCACATATACGAAGGACTTATATTGGAGGGCAGCGACCAGCCACTAGCCTGAATTCCTTACTCTGAGTCGCGAGTAACCACATGAGTAGGGCGGTGACACCTTAGATGGGACTTCTCAATTAGCGCGCTCAAATACCTCTTCCGTCCCGCCTATGGCGGTGCCGCTGGCGTCATATTGGTTTTCTCCGTCCTGCTCTGGATCACCTCCAAGGCCGGCCTCCTCGGCCTGCCGCTGACCCTGATCCTGCTCTCCTGGCTGTTCAAATACGCCTACATTCTCTTCGATCACACGGTGCGCGGATTTGATGACCCGCCGGCGCTGGACATCCAGTGGCTGAACCCGGTCGACGAGTTTCGGCCGCTGGTGCAATTGCTGATTCTGAGCGTGGTCTTGGGCGCCGCCTACTCCATCGGGCACGCCGTGGGCCGACCCGCGGGCCTCGGCTTCCTGGTGATCGTGGCCACCGTTCTGCAGGCATCGGCAGCCATCCTCGGATTGGAGGGCAGCGCCCTGCGGGCCCTGAATCCAGCGGCCATCGGCCGCCTGATTGCCGCCCTGGGCGGCCTGTACGCCCTGGTCCTCGCGGTCATCGCGGCCTACACCGCCGCGTGGATGATGCTGTCGCAGTTGGCGGTGCCGTCGTGGCTGCTGACCCCGGCATGGATGTTCGCGCTGCTGTCGGTGTACAGCCTGCTCGCCGGTGTAATGTACGAGCGGCGCGACCCGCTCGGCCTTGAGGCGTGGCGTTCGCCGGAGCGCACCGAGGCGCGGCGACTGCAGGGCGAGGCGCGCCGCAATGACGTCATGATTACCGACGCGTACGGCCTGGTGCGCGCCGGGCGCCACACGGAGACCTGGGAGAACCTGCAATCCTGGTTGGCCGCTCGCGGACACGACGATGCCGACTACCGCTGGCTGTGCGCGCGCACCGCCACCTGGACCGATGCCCGTTACGTCACCCGATTGACCGAGGAATTCATCGAACGCCTGCTGGCCCGAAAAAAGACCGGCGAGGCGCTGGATTTGGCGACCCAGCGCTTGCGGATTGACCCCAGCTTTCGTCCCAAGACCGCCGCGAGCACTCTTTATCTTGCGGAACTGGCGGTGCAAGGTGGCGGTGCTCCATCCGTCGCGCGGGCGCTGCTCGGCGATTTCGCCGCGCGCTTTCCCGGCGATCCGCGCATCATCTCCGCACAGCGACTGGCGCAGGTACTTTGAGCGCACCAAAGTGGGGCGCTGAACGCACCCGCTGGGTGCGTTACCTTGCCCCGCAGCATGTAAGTCAATGATTCCGTGGGCCGACGAACGCTGGCACGGTTTTCGCTAAGCTCGCATTCCGGGGGGAAATTTGCGCACAGAGCCGTACGACGAAATGCATGCGAGCGACGGCGTTGCACGTCCCAGCTACCAGCACTATGAACAGTGGCTGCGCTCGCAACCCACGCAGCGCCTCGACCAGAAGCGCGCCGAGGCTGATGCCCTATTCCATCGGGTGGGCATTACCTTCGCCGTTCACGGCCAGGAGGAGGGTGCGGAGCGCCTCATCCCCTTCGATATCGTTCCACGGGTGCTCCCGACCAACGAGTGGCAGCGCCTCGACGCCGGGCTCAAACAGCGCGTGCGCGCGCTGAACGCCTTCATCCACGACATCTACCACGATCAGCGCATTCTGAAGGCGGCCGTCGTGCCGGCCGATCAGGTGCTCTGCAATGCCCAGTATCGCCCGGAGATGCAGGGCGTGGATGTGCCCGGCGGCATCTATGCGCACATCGCCGGCATCGACATCGTGCGCGACGGCGACGGTGAGTTTCGCGTGCTCGAGGATAATCTGCGCGTTCCCTCCGGCGTGTCCTACATGCTCGAGAACCGCAAGATGATGATGCGTCTGTTTCCCGAGCTGTTCGCGATGCACAAGATCGCCCCGGTGGATCATTACCCCGACGTGTTGCTCGACAACCTGCGCAGCGTGGCGCCCACCGGCGTCGCCGACCCCGTCGTGGTGCTGCTCACCGCCGGCGCGCACAACAGCGCCTACTTCGAACACGCCTTTCTGGCCCAACAAATGGGTGTCGAACTGGTCGAGGGCCAGGATCTGTTCGTGCGCGACGAGGCGGTATTCATGCGCACCACCCGCGGACCGCAGCGGGTGGATGTCATTTACCGGCGCATCGACGATGATTTTCTGGACCCCCTTGCCTTCCGGCCCGACTCGATGCTCGGCGTGCCGGGCCTGCTCACCGCCTACCGCGCCGGCCGCGTCACCATCGCCAATGCCATCGGCACCGGCGTGGCGGACGACAAGTCCATCTACCCCTACGTGCCGGACATGATCCGCTTCTACCTGGATGAGGCGCCCATCATCCAGAACGTGCAGACTTGGATGCTGCGCCGCCCGGAGGACCTGCAATACGTGCTCGCGCATCTGCCGGACCTGGTGGTCAAGGAAGTCCACGGCGCCGGCGGCTACGGCATGCTGATTGGGCCCGCCGCCAGCCGCGGCGAGATCGAGGACTTTCGCCGCAAGATCATCGCCGCGCCGCAACGCTACATTGCCCAGCCGACGCTGGCGCTGTCCACCTGCCCGACCTTCGCCGCCCAAGACCTGGCGCCTCGGCACATCGATCTGCGGCCCTTCGTGCTCTCCGGTCGCGACGTGAGTATCGTGCCCGGCGGTCTGACCCGGGTGGCGCTGCGCGCAGGCTCTCTGGTGGTCAACTCCTCGCAGGGAGGCGGCACCAAGGACACCTGGGTGCTGGAGGGCTGATGCTGAGCCGCACCGCCGACCATCTGTACTGGATGTCCCGCTACGTCGAGCGCGCCGAGAGCCTCGCGCGCCTGGTCGACGCCCATTACCGCATGTCCCTGCTGCCGCATTCCGCGGCCAGCCTCATCGCGTCGCTGCAGGCCACCATGGCCGCACTGCACCTCGATCAGGCCTATGGCGAGCGTCACCCGCGCATCGAGCCCGCCGCGGTGTTCAATTTCATCAGCCTGGATGGCGATAATCCCGGCAGCATCCTCAGTTGCCTGCGGGCGGCCCGCGAGAATGCCCGCGCGGTTCGCGGCACCCTCACCTCGGAGCTGTGGGAGACCCTCAACGGCACCTGGCTGGAGGCGCGCTCGCTGGTGGTCCGCGGCACGGCGGGAGCCGACATTGGCCAGTTCGTCGAATGGGTCAAGGAGCGCTCGCACCTGACCCGCGGCGTCACCATCGGCACCATGCTGCGCGACGAGGCCTTCCACTTCACCCGCATCGGCACCTTCCTCGAGCGTGCCGACAGCACCGCGCGCATCCTCACCGCCCATCAGGACGACCTGCAGGCGGGGGCCGGGGCTGGCACGGTTCCGGATCCCTACGAATGGAGCGTGTTGCTGCGCGCCTTGTCGGCCTTCGAAGTCTATCGGCGCGTATACCGCGAGGTCATCACGCCGCGCCAAGTGGCGCAGATGCTCATCCTGCACGCCGACATGCCGCGCTCCCTGCTGCGCTGCTGCAAGGAGCTGTACCAAAACCTTCGGGCGGTGGCCAACGAGCAGTCCGCCGAGACCGAGCGGCGCGCCGGCGAGATTCACGCCATGCTGCATTTCACGCGCATGCAGGATATCGTCGATGGTGGGGTGCCGCGCTTCCTGTCCCAATTCTCGGACCGTATCCGTGACTTGGGCGATCGGATTGCCTCGGACTTTCTCGTGCCCCCGGTGGAGGCCTGACGCCATGCAGCTGCACATTCGCCATGAAACCCGCTACCGCTACGAGCGGCCCATCAAGTACAGCGCCCAGAGCCTGCGCCTGACGCCGCGCCGCGATCCCTGTCAGCGCGCGCTCACCTGGGGCATCAGCGCGCCGGGCCGGCGCATCGAACAAATCGACGCCTACGGAAACGTCTCCCATCTGCTCACCCTCGAGGAGCCGCACCGGGAAATCCGTATCCTGGTGCAGGGCGTGGTCGAGACCAGCGACGGCGACCCGCGTCAGGACGACGGCGCCTTGTCGCCGCTTGCCTTTCTCGCCCCCACCCAGCTCACGGCGCCTGATGATGCGCTGCGCGAATTCGCGCACGGCGCGGTGCTGGGCGAATCGCAGCCGCGCGCCCGGGCCCACGCACTGGCCGCCGCGGTGTGCGCCGCCGTCGCCTATCGCCCCGGCACCAGCGAGGTGGGCGACAGCGCGGCGGCGGCCTTCGCCGGCGGTCTCGGCGTCTGCCAGGACCATGCGCACGTCTTCCTCGCCTGTGCCCGCGTGCTCGGCATGCCGGCCCGTTACGTCAGCGGCTACCTGCACACCGGCGAGACCGACCAGGCGGCAAGTCACGCCTGGGTGGATGTGTGGCTCGGACCGGATCAGGGCTGGTACGGACTGGACGTGACCCACCAACGGGCTGCCGTGCGGCAGTACTGCCGCCTCGCCGTGGGCCGTGACTACCTCGACGCGGCGCCGGTGCGCGGCGTGCGCCACGGCGGCGGTGGCGAACGCATGGAGGCGACGGTGCTGGTGGCCGATTCGGCCCAGCGCCAGCAGTAGTTTCTGTAGAATCTCGCCGCATGACTTACTGCGTCGGCCTGCTGGTCGACACCGGGCTCGTCTTGCTGTCCGATTCTCGGACCAATGCCGGTGTCGACCAAATCAACACCTTTCGTAAAATGGCGACCTTCCAGGGCGCCCCCGATCGGATCATGGTGCTGCTCTCGGCCGGCAATCTGGCGGTGACCCAGGCGGTGGTGCAGCTGCTGCACGGCGCCGGACCCGATGACTCGAGCGCCCCCATCTACCAGGCACCGACGCTCTTCGACGCGGCCCGCGTGATCGGCGATGCCCTGCGTGAAATCCATGCCCGCGATGCGGCGCACCTGAAGGATCAGGGCCACGAATTCAACGCCACCTTCATCCTCGGCGGACAGATCCGCGGCGAGGAGCCGCGCCTCTTTCACATCTACTCGGCCGGCAATTTCATCGAATCCTCGATCGACACCCCCTACTTCCAAATGGGCGAGTCGAAGTACGGCAAGCCCATCATCGACCGCGTGATCACCCGCAGCAGCAGCCTCGCCCAGGCCGCCAAGTGCGCCCTGGTGTCCATGGACTCGACCATCCGCTCCAATCTGTCGGTGGGCGCGCCGCTCGATCTGGCCATCATTCGCCGCGACGAATGCCGGCTCGCCACGCATATCAGCATCGACCTGGACAACGAGTACTTCAAGATGCTGCGCGTGCGCTGGGGCCAGGCGCTGCAGGAAGTGTTCAGCGAACTGCCGAATCCGAACTGGTAGCCGGCGGCGGGCGCCCCGCGCTCAGTTCTTGGCGGCGATGCGCTCCTGCAGGGCGAGCAGCACATCGTGGCGGGACACCTCGCCGAGCAGCGTCGCATGCCATTGTCCGGCGGCCACCGGCAACACCTTGACCTTCTCGCGCAGAAACCCGTCGAGCGCGGTGGTCAGACTCATCTCCGGGGTGAGCGCGAAGGGCACCGGCACCCCGAGTTCACCCACCTTGCGCTCCGGATCGATCTCTCCCGACTTGACTCGCGCGAGAATGGCGCGCGGATCGAGCATGGCCAGCAGCTGCCGGGTCTCATCGATCACGTAGACATTTTGCGCCGGGCGATTCGGCAGCCGGTGCAGCATGTCGCGCACCGACACCTCCTCCGACACCACCGCCGCCGCCGGCTTCACCAGCGCCTCCACCGTGCGCAGATGCCAATCGACGTCGCCGTGTTCCGGGGCGCGTTGCAACGAGGCCTGATACACCGAGCGACCGCGCCGGTAGGCCTTGGCGGTGTACAACGCGGTGACGCAGGCGAGCATCAGCGGCAGCACCACGTCGTAATCCAGGGTCATCTCGAAGATCATCAGGATCGAGGTCAGCGGCGCATGCGTGGTCGCGGCGAGGAAGCTGCCCATGCCCACCAGCGCATAGGCGCCCGGCGAGGAACCCGCGCCCGGCCATCCCCAGTGAATCAAGGCATTGGCGAGCGCCCCGACCGCGGCACCGATGAACAAGGTCGGTGTGAAGATACCGCCGACCGCGCCAGAACCCACGGTGGCGGTGGTGCTGACGATCTTGGCCACGAACACCCCCACCAGCAGCCAGCCGCCGAGTTCGCCGTTCAAAATGGTGCCCACGACGCTGTAGCCATTGCCCCAGACCTGCGGAAAGGCGAGCGAGATCAGGCCGACGACCAAGCCGCCCAGGCCGAGCCGCACGTACACCGGCACGGTCATCAATTCGAAGCGCTTCTTGGTCCACTCCACCAGCCCGAGAAAGGGCGGCGCCAAATGGCCGGTGAGCACGCCGAGCACCCCATAGGGAACCAGCTCCCAGTTGCTGCCGAATTGCACATGGGGCACCACGAACACCGGGCCGTAGCCGAGGAAGCGGTGGATGGTGACATTCGCCGTGACCGAGGCGACCAGTAGCGGCCCGAAGCTCTCCATGGCGATCGAGCCCATGACGATTTCGGCGACGAACAGCGCACCGGCAATGGGCGCGTTGTAGGCGGCCGCGATGCCGGCGGCCGCGCCGCAAGCCACCAGCAGACGCCGGCGCGACACCGGGGCGCGCGACAACGAGCCGAGTTTCGAACCGAGCAGCGCCGCCAGCTGCACCATCGGGCCTTCGCGACCGATGGAGCCGCCCGAGCCGATGGTGAACAGCGAGGACAGGCTGCGGATCAGGGTCGGGCGGGCGGCGATGGCGCCGTCGCCGACGATGATGGCCTCCATGTAGTCCACCGCGCCCCGCCGATCGAACAGCCGCGCCCCGTAGTGCATGACCAGGCCGGCGGCCACGCCGCCGGCCACCGGCGCCACCACCCGGTGCCACCCCTGCAAATCGCTCGCCGCGTGCACCAACCCGCTCGATTCCCCGGTGAGCAGCCTTTGCACCAGGCGGATGCCGATGCGAAAGGCCACGCTCGCCAAGGCTCCGCACAAACCGGTGATCGCCGCCCAGAAAACCAGGCCGGTGAGTTCCTCGTGCCCGAGCAGCAGCAGGCGCAGCCGGGTCAGCCGCCGGATGGGCGCAGCCGCGAAATTTCTCAGGCGACGGTTCATGGCGGCGGTGGCATGGCGGGCGCCGCCGGGCGCTCCCAGTGCAATTCTGCCAGCTTCGGCACCATGGGCAGCCAGCCGATCAGCCCGAGAACGCTCACCCCCGCCGCCAGCACGAAGGCGGCGGTGAAATGTCCGGTGCGCTCGACGATCAAGCCCGTCAGGGCCGGCGCGACCACGCCGGCGAAATTACCGATGGAATTCTGGATCCCCACCCAGCGGCCGGCGGCCAGCGGCCCGGCGAGGATCTGCGGCATCGCATACACCCCCGGCGAGGAGGCGCCGGTGAGCGCCTGGTAGAGGAACATCGCGGCCAGGGCGAGCCACCGGGGTCCACCGGCCATGGCCAGCATGCAGAGCACCGCGCCGAGATGCGCCGCCGCCATCACCGACTTGTAGGCGCGGTCCGCCGACCCGCCCCGCCCGATGAAGCGGTCGATGGCCACGCCCGTGAGCACGGCGCTCAGCGCATTCACCAGGTACGCTCCGCCCGCCAGTTGCGCCATCTCCGCGGTGGAGAAGCCGCGCTCACGCACCAGATAGAACGGCAGCCATGACAACATGAAATAGAACACATAGTTGCTGGAGAACAGGCCGAGGCTGGTCCCCCACAGGGCCGGCCGCCGCAAAATCATCGGGAAGCTCGGCACCGGCGCCGCGGGCCCGCCCGCGGCGCGCGGCAGCCGCACTTTCGACCAGGGCAGCACCCCCAGCAGCGACAGGGCGCCGACCAGCACGAAGGCGCTGCGCCCGCCGGCAAAGGCCATCAGCAGCCCGCCCCCGTAGGTGCCCACCGCCGGCCCGAACAGATAGGCGAACGCCACCACGCCATTGGCGGTGCCGAGACGGCTCACCGGCACGGCGATGGCCAGCAGCTTCGAGACGCTGGGAAACCCCACGCTCTCGCCCAGCCCCAGCAACAGGCGCAGCGCCAGCAGCATGCCGAAGGAGTGCGCGAACCCGGTCAGAATGGTGGCCACCGCCCAGGTGGCGAGGCCCGCGGCCAGCACCCGTTGCGCGCCCAGCCGCTCGGCCAGCCAGCCCATCGGGATCTGCGCGCAGGAATAGGTCCAGAAGAAGGCCGACAGCAGCAGGCCGAGCTGCGCTTCGGTGAGTTTCAGCTCACCGTCGATCAGATGCGCAGCCGTCGGCAGCAGACCGCGGTCGACATAGTTGAAGAACAATGCCGCCGCGAGCAAACCGACCACGTACGCCGCGGGCCGCATCGAATCCGTCGCCGTGCCGTCGCGGTTCAGTTCGCGTAGTCCGCCGCGTCGCGCTCGAGCAGGCGCTTCAAGGCGGCGAAATGCAGCTCGGCGCGATCCACGCCGCCGACCGCGGCGCCGCGGGTGAACTGCGCCACGGTGTGCGCGATCACCGGCTCGGGGATGGGCTTGATTCCCCGCCCGGTGGAGGCGGCAAGCACCTGCGCCTGCGCCGCCCGTTCCAAAAAATACAGTCTCTCGAAAGCCTGCGGCACCGTGGCGCCCACCACCAGCACGCCGTGATTGGCCATCATCAGCACCGACTTCGAGCCCAGCGCCCGCGCCAGACGCTCGCCCTCGGTGGCGTCGAACGCGAGGCCGTTGTACTCGACGTAGGCCACGTCCTCGTGAAACATGAGCGCGCTTTGCACCGCCATCTGCAGGCGCGGGTCCTGCAGCATGCCGAGCGCGGTGGCATAGGGCATGTGGGTGTGCAGCACGCAGCGCGCCTGCGGCGCCAGGCGGTGCACGGGCAGGTGAATATGCAGCGCCGTGGGTTCCACCGGACCCCGCCCGCGCACCACCTGACCGGTGAAATCGACCACCATGAAATCGCTGGCCCGCACCTCCGCCCAATGCAGCCCGAAGGGCGCGAGCAGGAACTGATCCGTCCGCCCCGGCAGCAGCAGCGTCAGGTGATTATCGATGCCCTCGTTCAGGCCGTAGCGCGCCGCGAGCCGGTGACAGGCCGCGAGATCCACGCGCGCGCGGCGCTCCTCGTCGGCAAGGGGGGCGGCGCTATGCAAATGAGCGTTCATGATCGGCCTCAATGTAGCAGTTTTGTCATACGGCATCGACCCGCGCAAACGCACCCTAGCGCGGCCGATTTTGCGCCGCAACCCGAATCGGGCGGCGCCTCGTTCACGCAACCGTCACAGGCGGTGCGGACAATCGCCGCCCGGGATGGTCGCGAGGCAACACCGGGGATGGCGTCACCGTGAATACCGTGGATCTGGTGTACTTCAATGCCGGGGGTGGCCATCGCTCGGCAGCAACCGCCCTGGAAACGGTGATTCGCGAGCAGCGGCGCTCCTGGGTGGTGCGGCCCATCGACCTGATGAAGGTGCTCGATCCCCAGAACCTGTTCCGCAAGACCACCGGCATGAATCCGGAGGATTTGTACAACACCCGCCTGGCGCGCGGCTGGAGCCTCGGCCTGGCGCAGGAACTGAAACTGCTGCAGGCACTGATCCGCCTCGGTCATCCGGCGATGACCCGCCGTTTGCGCCGCCATTGGCGGCGCACCAAACCCGACCTGGTGGTCTCCCTGGTGCCGAACTTCAACCGGCCGATGTACGAGGCGCTCACCGCCGCCTGTCCGGGCGTCCCCTACGTGACCGTGCTCACCGATTTCGCCGACTATCCGCCGCATTTTTGGATCGAGCCGCGCCAGGCACAGCATTTCATCTGCGGCACGCCGCGCGCGGTGGCCCAGGCCCGCGCCGCCGGCTATGACGCCTCCCGGGTGCACGCCACCTCCGGCATGATCATCCGTCCCGACTTTTACCGCGACTGGCCCTTCGACCGCCGCGCCGAACGCACCCGGCTCGGACTGGACCCGGACCGGCCGACGGCGCTGGTCATGTTCGGCGGCCACGGCTCGCGCGTAATGCGGCGCATCGCCAAGAGTCTCGACGATGTACAGCTCATTCTCATCTGTGGCCACAATGCACCGCTCGCGCAGCGGCTGACCGCCATGAGCGCGCGGGCGCCCCGACTCGTGCTCGGCTTCACCGCCGACATTCGCCACTACATGCAACTCGCCGACTTTTTCATCGGCAAGCCCGGACCGGGCAGCATCAGCGAGGCCGTGCAGCAGGGCCTGCCGGTGATCGTGGTGCACAACCGTTGGACCATGCCTCAGGAGCGCTACAACCCGCTGTGGATCCGCGAGAACGGCGCCGGTCTGGTGCTCGACTCCTACGACTCGGTCGGCGCCGGCGTCGCCACCATCATCGAGCAGCTGCCGCAACTGCGCGCCAATCTCGCCCGCATCCGCAACCGCGCGGTGTTCGAGATTCCGGACATTCTGCAGGGTATTTTGCAGCCCGCGCGACCGCCCGGCGCCGATTGCGGCAGCGTGCGATCCGGGGCATCATCGCGGGCCGTCGCACTCTCGGAATAGGGTCGCACTCTCGGACTAGGCATGAAGACCTTTTTGCTCGCCTTCGGCGCGCTGTTCTCGATCGTCAACCCGCTGTCGGGCGCCTTCATCTTCTTCGGTGCCACCCACGAACTCGATCACCGCACGCGCTCCCAGGTATCGCGCTGGGTGTCCATCTACGCCTTCAGCATCGTCACCGCCTCGCTGTACGTGGGCGCCTATGTGCTGAGTTTCTTCGGCATCTCCATCCCGGTGCTGCGGGTCGCCGGCGGCATCATCGTGGCGATGTCCGGCTGGCGCATGCTCACCGAGCCGGATGCCACCGAGCAGCGGCGCAGCGAGACGCCCAATCCGCGCTCCATCACCGTGGCGCCCAGCCGCCTGGCCTTCTACCCGCTCACCATGCCGCTCACCACCGGTCCGGGCACCATCTCCGTGGCGATCTCCCTGGGCGCCGGCCGGCCCAGCGGCTTTCACGCCTCCTCGCTCGAATTCTTCGTCGAGACGCTGGCCGCGGTGGCGCTGCTCTGCTTGCTGGTGTACGGCTTTTACCGCAATTCGGCGCGGCTGGCCGGATTCATCGGCGCCACCGGTACCACCATCGTGGTGCGTCTGTCCGCCTTTCTGCTCTTTTGTATCGGCATCCAGGTGCTGTGGAACGGCGCCGCGGAATTGCTCGGCACCCTGCCCCTGGGCAGCGTCGGCGTGAACTGACGGCCCATCCGGCGCCCGCGGGTCAGGCGCCCGCGGGGCGCAGCGGCAGCCGGCGCAGCCGCTCGCCGGTGAGCGCGAACCAGGCATTGGCCACCGCCGGCGCGATGGGCGGCGTGCCCACCTCGCCAATGCCGCCCGGCGGCGCCTCGCTGGCCATGATCTCGGTTTCGATGCGCGGACATTCGTCCATGCGCAGCGGCCGGTAGTCGTGAAAATTGCTCTGCTGCACGCGCCCGTCCTCGATGCCGATCTCGCCGGCGAGCGCGGCCGACAGGCCGAACACCACCGCGCTCTCGATCTGCTGACGGATGAGATTCGGGTTGATCGCGAGGCCACAGTCGACCACGCACACCACGCGATGCACGCGCAGCCGCCCATCCGGCGCACGCGACACCTCGGCCACCTGCGCCACCACGCTGCCGAAGCAGCGATGCAGCGCAATGCCCTGGGCGCAGGCCGCGCCATCGGCGGCCGCGGGCCGCGCGCGGCCCCACGCGGACAACTGCGCGGCGCGCGCCAGCACCGCGCGGTCGCGCGGCGACCCGACCAGCAGCGCGGCGCGAAATTCCACCGGATCGCGCCGCGCGGCGAGCGCGCATTCATCCAGGAAGCACTCCATGAAAAAGGCGTTCTGCGAGTGGTTCACCGAACGCCAGATGCCCATGGGCACCGCCGACTCCACCGGGTGATGCGTCATGCGCGCATGGCGAAATTCGTAGGCCGTGTTGGCGGCGCCGTCGGTGGCGCTGTCGAGCCAGGCCGGCGCGCCCAAACTCGAGCCGCTCGACCGGGTCTGCCAGGCAAGCAGCGCACCGCCGCTGTCCAATGCGGCGCTGGCGCGGCACACGAAGGCCGGCCGATAGAAATCATGCTGCATGTCCTGTTCCCGCGACCATTGCAGGCGCACCGCACGGCCCGGCATTTCGCGCGCGATGAGCGCCGCCTGCGTGACGCAGTCGGTGAGGTAGCGCCGGCCGAAGCCGCCGCCGAGATAGGGGACCTCCACCGCGATGCGCGCCGCCTCGATGCCCAAGGCCTGCGCGGCCGCCCGCCGCGCCAGCCCCGGCGCCTGGGTGCCGGTCCAAACCGTCGCCCGCCCCTGCGCCACCCGCACGGTGCAGTTCATCGGCTCCATGGCGGCATGCGCAAGGAAGGGCACGCGGTACTCGGCGTCGATGCGCCGCGCGGCCTGCGCCAGCGCCGCCTCGACATCGCCGCGCTCGAAATGCACCCGCCCCTCGCCGGCATCCAGCGCCGCGGCGAGTTCGGCCTCGAGCGCGCGGCTGGACAAGCTCGCGGCCGCGCCCGCCTCCCATTGCACCGTCACCTGCGCCAGGGCCCGCTGCGCCTGATGGGTGGTGTCGGCGATGACGGCGATCCCGCCCGAGGTGCTGCCCACCGAGGCCAGACCGCCGGCCACCGGCGGCAGGACCACCACGCGATGCACCCCGGGCAGCGCCAGCGCGGCCGCCGCCTCCACCCGTGCCACGCGCCCGCCGAGCACCGGGCATAGACTCAGCGCGGCATGCAGCAGCTCGGGCGGCATGACGTCGCTGCCGAAACGCGCCGAGCCGTCCACCTTGGCCGCCGTGTCCAGGCGCGGCAGCGGCCGGCCGAGCAACGTGAACTGCGCCGCCGTCTTCAGCCGCGGCTGGCGCGGCAGCGGCAGGCGCGCGGCCGCCGGCGCCAATTCGCCGAAGGAGGCGCTGCGCCCCGAGGGATGGGTCACCCGCCCGTCCTGCGCGGCACACTGCGCGGCCGGCACCTGCCACCGCGCGGCGGCGGCCTCGATCAATACCGCGCGCGCCGCCGCACCCGCCTCGCGCAGCGGCAGGAACTGATCCTTGATGCTCGAGGAGCCGCCGGTGCCGGCATAGTCGGGGAGTTCGCGCAAAATTCGCTGTACCGCGTGGGCGGCGCTGCGCTTCAGCCACCCATGATCCTCGGGCGCGAAGGGCAACGAATCGACGATGACGGTGGCGTTGTTGTACAGCGGATCCCGGGAGGCAGGCTCCAGCGCGATGCGCTCCCAGGGGGCGTCGAGTTCCTCGGCGAGCAGCATCGCGAGCCCGGTGCGCACGCCCTGCCCCATCTCGGCCTGCGACATGACCACCGTCACCGTCTCGTCGGTCGCCACCTTGACCCAGCCGTTGAGGGCGTACTGGCCGGCGGCCGTCGGCAGCGGGTGGTCGGCCTGCAAACGGCGGCGCACCGGTGCCGCGCCCCAGCCGATCACCAGCGCTCCGGCCGCCCCGAGGCCGCCGAGCAGCAGGTAGCGGCGTTTCACGCCCGGCGCGCGCTCATGCCCGGCGCGCTCATGCGCCGCCTTCCAGCGCGGCGCGCACCGCCATTTCCAGATCCTCGCCGGTGTACGGCTTGTACAGCACCGGAAAGCCATCGGTATCCACGTTCGGATTGCCGGTCTGCAGCAGCACCCGGATCTGCGGCCGATGCTGCCGCGCCCAGCGCGCCAGATCCAGACCGTGGATTTCCCCCGGCATGCGCAGATCGGTGAAGATCAGATCCACCGCCAACCCGTCCAGCAACTGCCGCTGCGCGATGTCGGCGCTCTCCGCGACCACCACCTGATAGCCCATGCCGCTCAGGGAGCGAGCCACCACGCTGCGCAGCTGCACATGATCCTCGATCACCAGGATCGAAGCGCCCCGCTCACCGTCTTTCGCGCTCATACAAACCCTTTCGCCAGCCGCCCGAAGATTGTCTTCATGTCGGCCACTCCTTGCAGAAATTCCCCGCTTGACAGCTTACCACGGGGTTGTGCGCCGCCCGCCGTGGCGGGCCTGTGCTGGCCAGCGGGCGCTGTTCGCAGGCACTATGTCCGGCATGAAATCGTACCGCTCTCGGGTGGGCGCGCTGGGCGCCGTGGCGGCTTTGGCCATCAGCCTGTGCGGGTTCGCGCCGGCGGCCGGCACGGCCTCGGCCGGCCTTGGCTCCGCCGAGCCGGCCGGGGAAGTGGCCATCGGCGCCCCGCTGGGTGATGCCCTGCTGCTCGGCCTGAACGGCCCCTCCCGCCGGCTGGCGCAATTGCGCGGCAAGCCTCTGCTCATCAATGTCTGGGCGAGCTGGTGCGGTCCTTGCAAGCAGGAAACCGCCTCGCTCGAGCGCCTGGCCTGGCTCGAGGGCGTGCGTGAGTTCAACATCATCGGCATCTCCACCGACGACGACCCGCAACGCGCGCGCGACTGGCTCGCCGATTCGCACGCCACCATCAGCCAGTTCATCGACACCGACCTGCGCATGGAGCATCGGCTGGGTGCCTCGCGGCTGCCGCTCACCGTGCTGGTCGGCGCCGACGGCCGCGTGCTCGAGAAGATCTACGGCGCGCGCGAATGGGACAGCGCACCGGCGCGCGCGCTGCTGCACGCCGCCTGGGCGCGCGCCGGCGCCGCCCGACCGGCAGGGCCCGGCCCGGCGCGGACCGCACTGGGGCATTTGGAATTTCGCGCTCGCCGCCTACCCCTGCACCCAGGGGGCCAGACGCAGGAAGCCGTGGATCTCATCGGGAATCACAAACTCCTCGAAGGGCAGCCGCCGCGCCTGCAGCCGGCGCGCCAGATCCACGGTCTGCTGAAAGCGCACGTTGCGGTCGTCATCCCCCTGGATGAGCAGCACCGGGGAGCGCCACTTCGCCACCGCGGCGTCGGGCGATGACTCCCAGGCCACCCGCAGCGCCTGCTGGCGATCGCCCTGCTCGTAACGGGTGCCCGGTTTGCCGAACCAGTCGTCGAACTCGCGCGACCAATCATGCACGCCGTGGATGTCCACCCCGGCCGCGAATACATCGGAATTGCGCGCCAACGCCAGCGCCGTGAGATAACCACCGTAAGAGCCGCCCCACAGGCCGAGGCGCCGGCCATCCACGTCGGCGCGGCTCTTCAGGTAATTCGCGGCGGCGAGCACGTCCTGATATTCACTGGCGCCCGTGGGCCCCCAATGATCGGGCTGATGGAAAGCCCGGCCATAGCCGATTCCCAGCCGATAGTTCACCGCGAGCACCACGAAGCCCTGTGCCGCCAGATATTGGTTCACGGCATAGGCGTTGCTGTAGTACTCCATGTAATGCCAGCCGAGCAGCATTTGGCGCGGCGGCCCGCCATGCACGAACACCACCGCCGGACGGCGCGTGCCCGCCGGGGCGTCGGTGGCGAACACCTGTCCATGCACCTGCATGCCGTCGGCTGCGCGGAAGGTCACCGGCTGTGGCGTGATGAAGTGCGCCGCCGGAAAATCCACCGGCGTCTCCCCGGCCGCCAGCACGGCGGCCGCGCCGCCCTTGAGATCCACCAGCGCCACCGCCGGCGGCCCCGGGGCGGCGGAGTCGACGCACGCCCCCCGCCCCGCGCCCGG
>VFSW01005431.1_pt1 | contig 18827 bp, 16 predicted proteins | sample 5358111 | NCBI WGS metagenome assembly VFSW01 (sample SAMN11554181, study PRJNA540505) | mine drainage metagenome | isolation source: sediment from site ElyBrook_90M | place: USA: Ely Copper Mine, Vershire, VT | collected 2017 | reverse complement strand
CCGGGCAGCGCCGGCGTATGCTCGCGGTGCAGTGCGTCCAGGTCGAACTTATCCATGCCCAGCGCTCGCATGAGCAGCGGTGCGATCTGTGTCAAGGGGACCCATGTCTTATCCACTCTGCCTGTAAACTGCGCCCCGGAGATCAAGAGGGGTACATGCGTCTCGGCCTCGCGGTCACCGCCGTCTACAGGCGAGCCACGCACTGTATAGCGAATCGACTCGCGAGGCTCAATCACAATGTCTGGCATGCGCGGGTCGTCGGCGGGTGGGTTCATCGTGAGCGCAAGTTCCGCTCCAGTGGCAATGGTCGCGATCCCGAGCGCATCCGCCCGCTTCCCCAATGCAGCAACGACCTCGTCCGTCTTCGCTCCATCGCGCAGCCACAGCATTGCCGTGCCCTCTGCGGCAACGTGTAGCACTACATCGTGCTCGGTAGAATCGGCGGCTGCAGCGAGTGACGCAGCATCCACCGACTTCGATCGCTGAGGACTGATCGTGCCCTCGCCGAACGCGGATGTGACGACGATCCAGGTCGAGTCGTAGAGATGCGTGTTCATCAATGCCGCGATGATGCGATGAATCTGGCCATCGGTGGCAGCAAGTGCTTCGTTGACGGTCGCCGAAGGTTTGCCATCGTAGCTTTGATAGGCGGACACTCCCTCGCGCTCTGCTGCATCGAACGCGGTCAGCGTCGCGCCGAAGATCTCCGGTGGGGCCGCAGCGCGCCCGGTGCAGTCTGTACCATCGATCCACTTGAGTAGAGCATCCACTCGCGAGGCGTCCTGGCTTGATTCGAGGGGAAGCGTGTTGGCTCTTTCGCCTGCGGATGCGCTATAGTCGCACGCCTCATCCAGTCCCTGACCGGATGGTCCACGGAGCAGATCGGTCAAGACCGCACTGTTGCCTGCCCATGCGGTGCGGCCGCCTCGCGCATGCACAATCTCAAACAAAGTATTTACCCGCAACAGGGCATGCGGCGAAACCGGCACACATCCGCGCCGAGGATCGAGCGGAGGTCTCGGCATCGTTTGTCCATGCATTGCATGCTCAGTGCGTGTGTCCAGCGGAATCGCCGCGCCGTCCGATGGGCCAGTCGAGCCGCACGCAGATCCGGGAGGAGATAGAGAGCGATCGTAGCCGTCGAAGGTCAGGATACCCGTCGAACGTGGCGAACCACCCGTTACGGCCGCCAACAAGCCTGCTGCTGGATCAGCCCAGGGCACATGAGCGTTGGTGTACGTTACGCCGCGTCGACTCAACTCGGCGAGCGCAGAGTCGGGATGTGCAGCGACCCACAGCGTCAGATCGAGCGCGTGCATGCCCTCGATATTGAGCAGGAGCACGCGGGCGGCAGGATGATCGGTAGGCGTATGTAACAGGGGTTTCGGATAAAGTTCCTGCGCCAGAGACAACGACCCGGTCGGCAACGAAGCTGCAATCAGCAAGCCGCAGCACAGCGTGAAGCGGGACGATAGACGCCCTGAGAGCGACGATCCTCGCCGGTGCGTCACTGCAACTTCTTCGCCTCGGTGGCGTCCATCTTCGCGGGGAGAGGCGTGTAGATCGCATCGTCCACAAGCGCCCTTTGGCCCTCGCGACTCAGCGCATAGCGAATGAACTCGCGAAGCAGAGGCGGTATGGGCTTGTCCGGCTCGCGGTTGAGGAAGATGTAGATGACGCGGCTGAGCGGGTAGGTCTGGTTGGCAACGGTATCGAACGTCGGCGCAATGAACGAGTCGCCAGCATGAACAGCCAGCTTCAGCACTTTGGTGTTGGGGTTGGTATTCCACGCGAGCCCCGTATAGCTGATTGCATATTTATCCGCTCCTACTTTATCCGAGAGAGGAATCACCGTATGCTGCGTCTGAATTCCTTCGCGCCACTGCCCACCGGCAAGGACGTGCATGGCAACAAAGTTGTCGTAGCCGTTCGGGATCTCGACACCCCAGGCGTGAATCGGCTTGTCGGCCCACTCACCCGTCAACCCGAGCTGACCCCAGGTCGTAATGGGTTCGCGAATTCCGCGGTTATGTGTCGCCGAATAAATTGCGTCGAGTTGAGGGAAAGTGATCTCGTTCAATGGGTTGTCTTTATTGACGATGAACCCGACCGCGTCAGTAAACGCCTTCGCTTCGAAACTGCCGCCGGAGACCGCAATCGCCAGTGGCATATAGCCAAACTTGTCTACGAACGGCGTCTCTTCCCGCCCCATCATCTCGCGCGAGATAAAGGCGAAGTCTGCGATCCCCGATGTCAGCCGCGGTCCGCCCTGGCCCGAGCCGCCGATGTCCACTGAGATCGAAACGCCGGGATAAATCTTCGTGAAGCCTTTGATCCACGCCTCCATCACCGACGTTACGGTATTGGACTCAACCCCTTTCAATGTTCCGGAAAGCCCCTTGATGGGTTGATAAGGAAGGATTCCGGAATCAACCTTTGCGCTGTAGGGCAGTGGAGGATTCGGCCGCGGCGCCGGCTTCTCGAGGTCTTGTGCGGACACACCACGGGCAGGGACGATTGAACTCATTGCAACCAAGAGCGTTAGGGCAAACAACTTTCTCATGCGTCGACTGAAGCTCCATTCCGAGGCTAATTATGCCGCCGGGCCATTTCAATCTGTCAAGGTGAAGCTCGACTGAACCAAGGGTGAAAAAGAATTCACGAGGGGCGATCGCGGCAGGGATCCATCCCACAAAGTCTCTTGCGAGAGGTGACTCCTTTTGGCTATCAATCTCTGATGAAGCAATTTTCATTTGAGGTTCAGCGCAACATCATTTTGGAACAGCGTAATGTTGACGCACAAATAATATGCCTTCCAGATGTTTTGAATCGCGCGGATCGAGATGGGTGCCCTGGAAACCAGCGCACTGAAAGTCGCTCGCACAAATGAAATATCTGGAGTAATTCATGCTCTCTGTAGTCGGTAAGACTCTCCCACACCTGCGCGGCGTTCTTCTGATCAGCGCGTTCGTCCTGGCAGGAATATTGGCTCGTGCACAGAGTGGCAGCGCCACGCTCCAAGGCACCATCACCGACCCCAGCGGTGCCGTAATCCCCAACGCGAAGATCGAGATCGTCGCCCAGCTTACCGGCGTCACCCGCACCATCGTTTCGAGCGCCGATGGGTTCTACGATGCTTCGAATCTCAATGCAGGTCGCTACCGGCTGACGTGCACGGCACCGGGATTTGCAACCGTCGTTCAGAACGACATCACGCTGACTGTCGGTGTGACGCGTGCCCTCGATCTCTCGCTCAACCTCTCGACCTCCGCGACCACGATTACGGTCAGTAGTTCGAGCAACCAGGTCAACACCGCCGAAACCTCCATCCAGGGCGTCATCGATGGCAAGCAGACCCGCAACCTGCCCCTCGACGGGCGCGACTGGACGACGCTGGCCACCCTCAACACCGGTGTCTCGCAGGTCCTCACGCAGTTTGCCGGAGCAGCAACCGCGACTACTCGTCTCTCACGCGGCCTGGGCGCACAACTCACCATCGGGGGCAACCGGCCTCAGCAGAACAGCTATCGGCTCGATGGCATCAACATCAACGACTATGCCAACGGAGGGCCCGGATCGGTCTCTGGTGCCACGCTTGGAGTCGACGCCGTGCAGGAGTTCAGTGTGATTACCTCCGACGCTCCGGCGCAGTATGGCCGCATGTCCGGTGGCGTCGTCAACTCCATCTCCCGGCAAGGTACGAATCACTTCCACGGCTCGGTGTATGACTTTGTGCGCAATAGCGTGTTCGATGCGCGGAGCTACTTCGACCCTACGACTGGCGTGCCGTCCTTCCGACGCAATCAGTTTGGAGGGACCCTTGGCGGCCCTATTCACCACGACAAGATTTTCTTTTTTTGGCAACTACGAGAGCTTCCGCCAGGCCCAGGGAGTCAGCCTTCAGTCCACCGTGCTTTCACCCAATGCACGTAAAGGGCTGGTGGCCTGCACCAGCGGAGCAAGCTGCAACGGCGGCCTGCAGCAACTTACCATCGACCCCGCTGTTGTACCTTTCCTAGCAATCTTCCCTCTGCCTAATTCCACGGTGAAGGGAAACACGGGTTTCTATGGATTTGTCACTACCCAGACCACCAACGAAGACCTCTCCACCATTGACGCCGATCACAACTTCACCCAGAACGACTCCATCCACGGCACGCTGCTCTACGACACCGCGGCAATCGACTCAGCAGACTCAACCGCCCACCTGTATGACGAAGCGATCTCGCGCCGCACCACCGCCGCCCTGGAAGAGATCCACATCGTCTCCGCGCGTCTCACGAATTCCTTCCGCCTCGGCTACAACTGCCCCGCTGCCATTGCTCCAAACGAGAAGGCTGTAGTCAACCCAGCAATTAATAACCCCGCGCTCGATTACTACGCAGGACGCAGAACCGGCGAACTGGCCATCTCCGGCCTGACCACGAGCCAGGGCGGCTCCGGTGCAGTCGGTATTAATCCCTACCATTACAGCTCTTACCAACTCTATGACGACGCCACCTACATCATGGGCAAACACTCCATCACCTTCGGTGGCAACATCGAATACGACCAGAATAACGCCCTGGGCGACGTACTGCCCAACGGGGAATGGGGCTTCGGCTCCATCAATAACTTCCTCACCAACGTCCCAACCTTCTTCGAGGGTGGCACTCCCAACACCCCAGTCATCCCGCACGACTTACGCCAAACCATCTACGCGGCCTATGTGCAGGATAGTTGGCGTATTCGTAACAATCTTACCTTCATCTAACCTCGGTCGCTGCCGCGGCCCGCGAACTTCAGTTTGCCCTCAAGATCGTGTTCTAGGCGTTGGGCCGATGTTGACTATCCCGGGCGCACAAGGATCGACTGCAGCCGGCAACGTCAGCCACAGTTTGCATCAACGACTTGCACCCTCGGCCCTTTTCATAGAACGCGTCGGCAAATACGCCAGGCGGTACGTCGTCACCGGTATAGGCCCCACTCATCGCAATCACGTGGATGCCGGGGAATCGTCCTCGCACTACCGATAGTAATTCGAATCCCGACAACCCGGGCATATTGAGGTCGGAGAGAAGTAAATCGGGAGTCTCACGCTCCATCTCGGATAACGCGGCGTACCCTCCATCCGCAGAACGCACGTTATGTCCAGCCACAGTCAACATCTCTAGCAGGGACGTGCGGAGCAATGAGTCGTCATCGACGATTAAAATATTCAAACTGGTATCGGACATCATGGATTCCACCCTCCTACGCCCAGATACCGGGCGCGCTGAGAAGCACAACAGGACACGCGACTTTACTCCCCAGGCGCTTTACCATAGCCACTTGCGACTCTGCTGACCGTTGACGGTGGCTGGGAAACGCTATGAGCTTGGCATTGATCTCCCGCGCCCGACTGGTGACGACATCTTCCGGGCACCCGAACAACAGAATGGACGTGGCGCTCCGTTTGACATGCCGCAGGCTCCTGGCCAACGCTTCGAGCCGGAATTGAATCCCCATCTGCCCATCCGGACCCGGGTGAGAGTGATTGAGATCGACCACATGGATCATCTCCACGCCAATGCCATTGCTTGCTGCCAACTCAAAGGCCAGATCGAGGGATTCACTGGAGTCATTGTCTAGCTCGGTCACGTACAACAGCGTTCCGCTCATGGAGTTGTTCGTGTTGACGGTCATGTTTTCCTGATTCTTCATATATCCCCCGAGCAAAGCTTGGGAATTAGCTCGTAACGCCTGTGCTGAGGTGAACATCGAGGCAGACCATTATCTGGTCATCTGAACTCGGACTTACCGATGTATCTGCATTTGTGTATCCAAAGGAGACACCTCGTCTTTATTCGAAATGCGTCGAGTCTGATGACGTCGATCAAGACGGATGTCCGATTCCTTTGACGTCCCCGTCGAAAACTTCTGACAAACCTTGTCTCCTGCAAGCCTCTAATCGCAGAAATCTCCGATTGGAACGGCTAATTCAAAGTCGGCGACTGGCGCTTCACGTGCAGCTACCCATCGTAGCCGTTGCGCCTAAGAGAGCGACGGGGGAGGTTCAAGTCAATGCTTCGTTACCTGTCATTCCTTTTGTTTGCCACGATGTGCTTTTCCGCGATTCCGGCGATGGCCGGAACCACCAACCTGCAGAATATGCAGGCAGCCTACAACGGTGAAAGCAACGCGCATAACCGTTACCTCGCGTTCGCAAAGCAAGCTGACGTTGAAACCTATGGCGAGGTTGCAAGCCTGTTCCGCGCCGCAGCGCGTGCTGAGGAGATTCACGCTTCAAATCATGCAGCGGTGATCAGAAAGCTTGGGGCAGTTCCTAAGGCAACTCTCGAAACGCCGGACGTGAAGACTACGCAGGATAATCTGCAGGCAGCTATCAAAGGTGAGACCTATGAACGTGACATCATGTATCCGAGTTTCCTAAAGCAGGCTAGAGCCGAAGGAAATGTCGATGCAATAAGAAGCCTGAATCTGGCGAAGACGGCCGAAGCGGAGCACGCAAAACTCTATACCCAAGCTCTGAATAATCTGGCCAACCTGAAGGGATCGGTCAGTAAGACCTTCTTTGTATGTCCTGTCTGTGGATACACAACCAGGGACATAACCTTCGCGAAATGTCCGTCGTGCTTCACCGCAAAGGAAAAGTTTGAGCACATCGCATAAGCCATTACGACGGATATTCCTTCGCAACAGATGGTTGTTCTTTAGAGCAGGAGGTATTTCATGCTACAACTTCCGCCGTGGCCAGCGTGGTATTCGTTGCATCCACTGATCATTCACTTTCCGATCGCCCTCTTGCTGGTGAGTCCACTATTTCTTCTGATCGGCGTGGTGCGGACTCCACTCAAAGGACGCCCCTATCTAGTTGCTGCGCTCATTTTGCTGCTGCTGGGTACAGCGAGTCTGTTTCTCTCCGTGCGAACAGGAGTTGCCGCCAGTGAACTTGTAGACCGAACACCTCCTGTGGAGGGGTTGCTTCTTGCCCATGAGGCGCTTGCCACCGAAACCAGAAACGTATTCGGCACCCTTTCCGTCATTGCGGTCGGGGTGCTCGTCCTCCCTCTCCTCTTTGGGAAGGCTGACCGACTCCTGTTCTCAAGGATATTGCCGCTCTCCTTCCTGGCTTTCTACGCGGTAGGGATCATCTTCCTTGTAAACACTGCTGACGCGGGTGGAAGGCTGGTTCATGAGTTTGGCGTTCATTCTACAATTTCACCCAGGGCGGAGCAGTCGCTGGCGCCCCCTGGCGGTGCAATCAAGGAATAGGGGAGGCGCGCGCAGTTCTCTCTCGCGCTGTTCAGCCCGTGTAGCGTAGCCTATATTGTGGGTCACCTTCTTCTGAAGATGATCCACTCAGCATTGATCGAGATCCAGGTTCTATTCGGCCGCATGTTCGATCAGTTTGCGTGCGGCGAGGCTATGGACATACTCACTTTGAAGCTGATACCAATCACCGAAACGGGGGATCTGCGGGGCCAACAGACCGCCTTCTGCGTACTGACGCTTTTCGTACTCGTCTTGCTACTGTTACTCCACACGCTCTTTGCCCCAATCCTAGGCGAACCATCTCTTTGGCTTATCCTGCTTTTGGGTCTGGGATTTCTGCTCAAAGTAGGAGAATTGGTGTGGCTGGAGAATCTGAATCGTGCATTGACCGTACAGATGGCGAAGTTGGAAACCGCTATGTCTATTGCGGTCATGTTCTTGCTGACCGGGCTGTTGGCTTACCTGACGAACAGAGATGACAGCCCCTATTTCGTACTTCTCGCAATCCCAATTCTGCAGTGTGCGTACCTGTGCAGATTGTCCTTCACTATTCTGACAATTGCTGCAGCCGACGCGATGATCTTCTTCTGGCTCTGGTATTTCTTTTTGCTCCATCCGCCGGCCCGTCCCACTGAATATCTTGAAGCAGGCATGATCTCCGTCATCTATCTGCTGATGGGACTTTTGACGTGGTTTCTCGTTCATCAACTCAAATCGAACCAGATGGAACTATGCACCAGTCTGAATGAACTTCGAGCCACACGGGAACGTCTTGTCAGCGAGGAGAAGTTGGCCGCCGTAGGCCGTTTAGCGAGCGGCATTGCGCATGAGATTCGCAACCCGGTGGCCATGATTGCAAGTGCGCTGTCCACAGCCACTCAGTCAGGGACGGTGGATGACGAGCGCCGGGAGATGTTTGAGATTGCCTCACGAGAGTCTGAGCGGCTGGAACGTCTCACTGCCGATTTTCTTACGTACGCAAGACCATCTGTTCCCAAGCGTTCAACCGTTCTCATGAATGAACTCCTGGCCTATATCGGCGATGTTGCGACGATGCATGCGGCCAGGCGATCAATTACCGTCACATCAGACTTGACCACAGACCTCCCAGCGGATGTGGATTCTTCTTTGGTGGAAGGAGCTGTGTTGAATCTAATGCTGAATGCTATCGATGCGACACCGGACAATGGCACAATCTCACTGACAGCTACGACTGACGATAAAATGCTCTGCATCAATATTCGGAACTCCGGACCAGCCATAGCCACTTCTGATATCGAGCACATCTTTGAGCCATTTTTTACGACAAAGCCGACCGGAACGGGACTCGGATTAGCAATTGCACGAGGTATTGCAAAGGCGCATGACGGGGACGTGTGGGTAAGTAGCAACGAGGATGGGTGTGTGACATTTTCTATGACGTTGGCGGAGTCGGTGGTCGATGGGGTAGAGAGGGGCCGTGCATGAGTAAGGTATTGATCGTGGACGATGAGCCGAGCATGAGACGTATCCTTTCGTCGAATCTCCGTTTGGATTCTCACGTAACGGCAGAGGCCGACAGTGCTTCGGCGGCCATCAGTCTCCTCGCCCGAGAAGATTTTGATGTGGTGATCACGGATCAGAAGATGCCTGGCGGAAGTGGTATGGACGTTCTTCGGACTGTTCAGGAAACGCACCCTCAGACATCGGTAGTGTTTCTCACTGCGGTCGGCACGGTGGAGTTGGCGGTTGAAAGTATGCGCTACGGCGCCTTCGACTTTCTCACTAAGCCGTTTGTCCCTGATGTGGTGCGAGCAACAGTCCGGCGCGCCTGCGAGCGAACTGCCTTGCTCCGGGAGAACGCCGTTCTGAGGAATGTGGTTCGCAAACTCGAAGGGTCAGACGAAATCCTCGGCGATACCCACGGAATGTGCGTAGTGCGCGAAAGCATATCCAAGGTGGCGGGACTGAATACCACCGTATTGATCACAGGAGAGACCGGGACTGGAAAGGAGTTAGTCGCGCGTGCGATTTTCCGTAACAGCCTGAGAGCGAATCGACCATTCATCGCGATCAACTGCGCGGCCGTGACAGAAACGCTGTTGGAGAGCGAACTGTTTGGCCACGAGAGAGGAGCGTACACCGGAGCGGACAAGGCGAGAGCGGGGCTATTCGAAACAGCAGATGGAGGGACGCTCTTTCTGGATGAAGTTGCGGAAATGTCTTCCACAGCGCAGGCAAAGCTCTTGAGAGTCCTCGCGGAGGGCGAATTCCAACGGGTTGGCTCGAACCTGACTCGCCGAGCGGACGTGCGCGTGATTGCCGCGACTCATAGAAAGCTGCAGGAGCATGTGCAGAAGGGACTCTTCCGGGAAGATCTGTACTACCGCCTGGCCGTGGTTCCCATTCATCTCCCGCCTCTGCGCGAACGAAAGGACGATATTGAGGCACTGTGCCGGGAGTTATCCGCAAAGGTTGCGCAAGACATTAAAGTACCCAACCGGCCACTAAGTCCAGCGGCTCTGCAAAAACTGAGTGAATATGCCTTTCCGGGGAATATACGAGAACTCCGAAATCTTCTTGAAAGGGCTTTGATTCTCGGACGAGGAGAGAACTTGAAGCCGGAGGACTTTCCCCTTCAATCGGCGGTGCTGCGATCGAATTCGGTCGGTAACGAGCTGACGATTGAAGAACTCGTACTCCACTTTCCGCAACACCTGGATCTGAGAGATGCTCTGGCACAGTTGGAACGAAGGCTCATAGCTCGGGCGCTCGAATCATCTGGGGGGGTGCAGGCCGAAGCTGCAAGGCGATTGAGCCTGTCGAGGAGCGATCTCGGCTACAAGGTGAGCAAGTATGCGCTGAGTGACAAGAGAGAGTGATGAATCACTGTGACTCATCGACAAACTGCGCTTGGCCGAGGATCGTGCTTCACTGGCGGTGAAGGCACACCGACTCTCATCCGGATCGAGGCCAACACTGGTCAAGGAAATGTCGTTGTTAGAAGAAGGTCCTCAGGCAGGCAACTTGTCATCGGGCAAGAGCACGCGAAAGGTGCCAATCGCTATGGCAGTCAAGGGCGCGGCGAGTGCTACGCCAAGGGGGCCAGCCACAACGGCGAGCAAGAGTTGAGCTGTCATGGTCAGCGCTGGGGGTAAACGGACGATCTGGCGCTCAAGGAGGGGCGTAATGATGTTCCCTTCGAGAAAATGCACCAGAAGAAATAGAAGAATTACCAGGGCGCCTTTGATGGGGCTGATCACCACTGCAAGAAGAACGGCAGGTACGACCGAGAGGATCGGCCCCACATTCGGAATGAAAGTCAGCAGCGCGGCAATGATCCCCAGCGTCCCGGCCAGGGGCACTCCGAGAGCCCATAATCCAATTGTAACGATGATTCCTACAGCAATCATGGAGAGCGTTTGCGATATGACCCACGAGCGGAGAACCCGGGCGGCACTGACCACGCATGCCTCGAAGATTGCGCGGTCGCTGCTCGGGACAAATCGCCGAATTCCTGACAGGTACACCTGAGGCTCGGCAGCGAGATAAAGCCCGAGGAAAAGAATCAGCCCAAGGCCGCCGATAAGGGTAGCGGAGGAGAGAACAAAGCCTCCGATTCGAGTCAGCGCGGAGTGAATGTTTCCAGATGCCTGGGTGTAGTCAAACCATTGAGCGAGAAGCCAGCGGCACCATGGATAGCCGTTCAGACGCGCGACAAACTCATGGACCGCCTGAGGAAGGTCGGTCTGCAGGCTGGCAAATTGTGCAATGATGCTTGGGCCTCTGATCCAAAGCGTAAGAGCTATAACGACAGAACCTGTGACGAGCAACAATGCAAAGGCTACGCCTCGCCGGATCTTCGATTTCGCGGTCACCCAGTCCACGACCGCAGAGAAAAGAACGGCGAAGACGACGGCCGCGAGAATTAGCATGACGATGATGCGACCGACCCAAGCAACTAACAGGCAAACGATAAGGCCTGCCGTCAGAAAGACGAGGCGAACCGCTGGCCGGGTGGGGATGCCGTCTGTAGAAGAAGATGCGGTCTTATCCATGGGTCTTGAGTTTACTCTTCGTCACCTTCGCCGAATATGACGTGAGACACAGCTTATGGCGAAGCGCCGCTTCGAGATGGCGGTACCTTCCACAGGGCGAATGTTCTTCGCCCCAGGCGTCACTGAATGATCGATGAGATCCGCAAGAGCGGTCTCGATTGCGCGGCCGATGTCTCTCATGCTCTCGATGAGCGGCCCGCGTGATGTAGCCGCGTGCTTTGATACCGGGACGGGACGGATGCTCAGCGTTCGTGCATTCCGGGCGGCTGGGCGTTCCGGTTTGAGGCGTCAGCTTGCGGCAATAGTGGAGGCTATCAGCGTCCATTCTTCTGCGTTCTTGAAGAGCAGGCCGTGGACCCGCAGCGTCGCGCCTACTGGGATCGGCGTGTTGCTCTCCACGTTGGTTCCAGTTTGCTGGTAGACCGTGATCGTGTTGGATTCGGTCAGCGTTGTGAACGCGCATCCCGGCATTAGTGTTAGAGCAAAGGTTCCCGATGCCCCCGGTGTGATGGCCACGTCGGTGGTTCCGCGGAAGCCCTATTCCTGGAGCGAGATGTCCGAAGCAGTGATGGTACCGGCCGTTCCAGATGTTCCACTCACCACGATTCCACTGGTGCTGGTGAGGAGCACGCTCTGTCCGGCGTAGATGTTGCTTGCGTCGAACATCGGCGTGAAGGGCAGCTTGGTTAGGTCGATGCGGTCATTATCGATCTGGTAGGCCGTGTCGGTGGTGAGATTGACGGTGAGGATATGCGAGAGATAGGAGGTCATCACACCTGCTCCGGCACCGTTCTGCATCACCAGCGTCAACTGGGTTGCGGGTCGGCCGCTAACCGATGTGATGATGCCGCCGCCCATGATGCCGCCAGAATCCATGCTGGCACGCACGCGCGTAGCAAGCAGGGTTCCGTCAGGCTGCAGGGTTGCGGAGACCAGCACGCCCATTCCGGCTCCTAACATTGCCATGTTGGAGGCGTTGCCCTGGAACTGTGTGGCAGCGTTGACCGCAAAGGTGAACGTGTTGGTCGCCTGCAGAGGAATGATGGTGAAGGAGTTTGCGGTGCTGCTGCTCACGACGCCCATCATCTGCTGCATGCCGCCGTTACGTGATCCGTAGCTGTTGTTGCCTGTTGCGGTCTGGGCGCCTGTGGAGGTCTGGAACTTGGGGGTGAACTGCAGGTTACCGGTACCGTCCATCGTCACGGAGTGGTCCAAGTCCAGGTCGAAGTTGAAGGATAGCGGCGTGGTTCCCAGCGAGACGTTGGACGCGAAGGGGATGGTGGCGGTGAACGGGCCAGTAATCGTCTTTTGCACCATGGCCTTCGTGTCCTTATCCAGATTGGTGACGTTGCACGACGCGATGGTCATGGTGGCGCCGGTGTAATTGCCTTGTGGGGCGGAGATCAAGGCCATCGGCTCCATCGTGCCCAGGCGATCCAACATTTCCATCGGAGTGGCTGTGTCGGTCACATTGACGGAGCCGGTGCTGGTAGTGAGCGCCATCGAGGCGACGTTCATGGAGAAGGCCGGCATCCAGTCTGCGGGGCCGTCTCCCAGATTTACCTGGACGGCGGTGCTTCCAGGGGTCCGGACCGGAGCGGGGGTGCCGTCCCCGCCGCAGGCCGTCATTACTCCCAGCAGGGCGGTGCCGAACAGCACTGCCATCTTATGTAACGGACGTCTCATATAACTGAAAAAGGATGGTCGTCGCGCCTTCCACAAAGGAGGTGCCTGTGATGGTCAGAGTAACGTCGCTCACACTCGCGGTGATGCTGGTTGGAGACGCTGCGGTTACGACCTGCGCTGGATTCTGAACGATAAAGCGCGTGGCATTCGAGATTCCGCCTCCTGGCGCCGGGTTGGTGATGGTGAGATTGTCAGCCTTCGCCATGGCCGCCTCCGCAATGGTGACGGTCAGGACCGCTGGACTCACGGCGGATGGGATCAGGTTAGAAGTTCCAAACTCGACGGTGCTCTGCGGCACGAATCCAGTCCCGGTGATGGTCAACGGGAAGGCTCCGCTGCCCAGCACGACTTTGTCCTGAGAGAGTGCGGCTATGGTCGATACGGGATTGATGACGGTGAATGTCAGAGTGCTCGATACGCCGCCGCCGGGTCCAGGATTAATGACCGTGACGGGATTCATCACGGTGAAGGCCAGCGAATTGGAAGTGCCGCCTTCGGGCGAAATGCTCGACGCGGTCGCAGCCAGGGTGGCTCCTGTGGCGACGGCTGCCTTCGGAACAAGAACGGTCAATTGGTTTGCGCTTACCGCGGTTGGCGTGAGATGCGTGGATCCAAAGGTGACCGTTGCTCCGGCAGCGAATCCGGTTCCATCAAGGCTCAATACAAAATCCGCGCTGTCCACCAGCGTGCTGTTCAGCGAGAGCGACGTAAGAACTGGCACCGGATTGAGCACGGTCGAGGACAGTTCACTCGGTGTACCGCCGCCCGGAGCTGGATTGAGGACCTTGATCGGTGGGACGGCAGCCGCGATCAGCGAAGTCGCAGGCACCGCAACCGTCAACCTGGTTGGGCTGACGGAGGTTGGCACGAGCGACTGCCCGCCAACATCAACCGTCGTGCCTGCAACAAAATTTGTTCCGGCAATTTCCAGGGGGAAGGAAGGGCTGGTGAGCAGGATCGTCTGCTGCGAGATCGAAACCACTGTGGGAGCTGGATTGCTCACCGTGAATTTCAGCGTGTTCGAAGTCGCGCTGCCTGTAACTGTGACATCGACAATTCCAGCCTTAGGTAGTCGCATAGGCTGGTACCAGCACGCGCAATTGGGTTGGCTGCACGCCGCTTGGCGTAAGTAATGTCCCGTCAAAGGAGACCTGGGTAGATCGGTTGAAGTTGGCTCCTGCAATCGCCAAGGTGAGGTCGCCGCCACCGGTAACAATCTCAGATGGAGTCAAGGCTCCCAAACTATAGGTGCATTGGCCCGAACCTCAGCCGAATATAAGTGCGCAGACAATCACCAATGCCGCAGGCGCAATCAGCTTCGATAGGTGTCTCATTTAATCTCTCTCCTGGAGAAAATTCGATCAGAATGCTTCTAAATCCCTGCAATTTAATAAAGTCATATTCGCGTTGTCTTCATGAGGCGGCCGAACCTTCGAAGTTCGCACGTGACTTCCCGACAGCCGAATCCTGCTTGGCGCTGGGGCAGATCCTGTGTGCTCACGTAAATGCCTATTGGCGACGGGGATGAATCGCGGCGTTGACCTATATCCGGCGGCGTCCTTTGGATGTCTGGCTGGTCATCTGCGTCGTCCTTCGGGGATGTTGGCGTGAATCCATCGAGCATCCGGATTTCACAGGGCACCGTCCCAAATACTCCGGGACGGTGCAGTCGCCATGAGGGAAGGCGGTTTATGGGCAGAGGCCCGGCACTATTCCCCAGTGTTGGCCTTGGAAAGTTCAAGCTTTTGCTCGAGAGCATCGGCCTTCGACGTAGCTTGGTCGTAATCCACGAAGTCGCTGATCATCTGTGCAGTTCGGCTGGCGAGTTCATGGCTTGCGTGCACATAGTTCTGAAACGGCGGCATGTGAACTCTTGATTGGTTCTGGTTGAGATGATCAATTGTCGCGGTAAGTTGAGCTGCCATATCCCGAAGCAGCGAATCGATCTGACCGATTGCCTTCTGTTGCCATGGGGACCCTTGCGGACTGAGATCGTTGAGTTCCTTGCTTACCCGTCCCAGTGCATTGACGTGCTCGGTCATCTCTCCAAGTTTCTGGCCGTGCGTCTGCCACGCTACTGAAGAATGAGTATAGGAATCAAGCGTAGCGGCATCGTCTGCTGCAAGGGTGGCGTGCTCTTCAGCTACTTTCAGTAGTCTCGAGATCTCCGCTGAATCTGTAGATTGAGCCCTTGTAAATGACGAAGCCAAAACCAGCAGCACCGCCAATGCAGCAACGAATCCACCCGAGGTGCGAAGTATAGAACGAATATTCATAATTTCTTCCTTTGCGTGTTGCGAAGTTAGAACACACTCTGCGAAGCTGCATTTGGGTAGCCATTGCGTCTCGGTTACTAAAACCTTTGAAGTCTCAGCGTACTTGGATAGCGGACGATGGACGTCCGTTCAAGTCTTTGGACGGCGACGTACAAATTGTTAGACAAGCCTGCCTTATGCGGTGACACTTGCAGCCGATAGGGGCATCCGCTACCGTCTGGGTAATGGATCATCGGCATCATCGGCGTATCAGTCGTCGTTTTCTTCTGGGCAGACATAGAAGCGAACTCGGTGATCGTCAAAGTCGGTAGAGGCTCGCGGAGGTGCGATCCACGCAACGGCAGCGTAGAGGCGTAGCCATATCGCGCCTGTCCGACGATGTTAGAGTGGCCGACGGTGCGAACAGCGCTCATCTCCTGCTTGCCGGAGGTTATCCCGCAACTCTCCATCGAAGCGAACGCAATGGGGAGTTATATGCGAGCTCGCTCGGCCCTGGACGCTGCGTTGTGAGCATTTCTGCACAGTTTTGTGCTTTGCTGAGGCGGTACAAGTAGAGCAGTCGGCCAGAGGCAAGGTCATTCCTTCGGGCCTGCCTGCGTGTCAGTACTGCGGGGGACCACTGAGGCGGACGGAGGAGAACGGAACGAATGACTGAATTCAAGCAGCATTACGTTCGTTCTCCCAACATGCAAGACATTCGCATCCTATGAGTATGGGCCCGGAATTTTGCGCCGGCCGGGAGAGCGCTATGAATGCAAGACGAGTTGCGGTGATCATCCTACTAGCAGGTTCGTTCCTGGTGAGTTTGTCGGGCTACGCGGCGCCACCGACCAAGTCCCAGGCGAAGCTGTACCGGCATGAGTCGGGCTTTCTCGGGGATGACTACTCGAAGCTGCATCCCGATCCGGGGAATGGGGACTGGCTGATCTACTTCCGGACGCACGGAGTGCTGCGCAGGTCGAACACGTTCTGGGTTGCGCCTGTGCGTGTCTACCTGCTGCGCGAAGCGCGGCGGCGGGATATTCCACCGGAGCAGTTGAACAGGCTGTCGGAGTATTTCACGCAGGCGATCAAGGACCAGCTTGCGGAAGGGCATTATCAACTGGCAGATGCGCCGGGGCCGGGCGTGATGAAGCTGCGATTCGCGATCACGAACGTTCAGCCGAACGGCAGCAAGAAGAACATGGTGGCGACGGGGGCGACGACGGCGGTGATGTACGCGGCTACGCCTCCGGGGGCGGGGTTACTATTGCCGCGGCTGAGCGTGGGCCGGGTGTCGATTGAGGGCGAGGTGGTGGATTCGGAGTCAGGCGAGGTGGAGATGGCGTTTATGACGGCGAAGAGCGGGCGTCGATTCTTTAGCGGGCTGAAGGCGTTTCAGAGGTGGGGCGATGTCGACGCGGCGTTCAAGGGGTGGGCGAAGAACTTCCGGGTGAGGTTGGATAAGGCGCACGCGGGGTAGGGAGAGCCGTGCAGGGTGCAACGTCAGGCTACTCGATGGCACAGCGACGCTGAAGCGCTTGTACCGATGCGATCCGACGATCGGCAGTCCTGCGAGGTTGTTATTGCACGTCAAGGGTGAACGCCTGCGTCATCGGCGTCACTCCTTGAACTGTGGCCGTAACGGTCACAGCGTACGAGCCAGCAGGAGTGCCACCGGTGGTTGATCCCCCGCCTCCACTGCCACCGCTGCCTCCACCGCCGCCGCCCGAAGATGCGCCGGAGGAGCTGCACGCTGACAATGCGCAGAGGAAGATGAAGAGGAGGGCCAGGGATGCCGGGAGTTTCCTTCGCGGGCGAGCGAGCAGGATGACCAATGCCGCCAAGGTGATGATGCCACTGCCCAGTCTGGCGCCGCGAACCGATCCGGTCACGGGAGCCTGCGTCGTAATCGTCAGCGTGAAGTTAGCATTGGCGTTGCCATTGCCGAGGACGGTGGGCATGGAGAAAGACGCAGGCGAAAAACTGCATGCTGCATTTGCCGGCAAGCCGGAGCAGGCCAACTGTGCTGTGAAGGAGGGAATGTAGCCATAAGAGAGGACGTTGACGGAGGTCGACGCACTTTGTCCGGGAGCGACTGACAGAAGGGTCGACGTTGGATAGAAACTGAGAGATCCTGAAACTCCCTCAAGCGAGACCGACGGTGGGGAGACGGCATTGCTGGTGATGGTCAGGGTTCCTCTTTCGCCCTGCAGGCCGGACTGATTGACCGGAGTGTAGACAACGGCTGCGGTACAGGACTGGCCCTGATTGAGGGTTGTGATGCAGCCGGTCACGCTGAAGTTCTTGTCACTGGAGGTCAATGCGGTAACGGACAGAGGAACGGCTCCGGTGGCGGTGATAGTGAAGGTAGCGCTGGCACTGCTACCTGCAAGGACCGGGCCCAGGCTAAGCGAGGAGGTGTTGAGTGCCATGGCCGCCACGCTCGGAGTAATGGTGAACGTTTCTGGGTTGGAGACGCTGGGGTTTGCCTGGGGAGTGGATATGGTGATCGAGGCCGTTCCTGCAGAGGCGACGAGCGATGCGGGAACGGTTGCGATGAGTTGTTTGGTAGCGGCGGCCTGAGTCGCTAACGCTGTACCGTTCCAAAACACGATACTGGTGGGAGCCAACGATTCGTTGCTGAAGGCGGTGAGGGCGAACGAGGCGGAGCCTGCTGGAATGCTCGTCGGTTGGATGTAGCTGAGAGAAGGAGCGGAGTTGGTGGTCGTGACCGATAGCGCGTTGGATGCGATGGTGGCAGGCGAGTTCTCCACCGTCACTGTATCTGTTCCGGGACCCGGGAGGTGATAGAAGGTTGCGTTCAGCTGGGTTGCATTTATGTATTGGGTCGCGCCCTGACTTCCGTTGAGGAAGGCGATCGAGTCCGGAATGAATCCTGTGCCGTTGATGGTGAAGGAGACGGTAGATCCGGTGGCGGCCTGCGCGGGAGTGATGGAGTTGAGGACAGGGGTCGAGGGGGTGACTGGGTTTGCGTTCCATGCTGCGTCGAGCGAGTAACTCATGCCGCCGGGGTTGGTTACGGTGACGATGTCCTTGGCCGCTGTGACGGCGGGCATGGTGAGGATGAGTTGAGTGGTGTCGACGAATTGAACACCGGCGGGATTGCCATCTACTGTCACCGTGACACCTCGCGCGAAGCCGCTACCTCTTAGCGCAACCGTCTGACCGCCGTTGGCGCTTCCGCTGGACGGCGTCAGACTGCCGATTGACAAGGGTACAGTGGCCAATGTGATTACGCCGATGCCGTTGGGTTGTGCAACGTACAGGTGGCTGCCGTCATGGCTTATCGCCAGGTTTGCAACTCCTGCCAGCGAGCCATCTGCATCTCCGATGGAGAGAACGGTCTGGCCGTGATGAATGTCGAAAATTTCAACGCCGTTGGTGGTGGGGAGGTAACCGAGGCTTCCGCTGGAATGGATGATCGAGCCGAAGACCGGGGAACGAGATTCTGCAAGTTGCGTGTCAGGTGCGCAGACGGTGGCGAAGCGAAGCCACGAGTCGACCTGGTCGGAGGTGTAGCAGTTGTCCATGACGCGATCGCCGAGGTCTGGGGTGCTGAGATCGGCTGCGC
>VFSW01005430.1_pt1 | contig 18828 bp, 21 predicted proteins | sample 5358111 | NCBI WGS metagenome assembly VFSW01 (sample SAMN11554181, study PRJNA540505) | mine drainage metagenome | isolation source: sediment from site ElyBrook_90M | place: USA: Ely Copper Mine, Vershire, VT | collected 2017 | reverse complement strand
CAGCTATCTTCCCAATCCTTACCGAACCCTGTGACATTAGATATCAGGATTATAATCGACATATAAGGATTATTAATCTTGTTATGAAAGATTCCTGATATGGGGATCTCATTCCTGAAAGGCATTCCTGCAATTATGGTGGAGAGCGAAAATCTTATCGCTGTGGGAGATCTGCACATAGGGCTTGAGTAGAAGTTCTCAGGCACTGGGGTCTCATTCCCGAATGCAGCACGTGCTACGGGAAGGGAGATAAGAAGCATCTGCGAAGCAAACGGGGCGAAGGGAGTCGTCTTTCTAGGAGACGTAAAGGATAGGCTAGCAAATATGACAAAGGAGGAGCTAGAGTCGTTTAGGATATTCTTCAGAGAGCTGGACGGGATCAACGTGATGATAACAAAGGGGAACCATGATGCACACATAGGCCCACTGATAATGGAGCTGGGATTCAAAGCACTGGTTGAAAAGGAGATACTGCTCTCTGAATGCGCACTAATGCACGGAAATTCCATGCCCTCGGAGGAGGCTGTGATGAAGAAATACATAATATGCGGCCATGGTCACATGGCAGCATCAATCAATGGTATTGACAAGAAAGCATGGCTTGTCGCTCCTGCTGGAGATGGGATGGGGGAGAATTACAGAGAATACAACAAAGACATAAAGCTCGTTGCTGCGCCTGCATTCAACAGACTCATAATAGGCAGCAGGATGGGATACGAAACGCAGGAGCACCTTCCGATGCTAAACAACAGGCTCTTTGATTTCAGCAGGATGAAAGCGTACGATCTTTACGGTAATATGCTCAAGGCAGACCCGCACCAGGTCTGAGCACAGGGCAGTTACTCCCTTTTTGTGGCGCTAAGTACCTCTCTCGATATGTCGATCATTTGTGATATGGTCTTGAGCACTTTCTCGGCATTCTGCTCAAAGCGAAACATGTTGGCATCGACTGCTTGGGCCTTTGCTGCGGCATTGCGCAACCACCCCTCTACCGCATCTGCATTTTTAAAAAATGCGAAGAGCTGCTGTCCCTTTTCTGTAGGGAATACACAGCCGTCGCTTTTCCTTACAAGACCTTCGCGCCTGAGCGTCTCGACGCTATTGATTACATGGTACACAATGATATCGACTGCCCCTCCTTCATGCGTCTGTGTCCCTGCAAGATCAAAAAGCCTGTCCATGCTTATCCCAGGATTGGATGCCACCCTTGGAAAGGTGTTGAATTTCTCCAGTTCACTAAAACGCAGTCCGTCATTGTTTATCCTTAGATGAAGGACATTTTTGAAGAACACGTCTGCTGACTCCCTCGCATCGTTTCGCATCGGCATGGCTCTCTGTTGCATCTAATCAGCTCATATCAAGAAAACGTCGGCTTGCTTTATATTTAAAACTTGTCTGCAGTTTTCCACGGCCGAAAAATCAGATTGGATTTGGAGGGAACCTCTCCTTTACATCATGCATGTTATCGTTGACCAGTTTCTTCCACGCATCGAAACTTGCAGGGCTGCTCGGGTACTTCTGATAGAGCTCGTTCATATCCTTCATCCTCTTAACCGCTGAAAGGAGATTCTTGAAGGCATTTATGTTTGATATCCCGCTCAGGGCCTTGTTGAATGTGCTTGCTATAGTTATCTTAGGTATTATCCCGTAGCTTATGTCAACTGCCTCCTGCTCGGTTAGGAACTTTGACATGCCGTAGTTTATCAGGTCATTGTTAAGAGACTGCAGGTATACCCTTAGCACTTCAAGTCCAGCAGTCTTGTTGCCGTAGGTCTCATTGTACCTGACATTGTATTTCCAAAGGAACTCTAAGCTTGTGTCATTAGCAGCTATTGCCTCTGCCGCCACCTTCCCTGCTATCGCGCCTGCATTCATCGCAGGCCCTATGCCTCCTGCGCTTATTGGATTAGGCATTGCCATGCTGTCACCGGCACCCATGTACCCTGGATACACGAGGCTGTCGAACTGTCTCCTCACCGCTACGGACCAGTATCCCTTGCCGTTTGAATCTGTTTCATCTATCTTTATCTTTCTTACAACAGGATTCCAGTCCACGTACTGATCGATTAGCATGTGAAGCGTGTCCTTCTTGTTGAGTTTGGCGTTCCTTAGCTCAATGCTCTTCTTCTCGACTCCGAGCCCTATATTTACACGCTTTCCTGACTTCGGAAATACCCATCCATAACCTCCTGGTGCAAGTTGCTGGTTGAGGTGGATTATGGCATTCTTTGGATCATAATACCTTAAATCGTCGCCTACCTGCTCGAAGCTGGCGATGTACCTTCCCGTAGATTCTATGTCATCAGTGCTGACCATGTTCTCGATGTACTTGTTCTTTGGCAGCTTCCTCCTTATCGTGCTGGCGACTCCGAGGGTGTCTATGACTATTCTGGCCCTTACCCTGTATTGCGCACCCTTCTCGTCCCTTCCGTAGACCCCAACAACGGCATCGTTTTCTATTATGGGCCCCTCAACCTCGTGATGGGCAAGATACTCTGCGCCGCTCTTGACAGCAAAATCAACAATAACCTTGGCAAGCTTTGGCCTGTCGAGGCTGTATCCTGCGCCCTCGAACTGGAACTTCCTTGTCAGGTCAGGACTGTATACCTGCACACCATCGACTGCAACGTCAAGCACTGGCTCTGTCAGCCTAAGGCCTATTTCCTTGTGGACGAAATCAATGTGGCTCTTTGCCACCGCGTCTCCGCAGACCCATCCCCAGTTTGTCTTCTTCCCAACCTGTGAAGGATCATTCCTGTCAAGGAGAAGCACCTTTGCGCCGCCCTTCGCAGCGCCGGCAGCCGCAAGGCATCCCGCTATCCCTGAACCTGCCACGATAATATCGTATTGCTGCTCCATGAGAATCCCGCTATGCCGTGGATTTCCTTACTACTATTATTGGTATAACTTCCTCGTCAAACTCGAGCTTGGCTAGTTCAAGAGGCTCGAAGACATTGGCTGGCACCTTTATCAGAGGCGGAGCGCCGTAAGCTAGCTGCAATGCCCTTGCACCGATTATCGTTGCCTTTTCAAACTTAGTGTAATCCATCTGATTTGCCTCACAGTGTAGAAGACAGAATATGCTATTGCTATTTGCATAAAAAGACTTTTATAGCTATTGGAAAGGCGCGCGCCTACCTTATTACCCCATAGTTCTTCCTTGTCTTCCTAAGGGCATGGTACATTATCATGTCAGTGAGGTAGAAAAGGAGGTAACCTAAGATTCCCCATGCCATTATCCTTCGGGCACTAGTGTACACAATGGCGCTTCGCGAGTACTTCACAGTTCCATACCTTTTTATCCTCCCAGAGAGGTCCCAATCCTCATAGGTCAGCAGTTACTCATCGAATCCATGAGCCTTCTTGAACTTGTCTGCCCTAACCGCGAAGTTTGATCCCACTATGCTTGGACTTCCGAAGAATATTGAAAGCCTTACTAAAGCCACGGATACAAGATAGTAGCCCACCCTTATCCTGGTCCGTGTTCGCTCCAGAGGATATACTGGACCGGTTGACGCAACAACTTTTTCATCGGCAAAAACGCTGTGATATTCATGCAGCAGCGCCTTTGTTGGCCGGGTATCCGCATCGAGGAAGAGCAGTATCCTGCCTCTTGCTGCCTGTGCGCCCTTGTTTCTTGCGGCGCTTACGCCTCGTTTCTTGCAGTGGAGGACGATTGCATGCTTTCTGGCAAGGCTCACGGTTTTGTCATCGCTTCCTCCATCTACAACAATGGTCTCAAAGTTCCTGAATGTCTGTGACTTAAGGCCGTCAAGTGCATAATGTATGTACTTTTCTTCGTTGAGCGCCGGGATTATTACGCTTATCTCTGGTGTCATGCTAAATTACCGTATAGGCTCGTAGTGCTCCTTTGACTTGTGAAATAAATTGTAACGCAGGACATTGCCGGCATTGAACAGTATGTACCTAGGTATGCCCCACCGCACTATCCGCCTGGTGCTCGTTGCTACGATGGCATTCTTTACGTACATCACCTTGCCGAGCTTAGCAAGCCGATGCGCCAGGTCAAGGTCCTCATAGGTAACAAGAGACTCGTCGAATCCTCCGCATTTTCTAAATGCAGATTTCCTGACCATGAAATTGGACCCGCTTATCGCAGGCTTTCCAGTCATGAAGGATATCCTTGCAAGATAGACTGAGGCAAACCTGTACCCAAACCTTATGAAAGACGTTGTCTCCTCAAGTGGAACAAGCGGGCCAGAAGCTGCAACTACATCCCTGTCCTTGAACAGCTCAGCGTACGTCATGAGCAAATCCTTTGAAGCTTTGGTATCAGCATTGGTGAACAGGACCAAATCGCCCTTTGCAGCCCTTACCCCGGCATTCCTTGCTGCGCCTATGTTCTTTTTTTTCTCTATGACCACACGTGCGCCATTCTCCCTTGCTATCGTCCTAGTCCTGTCAGTACTGTTTCCATCAACCACTATAACCTCGAAATTGTGCGCAGACTGCGACTCTAGACCTTTGAAGAGGTGTCTTATGTAGCCTTCCTCATTGAATGCTGGAACAACTATGCTTATCTGCGGTTTCATATGGTCAACTTTTTATTCTCCCGTCCCTGATTGCCCTGAAAGAGTACCTTAGGATCTTCTTCGCGTCGTAGAATGTATCAAGCCCAGCTATGTCCTTTTCGGTGATCCACATCATCCTTTTCGATTCGCCTTTTGCAATCCTTCCCTGCCTGCCTTTTACCATCCCGAAGTATGTCATATTGAAGTGCATGTGCCTTGCAGTCTTGTAGTGGACATCCTCATAGACTATGGAAAACGGGAGAGGCGACTCATTTGCCTGAGGCGACCCTTTAAGCTTCAATGGTTTCTCCCCGACTATCTTGACTTTGTAGCCTGTCTCCTCCTCTGTCTCTCTTAGCACAGCTTCCTGTGGCGTCTCGTTGGGCTCTACGTGACCTCCGGGATAGAGCCACTTGCCGAACTTCTTATGGAAGATGAGGAGCACCTTTCCCTCATTTATGACTATGCAGCTGGTAACTATGCATTTCTTCAACATCAAACCACTAGGCATATGCCTCGTATATCTCTGCCGCGCCCCTTATGAGTATGTACACGACCAGTACAGCAACAAGGACATATCCTACCCACGCAGGATATGACCAGATGTATTCTAGGGAAAGATAGGAAAAGGCAAGAAACTTGACAACATTTATCCCACCTCGCCAGAGATTGGACGAATAAACGACCTGGGCGAACCTGGTCTTCATCTTTGACGACGTACCCTTTGCGGCCATGAAAGCGTCAACAAAGGAGTGCCTTATTATTACTATGAATAATACAAAAAGCGGGACCACTCCTGCATACGCGTAGGTAACCCATAGTATGTACTCCGCAGCCCTGTCTCCTGCCACATCGATTCTAGGCCCGAACTTGGAGGTCTTTGCAAGCTTTGCCTTTACGCTATTGACCATGCCCCTTGCCTTAGAGTCGCCGATAAGGGACTGCATATAGGTGAATGCGCCTATCGACCCCTTGCTGGCCTCATTCACGGCAAGGAAGCCATCCACTGCATCAAGCAGCATGGCGATGGCTATAAGGATTATTATCGCAATTGGATTGAACCTTGAAAGTATAAGGTAGGCAACAAGTATGACCAGAAGTACGCGTATTAGAGTTGCCGCATCTGCAGATCTCATCGTATTCCCCAAGCATTTAACGTTTTACAGCAAAAGCATTTAATACTTGATTTATATAGGATATTCTATCTTCCTGTGATATCATGCTGGACCTTAACAAGAACGAAGAGGAGGTGCTTAGCTACTGGAAGGAGCATGAAACGCTTAACCGGATCAGGGAGAGAAACAAGGGAGGAAAGCCCTATTATTTTCTTGACGGACCGCCGTATGTAACTGGCAGGCTTGGTGCGCACCACGTATGGGTCGAGACAATAAAGGACTTGATAGTGAGGTACAAGAGATATCGCGGGTACGCAGTCCACGACCGGGCAGGCTTCGACGTGCACGGGCTGCCTATAGAGGTCAAGGTTGAGAAGAAGCTAGGCATAACCTCCAAGGCAGACATAGAGAACAAAATGGGCATAGAGGCGTTCATAAACGCATGCCGGGAATTCGCAAAGGAGCAATCCGTAGGCATGATATCGGACTACAAAAGATTCGGTTCGTCCCTTGACTTCGAGCACGCATACCTGCCATACGAGCATTATTACATAAACGCGGGATGGCGCGTATTCAAGGAGATGTACAATAAGGGACTGGTATACAAGGACGTTCAGGGTCTTGCTTACTGCCCAAAGGACGAGACGGTGCTCTCTGCGCAGGGCCCTGAGGTGGAGTATGCAGACGCTACAGACCCGTCAATATTCGTTGCGTTCAGAGTAGTGGATTCCGCAAAGCTCAAACTGCCGGACAATACCTACTTAGCAATATGGACCACAACGCCATGGACGCTTCCGTCAAATCTGGCCATTGCTGCAAATCCAGAGCATATGTACGTGACTGTTAAGATTGGCGAGAGGAATTATATAGTCGCAAAAGAGAGGACTGACTCGTTCACAGAAGCGCTTGACGCAAATGCAGTAGTAACCGGCGAGTTCTATGGACGGGAGCTAAAGGATGTTAAGTACATAAGCCCCCTTGAGGCAGACGTTCCAAGGCAGAAGGAACTTAGAAAGTACCACAAGGTACTGCTCAGCGAGACATTTGTGACAATAACTGAAGGGACTGGGCTTCTGCACGTTGCCCCTGGGCACGGGCCTGAGGACTTCAAGCTTGGGCGCGAGAACCGCATGCCGATAATGTCTCCAATAGACGATCATGCAAGATACACTGAAGAAGCAGGAAACTTCAGGGGGCTCAAGGTTCCAGGAGATGCAAACAAAGCAGTGCTTGAGACGCTCAGGGCTAACGGGAGCCTGCTGCATCTTGGAAGCGTTACGCACAGCTATCCGCACTGCTGGAGATGCGAGAGCAAGCTGATATACAGGGCAACGGAGCAGTGGTTCGTCAACATACAGAAGATAAAGAAGAGGATGCTTAAACAGAACTCGAAGATAAAATGGCACCCGGAAGCGGCAAGGGAATGGTTCGCCGAGGCCACTGAGAATTCGCCTGATTGGACAATTTCCAGACAGAGATACTGGGGGTCCACCATACCTATATGGATCTGCGGATCGTGCAGTGCTGTTGAGGTCATGGGGTCGTCAAATGAGCTTGAGCAGCGAGCAGGCTTGAAATCTGCTCTGACCGATCTTCACAGATCTTCTGTTGACAAGATAACATTCAGGTGCGCAAAGTGCGACGGATCGATGAAGAGGATACCTGACATATTCGATGTCTGGTACGACGCCGGAATATCCCACACCGCAAGCCTAAGCGAGGATGAGTTCAAGAAGCTATACCCTGTTGACTGGATAACCGAAAGCAGGGACCAGATAAGGGGATGGTTCGCCGTGCTCCTCAGGACAAGCGTGGCGATATACGGCAACACGTCGTTCAAGAGGGTAAACATAGGTGGCATGATAAAAGACGAGCTAGGGCAGGAGATGCACCGGCATCTGGGCAATGCGGTCTCGGCAAACGACCTCCTGGGACTGGTGTCGGCTGACGGATTTAGACTGTGGTGCTCCAGCCATCCAAGATGGCTTGAGCTCAAGCTAAAGAAGCAGGAGCTTGTCGAAGCGAACAGCAACATAATAACGTTCTACAACATATCGGAGCTGGTAAAGGAATTCAATTCTCTTGCCAAGATTGCCCCGGGCAAGCCAAGAAAGCCAAAGGCCGCGAAGCTTGATACTGAGGAAAGGTGGATATTGTCAAGATTCAGCACTCTTGTTGATAATGCTACAAAGAACTTGGACAATTACTTCGTGGACGATGCGGTGAAGGAGTTGCGCGAATTCGTCCTCGAGGACTTCAGCAGGTTCTACCTAAGGATAGCAAAGAAGAAGGTGTCATCCGGAAGCAGAAAGCAGGCAAAGGCCATATCCAACCTTATCAATTATATTTTCCAGAACACGCTCATCATATCATCTATTATAATGCCATTCTCATCGGAGAAGATGTACAGGGAGGTGCATGGAGGATCCGAGAGCATATTCATGGAGAGATGGCCAAGGGCAGATTCAAGTGCAATAGACATCCAGCTTGAGAAGGAATTCGAGGTTGCAAGGGAGGCAGTAACTGCAATACTCAACAGCAGGGAGAAGTCTGGGGCTAGACTGCGTTGGCCAATAGCAAGCGCTACGGTTGAAGTCAGCAGCGATGATTCGTACAAGGCACTACAGAAGCTTGCCTATCTCATAGAGAATTACACAAACGTAAAGCATCTGGAGGTGAAAAGAACAGAGGCCTCTGCATTCGAGGTGAGGCCGCTCTTCCAGAAACTCGGACCTGCATTCAAGGAGAATGCCTCGACAGTGGCAGACGCCCTCAGGAAGGCAGATGCACAGGAGATGCTTGCGTCAATAGGAAAAGCGGGGACGTATTCGCTTCATACCTCAAAAGGACCATTTGAAGTGACTCAGGAGCATTTTGTCGTGATAGAGAAGCTTGAGAGGGACAACGCTATCAAATTCAAGTATGGTATAGCCTATGCGGACAAGGAGGTCAGCAGGGAGCTCAAGGAGGAAGCGATGCTAAGGGAATTCGAGAGGCGTGTCCAGATAGCTAGAAAGGAGATGGGACTGAAGAAAATAGAGAAGGTTGAGATACTTTATATTGTGTCTGAGGAACTCCATGAGGCAATATCGAAGAGTATCAAGCAGGTGAAGGCGGATCTTGGCGCGTCAAAGCTGTTTAGGGCAGAGGTCGCCAGCGCCGGATTTGTAAAGGAGTTTGACCTTGACGGAGAAAAGATAACGGTAGGCATAAATAGGACAATCCGGGAGTAAGCGCAATGAGACTTGTGATAATCTACGGCCCTCCGGGGGTTGGAAAACTCACAGTGGCAAATGAGCTCGCTAAGATCACCGGATACAAGGTATTCCACAATCATCTTACAATAGAATTGGCTAGGTCAATATGGGATATCTCAGATCCAAAATACCTGCTTTTCAGAGACAGGTACAGAGAGATGCTGATAAAGGATGCTGCCAGGTCAGGCATAAGGGGGGTCATATTCACTTATGCATACGGAAACACTAAATACGAAGATGCGTTTCTAAAGAGGCTCAGCAGAAGGGTAAGGAATGCGGGAGGGAGAAGCGTCTTCGTCCAACTTTACTGCAGTCTCAGTGAGCTTAGAAGGAGGGTTCTGCATCCTTCGAGAAAAAGATACAGCAAGATAAGCACAGTGAGGGAACTCCACCGGGAGATTAAGAGAAGGGACGTTTTCTCTCCGATAGGATTCGCAGAGTCCATGAAAATAGACAACACAGATCTGAGCGCAAAATCGGCAGCCAGGATGATTGCTACCCATTATAGGCTCTAAAAAGATTGCTACTCCTTTGTAGCGCTCTTGAAGAGTTTCCTTGAAGGTATCTTTGACCAATCGTCCTTGCAAATCACTATCCTTATTACTTTGGATACCCTCCTTGAGCTCTTAACACAGTTAATGCATACCTTGCGCTTGCAGTAGTTACAGGTATTGTACTTGTGTATATCCTTGCCGCATCTTTCGCACATCACGTAAATCACTCAGATAGCTATGATAAGCAGTAGATATAAAGCAGTAGGTATTTTAATAGTTATGGTCGAGATGGCACGCGCGATAATAGAGACATACGGATGCACGCTCAACCGTGCTGACAGCGACATAATGGAGGGACTGCTCAAATCAAGAGGAATAGGGGTTGAGAGCGGCAGATTCGGAAACAAAAAGTCGCACGACTACATCATAATCAACACCTGCACTGTTAAGACGCCTACAGAACAGAGGATACTTGACAGGATAGAAAAGGCAGCGGCAACTGGGAGCAAGGTCATAGTCACTGGATGCATGGCAGGTGCAAATCCGGACAGGATACTCAAGGCTGCGCCAAATGCCAGCATAGTGACAACAAGCAACGTGCACAGGATAGCCGAGGCCATAGATTCGCTGGGCAGAAATCTCCGAATAGACTATTCCTCGTATTCGAGGAATGATAAGCTCGAGTATGGCAAGATGTACGGCTCGGTGGTGGCAAGAGTGCCTATAAGTGAGGGATGCCTGAGCAGCTGCAGTTTCTGCGAGACGAAATTCGCACGCGGACCGTTGAATAGCTTCTCTGACAAGCTCATATTGAAGGCTGTTGAGATGAATGTGGGCCATGGGTCTAAAGAGATAGAGCTCACATCGCAGGATGTAGGAGCTTACGGACTTGACCGCGGCACTAACATAGGGCAGCTGCATGCAGGAATAGCTGATATAGAGGGCGATTTCAGGGTGCGCGTGGGCATGCTCAACCCTGAACACCTGCACAAGTACATCGACGAACTTATAGAAGGATATTCTGATCCGAGAATATATAGGTTCATACACCTTCCGCTCCAGTCGGCGAGTAACAAGGTGCTCAAGGATATGGATAGACGCTATACTATAGAGCAGTTCGAAGGCCATTTAAGGGAACTAAAAGCGAAGGTTGACGGTATAAGCATCGAAACTGACATGATAGTGGGATACCCCACCGAGACCAATTCGGATTTCGATGAATCGGTAGGCTTCATAATAAGAGCGCGCCCTACCTTTACAAACGTATCAAGGTTTGGGGCGCGTCCCCATGCCCGTGCATCCAGGCTTAGTCAGCTTGCAAACCTGGAAGTAAAAAGAAGGAGCTCCGAGATGTCAAGGACTGCTAGGGCAGTGCAGAGGGAAGACCTATCAAGGCTTGTCGGATCTACGCGGAGCGTGCTAATAACCGAAGAGAACAGCATATCGCTCATAGGCAGGGACGATTCGTACAGGATAATTGCACTTGATAAGTCTAAATGCAGCGCGGTGGTTGGAGATAGGATATCCGCAGAGGTTTATGGGAATACGTCAGTATGCCTGCTGGGGAGGAGTAAATAATCATTTGTTCGCTTCCATGAACTGGATGTTTGATTCTATCTCTTCAAGCGTGTTTGCAAGCGCATGCTTCAGATCGTCTCTCATGTTGGCCTTCTTTGCGAAGAATGCCCTGACTGTCCTAAGATCCTCCCTCGTCCTGAGCACCGCAAGGTTCTCGACATACCTGCCCAGCATATGAGTTCCGCTCGCGAATCTCTTCCTGAGCCCCTTCCAGTTCCTCATAGTCCAGTCCAGTATAATCTCGCTGCCGATGGGGCTTGACGAGCCTATGGCGACTATGGCATAGGAGTCCTGCAGTCTAACGTCTTTTGACATTGAGAATTCGAACGCCTTTAGGAGGAGTCGCCTGTCATTGAACATTGCAAGAGAGTTCAGGAATCTTGATTTCTCTTCAGGGACCTTCTCGTTTATGTAGCGCTCTTTTAGTATCTGGAAGGTCTTTTCATCTCCAGTCCATGCATTCAGGTAGAACACCGCAGAACGTATGTTGGTCTCTATCTCTTTGCCGTTCTTTAGGTAGTCACTAAACATCTCCTTAACCATCTCTATTGTGGGTCCGTAACCGGCCCGTCCAGACTTCATTATCGCAGCAGACCTCATCGCGGTGTCGAACGTGCTTTCATTGCCCTTGCGCACCCATCCAAGACGGTCGAGCAGCTCATTGCTGTATCTTATTATCAGCTCCTTTGAGCGCGTATTTCCTTCGTTGTAGAGCATATCGTATATGAATCCAAGATGGCCCAGCACGTTTGCACTCATGGGATACTCGCCTCCGAAGCAGTATCTGTCAACGAACTCCATGTAGTTATTGGCCTTTATCCTTCCGGATCTTGACATTGCATATATGTCATTTTCTATCCCCCATGAATCCACCCCCTTGATCTCCTTCCCCCTTATCAGGTACCCTATGCTTTCAATGTCACTGCCCTCGTACGATGACCTATAGAGCCCGTTCTGGCCCGAATTTAGCTTGAGCCACCCATTACTTCCTGCTGGTATTTTCATCGTTTTTTTGTTGAATAGAACGCTACCCTCTGATCCGGATAGCCGATACCTTACAGGTATCGGCCAGACGGTCTTGTCAGTCATGCTCTTGAGAAGGAAGTATCTGTGCTGTTCCAGTGCGAACCCTGTACTTGACCTCCTTACATAGATAATCGGATATCCTGGCTTGTCTATCCAGAAGCTTGCGACATCGTACACCTTTATCTGCTTGCGCCTGCGCCTTGCTTCCTCATCTATAGATCGCCACAAGTCGAATTTTGTCGCGTTAGAATATGAATGGCTCTTGAGGTATCTGTGCAGCCCCTGCCTAAAGACATCCTCTCCGGAGTAGTCCTCGATCATATTGAGCACGCTTCCTCCTTTTTCATAGCTTATCTCATCGAAGAGCTGGTCTATCTCTCCTGGAGACTTAACCGGAACGCTTATCGGATGTGTGGATTTAAGCTGATCCGCTCCGAATGCTGTTGCTATGACTGACCGTTTGTACTCGATATTCATATTCCACTGCGGAAAGACCGAATTCATTGCCTTGTAACTCATGAATGTTGCAAAGCTCTCGTTGAGCCAAAGATCGTTCCACCACTTCATTGTGACAAGGTCTCCGAACCATTGGTGCACGAGCTCGTGTGCAACAACTTCAGCAACCCTCTGCTTTGTCGCAACTGAGCTGTCATTCGATGCGAGGAGGGCAGTCTCCCTGAAGGTTATGGCACCCCAGTTCTCCATCGCCCCAGCGGCAAAGTCAGGTATGGCAATGAAATCTGCTTTTGGAAGGGGATAATCGACTCCGAAATACCTCTGGAAGAAGCTTATGAACTTCTTTGCGTACTCCAACGGAAGATAGGCGAGCTTTCTCTTGCCAGGAGTGGTTATTACCCTAAGGTCTATCCGTCCGATCTTTCCCTTCACATAATCGTAGTTGCCCACGCCTAGGTAGAGCAAGTAGGTAGACATCCTTGGAGTCTCCCTGAATCTCACAGTCTTGGTTCCTCCTGCATTGCCCTTCACAGACAGGACAGGCATGTTGGATATGCAATCAAGCTTTCTGTCGACTATGAATGAGACATTGAAAGTAGCCTTGAAAGCAGGTTCATCGAAGCATGGGAAGGCATTCCTTGCATTGGCGGCTTCGAACTGCGAATAGAGTATGTATTTGGTCTTATTGCCATCGCGGTAGCTGCTCCTGTAAAAGCCATACATGTTCTGGTTGTTTGTGCCTATGAAATCGATCCTTATGACTGCTTTGCCGCTAATTGCGCGCTTGAACCTCAACGTTATCCTCTGGAGCTGCCTGTCCTCCGTAATGGATGCGCTGAGTTCTTGCGAGCCTGTTGTCACAGACGCTTTCTTTATCTCCAGCTCTGCGGAGTTGAGGGATATCTTCCTTGTGGCCTTCCTTATCTGCACCGCTATGGATTCGCTTCCATGATACTTGAACGTCCTGAAGTTGGGCGTGAAAATTAAGGAGTAGCTTGACGGAACGACGTTGTCACCGAGCGTCTGATAGGATTCTGACTCTTTTTTTGCATATGTCATCATAGTCACTCCTTCTCGAACGCATTTATCGCATCCATTATCTCCGTCTCATGCCCTAACGGATTTACCTTCTCGAAGATTTTTGCTATTTTGCCCTTCTTGTCTATTATGAATGTAGTCCTAAGCGTACCAAATCCGAATATGCCCCTGTTGCCGTATGCCCCGTACTCCTTTATCGTCTTGCTTGAAGGATCTGAGAGGAGGAGGATCTTGAGATCGTACTTTGAGCAGAACCTGTTGTGCGATGCGATGTCATCATTGCTAACTCCAACTACCTCTGCGCCAAGCGCCCTCATCTTGCTTATCCTAGAAGAAAACCCCTTAGCTTCTATGGTGCATCCTGGTGTGTCGTCTTTTGGGTAAAAGTAAAGCACAAGATATTTTCCCGAGAACTCCTTGAGACTGTGGCTCTTTCCATCAGAACCATCTAGATTGAAATCCGGAGCCCTGGAATTAATGGTTACCAACACAACACCAATATTCTTTTCCCAACAGTAAAATTATAAAGCTTTTAACCAATATAGTTTCACTAAGCCTTGCGGTGATCTGTTGGTATCGTTCCTGGATAAGCTATTTGGAAAGAAAAAGGACAGCCTTGATGAGCTTCTCGCCCCGCAGGTGAATGCGGCTGGACCTGAGGATGCAATGGCCGATACCCCTGCGCCGAAAAAGGTGACAATAACCGGCATAAACCTAAAATTTATGGGCGGCTCGCACCAGATCAAGGGAATGGAGGTTAGCAGCAAGGTGTTTGACCTGAGGATACCGTTCAGCAATAAGATGGGCAACAACACCCTTCCAGACAACCTCAAAGGGCCGAAGATGGTGCTAAGCAGGATAACTGTTGAGCCGCCGTTCAAGCTCGTTGAGGTGAATACCCAGCTGCCAGTAGAGGTTGAGTACATGTCTAAGGTGGTGTTCAACCTCAAGATAGAGGCTCCGGACATGAATTGGGAAGGACCTATGTCTGTGGCCTTTGGAAATGAAGCCACGAACAACGTCACGATAAGCATAAAGAAGGTCACGCTACACCAGGCGGACAAATCGGCAGAGCTCGAGGAATCCGGAGTCACGACATCGATGCAGAAGTCGCAGCTATTCAAGCAGAACATACAGCTCTATAAGATAGCTTCGTTTGGGGACACCATAAACAAGATAGAAGTCAGCAAGCCCTTCGATTTGGTTAGCACAGACCCAAAGCTACCGATCACTGCTGATAAAAAGGATAGTTATATAGTAAGCCTTTACATGAAGTGCCCAGAGCACAGCTACGCTGGGGACCTTGATATCACGTTTTCGTAGATGTTGCGATGAATTACATAGTATCTGTGCCGGTAAATGAAAATGTCGCGTCGTTCATAGGCAAGAAGGGATCGGAGGAGGGGATGGTCTTCTTCAACAGGAAGATGGATAATGACGTGATAGTGGCAATAATGCCCTACACCAGGGAGGAGAGACTTTACCAGAGCCTTGCTGAGACAATGCTCATCTCCGGGCAGATAGTCATAAGCACTGAGACGGTGGATAAGTTCCTTGGCGAAGTGGTTGTCGCGGCGTCGCTGTTAGACAAGCGCGTGTTGGTGCTCAACGAGAACGATGTGACTAGGATTGTGACAGGGCTTCTCAAAGACTACGAGGTCTGCGGCAGGGATGAGCTTCTCGCAAAGATAGTGTCGCACAAGGAGCAGCATGAAGGAGATCTGCGCATAGACATAGACAAGGCATTTCCGGTGAAGGGTATAGGCACTGTGCTGCTCGGAGTAGTTACAAGGGGCGTAGTTAAGGTGCATGACCAGCTTCACCACAGCTCTGGAAAGACAGTTATGATAAAATCGATACAGAGCCAGGACGTAGACGTACAGAAAGCTGGATACGGAACGCGCGTCGGACTTGCCGTGAAGGGGATAGAGTACGAGGAAGTAGTCAAAGGAGACCTTCTCGCTGCAAAACCTTTCTCGAAGGCAAAGGCGGCTGTTGCGGCGCTAAGGACAAGCTCATTTGCCAATGAAAAGATAGAGGCTGGGAAGAGATACCTGCTGGTATCTAACTTCTCCCACGTTGTAGTGAAAGTTGAGGAAGCCGAAGGGCAGAGCGCAAAGATAAGCTTCGAAAAACCAGTGTCGGTGCTGCAGGGAGACAGCTTTGTGCTGATAAGGGAACAGAGTCCTAGGATATTCGCGTCTGGCAGTATAACGGGCGTCTCTTAGGGCCCTTTCCAGAGTTCCCAGAACTGCTTCCTGAGTCCGTCTATGCTCTCCTTGCTGTAAGTGATGTTTATCTGCTCGACATTTTTGTGCGTGCCTTTGTAGGTGAGATTCGCAGAGCCGGTTATTGCCATGTCGTCAGAGATGTACATCTTTGCGTGGACGAAACGCCTTGGCACCTTAAGGGAAATGCCTGAGCCCCTTCCTGAATTCCTTATTATGCCAACTGCAAGCGGGATTGCCGACACTAAAAGGATAGCGCCGTATGCCCCGATGAAGTATAGCAGGGACAGTATTGCAAGCGAAAGTGCCAAGTATCCGATTATCCAAAGCCTTGTACCTCCTTGAAGCATCTTAAGCGCGTCGCTATCCATCGATGAAGATATCAGGTAGAGCTTCCTTCCCTTCGATCTATCGAGCAGGATGCCCGCATAATACTTGTCAATGTACGGCGAAACTATCAGTATCTCATTGCCGCGGCCCAATAGATGGTCTATGTGCTTATAGGTGTCGCTCCCGTAGTAGTAGGTATTGCCAGCAGCGCCCTTGCCGAACATGATTACTTATTACTCAAGGCTTGAATAAATAACGCACTGTGGGCGAGATATGTTCTAGTCCGATTTATATTCTTTTGCGCAGATATTATTTGCGGTGATTGCATAAAAACAGAGCATCTTCTATTCATTATAGCGATAGTGGCCATACTTGCAATGGCAGTTATACTTGTCTTATCAGTGCTCTACCCGAATGGGGCATTCCAAAACAGCGGGCTCGCCTACATAACGGTAACTGCCACTGGGACCAACTATTCATACCCACAGGCCGCAACGCTCTACGTCTCAATGAATGGAACCGGATCTACATCGGCAATTGCGTCTTCGAACCTCTCTCTCACCCTTAGCGAGTTCAACTACACAGTAGCAAAGTACATAGGGAACAATTCAAGCAGGATAAGCACAGAGTCGTATTCGCTCCAGAAGCAGTGGAACAGCAGCAAGTATGTGGCTGTAGAAACTGTCTCTGTGTACATACCGCAGGTGCAAAATGTCACTGCGCTTCTCAGCACGCTCTCAGTCATACAGAACGTTTACATAAACCAGGTATCTGCCCAGCTTACAGTCGCGCAGACCAGGGAGCTCAGCAGCGAGGCTCTGGCCCAGGCGCTTAGCAACGCCAGTGCACAGGCAATGGTACTTTCAGGCAACAGGGCCGTAAGGATAAGGAACATAACCGTATCGAGGAATTACGTCTATCCTTTCCAGACATATGCCAATGGTGCCGCAGCTTCGTCAACGCAGCTATTCTTCAATGGAAGAAAGGGAGTACAGGAACAGGTAACGGTGCTTTACTCGTACAGCTAATATTAGAGCCTTGAGATGTACCTTCCAAGGCTTGACATCTTTGCCCTGAGCTTCTTGTCGTTTCCCTTTCTCGCGAGCTCGGCCCATTCCATTGACTTCTTCACGAATTCCTTCTCGGCAGGATATGCATCGGGCACTCCGACCTGAAGATATGAGTAAAGTTCGGGACTTGCATCAACTATGCTCTTGACGAAGGATTTGAGGAACCTGAAGCTTGTGCTGCTTGTTTTCATGAACTTGTGTATGTGCAGCTCTCTCCATGTGTCCCCTGTGACAAACCCAACGAAATGAGTAAGTGAAAGCATCGTGCCGATCATCTGATCGTGTCGCTTCGGGCTCATCACAACAACATTGAATCCCATCCTGCCCAGGTACCTTGAAATTTCTGCGGCAAATGCCTTCTCCTTTCTGTTTGTAGGGGTTAGCACGAAATTCTGGCCGCTTGCCTCAGCCGCCGGTCCGAACATAGGATGGGTCCCTAGAACGAGATTCCTGCCCAGATACCTGTGCATCAGCCTAACCGGCTCTGACTTTACTGAAGTGACATCGATTATGCGCTGGGTGCCTTCGAGATATGGGGCAAGTTTACGTATAGTCCTCTCAAAGTCGCGCATCATCACCGATATTATAACAAGGTCTGCGCCCTTTATCGCCTCTTCATTGCTCTTTGCAGCAAACGCGCCAAGTGTCCTTGCAATCCTGGCGGATCTTTGATATCTCCTGCCAGATATCGTCACCTTGCAACCATTGGAGACCAGCAGTTTTGAGAACCACTGACCCATCAGCCCTGATCCGCCTATTATCGCGACATTTTTTGGCCTAAACATTTTTGTCGAACCTCGCACGCTTGTAGGAACCTAGGACCTTTACGAAATCTGAGTTGTCATATAATGTGGCTATGGCTCTCCTGACCCTTTTATCGTTTATGCTCCCATTGCAGTCGACATAGAAGTTGTACTCCCATGGCGCTCCTGGGATCGGTCTGGACTGTATGTATAGGAGGTTGACCTTGTTGTCAGCGAATGCGTTGAGGGCCCTGAAAAGCGATCCTGGCTTGTCCTTCGCACTGAATGCTATTGTAGTTTTGTCTGGAGAGTGCGCGCTGCTTCCATTTGAGATTATAAGGAATCTGGTGTAGTTGTGCCTGTTTGACTGGATACCATCTGCAAGAACATTCATTCCGTAGACCTTCGCTGCCCTAGCGCTGGCTATGGCAGCCGCATTCCTCAAGACCTTCTCCTTGAGCATCTTGGCGCTGCCTGCAGTGTCATAGAATGGGATTGAATTGAGCTTGTGCGCCTCTAGAAAGGCCCTGCACTGACCAAGCGCCTGTGGGTGCGAATATACGTCCTTCACCTGGACCAGATTCACGCCCTTTACTGCCATTAGACAGTGGGATATGCCCACTATTACCTCGCCGACTATTGAAAGCTCGGAGCCTAGCAGAAGGTCATAGGTCTGCGTGACAGCGCCCTCTATTGAATTTTCTATTGGCACTACCCCGAATTCCGAGTCGACTCCGACTGACTCAAATACCTCGGTAAGAAAGCCGCATTCCTTTAACCCTATTGAACTTCCGAAATATTTTATAGATGCCTGCTCGCTGTAAGCGCCCGGCAGTCCGAAATATGCGGCCTTGAACATGCATTCACTAATTATAGGCCGAGGCAGGAATGAAGGCATCCTGCAATTTAGCCCTACCGGATTATTAGGCAAATATTAATATAAACTGTACATAAATAGAGC
>VFSW01005429.1_pt1 | contig 18828 bp, 13 predicted proteins | sample 5358111 | NCBI WGS metagenome assembly VFSW01 (sample SAMN11554181, study PRJNA540505) | mine drainage metagenome | isolation source: sediment from site ElyBrook_90M | place: USA: Ely Copper Mine, Vershire, VT | collected 2017 | reverse complement strand
TCACTCGCCCGCGAGGCCACGTTCCTCGTCGACGAGCGCGACCAGTTCCGGGCGACTCGCGACGAAGAGTGGTTCGCCGGCTACCCGGACCCGGAGATGACCATCGGGGAAGCGCTGCGGGGATCCGTCCGCAGGCCGCCCGGCCGGATCCTTGTCTCGCATCTGGGCGTGGGTCTGGCGGACGTCGTCTTCGCCTCTGCAATCCTGGCGCGCGCCGAGCAGCTCGGCCTGGGTCGCGTCCTGCCGCGGTAGGCCCGCGAGCCGGCCCGCGGAAGGCGCACGAATCCGGCGCGCACGAATCCGGCGCCCGAATCCGGCGCCCGAAGCGGGCGACCCTACCGATTCACCTCGAGGGGGCCGTCCGGTACCTCGATCAGGACGCGGCCGCCTTCCAGAACCACCCGGTAGACCGCCAGCGGCCACTCGGCCGGCGGATCGAGAGCTTCACCCGTCTCCAGGTCGAAACGGGACAGGTGCAGGGCGCAGGTGATCGAGTCGCCGGTCAGGAATCCCTTGTCCAGCTCGAAGTACTGGTGCGAGCAGATGCCCTGGGTGGCGTGGTAGACGCCTGCCAGGTTGGTGACGAGGACGAGCTCGCCCTCGACCGCGCAGAGCTTCATCGTCCCCGGCGGGACTTCATCGGCCGCACAAAGGTCCAGGCGTCTGGGCCCCGGGAGCGGCGTGGCCATCGGGCGGTCTCAGGCTACGGAAGCGGCGATCTCGGGCCGGCCGGACCTGGCCTGCCACTTGGCTTCCAGGAGATCGCGGAGGTGTTCCCGCGCGGACTCGAGTGGCATGCGCGCGACGACGGGCTCGAGGTATCCGAGCACGATGAACTTGCGCGCTTCCTCCGCGTCGAGGCCGCGGCTCTCCAGATAGAAGAGCTGCGACTCGTCGATCGGACCGACCGAGCTCGCGTGGGCGGCCCGGCGGCAGTCCGGCTGGTCGATCTCGAGGCTCGGAATGGCGACCGAACGCGCCTGCCGCGACAGCAGCATGCCGAACTCGCCGAGGAAGCTGTCGGTGCCGTGAGCCGACCTCTCGATCGCGATCATGCCCTTGAGGTAGGCCCGCGACCGGTCTCCGAGCGCGCCCTTGGAAAGCAGATTGCCGGTCGTGTCGCGGCCGACGTGGCGGGTGTACGACGTCAGGTCGAACAGCTGGTCCGATGAGCCGAAGACGATCTCGGCCTGCTCGACCGTGGCGCCGTCGCCTTCGAGGCGGTTGTCGATTCGACTTCGAACGACCCGGCTGCCGAGCTGGGCGAGCGCCCAGTGGACCGTGGATGCCTTGCCGACCACGGCCGAACGGTGCTGGAAGGCGATCTGGTTGAGCCCGAGATCCTGCAGGCCGGCGAACGAGAGCGTCGAGCCCTGGCCGATCTTGACCTCCGTGGTCCCGGCGTAGAACGCCTGGGGCGTCTCGGCCGAAACCGACCCGGCGGCCTCTCCCGATAGCTGCTCCTCCACGACCGAGACCTCAGCGTCGTCTCCGAGCGAGAGGATCGTCCGGGCGAGCAGCGCCGTACCCGGCCGGCCCACGGTCCAGCGTAGAACCACCGGCAGCTCCAGGCGCACCCCGCTCGGAACGTGGAGAAGGATTCCGTCGGACCAGAGCGCGCGGGTCATCTGGGCGAGCTTGTCGTTCTCGGGCAGCGCGCAGCCGCCCTCGAGGAGCCGGCGGAACGTCTCCGGATCGCGGGCGCGGGTCTGCAACAGCGGTTCGAGGATCAGGCCGGCTGCGCGAGCCTCGTCGGACATCGCGACGGCGCAGACGCCGTCTTCGTCGATCTGGGCTATGGCACCGACGCCTTCGGGCAGCTCGTCGCAGTCTTCGCCCGGCCGTCCGGTCGGAGGAACGGGCCGGACGCCACCGAGATGGGCGTTTCGGAGGTCGATGTACGACGTGTACAGCTGGTTGTTCTCGATGGGCAGCGCCTCGAAGGCGCGCAGACCCTCGAGTCGGTCGGCGAGCAGCCAGTCGGGCTCGGCGATCGCCGCGCTCAGGTCCCGGACGTGGGCCTCGTCGATGAATGCCAGAGTGAGGTCGGCCGGCGCCTGGCGTGCGGCGCGGCTGGGAGTCGTGGTGGCGGGAGCGGCTGCCCCCTCTGCGGCGCTCACCCCAGCGAACCCTCCATCTCCATCTTGACCAGGCGGTTGAACTCGATGGCGTACTCCATCGGCAGCTCTTTGGTGAAGACCTCCAGGAAGCCCTGGACCACCAGGTTGGTGGCCTCGTTCTCCGTGAGGCCGCGGGACATCAGGTAGAAGATCTGGTCCTGGCTGATCTTGCCGACCGTGGCCTCGTGGGTCATGGTCGTGTCGTCTTCCTGGATGTCGATGTACGGGTACGTGTCCGAGCGGCTGCCCTCGTCGAGGAGCAGCGCGTCGCAGCGGACGCTGGCCACGACGCCGGTCGCCCCCGGCGCGACGCGCAGCTGGCCACGGTAGGTGGTCCGTCCGCCGTCCTTGGATATCGACTTGGAGATGATCCGGGACCGCGTGTTCGGGGCGAGATGGATAGCCTTGGCGCCGGTGTCCTGGTGCTGGTCCTTGCCCGCGACCGCCACGCTGATGACCTCCGCGGTGGCGCCTTCGCCGCGCAGGAAGATGCTCGGGTACTTCATCGTCAGCCTCGAGCCGGTGTTCGCGTCGATCCACTCGACCGTGGCGTGGGCGTGGGCATGCGCCCGCTTGGTCACGAGGTTGTACACGTCGTTGGACCAGTTCTGGATCGTCGTGTAGCGGACCTTCGAGCCGGGCAGAGCGATGACCTCCACCACCGCGGCGTGGAGCGCGTCCGTGGTGTAGATCGGCGCCGTGCAGCCCTCGATGTAGTGAACCTTAGCCCCCTCCTCCACGATGATCAGAGTCCGCTCGAACTGGCCGGTGTTCTCGGCGTTGATCCGGAAGTAGGCCTGGAGCGGCAGCGGGACCTCGACGCCCTTCGGCACGTACACGAACGAGCCGCCCGACCAGACCGCGGAGTTCAGGGCGGCGAACTTGTTGTCTTCCGGCGGAACGACCGTGGCGAAGTACTTCTTGAAGAGCTCCGGGTACTCGCGTAGCCCCTGGTCCGTGCCCATGAAGACGACGCCGATCTTGCTGAGCTCCTCGCGGACGTTGTGGTAGACGACCTCGCTGTCGTACTGGGCTCCCACGCCGGCAAGGAACTTGCGCTCCGCCTCCGGGATGCCGAGGCGCTCGAACGTCTGCTTGATCTTGTCCGGGACGTCGTCCCAGGACTTCTCCTCGCCCTGCGACGCCTTGCGGTAATAGACGATCTTGTCGAGGTCTATCTGGTTGAGGTTGCCGCCCCACTGGGGCATCGGGCGCGAGAGGAAGTGCTCGTAGGCCCGAAGGCGAAAATCGAGCATCCACGCCGGCTCGCCCTTGATACGGCTGATCTCTTCGACCGTGCCGCGTGTCAGGCCGTGCTTGGTCTCCTCGAGGTAGTCGACCTCGTCGTGGAAGCCGTACTTGTACTCGCCGGAGACGATCTGTGGGCTCGTCGCCATGTCGCTCCTTGGTGAACTTGAGAATCCCTGTAGAGAAAGGGTGGCGGTCCGAACGGAGGGGGACGCCGGACCGCCGCCGTGGGGATATTCTAATTCCGAGTCGTATTATCGGGATTACCGGGCGGACAGTCAAACGGCCTCAGCCGCGTGCGCTCCGCGGTTCTCCGGGCCGGCCGCCGCGGGCCATGAGATGCGCGCTCGCGGCATCCGGGAGCTGGCCCGGAACCCGTGCTCGCCTGCGGGGAGGCATTTGCGCCGGGTTCGAGTCGTGCTATTCTCCCGCGCCGGAGACCCGAGCCCGCCACGGTTCGCAATGACGTGCCGGCCCGCGAGCTTGGAGAATTCCGGGCGGCCACTTCCCGACGGCCGATGCCCGGAAACCGACGTAGGGAGCGACTTGAAACATCTGAACCCTGCGGCCGTACTGGGTGCTGTGACTCTCATGATCGCGCTGATCGACGGCGCGGTCTTCCTTCTCCCGGTGGCCAGGGCGGACGCTCCGGCGCCATCGTCCGATCCGCAGCTGGCCCGGCCGGTCGAGAACGTGTCCGACTTCGTCGTCGAGGCCGTGGCGACGCCTACCCCCACCCCGTCGCCCACGCCCACGGCAACGCCGAGCCCCACTCCCACGGCCACGCCAACGCCCACACCTACGCCGACGCCCACGCCCAAGGCGACCCCAAAGCCGACCCCGCGCGATACGGTCTGGAATGCCCGGACCTATGTCAAGAACCGCATCGGGGCCAAGCAGTACAACTGCGTGAACGCGATCTGGACCAAGGAATCGAAGTGGAATCCCAGGGCGGGAACGCCGTCGGGAGCCTACGGGATACCCCAGGCGTTCCCCGGCTCCAAGATGGCCGCCTTCGGGTCGAACTGGCGCTACAGCCCCCTCACGCAGGTCAAATGGGGCATCTGGTACGTGAACTCGCGCTACGGCTCCGCGTGCGCCGCGTATGAGTTCTGGAGCGCCCACGCCTGGTACTAGCCCGTTGAGCTGACGCACCGCCCCGGCGGAATCGCCCGCAACCGGCCGCGTCCGGATTCCGTGCCCGGAGGGGTTCGGGAGGGGCCGGAATTGCCCTTGTGGCCGCCATCAATATTGAGTAGGACTGGTAGGTCATTCGCGGAAGAGGGCCAGGGGGGCATTCTGGACACGTGACATCGATACGGGACGTGCCCGCCACTGTTCGCACCCGACTGTGGGCCGCGTTCCTGGTTGTCTCGCTCGCGACGTTCGCTCTCGCCGCCTCTGGAGGAGAGACCCAGCAGGGCGTTCTGAGCGCCGTCCTGGGTCTGGCCGGCGTGGCAGCGGTAGTCGCCGCCATAGACCTCTACAAGCCCCGACCGATCGCGCCCTGGCTCCTGCTGACGGCCGGCCAGCTCTGCTTCGCGACGGGCGACCTGGCAGCGGTGATCGGCCACGCCCCGATCCACAGCGCCATGTTCCCGACGCTGAGCCAGCTGCTGTACCTGGCCGGCTATCCGGTAGTGACCCTCGGCTTCACGCTGCTCGTCGTTCGCCGGCCGCTCGGCGCGGGCTGGGCGGTCTTGCTCGACGGCGGCATCCTGACGGCCGGGATCGCCCTGGTGGCCTGGGTCGGCTTCGCCGATCCCATCCTCAACGCGGAGGCCATGGCCCGAGTGGACCGGGCCGTCCAGATCTCGTTCCTGCTCTGCGACATCGCCCTGGTGGGCGTGGTGGCGTGCCTGCTGCTGGGCTCGGAAACCGGCACGACCTCCATCCGGCTCTTCGTCCTGAGCGTCATGGCATTGCTGCTCGGCGACGGGCTCCAGCGGGCCGGCGGGCCATGGGCAGGCTCCGTCTGGGTGACCGCGACCGTGGTCCTCCACTACGGTCTCTGGGGCGCGGCGGCGCTGCACCCGAGCATGTCGCGGCCGGCCCGGCTGAACGTGGACAAAGCCCACCGGATGACACCGGTACGGATACTCACGCTCGTCGCCGCCGGCATGACCGCCCCGATCATCCTCGCCGCGCAGGGCATTACTGGCAGCGCGCCCGACTGGGCCGCGATCAGCATCGGCGGCGTCCTGATCGTCTTCCTGGCCATCACCTCGATGGCGGACATGGTCCAGGAGCAGACCGCCGCAGCGGAGAAGCAGCAGGCTCTCGAGGAGCGGTTCCGCCAGACGTCGGAAACACTGCGCGCGATCCTCGACTCGTCCCCGCTGGCCATCGTCGTCGTGGACCGCCACCGCCGCGTCCTGTTCTGGAGCCGCGCCGCGGAGCAGCTCTTCGGCTACAAGGCCGAGGAGATGATGGGCCGCCGCTCCCCCATCGTGCCCGCCGACCAGTCCGTGGAGGGCCGGGCCCTGATGCCGCGCGTCCTCGCCGGGGCGTCGGTCATCGAGCAGGAGCTGCCGGGCAAGACCAAGGACGGCCGCCCGATCAACGTCCGGGCCCACTTCGCACCCATCGCGGACGAGGCCGGCCACATCCTGGGCGCGATCTCGCTGATGGAAGACACCAGCGAGCTGGATCGCCTCCAGGCCGAGCTGTTCGAGGCCAGCAAGCTCGAATCCGTCGGCCGCCTCGCCGGCGGCATCGCCCACGACTTCAACAACATCCTGACGGCGATCATCGGCTTCGCCGAGCTCTCGATCGACGAGCCGCCCGGAACGGACCTTTCCGAATACGTGACCGGGATCCGGGACGCGGCCGAACGCGCCGCCGGCCTGACCCAGCAACTCCTGGCCTTCAGCCGCCGCCAGATGCTCGCCCCGCAGGTCCTCGCCATCAACGAAGTCGCTTCGGGCGTGGAGTCGATGCTCCGCCGGCTCATCGGCGAGCAGGTCGAGCTCAAGATCATCCTCGACCCCGACGCCGGCTTCCTCCGCGTGGACCGGACGCAGCTCGAGCAGGTCATCCTCAACCTGACCCTCAACTCCCGCGACGCGATGCCCACCGGCGGCAAGCTCGTCGTCCAGACGGGTCACGTCCACTACACCGCGGGAAGCAAGAACAGGCCGCACGAGCTCGGGCCCGGCGACTACGTCACGATCTCGGTGAGCGACACCGGCGTGGGCATGGACAGCGAGACGCGCGACCACATCTTCGAGCCGTTCTACACCACCAAGCCGGGCAAGGGCACCGGGCTCGGTCTCGCGACTACCTACGGCATCATCAAGCAGTCCGGCGGATCGGTGATCGTGGATTCCGAGCCGCGCCACGGCACCACCTTCCGGATCTACTTCCCGACCGTCATGCGCGAGGCCATGCCCATCCGCGAGCCGGCCGGCCGCGCCGAGGGTGGCACGCGGGACGCGAAGCGGTACGGCCGGATCCTGCTCGTCGAAGACGAGGAGGGTTTGCGCGGCATCGCCAGGCGCGTTCTGGTTCGGGCCGGGTTCGAAGTCACAGCGGCCGCCGGTCCCGACGAAGCGATCCTCGCCTTCGAATCGATGACGGAGCCGATCGACCTGCTCGTCACCGACGTCGTCATGCCGGAGATGCGCGGCCCGGAGCTGGCCGCCCGGCTGCGCGACCGCCAGCCCGGCCTGCGAGTCCTCCTCGTCTCGGGCTACGCGGAGGAGATCGTCGAAGTCGGGCGCGACGCGTCTGTACCGTTCCTGGCCAAGCCCTTCTCGGTCGAGTCGCTGCTCGGCGCCGTCGACGCCGCGATGGATCGCGACTCGGGACTGACCGTCGGCGAGCCGCGCTCGGCCGGATCGGACCTCGTTGAATCTGGACCTTCTGCGAACGGGATGGCAGGCTGAGCGCAACAGCCGCCTGAGCCTCCCGCGGGGCCCTCGAGCGGCGCCTTGAGATAGCGTCCGCTGGATAGAGGGCAGATCGTGGAAGTCTGGCCGGGCAAACCGTACGACCTCGGCGCCGTCGTCTCGGAAGGCGGCACCAACTTCGCAGTCTTCTCCGGCGTCGCCGACGGCGTCACGCTCTGCATCTTCGACCAGGCCGGAGCGGAAACCCGGCTGGACCTCGTCGAGAGGGACGCGGGGGTCTGGCACGGGTTCGTGCCCGGGGTTGGCGCCGGGACGCGCTACGCCTACCGGGTTTCCGGGCCCTACGACCCGGCCCACGGTCTGCGCTGCAACCCGCGCAAGCTGCTCCTGGACCCTTACGCCCGGGCCGTGGACGGCGACGTGAAGTGGGGCGACGCGATGCTGGGCTACGCCGCGGGCCAACCCGACGTCATGAGCCAGCTGGACTCGGGATCGAGCATGGTCCGGGGCATCGTCCTCGACGGCGGCTTCGATTGGGCCGGGGATTCGCCGCCGCAGATCCCCTACTCCGACAGCCTCATCTACGAAACCCACGTCAAGGGCTTCAGCCAGCTCAACCCCGCCGTGCCGCCGGAGCTGCGCGGCACGTACGCGGGCCTCGCCTGCCCGGCGTCGATCGACCACCTGACGAAGCTGGGGGTGACGGCGGTCGAGCTGCTGCCGGTCCAGCACCACCTCGACGACGCCTACTTGCGGGCCCGCGGTCTCGACAACTACTGGGGCTACATGACGCTCGGCTTCTTCGCCCCCCATGCCGGCTACTCGGCTGAAGTGAGGGCGGGGCGGCCGGAACGTCAGGTGGCCGAGTTCAAGTCGATGGTCAAGGCGCTCCACGCCGCGGGCCTGGAGGTGATCCTCGACGTCGTCTTCAACCACACCGCCGAAGGCAATCACCTGGGACCTACGTTGTCGTTCCGGGGCTTCGACAACGCCGCCTACTACCGCCTGGTGCCCGAAGACCTGAGCTACTACTTCGACACCACCGGAACGGGCAACTCCCCCAACGCCGACAGCCCGATATGGCTCCGGCTGCTGATGGATTCGCTGCGCTACTGGACGACCGAGATGCACGTCGACGGCTTCCGCTTCGACCTCGCCGTCGCGCTCGCCCGCGAGCACGGCGACTTCGACCGGGTCTCCGCGTTCTTCGACCTGATCTCCCAGGATCCGGTGACCTCGCGGGTGAAGCTCATCGCCGAACCGTGGGACGTGGGCCAGTCCGACAGCTACGACCTCGGCCGCTTCCCAGCCCTGTGGAGCGAATGGAACGGCCGCTACCGCGACACGGTGCGCGACTTCTGGCGCGGCACGGACGGCACGCTCCCGCAGCTGGCCACGCGGCTGGCCGGCTCGGCGGACCTCTACGGGCCATCTGACCGGCGGCCGAACGCCTCGGTCAACTTCGTGACCAGCCACGACGGCTTCACCCTCCGCGACCTCGTCTCGTACGACGGCAAGCACAACGGAGCCAACGGCAACGCCAACGCCGACGGCGTGGACGACAACCGGTCCTGGAACTGCGGGGTCGAGGGGCCCACGGACGATCACGTCGTGCTGGAGCTGCGGGCCCGGCAGTCGCGTGCCTTCCTCGGGTCGCTGCTCCTCAGCCTGGGCGTGCCGATGCTCCTGGGTGGAGACGAGATCGGCCGGACCCAGCGCGGCAACAACAATGCCTACTGCCAGGACAACGAGATCTCCTGGTACGACTGGAGCCACGCCGACGACGACCTGCTGCGGTTCGTGCGCGGGGTGGTCGCGATCCGGCGCCGCCACCCGGTGTTGAGGCGGCGGCAGTACGCCACGGGGGCCCGGACGGAGGACATCCGCTGGTTCACGCCCTCCGGTGCGGCCATGACGGACTCGGATTGGAGCGCGGGCTGGACCCGATCGGTCGTGGCGTACTTGGACGGCAGGCGCGACGCCGACCGCGATGCCCGGGGCCGGTTGATCCTCGACGACGATCTGCTCCTGGTCGTGAACGGCTGGTGGGAAGGCCTCGGCTTCACCGTCCCGGACGTGGGTTCGCTGCGGAACTGGCGCCGAGAGCTGGACACCTACGACCTGGGTGCCGGGAGTGGCGGGAACGCGCGCGAGAAAGCGGGTGGAGGAGGCGGGACGTTCGCGCCCGGCTCGACCATCCGGGTCGGTCCGCGCTCGCTGGTCCTGCTGGCATCCAAGGCGGGCGGCTGAGACCTCACAAGACGCGGCCCGGATGCGTTTACCTGACAGCTTCCGTCAGCTGCATCCGCCACAATCGCAGCATGACCCGACAGATCAGCAGGGCCACGGCCCGACGATTCCTGGCCATCCGCCACCTGCTCGCACCGCCGCGAGCGCTGCCGCCCACCGTGGAGAGCGTGATGGCCGTGGTGGACCATCTCGGGTCCATCCAGTTCGACCCCCTGGACGTAGCCGGCCGGAACCACGACCTGGTCCTCCAGGCCCGCATCGGCGGATACCGGCGCGAGCTCGCGGACGAGCTCCTGTACGGCCGCCGGACCCTCTTCGAGACCTACAACAAATCGCTGAACCTGCTGCCCACCAGAGAGCTGCCCTTCTATCGCCTCACGTGGCAGAAGGCCCTCGAGGGCCGGGCCGGCACGCTGGTCGCGGAGCAGGCGGCCCTGGCCGAGAAGATCCTGGGCGAGATCCGCGACCAGGGCCCGAAATGCTCGCTGGACTTCGAGCGGGAAGCGGCCATCGCCTGGTGGTGGGGGCCGACCACGGCGGTTCGAGCCGTCCTCGAGGCACTCTGCGTATCGGGCGTTGTGAGCCTCTCGCGGCGTGAGGGAAACCGGCGCTACTACGACCTCACGGAACGTCTGTACCCGGCCCAGCTGCTCGCGGAACAGGTGACGGAGCGCGCCCAGGTCGCCCATAAGCTGCTGTCGCGCCACCGAGCCCACGGCCTGCTGGGCAGCTCCGGCAGCGGAGAGCTGTGGATCGGCACGGGCATGGCGCCGCTCCGCGCGGAGCTGCGAGCGGAGATGGTCGAGAGCGGCCGGCTCGTTCCGATGACGGTGGAAGGGGTCCGCGGCCAGCGGTTCGTGCTCGCCGACGAGCTGCCGACCCTGGATCGGGCCGAGCGGGAGGCCGAGGCCGGCCAGCAGCTCGGCAGCGTCAGCTTCATCGCGCCTCTCGATCCGCTGATGTGGGATCGCACGCTCCTGGGGCCGCTCTACGACTTCGACTACATCTGGGAGGTCTACACACCCGCGGCGAAGCGCCGGTGGGGCTACTACGTCCTGCCGGTCTTCTTCGGCGACCGATTCGTAGGCAGGATCGAGCCGCGCCTGGATCGCCGCTCCGGCCGGGCACGAATCCTGGGTCTCGACTTCGAGCCCGGCTTCGATCCCATCGCGGAACCGGGTTTCGTCGAGGCCTTCGGCGATTCGCTGAATGCCTACCTGGCGTTCGGCGGCGCGACGGCGCTGGTGCGCTCCGAAGCGATCGCCGCGGCGCCCCATCGGGCCCTCTTCCGCGAGCTCTCGTCTCGAGTGCCGATCAAGAGCGCCGGCGGCGTCAGGTCGGGGCGGTCCAACGGCTCGGCCAGACCCGGGACGAGTGGCCGCGGCAAGGCCGGCAGGGCGGCGATCCTCGGCCCCGGCGACCCTCGCCTGGCCGCGACTCCCTAGGCCGGCGGCCGCGCGGCGGACCGGACGTTCCGGCGAACGATCCGTCGCGGACGTGGCTCTCCGAACTCCCGGCCTCGGTGGGAGCATCTCCACGCGCAACATCCGAGGAACGAGCCAACGACACCAGGAGGAACCGAGATGGCGGTCATCCGACGCGCCGATGTCAGCTGGAAGGGAGACCTGCCCACGGGCCAGGGGACGCTCCACGCCACCAGCAGCGATGCCTTCAGCGGCCTGCCGATCACGTGGGCTTCGCGAACCGAAGGCTCGAACGGGCGGACCAGCCCGGAGGAGCTGCTCGCCGCCGCTCACGCGAGCTGCTTCGCCATGGCCTTCAGCAACGAGCTCGCCAGGGCCGGCACTCCACCCGAGACCGTGGACGTGACGTGCGAGGTCACCTTCGACCGCATCGACGGCAAGTGGACGGTCGCCGGCAGCAACCTGACCGTTCGCGCCCGCGTCCCCGGCATCGACGCGGAGAAGTTCAACGCACTGGCCAACCAGGCCAAGGACAACTGCCCCATCTCTCGGGCTCTCAAGAACAACGTCACCCTGACGGTTCAGGCCCAGCTCGAGTCGAGCGTGACCGCGGGATGAGTCGAGGCCGGTCGAAGCCGGCCGAACACTCACCCACCGTGTTGCCCCTGGCTTTGGCAGGTGGCCGCGGCCTCTCCCCATCGCGCCCGGGGTCGTCGCGGTTGGAGCGTCCTGATAAGCTGCGCCCATGAGCAAGCAGGATTCGCCCAGGATAGTTCGATCGGACGGTTGGAGCTACGAGGGCAGCTGGTCAAGCCGCAAGTCGGGCGTGCCGCTCTTCGGCCTCTTCCTCATCGTCTTCGGCCTGATGCTCGTGGCGGGCCAGTTCTTCACCTGGGCCCAGGCGTCGACGGCAGCCTTCTTCATGGCCGTCGGAGTGGTCCTGATCGGCGTCGGGATCCGAGATCGCGCCGACCTCGCCCTATACGTCGGCGTCTTCATCGCCGCGCTGGCGCTCTCGGACCTGCTCAGCGCCGGGTCCCTGATTCATGGCGATGGCTGGGGGACGCTGTTCGTGGGTGTCGGATTTGCCGGCACGGCGGTTGTGCGATCCTCGCCCGGACACCGCATCGGCGCGATGCTCGTTCTGGGGGTTGTGCTGGCCGTCTGGGGCGCCATACAGGTGGCGGAGACGAGCCTTAGCTTCCCAACGAGCAAGCTCGTCGGGCCGATCCTGATCGTGCTGCTCGGTTTCTGGATCGTGAGCCGGCGCTACCGCGCCAGGTAGGCCTCAGGCAACGCGCGCGGAGCGCCCCGAGCCCCCTGGGGCCACCGTCCCCGAGCCGGATTCCACCGCCGGGGCGATCTCGCAGCCTTCGCCCGACGCCACCACCGCGCACTCGTCGTCGCCCGCCACCGGGCAGGCTTCGACCGGCGCCGTCGCGACGGTGAGTGGCCGGAGCATCGGCAGCGTCGCGAGCCGATTGTGCAGGGCAACGGATGCGGCAGTGGATGGGTTCGTGGTGGTTTCCAGGACCCGCTCCACGCCCGAATCCAGCGGCCGCAGCCTGCCCTCCTCGTCGACGACCCTCTCGAACGCGTCCACGATCTCCGGATCGAACTGGCTGCCACGGTGAGCCCGCAGCTCCGTCCAGGCCCGCTCGACCGGCAGGGCCGGACGGTAGATGCGGTCGGTGGTCATGGCGCTGAACGCGTCGGCGACGGCGATGATCCGGCCGCCGAGCGGGATGTCCAGGCCGGCGATGCGGTCCGGATAGCCGCGGCCGTCCCAGCGCTCATGGTGGTGCCTGACGATCTGGGCGATGTCGGCCATCGCGTCGTGGACTTCCAGGATTGCCGCCCCGATCTCGCTGTGGCGGCGCATCTCGGCCATCTCCTCGTCGGTGAGCCGTCCGGGCTTGAGGAGGATTGCGTCGGCGATGCCGATCTTGCCGATGTCGTGCAGGTAGCCGCCGATCCGGATCGAGGTCCGCTGGCGCTCGTTCAGCCCGAGCACAGCGGCCATTCGCTCGGACAGCATGCCCAGCTGGCGGCAGTGCTCCCCCGTCTCGAGGTTGCGGGCCTCGATGGCCGTCGAGAGGGTCAGGGCGATGGAGTCCAGGACCGGGCTGATGTAGCGGTACTGGAGCGCCTCGTAGCGCATCTGGGACGCTCCCAGCGCCCGCTTGACCTCGGACAGAAGCTCCTCACCGGTGAATGGCTTGACGAGCATCCCGCTCGCCCCTTCGCGGAGCGCCTGGATTGCCGTCTCCACGGTTCCGTGGCCGGTCACGACGATCACGGGTAGATCCGGCTGGCGCTCCCGGAGCGCGTGCATCAGGGCCAGGCCGTCCATGCCGGGCATGTGGATGTCCGTCATGACCGCGTCGAAGGTGCCGGGCTCGAAGGCCGCGATGGCCGCCACCGGATCCGAGAATGTGGTGGGCTCGTAGCCCTGCCTCGCGAGGAGCCGCTCGACCAGCTGGAGGATGATCCGCTCGTCGTCCACGCACAGCACTCTGGGGCGCCCGTTGCCCGATCCGGACGGACGAAGCTCCCAGGTCACGCTGCGACCTCCACCCTGATTCTCCCTTCCGAAGCGGCGTTTATGGGCGCGGAGGCGGCCATGGGCGCGGAGGCGGCGGTAGCCGTCGAGGCCACTTTAGCCGTCGAGGCGGCCGACTGCCCATTTTCCGCCGGAGCCTGCGGCTCCGTGGACATCCTGTCGGACATCGGCGCCGCAGGCAAGAGGACCGTGAAGACCGCACCGCTGCCGGACTCGCTCTGGACCTCGATGGTTCCACCGTGGCCTTCGACGATGTTGAGGCTGACCGAAAGCCCGAGCCCCGTGCCATAGCCGCCGGCACGGGCCGAGAAGAACGGCGTAAAGATCCGGCTGCGGGTCTGGCGATCCATGCCGATCCCCGTGTCCGCCACGGCGATGGCGATCCTGTCGCCCCAGAGGAGAGTCGAGACGGAAAGGTCGCCGCCGTGCGGCATCGCGTCGATGCCGTTGGTGCACAGATTCAGCAGAACCTGGCGGAAGGATTCGGGGTCGAGCTCCAGGTTCGGCAGCTCGCCGTAGTCCTCGTGGATCTGGACGTGTGCTTCCTGGGCCCGATAGCGCACGAGGTCCACGGCGGAGCGGGCCAGGGCGTTGAGGTCCGTTTGGACTCGCTGGGGAGTGCGCGGCCGGGCGAAGTCGAGAAGCGCGCGGACGATGGACCGGGCCCGGATCGCCTCGTCGCGGATGATCGTCGCCTCGCTCCGGCGACGGTCGCCGGGCGGCAGGTCGGCGAGCAGCAACTCGGAGAAGCCGAGGATGCCGGTCAGCGGATTGTTGACCTCGTGGGCGACCGCGGCGGCGAGCTCGCCGATCGCGCCGAGCTTGGAGGCCTGGACGAGCTGATGCTCGACACGCTGGACCTCGGCGAGCTGGCGCCGGGCCGTGGCCAGCAGCTCATCGTTCTGCATCGCGACCGCGACCTGGTTGGCCACGAGCTGGGCGAGGGCCATGAATGACGGCTCCACGACGCGTTCCTGGCTCGGGTCGACCATCTGGAGAACGCCCATCGAGCGTCCATCCGACGCGATGAGCGGAATTGCCAGGGCGCTTTCGATCGGCACGCCGAGCAAGGCCATCTGCTCGGGCGAGATCGCCTCCCCTACCCTGTCGCCGTGCGCGCGGAACGAGCTGAGCTGGCGGTGGTCATGCGTTGCCGCGTCGCTCGAATGCGCCAGCCGGACGCCGACCACTAGGGGAGCCAGCGGTCCGTGGGCGGCCTCCACGCAGTCGCCCTCTGGGTCGCTGCGGACCAGGAAGCATGTGGCGCCGGGCGGGGTGATCGTGGCGAGTACACCCAGGTAGTCCACCTTGCCATCGCCCGCGAGCCTGAGGCTCTGGCTGGCCACGAGTACCCGGGCGAGCTGGTCGGCGCGGGCCCTCTCCACTCCCTCGGCGAAGTGGGCCCTCTCGAGGGCGATGTCCGTCCGACTCTCGGCACGGCGGAGGTCGCGAAGCCCTACCAGGAGCATGGTTTCGATCGCCGCCACGGCGAGAGTGATGAGGGCGATCGCGAGCCAGCTGCCGATCTCGAACGCATCGACCGCGGCGAGGAATGTCAGGGCGGCGGCGAGCGGAATCGAGACGATCAGGGTCGCACGCAGGCCGAAACTGGCCAGCGCGCTGCGTCCGGCGCCCATTCGGACGTCGTCGGACACAGTTCGCTCAAAGCTGCCTTCGGGCATACGCAAAAACTACGGGCCGCGGCCCGCCCTGGCATCACCAACATTGGCGATTATTCACTGCGTCCGACGACGTAGGTAGGCTGCCTTACTCCCCGGTGGATTCGGCGGCAAGGCGGCTCGCCCGAGGCAATCGCGCGTCTTCGGCCCCCGGGGGGGCGGTTCCCGCGCCCGCACGGCATCGGTCAGTTGGCGGATACGCGCGGAAGGGCTCTACGACGCGGTCGTCGCCCCCGCGGCTTCCGGCCGTGCGGTCGAGTGGTCGCGCAGCCGGGCGACGCTCTCCGGCTCGACCTGCGGCGCGGCAAGCAGCAGCTCGAGGATTGCGTAGGCCTCGCGACGGGCTTCGTCCTGGGTGATCGTTCCCGAGCTGGCCAGGACGACGAAACCATTGGTCATCGACATGAACGCGGCCGCGACGGAATCCACGTCCACCCAGTCCGGCAGCTCGCCGGACTCGACGGCCTCGTTGAGGAGGCGTCGAGCGAAAGCCAGCGATTCGTCGTGCTGTTTATGGAGCATCACGCGAAGTTCCGGCGCGCTGTCCGCCCTGACCCAGGCGTGGATCATCGCCCCCTTGGCCGTCAGATCCGCGATGGCCGTCTCCACGGCCCAATCGACGGCGACTCGCAACCGGTCGGACAGCGTGCCCATCTCGCCGAGACGAAGCTGCAACCGCTCTGTCTCGCGGTCGGCTTCGCAGGCGCAGGCGGTCAGGAAGAGGTCCTCCTTGCCCTTGAAGTACGTGTAGACGGCTCCGACCGAGAAACCGCTCTCACGGACCACGTCCTGGATGCTGGCCCGGTCGTAGCCGAGCTCACCGAAGACCTTGATGGCCGCGTCGACGATGCGGTTTCGGACTGCTTGTTCGTGCTCCGGGCTGACTCTTGGCATTGGCTTCCTGAAAGAGAATGGCGGTTCTCTACATCATAGCCTGCCCGTCCACGCCCTCCAACCGGAGCGTGGAACGGGACGGGTAGTTGACAAAACGAATAGAGAATCCCTATTCTCCTTGGCACCGGAGACTCGGAGGACGGGCAACAACCGTATTCCATCCGGCAGGTCGGCCGACCGCCCATTTCGAACACCGGGACAGCGGGACCAGTTCCGAGCGCGCCTGGCGGCGCGGTTGCGAACCCGTCCGCTTCGCCCAATTCACGGAAGGGACGGTCATGTTTGCTCGTTGGGGGAGATTCGTCTACCGCCGCCGGCGGTGGGTTGCCGCCCTCGCGGTGGTGGTCGCCGCCGTCTCACTGACATTCGCCAGCCGGACGTCGTCGGTACTCTCGACGGGCGGCTGGTACGACCCAAGCTCCCAATCCCAGAAAGTTGCGGCGCAGCTCGCGGCCGACTTCGGCCAGGGCGGCTCGTCGATGGTCGTGCTGTTCACCGCGCCCGGCCGGACCGACGCCGCGTCGCCGGCGTTCCAGGCCCAGATAGGCCAGGCAGTGGCCGGGCTCAAGTCCGACCCGCGCGTCGCCTCGGTAGTGGGCTATGCCCAGACGGGCAGCAAAGCCTTCATCAGCACCTCCGGCAACGCGTCCTGGGTCCTCGTCAACCTGAGCGTGAGCGAAGACCAGGCCATCTCCGTAGTGGACGGGATCCGCTCGGAGATCCACGCGCCCAGCGGGATGACCGTCGCGCTGACCGGCAGCGCGCCGCTCGCCCAGGCTCAGCAGAACCAGTCCGAGGCGGATCTGTCGCAGGCGGAGTCCGTTTCGCTGCCGATCGCCCTGTTCATCCTGCTGCTGGTCTTCGGCTCGCTCGTCGCCGCGGGGCTGCCCTTGACGGTGGCCGGGCTGACGATCCCGACCGCGCTGGGCATCGTCTACTTCGTCGCCCAGCACACCCTCATGAGCATCTTCGTGACGAGCGTGATCACGATGCTGGGCCTGGCCCTGGCGATCGACTACTCCCTCTTCATGGTCAGCCGGTTCCGAGAAGAGCTGGCCTGCGGCGCCACGGTCGAGGAGGCGGTCGAGCGGACCGTCGCGACCAGCGGCAAGGCGGTCACGTTCTCGGGCACGGCCGTGGCCATCGGCCTGTCCGGGCTGATCCTCTTTCGCGCGCCCACCATCAGCTCGATGGGGATCGGCGGCGCGCTGATCGCCGTCTGCTCGGTCGTCTATGCCCTGACGTTCCTCCCGGCCGTGCTGTCGATCCTGGGCCCGCGGGTCGAGCGACTGCGCGTCCCGAACCCATTCCGCCGCGGCAGTGCCCGAGCCGCCGGGGTCGATGCCATGGCGGAGCTCGCGCCCGAGGCGGCCGTCCCGGCCGGCGGCGGGTTGTGGGCTCGGATCGCGGCCGGCGTGATGGCTCGACCGGTCGTCGTGCTCGTGCCGATCCTCGCGATGCTCCTCGCCTTTGGGATCCCATTCCTCGGCGAGAAGCAGGGCCTGCCCGGAGCCGACGTCCTGCCGGCCACGAGCGAAGCCCGAATTGCCTGGGACGCCATCCAGAACGATTTCCCCGCCGGCCAGTCGCAGCCTATCGACGTCCTGGTCAAGGTTCAGGGCGATCCCCTCTCGGCCGCTAACGTGGCGGCGCTGCAGGCCTACTCCGAGCGTCTGGCCAGCCTGCGCGGAGTTGCCGCGGTCAGCGGCCCATTCTCGCTCACCAACAGCGCCGGCCAGCCACTGGCGATGACCCAGGTCTCGGCGCTCCTGACCGCGCCGCCGTCGCAACGGCCGGCCGCTCTCAACGGCATGCTCGCCGCCGACGTTCGAGGCTCGCTCGTCCACCTGCAGGTGATCACGCCCGCGCCCGGAACGCAGGCCGCCCAGGACCTGGTCCGTTCGATCCGGGCGATCAACCCGGGGCCCGGGATCTCGGCCCAGGTCGGCGGGCTTGACGCCAGCACCGTCGACTTCCTCGACGCCCAGAACGCCCAGCTGCCGATCGCGATCGTCTACATCCTGGCCGCGATGGCCCTGATGCTGCTGCTCCAGTTCGGCTCGGTCGTGCTGCCGATCAAGGCCGTGGTGATGACGATGCTGTCGCTAACGGCGAGCTTCGGCGCTCTCGTCTGGATCTTCCAGGACGGCAACCTGTCGCAATTCCTGGGGTTCCAGGCACCGGGCATGACCATCGCCATCGTCCCGATCCTGATGTTCAGCATCATCTTCGGGCTCTCGATGGACTACGAGGTCTTGCTCCTTTCCCGCATCCAGGAGGCCTACCGGCGGACTGGCGACACGCGCCTCGCCGTCGCGGACGGACTCGCACGGACCGGCCGGGTGATCACCGGCGCGGCGCTGATCATGGTGTCGGTGTTCGCGGCCTTCGGGCTCGCCCAGATCATCGTCATCAAGAGCCTGGGCATCGGGATGGCGATCGCGGTCCTGATCGACGCCACGATCATCCGGGCGTTGCTCGTTCCCGCGACGATGCGGCTGCTCGGGCGAGCGGCCTGGTGGGCGCCCTCGCGCCTCTCCGGGCTGACCGGTCGCGTGGGATTCAGCCACGTCGAGACGGACTATGAGTGCGACGCGCCCGACTACGGCCTCGGTGAACCGGCGCCCGACAAGCGCGGGGAATTGCCGGCGCCGCGAGGGCTCGCGAACCGGCCGCCGAAGCCAGCCGCGAGCTAGTTACTGCTCCCACGCTGAGGGGGGGGGGGGGGGGGCGCGCCCCCCGGCGGGGGGGGGGGTGGGGGGGGGGTGGGGGGGGGGGGGGGGGGGGGGGGGGGGGGGG
>VFSW01005428.1_pt1 | contig 18831 bp, 15 predicted proteins | sample 5358111 | NCBI WGS metagenome assembly VFSW01 (sample SAMN11554181, study PRJNA540505) | mine drainage metagenome | isolation source: sediment from site ElyBrook_90M | place: USA: Ely Copper Mine, Vershire, VT | collected 2017 | reverse complement strand
TCCGAGGTGCGGCTGCCGAACCCTGGCGGGCTGCGGCATCTGTGGCAGGAGCGCAGGACATCGACGATGGCGGTGGATCAGAGCGGCGTGTGGCGCTTCCGCGAGATGCTGCCCTTCCTGCGCGACGTGGAGCGCGCGGTGACGCTGCGCGAGGGCAATACGCCGCTGTATGAGATGCCTCGCTCGGCCGAGCTGGCGGGCGTGGACTGGCTGCTGGCCAAGCACCAGGGGATGAACCCCACGGGATCGTTCAAGGACACGGGGATGACGGCGGCGCTGTCGGTTGCGGTGGAGCGCGGCTTCGAGTGGGTGGCGTGCGCCTCGACCGGCAATACTTCGGCGGCGATGGCGGCGTATGCCGCGCGCGCTGGGCTGCGCTCGATCGTGTTTATCCCCGAGGGCAAGATTGCGTGGGGAAAGCTGTCGCAGTCGATGGACTACGGCGCGTTGACCATTCAGTTGAAGACGGACTTCGACGGCTGTCTGAAGCTGCTGACCAGGCTGGTGCAGCAGTTCCCGATCTACCTGCTGAACTCGGTGAATCCCTATCGGCTGGAGGGGCAGAAGACCCCGGCGATGGAGATTCTGGAGCAGATGGAGTGGCAGGTGCCGGAGCATCTGGTGGTGCCGGGGGGGAACCTGGGAAACTCGTCGGCGCTGGGCAAGGGGTTTCTGGAGATGAAGCATCTGGGACTGATCCAGCGCGTGCCGAAGATCCATGTGATTCAGGCGCAGGGCGCGAACCCGCTCTACCGCTGGTTCGGCGACGACAACCGCGAGATGAGGCCGGTGACGGCGGAGACGCGGGCGACCGCAATCCGCATCGGCAATCCGGCGAGCTGGAGGAAGGCCGCTCGCGTGGTGGAAGAGACCGGCGGATGGTGCGAGCAGGTGAGCGAGCAGGAGATCGCGCTGGCCAAGGCGGAGATTGGGGCCGAGGGCGTGGGCTGCGAGCCAGCGTCGGCGGTGACGCTGGCGGGGTTGAAGAAGTTGGTGGCCTCGGGACGAGTGGCCCGCGAAGAGCGAGTGGTACTGGTGTTGACCGGACACACACTGAAGGATCCGCAGTACACCATCGCCTACCACCGCGGCGAGCTGCTGACGGAGGCGGAGGTGGCGGGCGAGACGGAGATCGAGCGGGCGCGTCATGCGGCTCTGCGCAAGCCTCCGATCGTCCTGGAGGCGGATGAGGCGGTAGTGGTGAAGGCGCTGGAAGAGCGCATGGCGACGGCCAGTACGGAGGGTTCGCTGGCGACGCCCGGAACTGCACGATGAGCGAGGACGCGATTCAGAATACGGGGGCATTGCCCGGTGCGGTTCGACTGCGTCTGCCTGCAACGTCGGCGAACCTGGGGCCGGGATTCGATGCGGTGGGGCTGGCGATGTGGCTGGCGTTGACCATCGAGGCTGCGGTGTCGCAGGCGCAGGATGGGCGGGAGTTGACGATTCGGGCGACCGGGCGCGATGCCGAGCGCTGCGCGCGCACGCGGAACAACATGGTCTTCGAGACCTATCGCGAGGTGCTGAAAAATGCGGGACGGGCCGTGCTTCCGCTGGATCTGCGGATTCACAACGCGATCCCTCTGGGGATGGGATGTGGTTCCAGTGCGGCGGCGCGGCTGGGTGGAGTGATGCTGGCCAACCACTTCGGCGCGCTGGGCTGGGACCGCCAGACCTGCATGGAGGAGGCAACACGACGCGAGGGCCATCCCGACAATGTGGCGGCCTGCGCGCTGGGATATATGACGGTGTCGGCGGTTGCGGATGGCACTGTGAGCGCAGCGGCCTGTGGCGAGGGACTGGAGTGGAAGCTGCTGCTGGCGCTGCCTTCGGCTAGCCTTGCCACCGAGAAGGCGCGGGCGCTGCTGCCCACGGCGTACAGCCAGGCCGATGCGGTGGCGAATGTACAGCGGACGGCGCTGCTGGTGGCGGCCTTTGCGCTGGGACGCAGCGACCTTCTGCGCGTGGCGATGCAGGACCGGATGCATCAACCGTATCGCATGGAGGCGTGCCCGCTGCTGCCTCGGCTGCTGCCGCTGGCAGGCGGGCCGGGTGTGCTGGGCGTGGCGCTGAGCGGTGCCGGACCGGGTGTGTTGCTGGTGGTTGAGGCGGATGCCGCGGTTGAGGAGATTTTCGATCGGGTTCGGCAGGCGGCGGGGGACCCGGCGCTGGAGATTATCGAGACCGGGATCGGCGCGGGCGCGACCGAGGAGTCGGCTTAAGTGACAGACCTTGAAGCCGTGCCCATAAGCAGGACAAGCGCAATCTTGGGCGAAGTTGAACCGCACGCAGCGCTCGCGCATCTATTATTGAAGAGAGATCGAATTATGCACCGATGATGTAGACAAACCGAATTCAAATTGATTGAAGAGACCTATTCGACGCAGTGGCCGAATAGCAGGAGGAGTACCAGATGGCAGGACAGTTTGTGACCGCAGTCAACGACGCGGAGTTTGAGAAGGAAGTGCTGCAATCGGAGCAGCCCGTGCTGGTGGACTTCTGGGCGGCGTGGTGCGGGCCGTGCCGCGCGCTTGCGCCGGTTGTCGATGAGGTTGCAACCCACTATAACGGCAAGTTGAAGGTGGTGAAGATGGATGTGGACGCGAATACGGCCACGCCGATGCGTTACGGCATTCGTGGCATTCCCGCGCTTCTGCTCTTCAAGGGCGGGCAGGTCGCCGAGCAGATTGTAGGTTATGTGCCGAAGGAGACGATCGACAAGTCGATCGTAAAGTTGCTGGCGTAATTTTTTGAGTTGAGTTGAGAGATTGCCCGGCAGGCATCGCGCTGTCGGGCAATTTTTTCTGCGCGGCGATGCCTTGCGCAAGGGTCGCACCGGGCGGCGCAGGCAGACCGCAGTTTGAAATGCCGCGTGACCGTCCTTCCCACCTGGTCTGCGACTTTTACTCGTCCACTCTTATCTTTCCAAACTCAACCCAATTCATCTAGCATCTATGGATATGAGTCAACCGCTAAAGATGCCGGAGGCCGGCGCGTCTACGGAGCAGAAGTTTTCATCGTCTTCGGGAAAGATGTTTGGGGGGTACTTCGTTCCCGGTCGGTCCTGGAGCTTCAAGAAGACGGATTTGCTGGATGCGCGCGCACGGCGCATCTTTGAGAGTACGGCGCTGGCCTGTTCGATGGACGTCTATCCGTACCAGATGCCGCTCGAAGCGAAGGCTGGCCCGCGGGTGATCGCCGATGGCCACTCGATGCTGATGATGTCTTCCTACGATTATCTCGGCCTGATCGGAGATCCGAGGATCGACCGGGCTGCGATGGATGCCATCGCGCGCTATGGGACGAGCACCAGCGGAGCGAGGCTTCTGACCGGGACGCTCGATATTCACCGCTCCATGGAAGCGGATCTCGCGGCATTTAAAGGGACGGAAGATGCGCTGACCTTCAGCTCCGGTTATATGGCCAACCTCGGCGTCATCTACGGTCTGTTCGGCTCCGGGGACCGCGTCCTCATCGACGAGTTCTGCCATCGCAGCCTTCACGACGCCTGCCGCATGTCTGGCGTGCAGCTCCAGCGGTTTCGTCATAACGACCCGCAATCGGCGCGCGACGAACTGCGCAAGCCAACCACGGCCAACCGCACCTTGATCGTCTCCGACGGAGTGTTTTCGATGGACGGAGACATCTGCTGCCTGCCCGACCTGATTGCGCTCAAAAAGGAGTTTGGCTGCTTTCTGCTCATGGACGAGGCCCACGCCTCCGGCGTGCTGGGTGCCACCGGACGCGGCACCGATGAACACTTCGGCGTTGCCACCGGCGACGTCGATATCTGGACCGGGTCGCTGGCCAAGTCGATCCCTGCCAGCGGCGGCTTTGCGGCTGTCTCGCAGGAGGTGTCCATCTTTCTTCAGCACGCATCGTCTCCCTACATTTTTTCCGCGGCGATGGCGGCATCCTCGGTCGCCGCCATCTCGACCGGGCTGGCCATCCTGAAAGAGGAGCCGGACCGGGTCGCCCGCCTCAAGCGAAATGGCGACTTCCTGCGCGACGGACTGCGCGCCCTCGGATACGACACTGGCCTGTCGCAGACGGCGGTCATTCCGGTGATTCTGAAGGACGAGGCGACGACCGCCGTGTTTGCGCGCAGGCTGCGCGACTTCGGCATTATTGCGGCACCGGTGATGTTCCCGGCGGTGGCCCAGGGTTCCGCGAGACTCCGACTCTGCGTTACGGCTGCCCACACCATCGCGGACCTGGAGCTTGTTCTGGACGCATTTCGCCAGATGGCAGCAAGCTGACCGTGGCGGTCCTGGTTACGGGCGGCAGCGGATTTCTGGGCGGCAGATTGGCGCAGATGCTGCAACAGGGGGGCGAGGAGGTCGTTCTGCTCGCGCGACCGAACTCGGACCTGCGACATCTCTCCGAGACCCCGGTCCGCCTGCTGCGCGGCGACCTCTCCGATGCTGCGCTGCTGCGCGAGGCGGTGCAGAGTGTCACGCATATCTTCCATTGCGCAGCCTGTTCGACGGACTGGGCAAGTTGGCAGACCTACTTTGAAACCAACGTCGTCGGTACGCGGAACCTTCTGGATGCGGCCCGACACGCCCGCGGACTCCAGAGATTCGTACACGTCAGCACCACCGACATCTACGGCTATCCACCGATGCCCTGCGACGAAGATCACCCCTCGGTCGAGACCGACATACCGTACAACCGGACAAAGATCCAGGGGGAAGAGGCTGTTTGGAAGGCCAGCCGCGAGGATGGATTGCCCGTTACGGTCCTCCGTCCCGCGACGATCTACGGCCCACGCGGCAAGGATTTCACCCAGGAGATTGCGGCCCTGCTGCGCCAGCGCATCATGATTACGATTGATGGCGGCACCGCGACCGGGGGGTTCACCTATGTGGACACGGTTGCCCAGGCAATGCTGGACGCCTCCGTGAGTCGCCACACGGTCGGACAGGCGTACAACATCGCAGACGGGACGGGCGCAACTTGGGCGGAGTATCTCAGACTCTTCGCAGAGCAGCTCGGGCTTCCCGCGCCGTGGCTCAATCTCTCGTTCGCGATGGCGATGCGACTTGCTCACGCGATGGAAGCGCCGCACCGATGGCTGCATCTCGATGGACGCCCTCTGCTCACGCGCCACGCGGTCTACCTGCTGGGCCGCAGTCAGGAGTTTCCCGCGACAAGGGCACGGACGAGCTTCGGCTTCACTCCCTCGGTCTCATTGGACGAAGGAGTTCGGCGGTCCGTGGAGTGGCTACGCAACCCCTGCACCCCAAAGCGCAGGCGATAGGGATTAGGCAAACGCCTTGAATGCCAGCACCGCATTCAGGCCACCGAAGGCAAAGGAGTTGGAGAGACATGCCTCGACCGAAACCCTGCGCGCTTCATTTGGAACCACATCCAGATCGCACTCCGGATCGGGAGTGGTGTAGTTGGCGGTGGGCGGCAGTACCCCGTTGCGCAAGGTCAGAATCGAGGCCACGGCCTCCAGCGCTCCTGCGGCTCCCAGCGTATGCCCGTGCATGGACTTGGTCGAGCTGATGGCCAGGCGGTCTGCCTGCGCTGCAAAGACGGCACGGATCGCTGCCGTCTCGGTGCGGTCGTTGGCCTGCGTGGCCGTGCCGTGCGCGTTGATGTAGCCGAACTGTTCCATCGCCAGTCCAGAGTCGCGAATCGCCTTGCGCATGGCAATCGCCGCGCCTTCGGAGATGGGCTGGGTCAGATGGCTGGCGTCGGAGGACATGCCGAACCCGACGATCTCGGCCAACGGCTTTGCCCCGCGCGCCAAGGCCACATCGAGCGGTTCCATCACCAGCATCGCGCCGCCCTCGCCCAGAATCAGCCCGGAGCGGTCCGCCGAGAAGGGCCTGCATGTGTCCTTGCCGATCACTCGCATCGCCTCCCACGCCTTCAATATGCCGATGCAGAAAGGGGATTCGCTGCCGCCCGCGATGGCCATCGGCGCAACGCCCGACCGTACCATCCAGAAAGCCTGTCCTATGGCGTGCGCGGAGGAAGAACAGGCCGTCGAGATGGTGTACGCTGGGCCTTGAATTGCGTACCGCATCGAGATGTGGCTGGCACCGGCGTTGCTCATGCTCAAAGGAATGGTGAGCGGGGGGACGCGTGTTCTGTTGTTACGGAAAAGCTCCCAGTAGCCTGCCTCCTCCGTCGCGCGTCCGCCCATGCAGGACCCGGTAACGATGGCTGTGTTCTGCCGCAGGTCCTCGGTCCACTCGACGCCGGCCTGCGCCACCGCCTCATCCGCGGCCAGCAGAGCAAACTGTGTGAAGCGATCGAGAAATGTCAGCTCTTTTGCAGGAAACGCCTTCTCCGGCTCGTAGTCGCTCACCTCGGCTGCATTGCTGAAGCGCAACTGCGACGCGTCGACGGAGCGGATCGGGCCAATCGCCGAGACGCCGCTTTCAAGTGCGCGCGAGAACTCCAGTTGGTTCTTTCCCAGGGCGCTGATCACGCCCATGCCGGTGACGACGACCCTGCGCATCTAGCTTGCGCGCGAAGGCCCGGTCTTCGCATCTACCAATTGTGTGATCCCATCGATCATCTCGCGGATGTTGGTGACGAGCTTCGCCTTCTCATCGTCGATCTGAATGTCGAACTCGCCTTCAAGATCGAACAACAGGTTCAAGCGGTCCAGAGAGTCGATCTCAAGCTCCTCGAAGGTACTCTCTGGCCGCAAGCTTTCAGGCGGTACCCGCCGCGCCGTAGCAATCACACGAAGTACACGGTCTTGAATACTTTCCGACATGGAATCTCACCGGGTGAGGCGGAGTCGACAATGCAGGAAGTTGCACGACGCACCCTGCACAGGTCGCACAGTGAGAATACACCTTCCCGGGCCTGAAACGCCTCGTTGCTGTTTGCAAAGAAAGAACCTGTCCGAATGTTAAAAAGGGAACCGGACCGTTTGCATCCTGTGGCAAAGCCGTATCATCAAAATAGTACCCAGCAGTCCGACAGAACGGTCTTCGCCCCGACCTGGATTGGCGCATCGGTCGGGCGGAGCGTTGAGTGTCGGTCCGCAAGGTCGAAGGCACATTGCAGTCTGCACATTTAAGACCGGTACCTTTTTTCAAGGAGACATGCTTTGCATCTGTTTGAAGGCCGTTTGAATCTCCGGCACATGCCGGTCAATGTCTTTTCTGGAGTGCTTGGTCTGTCTCTTGCGGCGCTGCTGGCGGGATGCACGAAGGCGGTTCCACCCGCTCCCGCTGCGCAGGCGATGCCCGTGATGGTGCAGCCGGTGTCGCCCACCAGCGTGCCCAGTTCGGACAGCTATGTGGCAACCATCAAGAGCCGTCGCTCCGCGACCATCCAGCCGCAGGTGGATGGCAACCTGACGAAGATTCTGGTCCACTCCGGCGATGCGGTGAAGGCTGGCGCAACGCTGATGCAGATCGATCCGCTGAAGCAGGTTGCGACGGTCGAGGCGCAGCAGGCGGCAGAGCTACAGCAGCGTGCCGTCTATCAGTACAACGAGACCGACCTCGTCCGTCAGGCGCAACTCTACAAGGACGGGATCATCTCCAAGCAGGCGTACGATCAGGCGATGCAGTCCTTCCAGAGCGCCAAGGCAACGCTCGATTCGGCCGCCGCGCAGACCAAAACCCAGCGCGAGCAGCTTGCATACTACGAGATCCGCGCCCCGTTTACAGGGATCGTAGGCGATATTCCGGTTCACCTGGGCGACTACGTCTCACCGACCACGACACTGACCACGGTGGACGAAGACAAGGACCTCGAAGCGTACATCTATGTCCCCACCGAACGGGCGGCGCAGGCGCGGACTGGGCTGGCGGTCGATCTGCTCGACGCCAGTGGGGCGGTGCTGGCGCACAGCGCTCTCAACTTCGTCTCGCCCGAGGTGGACAACGACTTGCAGGGGATTCTGGTGAAGGCACCGGTCCCGAAGTCCTCCCAGCGGCTGCGCGATGGGCAGATATTGAACGCGCGCATTACCTGGAGCACATCGCAGATTCCAACGGTCCCGGTGCTTGCGGTCACTCGCATCGGTGGGCAGAGCTTCGTCTACATTGCGGCGGCGCAGGGCGCGGGATACGCGGCGCATCAGGTCTCCGTCAAACTGGGCGAGCCGGTGGGCAATGTGTATCCGGTGCTGGGCGGGCTGAATCCAGGCGACCGCGTGGTCCTCTCCGGGATTCAGTTTTTACAGGAGGGCGTGCCAGTGGTGCCGATGACGGCACCGGGGCCACAGGTGCACGCAGGGCATTGAAGGGTTGAGGTCCTGCGCCCGCGCAGGACGGAAAAGGTAGAGATTCTTGGTTGAGTTTTTTATTCGTCGCCCCATCTTCGCCACCGTGTGCGCGCTTCTGATCGTGCTTGCGGGCGCAGTCTCTCTGCCGGGCATACCCATCTCGCTGTATCCCCAGCTTGCGCCGCCGCAGGTCGTGGTCAGTTGCAACTACGTTGGCGCGAACTCGCAGGACGTGGAATCGGCCGTGACCATCATCCTCGAACAGGCGATCAATGGGGTCGAGGGGATGCGCTATATGTCTTCGACCTCGTCGAACGATGGCACCTCGACGATCACGATCACGTTCGACACGGGATACGACCTCGACATCGCCGCGGTAGACGTGCAGAACCGCGTGGCCACTGCACAGGGACGCCTGCCAGCCACGGTCAACAGCACGGGAATCTCGATTCAGAAGGCCAACTCCAACTTCGTGTTGGCTGCCGGGTTCATCTCGCCCGACCACTCGCTGTCGCCCGACTTCATCTCCAACTATCTGGATGTTTACGTTGCGGACGCGCTGAAGCGCGTTCCCGGCGTGGGCAACGTGATTATCTTCGGCGAACGCAAGTATGCCATGCGCATCTGGCTCGACCCAGTCAAGCTAGCCGCACGCGGGCTGACGGCGTTGGACGTCACCAACGCTCTGTCGGAGCAGAACGTCGAGGTCCCCGCAGGGCAGCTCGGCCTCCCACCGTCCGACCCCGGACAGTCGTATCAGATGGCGGTGCGCGTGGCCGGTCGCTTGACCGATCCGAGCCAGTTCGAGAACATCATTCTGAAGTCGAATGCTGCGAGCGCGCCTGGCGGGGCGGGCACCACGGTTCCGCAAGGAAACGGCTCCGGCATTGTTCTGCTCAAGGACGTTGGCCGTGCCGAACTGGGGGCCGAAACATACAGCACCAGCCTCAGGTTCTCTGGCGGCGATGCGATCGGCATCGGAGTTCAGCAGCTCTCGAACGCCAACGCCCTCGACGTGGACATGCGCTGCAAGGCGGTGCTGGCTGAGTTGCAGAAGTCGTTCCCGCCGGGGCTAAAGGGATTCGTCGCGGTGGATACGACCACGGTCGTCTCGGACTCGATCCGCGAGGTGGAGAAGACGCTGGCCGAAGCCATTGTCATCGTCATCCTGGTCATCTTCCTGTTCTTGCAGGACTGGCGCGCGACAATCATTCCCGCTATCACGATCCCCGTCTCGCTGATCGGGACGTTTGCCTTCATCAAACTCTTCGACTTCTCCATCAATTCGCTGACGCTCTTCGGGATCACACTGGCCACGGGACTGGTAGTGGACGACGCGATCGTCGTCATCGAGAACGTGCAACGCCATCTGGAGGAGCAGACCGTTGCGGGCACGGACGAGTGCGTCCACGACCCGCACAAGGCGACCATCGTCGCCATGGCCGAGGTGACCAGCGCCGTCATCGCCACCTCGCTGGTGCTGATCTCGGTCTTCGTTCCGGTCAGTTTTTTCCCTGGGACAACGGGGATTCTGTACAAGCAGTTCTCCCTGACAATTGCGTTTTCGATTGCCATTTCGGCGTTCAATGCGCTGACCCTCTCGCCCGCGCTGGCCGCCGTCTTTCTTCGCCCCGAGACGCGCCCCAGCGGCCTGCTTGCGCTCTTTCTCGATCCCGTCGAAGCCGCCATCCGCAAGACCATCCGCCTCTACGCAGTCGCAGTGACCTGGGTGGTCAAGATGCGCTACGCGTTTCTGCTGCTGTTTGTCGCGGGCCTCAGCGCAACGTTCTACATGTACAACCATGTGCCAACGGCCTTCGTCCCGGCAGAGGATCAGGGCTACTTCATGATTCTGGTGCAGACGCCTCCCGGCGCTTCGTTGAGTTATACAACTGATTTTGCGGACCGGGGCGCGGCAATCGTACAGCGGGACCCGGATGTGTACGGCACGTTTTCGGTGATGGGATTCTCGCTGGCTGGGGGCAGTTCTCCCAACTCGGGCCTGATATTCGCCCCACTGAAGCCGGTGGATGACAGGACGAAGCAGGGGCCGGGGCACTCGGCCCACGACATTGTGGGAAGAATCGCTCCGCAGCTCTTCGCGGTCCCCGGCGGCATTCTGTACGCTGTGGAGCCTCCCGCCATTCAAGGGATTGGCAGTGTCGGCGGCTTCCAGTTCATCTTGCAGGACGGCGGACGCAACACCTTCTCGGACATCGACCGCGTGGCGCATACGTTGGTTGGCCAGGCACGGAACCCTGCCTCTGGGCTGCTGAATCTGAACACCACCTTTACGGCCAACGACCCGCAACTCTCCGTCACCATCGACCGTCAGAAGGCGTTGGCGATGGGCGTTCCCATGGCGCAGATCAGCGCGGCGATGGGCACGTTCATGGGGTCGAGCTACGTCAACGACTTCAACTTCAACAATCGTTCGTATCGCGTCTATGTGCAGGCCGACCAGCAGTTCCGGCGCAATGCGGGCGATCTGCGGCAGTATTCCGTTCGCTCCAATGCCGGACAGATGGTTCCGTTGGACAGTCTGGTGGTGCTCTCGGAGACCTCCGGGCCGCAGGTCATCAATCACTACAACATGTTTCGCTCGGCGGAGATCGATGGCTCGCCCGCCGAGGGACTCAGCTCCGGGCAGGGACTCGCCAACATGGAGAAGCTGTTCGAAAAGAACAAGCTGCCTGGGATGATGTTCTCCTGGACCGGCCTTGCGCTGGAGGAACAGGAGTCGGCGGGCAAGGCGGTCCTCATCTTCGGGCTTGGGTTGCTGGTTGTTTTCCTCACGCTCTCGGCGCAGTATGAGAGCTTCTTTCTGCCGTTCATCATTCTGCTTGCCGTACCAATGGCGGTCCTGGGCGCGCTCGGGCTGGTGGCGGCCCGCGGCATCAGCGACGACGTGTATGTGCAGATCGGGCTGGTGATGCTGATCGGGCTTTCGGCGAAGAACTCAATCCTGATTGTGGAGTTCGCCGAGCAGCAACTGCATCACGGCAAGTCGATTGTGGATGCGGCGATTATCGCTTCGGAGCTGCGCCTGCGTCCGATTCTGATGACCAGCTTTGCCTTCATCCTCGGCATGTTGCCGCTGTGCTTCGCCACCGGCGCGGGAGCGATGGGACGCCACTCGGTGGGGACTGCGGTGGTGGGTGGAATGCTGGTCTCGACCATCCTGAACCTGTTCTTCATCCCTGTCCTGTATGTGCTGTTCAAGACGGGGCTCGGATTATTTTCAAAGAAAGACACGTCGGAGCAACCTCCGCTTGTCGCGGGCTGAGTTGTGTCCTAACGCAATTTGCATGGCGTGAGATCGCCTCACTCTACAACGAATGTGGGAGGCTGAGGAGACCTCGGTGGGATGGGTTGCAAGGCCGGAAAGGGTGATATTGAAAGAACGGGTGAATCCCTTCACCGTAGAAAGTCGAGATAGCGACAATGCACCATGCGATGGTATCCCTCTTGTATGTGGTGATTGTGATGCTTCCCTGCTTCCTGTATGCGTCGTTCTCCGAGTAGAGCAGTCCCGCCGCAACTGGTCGCATCGGAAAAAATCTGCGCGACGGGTTCTCAATGGGAAAGCCACGTCGGTTCGTCTTCCTGAGTCCAATTTCAAGTTGTCTGTCGCCTTCTGTTGCAGCCTCCCAGGCTCCGCCGTGCCTCGTTCCGGCGGCAGAAGGCGTTGCTGCCATCGTTCTGCGCCCAGGATTGATATGGACTTTGAAAGCAAGTAAGGTCTAAGAAAGGGATAGATAAAAATCCGTTATTTTCTCGCAGGCCGGCACTGAAGCGCTAACGCCTCGTTGTTTTCGTCACGGCTTTATATTGGCAAGAAGGAGTTTTGCTTGGAGCTGCGCGTACGCCACATTGCCCGGAATGTACTGTTCAACTGGTTTGGAACGATTGCCAATATGGCAGTCGGCTTCTTCCTTTCGCCATTCATTGTGCATCGTCTCGGAAACGTTGCCTTTGGCGTCTGGGTTCTGGCAATCTCCGTCGTGGCCTACCTCGGCCTGCTCGACCTGGGGATGCAAAGTTCCGTTCTGCGATTTGTCTCCAAGGGACACACGCAGAACGATCATCGGAGCGCCTCGGAGGCCATCTCCGCCGCCCTTTGGGTCCGATTGCAGATCAGCGCGCTCATCCTTCTGCTGAGTGCAGGCCTCAGTGCTGTGTTTCCGTACCTGTTCAAGGTGCCGGAGGCGCTCGCGAGGGATGCAAAGATAGCCATCCTTCTGATCGGGCTTAAGGTGGCAATCTCAATGTCGGTCGGCGTAGTTGGGGGTGTGCTTTCAGCGCTCAACCGCTACGACCTTCAAAATTATGTAAGCCTGTCGCAAACTGCAGTGCGCGTGCTTGGGGTCGTCGCCGTACTGCGCAGCGGACACGGGATCGTGGCGATTGCGGTCTGTGAGCTGATTGCAGCGTTGGTTGGCAACGCTCTTCTGGTATGGACCGCGCGTCGGATCTATCCCCAACTTCGCATCCTACTGATACGACCGAAGAGCGAAACACTGAAGAGAATCTGGACTTATAGCGCCTATGCTTTTCTGACGACGATTGCGGTGCAGTTGGTCTACCAGACAGACAACCTGGTTGTGGGCGCATTTGTTTCAGCCACGGCTGTCACCTATTACGCGATTGCCAACTCATTGTGCAGCTATGCGAGCCAGGTTGTGGGCGCGATGGGAGCCACATTTGTTCCAGCCGCCAGCACCTATGAGTCGTCGGGAGACACCACCAGTCTGTTGAATCTGTACAAGCACGGGACGCGTGCCACGCTTGCCATCTCATTGCCAATATTGATAACTCTGATCGTGCGCGGGCCGAGTTTTATCGGACTCTGGATGGGGCCTCAGTATTCCCATAACTCTGGGACCGTCTTGATTATTCTTTGCAGCGCCCTTCTTTTTTCGTTTGCCAATCGGACTGCGTCGTCGATCGCCTTCGGGATTGAAAAGCATAAGACAGGAGCGCTATGGGCGATTGGAGAAGGCGTATCAAACCTGACCCTGAGTATTATTCTGGTCCATTGGTATGGAATCTATGGAGTGGCCATCGGGACCCTGCTCCCAAGTCTGATTGTGCAGACCGTTCTGTGGCCCGGTTATATCTCCAAGCTGGTGGGACTGAGTTACTCCGAAGTGATGAGCAAGGTCTGGGCACCGGTGTTTCTGTCCTCGGTTCCTTTCGCCATTGCCACTTATGCGGTGAATGTTCTTTTCCCAGCGCGCAGTCTAGCCGTATTTTTTCTCCAGGTAATGGCTGTACTTCCAGTCTTCTTTATCGCGGTTGGGTTGGTATTTCGGGAGTATGTCCGTAGTCGCCTATTTCCTAAGATACGCTCTCTCATATTTACGGAAGGAAGAATATGAAGGACGGCGGGTTATCCAACAGGATGCTGACGGTCGCTCATTTCATGCCGTGGAGCGGGATGGGTGGCGTCGAGATTGCCACGCTCCGCCTGGTTGCAGCGACGCGGCAACAGTTTCGCCACGTCGCATTTTGTCTGCCCGATGCTCTGGCGCTGCGACGTGCCTTTGAAGAGTTGGGCGTCGAGACGGTGACTTATACTCCCCCAGTGCCAAGCCTGCGACATTTTGTGAGATATTACATCGGATCAAAATCCGTTGCGCGGTCAATTCGGAAAATTGAAGCGGATATTGTTCATTTTTCCGACGAGAAGGCTGCGAACCATAATAGCTTTGCAGCCTTTCTTGCTGGAGTCCGAATGGTCTGCCATCTTAGGGTGAGCTATCCACGCCTCGATTGGCGTCAGCGGCTCTGCCTGTTGCCGGTTCAGAGCTTTGTTTTTGTATCGAAAGAAGCGAAGGAGAGTTTTGCCATATCCCTGCCTGCGAGTAAGGTGCGCGTGATCTATGACGCGATAGAGGTGCCGACCGCAGACAGTACGCAGAGCGCTACGGATGTGCGGAGCGAACTTGGAATCCCGAACGGATGCGCTGTGGTGGGAATGGTCGCCCGCGTCTCTCGGCAGAAAGACTACTTTACCCTGGCCGATGCCGCCGTGCTGATTCTGGCCGAGCGGCCCGACACACGGTTTTTAATTGTGGGCGACAACTCTCTGGTCGACCTGAACCGCAGTCACTATGCGGAGGTTGCAAACAGGCTTGAGGAGTTGGGGATTGCCGACCGGTTTATCTTTACTGGCCATCGGACGGACGTGTTCCGCCTGATTGCCGCCATGGACCTGTGTGTTCTGTGTACTCATCGGGAGGGGTTTCCGCTGAGTATTCTTGAATCGATGGCGATGGGAAAGCCGGTTGTGGCGACGGCTGTTGGCGGGATACCGGAGATTGTCCGGCCCGGAGTCACTGGATATTTACATCGCCATGGAAACAGCAGGGAACTCGCCGATGCGGTGCTCTCGTTGCTCGACAGTCCAGAGGAGTTGGGCCGCATCGGGAGGTTGGCCTGCGAGCATGTGCGGCAGAACTACTCTCGCCAGAAGTTTGCCGATGAGATTGCGCGAACGTATCTGGATGCAATGCGCGGATGAGGCCTGCTCCGACGGAATTCAGCGAAGGCCGCTCCTACCGCCTTCGTAAAGAATGCAGGCGAACGCTACTTGATGATGCCTCGGTGGCTGTTTGCGATGAAGTCGGCGAGGTAGCGGACGTGCTCGGTGGCAGTTGAAGTGGGTTCCGCTGCGTCGGTTCCGGCGGAGTCTGGCGGGGGGATAAGCATAGCGCGGATGGCCGCCAGCGCGTCGGTGGTATTGAGTTTGGAGGCCTGTAGCAGACGGTATGCTTGGCGCAGCGCCTTGATCTGGGCGGGCGTGAAGCCGCGCCGCTCCAGCCCGACCTTGTTGAGGCCGTAGGCGTGGTTGTTGCGCTCGATCGAGGTGAGCGAATACGGCAGCACGTCCTGGGTAATGGTGGTTCCTCCGCCAATGTAGGCGTAGCGACCGATGCGGCAGTACTGATGCACGGGGCAGAGCGCTCCGACGACGGCGTACTCCTCGATGACAACGTGGCCAGCCAGCGTGGCCGCGTTGGCCAGGATGCATCCGTCACCGATCTGCGAGTCATGGCCGACGTGGACATAGGCCATGATGAGACAGCCCGAGCCGAGAGTGGTTACGCCGCCGCCGCCGACTGTGCCGCGCGAGAGGGTGACGGACTCGCGGATCGTGTTGTCGTCGCCGAGCACGCAGCGAGTGGGTTCGCCCGCATATTTCAGATCCTGTGGCGCGACGCCAATGGCGGCGAAGGGATGGATGGTATTGCCGCTGCCGAGCGTTAGGTGGCCGTCGAGGACGACGTGCGAGATGAGGTTGCAGCGTTCGCCGAGGACGACGTTGGGGCCGACGGTGCAGAACGGGCCAACGATGCACGATGCGGGAATCTGCGCGCCGGGTGCGACGATGGCGGTGGAATGGATGTTGCTCACTCGGCCGTGGCTCCTGCGGGCGTTGCCGCTGGTTCGGCAGGCTGGCGGTTGGTGAGGGCGCACATGACGGTGGCCTCGCAGGCGACCTTGTCGTCAACGGTGACGACGCCGCGCATCTTGACCGCGTTGGTGCGCCAGTTGAGCACCGTGACCTCGATGCGCAGTTGGTCGCCGGGAACCACCGGACGACGGAAGCGCGCCGCGTCGATGCTGGTAAAGACCATCAGCTTGGAGGCGCGGTCGGGAATCTCGGTCAGCAGTAGCGCTGCTCCGGCCTGCGCGATCGCCTCGATGATGAGGACCCCCGGCATGATGGGGAAGTTGGGGAAGTGACCGGCGAAGTGCGGCTCGTTGATGGTGACGTTCTTCAGTGCGACGACGCGCTTCTTGCGCTCGATCTCGACCAGGCGGTCGATGAGCAGAAAGGGATAGCGGTGAGGAAGGATGGACATGATTTCCATGATGTCCATGGTCTGTGCGTCCGCGGAGGGCTGGCTGATCGGTTCGTTCATGGCAGACTTGAGTATAAATGCGCGGACCGTTCGGCATCCGCGTAAAAAGTGGAACCATAAAAACAGTACGCTCTGTCGCAGAATCTGGACCGCCGCTGCCTGCACTCCGGGCTGCTAAGCCAGGCCGGTCGACTCCGCCTGCTGCTGTGCGTGGTAGCTGCTGCGCACCAGTGGGCCGCTCTCGACGTGGCGGAACCCCATTGCCAGCGCCTCATGCTTCAGGAACGCAAACTCCTCCGGCGTGTAGAAGCGCTGCATCACCAGATGATCGCGTGAGGGCCGCAGATACTGCCCGATGGTCAGAATGTCCACGCGCCGGTCCGCCAGGTCGCGGAAGACAGCGAGCAGCTCGTGCATCTCCTCGCCCATGCCGACGATGATGCCCGTCTTGGTGACCTGCGTCTCGCCCGCCTGAGTCGCGATCTCCTTCGCCCGCCGCAGAAATTCCAGCGAGCGCTGGTAACGGCCGCCGGACTTGGCCACGCGATAGAGGCGCGGCACGGTCTCGATGTTGTGGTTCAGAATCTCCGGCCTTGCGGCGACGACCATGCGCAGCGACTCGTCATTGCCCTGAAAGTCCGGCGTCAGTACCTCGACCCTGCACCCCGGTGCCTGCGCGCGAACCTCGCGAATCACTTCAACGAACGCGCGCGCCGCGCCCAGATTGTCGTCGTCGCGGTTGACGCTGGTAATCACGGCATGGGCCAGCCCAAGCTGCGCCACTGCGTAGGCCACGCGCCGCGGCTCGTCGAAGTCGATTGGTTCGGGCTTGCCCTTCGGCACGGCGCAGAATCCGCAGCGTCGCGTGCACAGGTTGCCCAACATCATGAAGGTCGCCGACTTCTGGTTCCAGCATTCGCCCAGGTTGGGGCAGTTCGCGCTCTCGCAGACGGTGTGCAGGTTCAGCTCGCGCGCCATCTTCTTCAGCGCGTGGAAGGTCTCCCCGTGCGGGGCCTGCGCCTTCAGCCACTCCGGCTTGCGCACAGGGCGGCGCGGCGCAAGGTCGATCTGCACAAGCTCCGAGTTCAGTCCTTCGGCTATCGGCGGTGTCATCGAATTAAATTGTATCGCTTGCGCAGCCATCGCCCCAGAATGCCCTCAGCGCAGCCGCGCTCTCGTCTCCTGCCGCACCAGGTAGAGAAAGAAGACCAGCGCAAAGAGTCCACGCACCAGGAAGAACCCCTGATGGGCCTTCGAGAAGTAGAGAAAATCTCCCGCCGCGAACAGCAGACAACCGGCCGTCACCAGCGCCCAGCCCCACTTCTGCAAGCGCAACAGACCGAAGATCCCAGCCGCCAGCAGCGTACACAGCGCGAGAACGCCAACCTTCTCCACGCCCACGCCGAACGCGCCATTCAGCCCCGCACTGACGTTTATCATGGTCGTAAAGATCATGTACAGACAGATGCCTGCGATCCCCGGCAACATCCGCCCCTTCATCTCAACGCGTGTTGCCCCTTCATCCATCGGTGTTGCTCCCCGCTACAACGTATGCAGATAAGCCAGCAGGTCCTGGCGTTCGTCGGGAGTCATGGTGCCACCCAGCGCAGGCATCATGGGCCGTCCATACAGGATTGCGTCCATCACGCGGTCGTCGTTGGCTGGCGCGCCGCTGTCCAGGTACTGCTTCTTGAAGATGCCCCGCAGCGACTGTCCGTTGAGCGGATCGTTGGTGCGGTCGTTGTGGCACTGCGCGCAGTGCGCCAGAAACTCGTTGTGCCCGCGAATCTGCTGCGGGTTCAGCTCCGTGAGTGGCGTGGGTGGCGGCAGCCTGGTGCAGCCCACCGCGGCTGCAAGCAGCATCGCCACGCCCGTGCAAAGCAGTCCCGTTGCAGTCCGTCTCATATCTTCCATTGTCGCATCCGCGGTCCGAACTGGCGCTGCGTTACCCTTTGCCCAGCATCCGCGTTGCAAACGCCTGCCACGCCGGGGTAAACGCGATCGGCACCCGCGTCAGATGCACGACAATGAGGAACAGCGAGGCGAAGAGCGTGCTCTTGAGGATCTTGCGTTGCGTCGCCAGGTCGAAGACCATCACCGCAAGCAGAAATCCGAAGGGAACAAAATCCTGCGCCTTCGGGTTGTGCTGGAAAAATGCAACCGGCCAGCGACCGACAGCCGCGTCGATAAGCCCGATGGTGGCAATCAGGATGAGCCGCTTATGCACCGCGGGCTGGCGTCTCATCCGGTACGCGAAGAAGGCCAGCACGGTGAAGACGAAGATGGACGTGAGCGGGATGATGTAAAAAGTCTTGGCGTCCAGGCCAAGTACAGCAGTACCGCGCCGCAGCGAATCGGTTGCCGCGACTGGGCCAAGGATCGCCATCGCCGCCGCCAACCCAAAGCCGAAGAGGCCCAGCGTCATGTGCCACTTCACTCTGCGCGCGGAGATCAGCGCGGTCTGGATGAGCAGGACCAGCATCCAGAGCGACATGACAGCGCCGTGAACGTGGATCAGGCGGTTCGGCAGCGGGGCGCGGACCATGCCGGCAAGGAAGTACGTCTTGGCAAACCCGTAGAGAACCGTGGCCCAGAGAAGCGCCACCATGCTTGAAAAAAAGATGCGGTCCACCAAGGGGCTGAACCGTATCCGAGGCACTACTTGTTTCCGCAACGCTTCTGTCGCCACGCCTGTCCTCCTGAGAGTGTCACTCGGGCCCGGGCAAAACCATATTTTCCGTGTCCCAGCAG
>VFSW01005427.1_pt1 | contig 18832 bp, 26 predicted proteins | sample 5358111 | NCBI WGS metagenome assembly VFSW01 (sample SAMN11554181, study PRJNA540505) | mine drainage metagenome | isolation source: sediment from site ElyBrook_90M | place: USA: Ely Copper Mine, Vershire, VT | collected 2017 | reverse complement strand
TCGGCGCCTCGCGGGAGCCCGCTTGGTCACGGGGGCCGCCTTCTTCACGGGATGGAGGTTCAGGTCCTCCAGTGTCACTCTCTGGAGGGCGTTACGATGATGACACCAGGGACATCTGTTCACAGGTTGGGTCTCCCCCCGTGACTGACTGGGTGGCAGCATACGCCGAGATGGTGACGCACGGTAGCTGAGATTGCGCTGAGCGTGGCTAGTTGTGCGGGCGTTGTCACTCCCATTCGTACAGCACCTCGGCGGTGCCTCGGCGGTAGATCGTGTGCTTCCCAGGGTGCAGCTTGGGGCGCTGGCACTGACGCGGGCGGAGCCCAGCGTCCTTCGGCGCCATGGCGAAGCAGGGACCACGCCAGTGAGCTGGCGTGAAGTCACCGCGTACGCGGCTGAAGCCCGGCAGCTTCTTCTCCTCGATCATCGAAGCCCCTGGTCCATGCGAGCCGCTTGCCATCCCAACTCGCCCGCGGCGAACATACGGACGATGACGTCTGCCCAGTCGTCCTCAGACAGGGTCGCAGCGAAGGCGCGAGGACCCAGTTCGATCACCAGCCGCCTCATGCGATCCGCTCGCACACTTCCTCGAAGACGGGATCGTCCCACTCGTCGCGGCCGGCGGCCTCGCCGTCCCAGAACTCGTCATACTGGCTGCCCATGAGAGCGGTACGCATCCGAGTCTCACGTGCGAGCCCAGGAGCCCCCCAGGAGAACACCTGACGGTCTGAGCGGTACCGTGCCCGCATCTCGGCCGCCTGTTCAGCGATGAGCTGGTCCAACTCCGGCACCCCCAGAGCGGCGCGTGCGCGGTGAGCCTGTGCCTCGATGGCTTCTGCGATGGTGGTCATGCGATGGGTTCTCCGCGATGGAACCACAGGCAGGGCACATAGGGATTTCCGTCAGGGTCCACGACTCCGCGTACGCGTGCCTGCGCGCCATGACCGATGATGAACCGCAGGATGCAGCAGACGGGGAAGCCGTAGTGCCGGCCCTCGTACCAGTCGTAGAGCGCGTCACGGATGCTCTGAGTCAAATAGACAGGTGCAGAACTGGCCTGGCTTGCCGACGCCCATGCGCGCAGCTTCGACCGTGTACCGCCAGCAGTCCCGGCACCTCTGCGTGTCGAGTGACACGTAGTGCTGGATGAGGGGGTCGGGGTGGCGCTCACGCACTGACACCCCATGAACAGCGACGGCAACGCCGACCACCCGATGGTTCGACGTAGTCGTAGGCATGACCACGTGGGCAAGTGGTCTTCAGACTGTTGTGATGCCCCTTGCGCTCATAGCGATCATTGAGGTTGTCGGCTTGCGTCCCTCGTTCCAGGTGCTCGTAGAGAAAGCAGGGCGGATTGTCACACTTGTGGCGCACCACCTCGCCGGGGGCGAGAGGACGACCTTCAACCGTCTCCACCATCCAGCGATGTAAGAGCACTTGCTGTCCATCGAATCGTGGACGGCCGTATCCGAACCCATGCCGCGGGCCGCGGTACTCACGACAGGCGTTCATTGGGGCAGGATCAACCGCTTGCGAACTGCTGTTACGCGCGCATCGTTCGGACGCTTACGCATCTTCTCGCCGGTCTTCAGCAGCTTGGCACCCAGCTCGATCACCTGCGAGCGAGAGAGGTGGAAGATGATCCCCGGCACCAGGATGGTCTGGAGCATGATCCCGCAGACGTCCTCCTCCTCGTTGACCGGGACGACGACGACGTCAATCTCGGTCGGGAGGACAGGGACGGAGACGCTGGGCGGCGGCGGGTCCGGTGGGAAGTCTCCGTCCACGACGTGCAGGTCCTCGGTCATGCGCGTACACGCTTGTCGGGGCTCACGTCCGCTTCGAGGATGGCGAAGCTGAGCGTGCCGGCGATGTCGTTCTGCTCGGCCTCGGTCAGATCGGCCCAGTACGCGTAATGCTCGGCGTCACCAGGGTCCGCACTGTCGGAGACGAGGAACGCCACGCGCATGGCGTCCCAATAGTGGCCGGCGGCCTCACGCAGCAGGTCTCCCTGTTCGGCATCTGGTCTCAGGGTTGCTTTCATCTCTTGGTCTCCTCATATCGACGGACGGCAGCGGCATTACACCGCCGACATTTCCGCTTCCCCTGTGGGTCTATGTGGTCATAGGCGTGTCCTTCGGGACATGCCGTCTTGACCTGATTGTGGTGGCGCCCGCGTTGCGCCATGTCTCGGTTGTTGTCGGCCACCGTGCCCCGCTGCAAGTGCTCGTAGAGGAAACAGGGTGGGTTGTCGCAGGCATGCCGGACTACCTCGCCGGGGGCAAGCGGACCTTCGACTTGTTCCACCATCCAGCGATGGAGGAGCTGACGCTTCCCATCGACCGTGATCGAGCCATAGCCACCACCCGCTGTCGGTCCCCGATACTCCAGACACGGCCTCATCGCTTCGGCCGGCGCAGCACAAGTAGGTCGGACTGGTTGCGACGGGAATGCACTTGACGGGGATGGTCTGGTTGCGGGCGGGCTCCGCTGATGTGGATGAGGTGGTCGATGACGTCGAAGCCCAGTAGGCCGGCGTGCGCCTGCGTCTTGAAGACGCCAGGCCACAACTTGCCGCTGGAGACGTAGTCCTGACACTTCACGAGGACGATGCCGCCCTTCTTGACGACACGGAAGCACTCGGACAGGCCGCGGTTGATGTTGTCCTGCACCTCGGGCGGCGTAGCGGGTGCGCCCGTCATGCCGTAGGCGTCGTTCATGCCCTTGATGCCGCTGGTCTCACGGCCTCCCGTGGCGACGTAGGGAGGGTCGAAGGCGACAGCGTCGAAGGTCTCGTCGACATAGTCCATGTGCCGGAAATCCCAGTCATTTGCGTCATGCCACCAGCGACAGACGAGATTGTCGGGCTTCCAACAGCGCCACCAACCCAATCGCCCCGGCGTGGGGTCTAGGGTTCTCCACTCTTGACGCAGATACCCCAATCGGGCGACATCTTGAATCATCTGGGCATTGGTCGCCCAGGGCTGTGCGGCGTAAATGATTTCAGCCATGAGACCCCGCTAGATACCGCTGCGCCGCGAGGCAAAGCGATTGATTCTCGATGATCGGCAGGACGTGCCGGTTGCAATGAGCACACAGCAAACCGCGGACGCAGCGGCCACAGGAGCGCCGGCCGGGACAGCAAGCGTGGTCATGGTCCACGTGCCACGCCCCATCTCCCGGTTCGTCCGTCCCGCACACCGCGCACCGACCCTCTTGAGCATCCAATAGGGTAAAAAACTGACCCACCGACAGGCGATAGCGGGTCCAAAGACGTTTCGCCCAAGCGTGAGCTGGTTCCTCCATCGCCCTCCACCGACGATTGCACGCAGTCTTGACGGCCGCTCGCGCCACTGGGCCGCACACCGTGCAATAGCGGTAACCCCGACCGTGTTGTTTGGTCCGTCCGCAACCCGCGTGACATAGACGTTCAGTCATGGAGCCCTCATCTCGATCTCGGAGAGCAGGAGACCCGTCTGCAACTCATGCTCAGCGCAGGACAGGATGACGACGACGCGGTCCTGACACTGGACGCGGAAGACCAGTGCGACTGGCTGCGCGCAGCAGCGCCAGAGGAGAGGAGTGCCGTCATCGTCAGGCAGCACGGTCGTCGGTGCCCTTGCCGTGGAGCTGGAACCAACGCAGGGCTCCTGCGTGCCAGCGCACAGCGATGAGGTGGGAGATACCCGTCTCGGGGTCGGTATCCTCGCCGCGTAGCCACTGGGTGAGGTGCCGGCCCAGAGCGGCGATGCTCAGCCCCCAGGCGTAGCCCTTCTCCCAGTTGCGGTCCTCGTACTTCTGGCTGCCGGCGCCGTACAGCTCGGCGTCTTCCCAGAGCACTTCCCAGGGCAGCAGGTCGAAGCGAGCCAGCTTGCTGCCCTTGGCGCCTCCGGTGGTGGGGTCGATGACGCGGACCTCGACGTTGCGACCCAGCGGGCCAAGGTCCTGGGTGGTGTGGTACTCCACCCTGGGCCACTGCAAGTCGGGGTCGATGCCATCGCGAGCCGTGAACCGCTGCGGTTCCTTGTGCCAGCTCTGGTACTCACCCGAGACCTGCACCGGCTTGGTGATGATGTCGGGCAGCTCGATGGGTTCCAGCTCGGGATACTGGAGCACGGACTTGCCTAACGCGTACGCGACCGTCATCTCCCAATGCACCCCCATGCTGGTTTCCCAACCCGGAAGAACGATGACGGCGTCGGATTCAGCGATGCGAGCGAAGTCCCAGGCGAGCTGGCTGGCGAGGGTCACGTTGGGATCGGTAATCTCATGGCCGTCAGCAGGCGGGGTCAGGCCCCGGTCCAGGTCGTTCTCGTAAGGGCTGTGAATCGTCCATCCCAGGGAGCGCAGTTCGCGGGCAGCTTCGATGAAAGCGTCACGATTCCAATAGGGAATCCCGCGCATCTTGCCGCTCAGGTATGCAACGTGCGGCGCACTCATCGGTCGCACACATCCGTGATGAACCGCAGACCCATCGCCGCGGTCTGCACGGCCTCCTCGCGCAGCTTCGCCGGGTCTTTGCCCCAGAAGACCTCGTCTTCCAGTTCCCGGTATTCCTCGCGCAGCACGGCGATACCCTCGTGGCCCGAGTGGAACGGAGGAAACTTGGCGCTGGCACGCTGCCACTCGGCAACGACCTCTCCAATAGCCCCTTCCCCAACGGCTTCTCGGACCATTTGGTCCGCCACGTTGGCGCACGCCTCGATGAACGTGCTCGGGCCTTCGCCGCGTTCCACGGCGGCGATGCCTGCCCGCATCCGATCTAGCGTCGTCATGCTTTCAACCCCCCCTGAGTAGCGCACGCACGCGTGCGGCGCCATTGTCCAGATAGTCAGCGATCTTCAGGTGCATGGCGCTGTCCTCACGCCCTCGGCCTAAACGCTTGCGATTGCAGTAATCACACAGCAGCCCTCGCACTTCACCCGTCCGATGGTTGTGATCGACATGGAGCGGCTTGCCGGTGCGCGTGGCAGTCGTGCGTTCACATAGCGCACATCCACCGTGCTGCGCCTGTAGGATGGCGTCATAGTCCTCTGGCGTCAGGCCATACCGCGCCAAGCGATAACGACGCACCGTCTCGGGATTGCGTGTCCGTTTCTGTGACTCGCGGTCTCGTTGCTTCTTGCATGGCTTACAGAACTTCGGGATGACTCCACGGGGTGCCACCGGACCGACCGGCCCCTGACATTGTTCACACGGCTTCGGTGTACGGTCGTATCCGCCCGATCCCTTGCGATGGTCTGTCGTGCCACCACGTGGCCCCGTCATCGAGCCACCCGTCCTGGCTTGTCGGCCCAGTGCGAGTCGGACACGTACCGCAGCGCACGGCGCTGCCAGAGAGCGGTGCGGTGGTTGTGCCGACGCCGGCCTTCGTGTCTCATCTCGATCTTCCCTGCGAGTCTGCGGATGCGATTGGCGTGGAACCGACGCTCGGCGCGATTGCGGGGTGCCGGGGGGACGGGAAGGGAGTCACCCGTCCCACCCGGCAACCTGTCCAGGGCGCCCGCTGGCTGCGCTGGCGCGTCTTGACGCCTCTTGTCTCGGCGCCAGCCTGTGAGTCTGTCACGCCGTCTCATCGTGGCAGCCACCTAATCATGCCGATGTGCCGTGCCCCCTCGGCAGACTCGAATGTGTAGTCAACGGGCTTAGCCCACTCTCCATAGTTGTGCTTTGTCTGGTAGAGCGTGCAGATCGTCTGATCGTCTGGGTCCCTGACAGCAACGAGTCCAGCGCGCACGATGCCGAAGCCACCGGAGCTGCCGCCGCCCTCCAGCCAGTCGGGCACGGCCTTGGCGTTCCGGCGCTCCGGCTTGCGACGGTGACGGATCAGGAGGATGGTGGCGCCGGTATCGGCAGCCACCCTCGCCAGGGGCGTCAGGGCGCGTCGGACGTCTTGGTCCTGGTTGCTGTTCACGGTCGCGGAGAGATGGCCCATGATCGGGTCGATGACCACCAGCCGGGCCTCTGTGTTGAGGATGGCGTGGTGGAGCACCTGGGCATCCTCGGGGAACGTCAGGGGGCGTGTGAACGCCTCTGTGCGGTCCTCTACCTCCAGGCCGTAGACCAGCTCCAGATTGGCCCCAGCAGCCTCCAGACGCTCCCTCACGGGCCGTGCCAGCGTGTCCTCGGTGGACAGCAGCAGCGTGGCCCCATGCGAGCCTCTGGAGCCGTCTGGCATCCGCCTGGACGTGCTCAGCCTGGCTGCCAGGTCCAGGGTGATGGTGGACTTGCCGGTGTCTGGGTGGCCGTCCAGGAGGACCAGGGCCGCAGCGGGGATGTACCGCTCCCAGAGCCAGACCACCGGCTGGGCCTCCACGGTGGAGACCTGCGTCAGCGCCGGCCCGGTGGTCACCGGGGGAGGGTCGTAGTCTCCGACGTCTCCGAACCGCTCCCAACCCTTGTCGTCCCAGGGCTCAGGGGGTGCGTGGAGAGGTGGCTTCCACTCAGGACGCACGGGCACGGTTGCGTACCGCCAGGCGCTCGACACGCTCCTCGGGAGTCTCGGTGCGCTTGATCGTCTGCCAGCGTGTCGACGCCGCCTCCTCGCCGTACAAGCGGTGGCCCTCGATGCACGCGTCGCAGGGCGACTCGCCGGCACGACGGTGGGCCTGGTACCGCGCCTGCGTCCCGTGTGGCTCGGGGATGAACGTGCCGATCACGTTGAGGCTGACGGGGTCGATCTCTGGCGTCTGGAGGACAACGGCGTTCTCGCTACGGAGACCCGCGCGCCTCGTCGGATTCACGGCTCCCCAGAATCCTTCGCGTTCGTGGAGGACCCCAAACGCTTCACACTCAGCCTGGACTGGACACTTGCCGCAGACGCTCCTGATGGCTCGCAACTGAGCAGCGCCAGGCTTTCCATCCGGGTAGAACAGGTCTACAGGATGACTCCCGAACCGCTGCCAGACGTCAGGGATGACGTCAGGGTGACAGGCAGACCGGGACTGCCACTCTGGCCGTTGTAGCTCGAACAGGGCGGCGTCGTTGAGGTCGGTGCCGTCAGGCACCGAAGCCCTCTGCAACGCGCACAACCTCCTCCAGCTCCCCGAACTTGGTGGCGTCCAGGGGCCAACCGTGCGTCTGCCGAAAGGCGATGCACTGTTCCGCGAACTCCTCGGGCAGCCCAAGGATGCGCTCACGCAACGCGGTGTGAGCCGCTTGCGCCTGCTCGTGCGAATCCCAGCCCGCCGGCAACTCGGGCTCTGGCAGCACAATGCCGGCGTCGGGGCCGTTCGTGACACGCGTACGCGCTGGGCGTGATGCCTGGCCGCCGTCATCGTCGGGCTCGGTGCGGAGGTTGAGGAGAGCAACCAGGCCGTAACGCCGGAAGTAGGTGATAGCACTCCCGGTCTGCTGGGGGGTCAGGTCAGCGGGTAGGGGAATCTCGCAGCTCACCAATGCCCCCGAACCAGGAATGTCCACCGTTCCGCCAGGCCATGCGATCACACGCAGTTCCGTGCGGACCGAATCATTGAAGACGGTCGGAAAGATACCCACACCCTCAGCCAGCAGAGCGGCCTCGACGGCGTCACACACCACGTCCAGGTCGGCGTAGTTGTAGTGCCGGGTTCCCACCTGACCCTCGGCATTCCGCACGACGGGCTTGAAGTTGGGACGAGCGGCCTCGATCCGCTCGTAGATATTCCTGGTGTCCGCTGCGTCTACCATCCCTGTCTCCTTCTCAGCTCGCGGCCAATAGACCGCAGCATCCGTCCCTGTATCTCGATACATGAGAGGTTCCCTGCTGGCCGTTCTCCACCCCTGTTGCGCTTGGGGTCTGTGACGGCCTCCAGGTAGACCTCTGTGGCTCTGTGGCGCCAGTATGTCAGGAAGTCTGACGGAAGCCGGACCCAACGATCAGGATTGTGCATCCGTTGTTGGACCCCAGACGACGTCGTGGAGGCGCGCGAGCGAACGGTCGAACACTTCTCCGTTCTCTGCACACTTGGCGTCCTCGTAGGGCTCAGCGATCTTCCGCTCGAACTCACCCAGCACGCCCTTCAGGCCGCTACGAACGGCGCAGATCACGTCGTAGTTGAGCCCGGCCATGCCGACGAACTCATCCACGACGTCAGCGAGCACATAGGCCAAGACACCAGCAGTCGGCGTCTGATCCTCCGTACCGGCAAGACCGTCGTCTCCAAAACGCTGTTCACGCGGGATGTATGGCATGGGTTCCTCCTTGTCTCCATAACCACCAGTTGCGGGCATACACGACTGACCAGATCACGCACCACGGGTAGATGCCGTATGCGTGGTCGTAGGTCGCCCATGTCGCCCACGCGAACTCTGACCAGAACCCAAGCGCCCAGCCAATGCGGCGCTTCTTGCCAGCGAGCAGCATCGCCACGAATCCCATGAGGTTCGGGACCTGGACGAGCAGAAAGCTAAGCGACATGCCTCACGTCTGACTTCACGAGCGCACGGCCGGCGCAGTAGCCACGGCATACCTGGCATTGGTACTGCCGACGCTTGGTGACTTGGTTGTAGCGCCAGCCGCGAGAGATCATCTCGCCTACGGCGCCGCACTTTGGGCAGGCATCGGGCTTGTCACCGATGAGCGCCATGTTCGGCACCTTGGCCCACGGGCGCAGGCGCTCGTACAGTGCCTCCAGGAGCACGACGTCATGGCGGTTGTACCGCTTCATCGTGCGCCACGCCTTCGGGTCGCCGGCCATGCAGTCCTTCCAGAGATCGAAGCCCTGGTGCCTCATCTTCCGGCCCAGGCCGAGGTGATCGCACAGGGCGTCTAGCCGGTTGGACGTGAACGAGAACTCGCGCCTGGCCATCGTCAGCGTGTCCACCACGTGGTACGGACTGGGCGGGTCCATCTGCCAGTACGCCATGCGGGCGTTCAGCTTGGGAACGTCGAACTTCGCGGCGTTGTGCGCCACGACCACGTCGGCCTCGTCCAGATGGTCAGCGAAGACAGAGAGGACGTTGAAGTCGCTGGTGGTGTCCAGCTCGTAGTCCTCGAAGTCGGGCAGAGCGCAGACCTGGACGCTGCGCGCCCCCAGCCACTTCCACGCAATCGAGAGGATGTGCCACTCCTCCTTGACCTCGATCACGTTCTGCTTGTAGGTGCCCCAGGTGTAACTCGTCAGGGGCGTTGTCTCGATGTCCATGAACAACACGCGCGGTTCGGTCATGCGGCCCTCAGTTCTGAATCGAGACACGCTTGTCCCTGCCGCTTGCGACGATCCGACAGCCAGGGGCTCAGGAGGTCGAGCAGCCGGCGCACATCACCCGCTGCGTGGGTGTACCACTGGTGGTATGGCTTGCGGTTGCCGCTGTACGGCCCGTAGGGTCCACGTACTTTCCCGAAGCCGACAATGGCGCAGAAACGGTCGAGCACTTCCCGCTCCACTTGCGTCATGGATGCCGAAGGCTCAGGGGTCATCAGCGGACGCTTGGCCTCGCGCCTCAGATAGAACGTCCCCTCGCCCTCAAACAGCCCAGCCGCCCAGGCAATCTCTGCTCGGTCTGTCATCGTGCAGACATCGTGGTCTGCGGATGTGCAGCGCCCTCTATGGTGCTGGCGACTTTCTCTGCTGCGTCCACTGCGGGCGTCAGGGAGGGGTCTACGGTCTCCACAACCTTGCCGGCGTCTGCAACGAAAGCAGGAATCTCGGACGAGTGTTGGATGATGTGGTCCAACTTGGCGTGCAGCTCGGCCACACCACTCTGGTGGTGACCCTTCAGCCATGCGTTGACCGCGTGACGCAGATGAGGCCACACCGCGTACGCGACAGCGGCGATTCCGACATACTGCGCGGCCGAGGCCACGATGTTCGGTGCGATACGGGAAGCATCGAGCGGCCAGAAGTCGGCCAGGATGCGGTGCCAGATGGTCAGCCAGTGCATTGTCAGTCTCCTAAGGGTGTTGCCATCTCGTACAGCTCGGTGGGGAATATCTGGTAGATGTCGTAGGTCTCGATGTCAGCCCCGCCCGCGTGCAGACACCAGGCCGCAGCAGCGGAGCAGATGAACGTCGTGCCCCGGCGGAAGTCCGGGAAGCGAATCCACTTGGGGGTCAGCAGGTTCACCACGATGGAGGCGATGGTCATAAACCCGTACTTGGCGCCCACGATCTTGTGGGCCTGCGCCACGATGGTGTTCGGGTCTGGACTGACGAGAACGCCGGGGAAAGCGTCGGCTGGCACCAGCTCGTGGTGGACGGACACGTCACTGAGCCACGCGTACGCGACACCGCTACCACCGGCCTCCACGATGCGAGGGCGTCCATCCACGGGTTCCACCACGATGAAGACATGGGTGGCAAGACTGCGCCGAAAGCGCAGCCAGTCGCCTATCCGAATCATGCTGGCGACGAAGCCTGTGCCCTGGCAAAAGCCGATGTCACCCGGTTGGGGTCGTTGATTCCGTTCCGTTACCATTGCCATTCCCATTCTGAGCGTGGGCTTCGAGGAGGGTGAGAACTCGGTTCAGTAGTACGGCATTGATTTCGTCGGTCTGCTCCAGCTTCCGCAGCACCTCGGCGTCTCGCACTGTGACCGCCTCGGCCGCCACCTCTAGGGCGTGGACCTTGCGGAGCACGACCGAGTCACGGCGCGCCCAGCCGAACATGCCGATCCCCACGACTGACTCGATGAGCAGGGCCATGTAGGAGGCACCTAGTTGCCACTTGGTATAGCTGGACGTGTCTCCGAACCACACCGGCCGCGCCCACCAGGCGGCGGTCAGCCCCGTGTAGAGGAAGATGAAGCGCCATTGGCGCATCCGGCCCTGCACAAAAAGCGAGAATCGTTCTACGGGCCGCAGCAGGTCCCCCGTCAGCGGGTCCAGCGATGGCTGCGCGGTCTTCCTGATGCGCCTCACAACTGCTCAGTGACGACTGGCTGTGTGATCTTGTCGCGGTCGGAGTACGCAACAGCCAGCGGGGTACCGGGGGGTAGATGCTTCGTGTTCTGGCCGACGACCCAGATAGTCGGATCGCCCAGGCCGGCGTAGACCGTGGTGCCGGGAATCACGTTGTGGCCGGTGAACTCACCAGCGAGACCCATCTTGCCCAGGATGACAAGCTGGAGGCCATTGGGACCGGGTACCGTAGGCAGGTCTGCCACTGGCTGCGATGGTGCCGGCGCCGGGGCGCCGGTGAACTGAAGCCATTGAGCATCGGTGCCCATGAAGACGTCGGGGTCCACCACCTTCAGGTCAGTGCCCGACACAGGCCGCGGGGCCTGCTGCAAGATCAAACATGGCCGGTGCGGAGCACCGGCATTGGGGTCCGCGAGCCAGACCCAGCGCCCCCAGGGAAAGCCCTGCAACGAGTCGTAGAAGTTGAGATTGACGTAGAGCAGGCTGCGGGGGTTGGGGATGAAGTTGGTAAAGGACTCCACGCCAGTGGCAAAGTCCATCATCCTCGTTGCCAACGTCGGCCAGCCCAGATTGCTCTGGACCTCACTGTCTAGGGCGAGGGGCAGCTTCGTGCCACCCAGCGCGGAGACCATGAGCTGGAAGTTGTGGAGCTGGTCGAGCACCGGATCGGCGGGCTGAAAGAAGTGGTAGAACCCCACCTCCACGCCGTGGCTGCGGAGCATCCCCGTCTGCTGCGGGGCATAGGGGTTCTTGTAATCGGCGCCCTCGGTCGCCTTGACGTAGGCGAAGTCGATCCCCTCGCAATCAGCGTCCGTCAGATTGCCCTGGTAACTCGAAAAGTCTCTACCGAGATGGGGTGACATCGGTTACCTCCTGGATGCAGACTCGTGGAATGAAAATGACGTGGTCGTACTTGTGCGCACGTCGATCCTTGTTCTGAGCCAACGACATGCCAGCGTCGTCGTCGCGTAAGACGATCCCTACGCTGATGATCTTCCGCGGGCGGTGATCCTCTTTGGGCTCCCAATCGCCCCAGCCCTCTTGGCACCCATGCGCGTCGTCCCACACGACCACGCAGATTCGTTGTCGCTTTCTACCCATGTCCCCTCGTATGCAATGTCAGGTACATCATCGGAATCGGTGAACGGATCGGGCACTACCCGACTGCTGGATGCCAGGCGTCTGGGTGCGTCTTGATGAGATGACAGTTCGCCCGCCCTTCGGGCGTCTGGGCGTAACGCTTCTGTCGAACGGTTCTCATCCGACTACGGACTTCAGGGTGACCACAAGGTCCCCCTCGTAGCCACCGTCCGCGTTGTCGCGCTTCTTGTGAGGCATCCAATACAGCTCGGTTACAACGGCCTTGACGGCAAACTGGGTGGCGCCAGCGGACGAGCTGGCCTCCTTGTAGTCGATGATCGTCTGCGCCAGGCGCAAGTTCTCCAAGTATGCGTAGTCGCCGTAGGGGTCGCTGAAATCCGTGGAGCCCTCGATGTCGTTCTCGGTGTAGAGCTTCACGGCGACGAAAACGTAGATACCGCTGACGACGTTGGGGAGTGCCTTGGCCGTCCAGCGCGTCAGGAACGGGCGCGTGTCGTCCGTGTGGGAGACCGATCCCGCCTCCAGGATGCACTCGATCTCCACCTCCTCGGCCGGGGTCAGGGGGGTGACCAGCGTCGGTGGGTTGGATTGCTGATTGGGCGCCAACGGTGACAAGGCGGCGAATGCGCCACCGTCATAGGCCACATCAAGCGTCACGCTGCCGCCGGCCGCATCGAATGGCGCCACGGCGTTCTTGGGCCTCGTGTTGAGGTTGGCCTGGGCCACAGTCTTGTAGTCGGGGATGCCCCAGGTGATCCGCCCGGAGCGCAGCGTCCCGCTCGCCACGTACTTGGTGGCACCGGAGATGCTGACGTTGTAGTCCTGGGTGTAGAGGCCACCGTTCCACCCAGACGCACTCTCGTCGCTCGGCACGATGATGAGCGGCCCGTTGGTGACCGGGTCCCAGTCCAGGGTGTGGTGCGAGTTGACGCTGGTAGCGATGGACTGGACCATGAGGTCCGACGCGTACGCGGGCTGGAGGTCTGCGAGGAACGTGCCGAGGTCGAGCCGGCCGAGGCCCCACCAGAGCGTGCCGGCGTCATCGGTGTAGTTGGGCCAGGAGAACCAGACCCAGCGGTTGTACCCAACGAAGCCCGACACGAAGTTGCCGATGTACGGCTGGAACGGCGCTTGCGTCGGCTGCGTCAGGTTCGGGATGAGTGGACCGGAGACCAAGTCTCCGGCGTTGCCGCTCGGGGCGTACTGCGAGATGGTCTGGCAGCAGCGGATGCCAAGGTTGGTGCCAAGAAAGACGAAGTTCTCGTATGCGTAGACCGTGCCAGCAAACTCGCCCTTTTCCATACGCAGGGCCTCCACGCAGCCCGGAAGATTGACAGTGCCCGCTGCGGGCGTCTGAATCTGGTACACCTTGCTGTCACCGACCGTCGGCGCCGCGGCATTCACGCACCCGGACAGGTAGATGAACGACTCGCCGGCCGTGGCATCGAGCCAGTCCCACGTGCTGATCGGGTGGGTAAAGAAGTTGTTGGCCACGCCAGCGGCGAGCGCCTGCGCTGCCCCCGTGCAAGCGGTGATGTCCCACAGTTTCGGTCCCACCGAGACAATCAGCCGGTCACCCACCCACCAGACGTGGTCCGTCGCGTCTGTGATGACTTGAGTCCACGAGGAGCCACCGGCCGTAGTGACGTAGACGCCGCCGTTGCCACATACCCAGACCTGCGACCCGTTGGTCGCCAGGTAGAACATATTGGTGGTCGGCAAGCCGGTGGGCGTGGTGAAGCTGGAGTAGTCCGTCGTGAAGCGGACCCGGACACTACCGCCGGGGTTGGCGTTCCCCTGGAGGTGGTAGATGTAGGTCCCCGCCACCGCGACGGTACACCAGTTGTACGTGGTGCCGTCCGTGACGCGGGCAGTCGTGTCGGGCAAGAGCGTGAGCTGGTTCTGCGTCCAGATGTCTACGCCCTTGGAATAGAGGAACCGGAACTCGTCGGAGTCCTTGCGGTCCAGGTAGACCTGTCCCCCGCCGTGGTGCCAACTGATCTGCCCCCGGCGCCACAGCCCCTCGGTGTTCAGCGTTCCCTCGCCGGCAACGTCCGTGAGGTTGATCGACTCGCGCTGGGATGGAATCGTGTCGTGGTGCTGGGACTGCCGGCGGAACGCTTCGTAAGACGTGTCAACGTCGAACGCGCGCGTTCCGATCAGGACCGGGTACCGACCGGGGAAGTCAGATGCAGAACCGCTCACCTGACTACCACCCTTCGGATTCGGGGTAAGCGCGCAGGATGCGGTTACGCTCCTGGCTGATCCGCGAGGCATAGCGGTTCGCCAATGTGTCGGCGGAGCGCCCGATGGCGCCGGCCGGCACTTCGGTGCTCTTACGCGGGTCCGGCTGCGTGCTCATGGTGTTGCGCTGAATCTCACGGTCAGGGGCGAGACGCAAGGCGGCGCCCATGTCCACGATGTCCTGTGCTTCCAACGGGACACCCGCCACCGTCAGGACGTTGTCGGTCATGTTGGTGAGCGTGCTGAAAGGAGCGAGGTACTGGACGAAGACCGGACGCCCCGCCCAACCGGGCTTGTAGAGGATGATCCCGGCGATGTTCGTACCCCAGTATGATGAGCGGTCCACGCGATAGTCACCCCGCCGGATCAGCGGGTTCCGCTTCGTCGGCAGGGGCTCAGTCCGCATCACCTCTAGCACCTTCGAGGTGGAGGGGATGAAGGTCGATGGGAGGGCGTAGCCCATGAATGCCGGCACGTAGGTGATCTGGGCATTGAGGACCTGGCCCAGTCCGTTGTCCGGGGCCGCGAGAGCCAGCAGCTCGTCGTTGATGGCGACCGAGATGTCCCAGCGGGAGAACTTGGGCTTGACCCACACGGTGGCCTTGGGGTCCGTGGTGCTCGCCGTCACGTTGGTGTCGGTCGAGCCCTGGTAACCACCGATCACCGAAAGGCTGCCGGCACCGTTGTCCTTCTGGACGACCCAGAGCTGGGGGGTGCCGCCGGCACCGCTGCCCAGGATGGTGCCCGGCCGGCCGGCCTGCGCGTACGCGGGGGAGGTGCTGTCCACCACGAGCGTGCCGCTAGCGGCGACGTAGTTAGTCGTGATCTGCAACGACTGTTCCGTTTGCGTGGGCGACAGCCGGCGCAGCGTCTTCTCGATCAGGTCCGAATATGTACCAGCCATTAGGCACCTACCAGTTCAGCGATGGTCTCGGCCCTGTTGTACGGTTGATTGCAGGTAGGGCACATGGAGTTATGGGCGCGCAGGCGAGGAATGTCGGGGTTGTCCTCCAGGCCGACGTCGTGCGGGTCGAAGCTGGACCAGTCCAGGTGCCCATTGGCGATCATCTGGCGCTTCAGATCGGCAGCCTCGTAGTAGTCCACGCCCGGCTCGAAGTGGAACGCCTTGCCGTTGATAGTGAACGTGCAACGCTTGTTAACCCGGATATGGAACAGCCTGGGGGGAGCGAACTTCCACACACGTTCCGCGGGTGGCTCCTCGAACAACTCGGGGAGGTTGAAGATCAGTCGCTCAGCCGTGAACTGCCAGGTGAACTCAGCAGCCGCACGGAATGCACGCGTCATGGCGATGGTCGCGTGCTTGTGGTAGTCGTTGTAGACGTCCCACATCGCCTCGCACATCTGGTCAAAATCCGGTTCCCACCACTCGCCACCGTCGCCCCAGAATGTGGCGCCCTTGCAGGTGTATGGATGCGTGTCGAGCCCGATGCCATAGTGCGCGTACGCGGCATGACCATGAGCGTTGCCCAGGATCGTGGGCCGGCCCATCGTGATGGCCTGAAGGGGCATGAAGCCCCAGCCCTCACCCTTGCTGCCCGAGACATAACAGTGCGCGTCTTCGTACAGGTTCAGCTCGCCCTTGGCGCTCAGGTATGACGGGATGGTGGTAATGCCAGGACCGACAATGTCGTCACCGCTGCGGAGGGTCAGCTTCGGCCAGGGGCCGCCGGGGTATCCCGGCTTAGCGCCGGGGAACACCTTGAGGAATGCGTCGGCCACCATCCGGCAGCCCTTGCGTGGACCGAAGCCGCACGACAGGAAGCGGAAGTCACGCTCCACCATCGGAGCGGGGCGATAGTGCCAGGACTCGTCCACGGCAAGAGGCACCATCCGCACGTCTGGGTGGAAGCGACTGAACAGCTCCCGGTTCTGCTCAGAGGGAACGAAGATGCGGTCGAAGTGGTGCAGGTTCTCACGGAAACCGGCAGGCATTTCCGTGGACTCCCACATGGTGAAGATGGTCCCGAGTTGCCCAGAAAACCACCCTCGCACATGGGGGGGCGTAGACAACCAAAGAGCGACAGACGCGAGTGGTCGATCCCCCATGTCGCCGGGGCGTAGCCCCAGGTCTCCAGCATTCTCTACCCCAAGGTCCGTCAGGGCGCGAACAGTGCGCGAGCCAAAACGCCCATACCCCGAGTTATCCTCGCTGTGATACATCACGTGCATTTTCATTCTGCGTTGCGCTCCGCCGTGCGAATCCGATGGCAGTTCGCGCAACGGACTTCACACTTAGCGATCTCAGCCTCGATGACTGTCCAACCCATGCCATCCGAGATCAAATGGCTCACAGCAAGTTGTTTGTCGGTGCCTGGAAGGTGGTCAAAATCCAACGCTTCGGGATATGCGTCATACCCGCAATCAATACATCCGCCAGCTAGTTTGATCGCAGCGGCGCGATCGCGATTCGCCTGACGGCGAGCATTGGCCTGACGCCGCTCCTGCGCTCTACCCTCGGCAGTTGCACGGTAGCGGGCGCGCCTAGTGTTATGGGCTTCTCGGCCTTCGACGGTCGCCCGCTTCGCACGCGACTTGTCCGCTCGCAACGCACGTTCCTCTGCCTCAGAGCGGCCTCGGTATGTCTTCATATCATCACCGTGCGCTCCCAAACAGCCAAAGAGTGAAGCTGATGAATCCTTCGATGCAGTTCGGCCGCTTGCCGGCGGCCTGGCGCCGGCTTGCCCAGTTCTGCAACCACTTCGTCATACTGTCACCGTCTCTCCGCGCTTGATGGCTGTGTGCGCTTCCTCGGCGCGTCGGCGCCATTCCTTGCCACGCCGGCTGATCGGCTTCGCAGCGTCTCGGCCCTTCGCCTGCTTGTGGGCAAGCTGCCCAGACTCCACCTCGAACGTGGACTCCGCCTGCGACTCGATGACGGCAGCACCCGCCGTTGAGCGCGGATGCAGGCCGTCCACACGCATACGCTTGAAGGCCGCGAGGTCCTTGACCAACGTGCCCTCACGCCTCTTGTTGTCGGCAGCCTTGGCGCCCCCTGGCGTCGTTGTGAAGATGGACGGCGCGAAGCCGACCGTCAGCACCTTGCAGCCGAAACAGGTCTCGGGGTCGTAGTGAGTGACCCCGTGCGTCTTCTCCATGTGGCTACTCGGACCAGGCCGTGATGATGAGCGGGGCGCCTGTGACCACCAGGCCGCCACCAATGGCTTCGGTCGTGCCCTTGATGTTGAGGTTGGCGATAGCCGACGTTGACCCACCGGCCAAACAGACGGTGACTGAGCTATTCGCCGCTGCGGCTACCTCGAACCGCAAAAGCACGGGCTTGACAGTCTCGTTCGCGCTGAAGTCCTGCACGATGGCCGTGTTGCCATACTGTGTGGTCCCCGCTGAGTTGTAGAGGCCGAACACGCATCGCTGCGCGCTGCTTGGGTTGACGGTGTCGATGGTGACGGACACGTCCACAATGGCCTTGCCCGAAGCGGGCATGGTGAACGTCAACGCTGCGTTCGTGGTGTCCAGCAGCGTCATCGTTGCGGGCAAGTTCAGAGTGTTCTGAACTGACGGGGCGTAAGTATGCGATGCGAGCACGTCGGTTCCTCCCCCGCCGCCACCTGCGGCGAGAAGTAGTTGTAAAGCCTGAAGTGCCTCCAGGCCGGTGGTCCCTGCAAGCTGGTTACAAACGCCGTTGAGTCCCAGCCAGTTCCGCGGGTTGGTCCCGTTCCCCGCCTTGATGTTCAGCGCGGCGATGAGACCCATGTTCGTTGTGCCGGCCCACGCGTTCGCGGCAGCCAGGCCACCGAGGTTCGACGTCTTCGCCAGCCCGTTGAGTGTGCCGACCATGTCGAGGATCGTGGAAGTTGCCATCGGCCGTCCTAGTAGGAGATAGCTGGGTTCATGGCGACAACTGCACCGGCTCCGGGGGCGTAGCCGAATACCCACTGCCAGTACGACCCCGCGGCCAACAGGAACGAAGCACACGCCGTGCCGTAGTCGCCCGTCACGCCAGGATTCGGCCCACTTGGGATCGTGAAAATCATGCACACCGCGGCGTCTGCGTGGGATGCTTCATCGCTGAACTCAATCTCGATCTCAGCTTCGACCTGCGGATTGTTGAGGTCCTGGTTCTGGAAGCTGCACATGACCTGGATCGGAACGGACAGCGTGTTCTGGTACCACGTACCCCGCGCTGGAGGATTCGGCCAGCTCACATCGCTCAGGGAGCGGATCATCTGCTTCGGGACCACCACGCCCGCGCTGTATTCGTGGACGTGTGTTGACGGAGCGAACGGCATCCCCGGCGGCGGAGCCACACCAGGCGTGTCGCCTCCACGCGGGTCCAGGGGCTTGGTCACGCTGGTAGGCGTGGACCACGGGATCATCGCTGTGTATGTGGTCCCACCGACATAGAGCGCCGACACGGGGAACCAGTTGTTGACGCCTCTGGCGTGAACAACGAGGAGCGCCTGATCGACAGCAGAGAGGCCCGAGAGGGTAACGTTGCCCGATCCGTCCGTCGTCCCCGAGGCCGTGGCAGCCGTGTTCGGAACGCCAGCCCCGCGACGCGGGAAGGTCGGGAAGGTCGAAGCGGGCCACACCTTGACGGTGAGCCCGGTTCCATTCGCCAGTGCGCCTGCCGGCGCTGAGCCGGCGACTTGGACGTTGACTGCGAGGT